>ERZ1643249.740-NODE-740-length-34967-cov-13.850309_pt1 | contig 34967 bp, 55 predicted proteins | sample MGYA00579263_ERZ1643249 | MGnify/ENA primary metagenome ERZ1643249 (study PRJEB29033, sample SAMEA4952264) | chicken gut metagenome | biome: Broiler Chicken; feature: Gastrointestinal Tract; material: Caecum | place: Ireland | collected 2018 | study: Broiler...
TATCAGTACATAAAGGCACTATTATTCAATAGTCCTTGCAGTGCATAAAAACCTTTGAAATTGCACTAAACAATAATTGGTCATAATTACACAAAAGATATGTTATACTATTGACTTTAAATTAAGAATATAGTATAATAGAAAGTGAACACAAGGACTAGCTTAACAGCTAAATTTGCACCTTGTGAATAGAAAGGAATAGATATGAAAATATTATTAGACGGAAAAGAAATCGAATTGACAAAAATCAAACAAACAGAATTTTATACTGTTTTGAAATCCAAGAAAAATATTCTATTGTTTGGTAAATCTGGTTGGGGTAAATCACAGATAGTTAAAAAATACTGTGAAGACCACGGCTTAAAACTAAAGATAATCAGTTTAGCTTCAAAACTACCAGAGGCAATAGGTGGTATACCACACGCAACAGATAAAGGCTACTATGAAGAATTACTATCAGAAGAATTGAAGGACGTATTCGAGGACGAGGGCGAAGGTTGGGTTATATTCTTTGACGAGATTAACCAAGCAGTACAAGAAGTATTAAACACATTGTATGGTATATGCTATCCAATGGGAGAAGACAGAGTATGGGCAGGACATAGCTTATCAAAGGCACAGATAGTAGCTTGTGCTAACTTATCAGACGGTACAGACGGTGTAACATACTTAAATGATTTACCTACACCACTTGTAAACAGATTTTTCCCATTTGAATTAGAATGCTCAAAGACAGACGCTAAAAATTATCTAAAGAAAAAGTATAGAAATATACCACAAGTAGTTAAGTACATTGACGTAATGTTAGACGCAGAGAAAAGCCCACGTACAGTAGACGAGTGCTTAAACATACTACAATATGAGCCAGAGCTAAGTGGATTACTACTTCAATCAAAACTACAATCAGCACTAACCGCCAAAGTATTAGATATACAAAAGAAGATTAAGACCGCAGACCCAGCAAAAACATTGAAACTATGTAGACAAAGCTATGAAATCTTTAAAGAAGACGGTATAGTACAATGGGCTGGCGAGGAAATAGAAACAGAGGAAGCACTACTAGATAAGTTTAGTGAGATACTATCAGAAGAAGAAATTGCAAGTATAGTAAAGGGGGAAGAATAATATGGCAAACGTATTCTTAAGCGGTGGACACGAAGAGATAGAAACCGCAATATTATTAGAAAAGGCTACACAGTGTGACTTAGGAGAATTAAACAGAGCATATAAAAATGCAGTAGCATTTACAGATGGCTCAAAGGTATTTGTGAACAGTGATGATAACCTAGCAAGAATATTACCAGATTATAATCAAGGTATGCTTAAATGGTTGTTATGGCACGAAGAGTACCACAAACAACTAAAACACCACAATCGTTTCTTCAAATACTTAGACGAGTTAAAACGTAAGAAAACAATGGATAAATTTGCAGTAACTAAAGACGAAGTCAATATCATAATGGACATACTCGTACATGACAGCTTAGCTAAATTATTCCCAGAGCTAGTGCCAACAGCAGTGAACAACCTTGCCCAGATGAGGAATAGAAATTCTCTAAAATATACATTCAAAACAAACACACTAGAGGAAATGTTACAAGAGTATGCAGACTATAAACATACAGACAAAGATAAGAAGGAAGGCGAAGGTACACCAGAGGAAAAAGACGGCGAAGGAGAAGGCACAGGAGACACAAGTTCAAAAGAAGAGAAGAAAGACACAACAGACAGTGGCAAAGGAGAACGAGGACACGAAGACGGTGGTGGTAGAGGACATGGCAAAGGCGAAGACGAATCAGAGCCAGAAATGGAAGATAGCCCAGCACCAAAAAGTGAACCAGAGCTAGAACCCGAGCACGACAAAACAGACTGGAGTAAACTTGACGACATAAACCCAAAAGAATTCATAGACAGTGACGAGGCAGACTATATACAAGACGCTATCAAAGAGCTTAAAAACAAAAAGCTAAAACTAGCAAGACTAACAGAAACTCTAAATAGTTTAGCTACTACCACAAGAGTAAGGACATACGCAAGACCAAGTTATATAGGAGTAGACAAAAGTATAATGCTTAAAGGTAGAAAGCCAGGTAGAGCTAGTCTATACCTAGTATTTGATGCAAGTGGTAGTATGGGCGAAGAGCTAGCATTGTTCAAAAAGATTATCAGTGAGAGTATACCACACGCAATGACAGTACCAACAGAATGGTTTTCTGGTGGTGGGCAAACAATATCACATAACCCAGAGGGTAGAAACTATGACTACTACAAAGGTACATTCAAAGACATAATGTCAGTATATGCAAGCAGTGGTTATTCAGACGACGGCGACAGGACAATAGAGCTATGTCTAAAAGCAGAAGAAAAAGGCTTCGCACCAATAGGAGTTACTGACGGTGGTGGTGGCATATATGAGCCAGAGATACTAAAGAAACTAACAAGAACAGTTTTAGTAGGAGACAACAAAAGATGGTTAGAAAAAGCTAGAGAAATAAACCCAAGAATACAAACAATATGTATATAGAAAGGAGTGAGTAAGTATGTATCGTATTAGCAAAGACAAAGGTAATAACCAAAACATTACACTAACTAATGTAGAAAAGAAAACAAGTATCATTATAGGTAAACTAACAATGGGTATACTAAGTATACTTGAAAAGGAAGTAAAAATCTGTAAAGACAAAGGCGACGACACGAGTATTAAAATAAGAGACGCATGGGACTTCACAGTATCAGACGAGGCAGGCAAGGCTTTGTCTCTTATGACTAGCCCGATTAAGAAACCAATCAGGAATCAATCAAAGAAAAGTGAACAGACACAGCCAATCCAGAAAACAAAAACAAAATCTGGTAGAGAAGTTGTAGACGTATTCGACTTAATCTTTGGTACAAATTAAAAATAAAATAAAGTAGAAAGGTAGGTAATTTATATGGAATCAATTAAAAGAATCAGAATTGACAAGAACAGAGGATGGAGAGGATTAGCAGAGCTAGTCTGTGAAAACGAAAGAAGAGAAGAAGTGACTAAAATGATATTCAGCTTTAGTCAACAAGTATGGGAAGACATGTTAAAGGGCTTTATAGTATTACAAGACGAAAGTAACTTCATAATATTAGAGTTCGATAACACCGACGAACTTCCTAAACCAACACAACAAAGGAGTGTTTTAATCAAATCGTTCACAGCAACAGTTGTGAACCAATATGAGTATCCAAAAGAAAACTGGAAGATGAATATTTCTGAGGAGCATTATAAATATATATACCACTTCACTATGAACAGAAATAATCATACCACTTCAGACTGGAATTGCATAGGTATCAGAGTAACGCCTATGATATAATAGGCGATTATTCTGAGCTATGCTCAAACATTTGTTCGATTATAGGTAGAGAAAGGAGTTGATATTATGCCTAATCATGTACGCAATGTAGTTAAAATAAAAGGTATACCAAAAGATAAGATAGAATATGTATTGAATAAAGTATCAGCAAAATACAAATCAGACACAACAGGTAATGACGAATGGATAATGGACTTTGACCTAATTATACCAGAGCCAAGATTTAAGAAAGATTGCCAGAAGCGATTCATTGTGAACAAGGATTCACACGTAATGGAATACGAAGATAAACCTTGGTTTAACTGGTATGACTGGCATTGTGCATATTGGGGTACTAAATGGAATGCGTATGATGGTTATACTAAGATAGGTAAGACTTGTTTGACCTTTGTGTTCAGTACAGCTTGGAGTGCACCATTTCCTGTATTCGCTAAACTATGTGAATTAGGTTATGACTTAGACATTAGATATGCAGACGAAGATATTGGTGTTAATTGTGGGCAAATTCTATATGACGCAAGTGAAGACGACCTCGACCACCATACAGCAATGCACTTAAGTAATCCAGAAAGATTCGCCAGATATATTTGGAATAATTATTAGAAAGGAGTGAACAAGATGAGCATGAGAATTCAAACATTTGAGACCATTATGATTTTCCACGAAAGATTAACAGAAGAAATGTACGAAGAAAAGATAAAAGAATACCAAAAGAAATTAAAAGGACTACCAGCCGCGAAGATTAAGACCGATAGATTATGCAAAAGAAACTTAGCATATAAAACTAGAGGCTGTACTCAAGGCTGGTACGTTGTGTTCAAGTATGAATCAACAGAAGACTTAGTAAATCATAAATTAGATTTAGCTTTAAGAATGGATGATGACGTAATCAAGTTTCTATCAGTAGGACACACAGAGGACTATCATCCTGATATCCCAGAACCAGAATTCAAAAGTGAACAACCGGACGAACCCGCTAAAAAATCAAAAAAGCCAGTAGATGTATTTGATTTAATATTTGGATTATAAAAATACTGTTCACTTTATTCAAAACCTGAAGAAAGAGGTGATAGATAATGCCAAGATTCACTCAAGAAGATTTGGATGAAGAAATATTAGATTCATGGAATACTGGGACGAAAAGTGAACAACCGGATTTAATTATTAAAACTAATCCAGTCGATATATTCGACTTAATTTTTGACACCTAATGTTATACTATTGACTTTAGATTAAAAATATTATATAATATGAATAAGAAAGGAAGTGATAATATGAGTAAGCCAATAACAGTTAAACAATTATTAAAACTATGCCAAGAAGAAATAGCTAAAGGTAACGGTGATTGTTCAATCATGCTGTCGAATGATGACGAAGGAAACGGATATCACTATTTATGGTACAACTTTTCTATGGCAGACGAAGTTATGTGTGCAGAAGATATTGAATTTTGTTTAGACGAGAGTATTGCACCAAAAAACAAGACAATTATCCTAGGATAATAAATTACTCTACTTGAACAGAAAAGTCGCTTAAAATTAATCCTCGTGAAAATTAGAGGTATTAAAATAACAAGAAAGGAGAATGAAAAATGGAAGAAGATATTTTTAAAGATATCATTGGACAAAACCAAGCGAAACTAGCCATCAAAGACTGGCTTCTATATGAACAGCAGCCATTGCTAATATATGGCTCATCAGGATTTGGAAAAACCATGTTTGCTGAAAGCTTAGGAGCTAAGACAATAGACACAACACAAATGAGAGGCGACAGATTAAACACGATATTAAAGCCTATTAAAGAAGCTGAGGACGGAGAAATCCTATTCTTTGACGAAATACATTCTCTCCCAGGAAAAATCCTAGAGGGATTATATAAAATCATAGACACTCATAGTTTTTATGACCCAGAATTATGTATGGATTTAAAATTACCAGACATCCGTTTTATATTTGCCACCAACATTTTAGATAAACTACCAGAAGCCTTTTGTAACAGATGTCGATTTGTTGAACTTCAAGAATATAGCACAGAAGAATTAACTCAAATCATACACAAAAAATACCCAGACATACAAGAAAGTGCCATAAGCACAATCGTAAAAGCTAGCAAAGGTGTCCCAAGGACAGCATTATCTTTATCAAAGTCAATTATAGCTGGGGCAAAAACAGAAAAATATGAAAACATTCAAGAAGACGAAGTGAACAATATTTTAAAATCAAGAATGTCTATCGACCCATCCACTGGACTAAACTCAAAAGAGTTTAACATTGTACAAAAAGTGATTGAGCGAGGACATCTTTCAACATCTGCTGTGGCTAACCTGCTAAAGACTACTAAAAAAGATGCTGTTTCACATTATATTGACCCATTACGTGCTTCAGAATGGTTAGCCGTGAGTTCACAGGGGATAATCCCCGGATTTAAAGCTCACGAAAACTTTAGATTGTTTGTAAAAAGATTAGGTTAATACCCTAGAACCCTTGTGACTCTAGGGTTAGCTTATGCTCAGAACAAATGTTCTATAAAGGAGGAATGAAATATGGAAATTTGGAAAGACATAAAAGATTTTGAAGGTTTATATTGGATAAGTAACTTAGGTCGTGTCAAGAATAAACACGGGAAAATATTAAAACCACGTCTTAGTAGCAACGGTTATTATAATATATGTTTATATAAAAATAATAAAGCCAAGTGTTATACTGTTCACAGATTAGTTGCAGAAGCTTTCATACCTAATCCTGATAATTTACCAGAAATAAACCACAAAGATGAAAATAGACTAAACAATGAAGTTTATAATCTTGAATGGTGTAATAGAAAATATAATCAACACTATGGCTCAGCTATTAAAAAAATATCAAAACCAGTTTTGTGTATAGAAACTGGCGTTATTTATTATTCAATGATGGATGCAAGTAGAAAAACTCATATCCCGATAGCTAACATTCATAAAGTATGTAATGGTTTAAGAAAAACTGCTGGAGGATTTCATTGGAGGTATATATGAACAAGCTTGACAAAAAAACCGAGCGCGTGTGTGCATAAAAAACCCCAGCGTATATGCGTAAAAAAACCCACGCTTGTTCACTTTTCTGGTTCTGGTTGCTCTGCTTTTGGCTGGTTGCTCTGCTTTTATTGTTTATAAAAATTAGCAAAGCAACCGCCTTTGATATTACTGACTTATAGCTTATCTAAATTTGTTAAAAAATGGTAAAAAATAGCAAATCAACCGCAGGTCAACCAAGGTATCTCTTGTCTCTCTAAGTATATCTCTTTTTAGTTGCTCTGCTGTTGTTAAAAGTAAAAGTTCTAAAAAGTAAAATTAAAAAAAAAGAAGTGTAAAAAACAAAATATAAAAAATATATCCCACAATAGGGAATTTTGAAAAAAGCAAAGCAACCAAAATGCTGTTCTCTTACTCTCCCAAGCATTTCATTGGTTGCTCTGTTGTTGCTCTGCTGTTGCTCTGCTCAAAAATTACTATTATATAGTCGCTAAAGTAACTATTAAATTATCATAAATAGTCGCTACTTGACGATTATATTTCTCTATGTTATAATATAAATAAAATTAAAAAAAAGAAAGGAGAAATTAAAATGCCTAAAATTACGATTGACTTAGACAGTAACACACATCAGATATTAAAGGAACTAGCGAAAAAAGAAAAGAGGTCATTGACAAATTACATTATAGTAACATTAGATAAATATGTATCAACATTAGATAAGAGTGTAAATGACGAAAAAAATCTTTCTTTTCCAGAAACTAGCGAAGAAAAAACTGTAACTACAACTAAACCAGTTAAAAAAAGTATAGTCGGAGATGAGGAGGATAAATTTAGCAAATGGACGATGTAAATAGAATAGAGGTTAAAATATCTAGTGAAACAAAAAATATATTAGAAAACTATGACGCAGAAAAATTGTTGTCAACTGTTCCAAATGATATAGTTATTAGACCTGCTTCATTAAATATATATTCAAGTCGTGTAAAATTGAAACCTGCTCCAGTACTTATATCATTATCAACTAATACTTATGACTTTTTAAATGGTATAGCGTCAAACTTAAATGTTCCTATTTCCTTAATTTTTAATTTTTTAATTGAAACTGTTGCAGACTGTGGTAAAATACAACCTAAAAAAATAGCACACGCTTTAGAAGATTATTATAAACTTGTTGTGAACCATGATGACCCAGTGTGCGGTCCGCTATTAAATAAAATTCTTGAAGAATATGGCAACTCAGGTTTTTATGATGAAGAAACAGGACTTAGTGAAGAAGGTATAGCCAATTTCCTTACTCTATCCGAAGAAGGTAAAAACATTATTCGAGAAATAGATAAGTTAAGGGGGATAAAATAAAATGTCAAAACAAGTAAGATTAACTCTGCCGGATGACCTTTACCAACGTTTAAAAGAACAAGCCGGGAAGGACGACAGGACCATAGCCAACTACATATTACATTTATTAAAACAAAAAAATTTGGCTCCATCTATATACTTCCCACCAGGTGTGCGTTCACCTCTACCAGATACATTTATACCACATGACACACCGGGAGGGTTACGCACCCCTAAAGATAAATAAAAAATAAATAAAAAAAAAATCAGGACCGGGAGGCATACACCTTCCAGTCCTTTTCATTTTTATTTAATAAAAATATCAAACAAAAATGTTCACACTAAATATATTATACCATATCAGGTGGCAGTCCGTCAACCCTCGTTTTTACCATTTCATATCCTAGCGCTTTACCCTTCTCACCACCAACTATATTGTGAACACGCTCATGCTCTGATACAGTTAAACATATTAAATTATCCACCGTATTATTACTTTTATTCCAGTCCAAATGATGAATTACACAACCGGGTGGTACACATACTCCGTGTGCCTGTTCCCACACCTCTACGTGAAGCCTCTTTCTATTCCCATTTTCATCAAGCGTAGTGCATAAAAAATAACCTGTTCTCTTATCCTGCCTCCACTTCTTACCAAATCGCATTACTTGGTCAGCTCTGGTTACTACATCTCGCCTCTTATTATTATTGAATAAATCTCCTATCATATTATTCTCCTTCTTCTATAATTTTTCATTTTGCAAGCGTCGCTACAATATTTTGCATTAGGAGCTTTACCTTTGAATTTAACACCGCACTCTTCGCATTCTTTTATGTATTCCTTACTCCATCCCGCAATTCTACCTAATGATAAATTTTTAATGTATTTATCTTTGTGTCTTATCATATGTTCATTTTGTGTTATTATTTCAAGATTTTCGGGTCTATTATCGTCTTTATTTTCATTTATATGGTGTATAATTTTACCTTTTAAATCTTCATCTGTTAAATTATAGGTCTGTTTTATTACTTCTCTATGTAAATACTTTTTACCATTTGTGTTATTAACCCAATGACCGTCCTCGCTCTTATGAAAGCACATAATAGTATTATCAGCTTTTACTAATATCTTAGTCGTACCTTCTTCTATTCTCTTTCTTATGATATTTCTTATTTTTATTCCTGGATACCCTAACACTTCTCCGTTTTTTAGTTCTTGTTCATCTCTTAGTTTCCTTTGCCTTGCTATCCACAATCTAGTTGTTTCCGCTTTTCGCTTTTTACTAGCTTCGCTTCTTATATGCTTTTCATAGTACGCTCGGTATGCTTTCTCTTCCTCTAAATTTTTGTACGCCATAGTTAATCCTCCTATTAAATAACATAAATTAAAATACAAGGGCGATAGCTTTAATCAACCCTTGCATAAGTTTATCAAATTATTGAATATATGTCAATTCAATATTATAACAATCTTCTATTACTTCCTGTTATCATTCTTCCTTCCCATAAATCAATTGTTCCATATCTTAAACTATCCAGCGGTCACAGAAAATGGTCATTTACATTTGGCCATTCCTGTATAATCACCTCTTTTCCGTTTATATCTCGTCTTGGGAATTCAGCTCCTACCATTTCCGCCCAGGTTCCAGGACACTGTTCACTGTCTACCCATAGCTCTTTTAAATCTCCGTATCCGCCTGTTAAGAATTGATATGAAACATCTCTTGAGCCATTACCTTTTTTGACTGGGTATATATTAAGTCCTGTTCTTCTTAACCCATCAATAATTCTATTGTCTATTTCTGAGTTTATAATACTTGACGGTGTTATATTAAGACTTAGTCTTTTACCTATGCCTCCGCCGTGTCTATTTAAAACCTCTTTCACATGTTCATATATACCTTCTTCTGACCATCTAGCTCCTCCACACTCGTCAATTACCCATAAAACTTTAGCGAGTCTATTATAAATGCTTACTGTGAAAGCGGTAATATCAGGAGCGTATCCATAGTCAATTCCTAAGCATACCTTCCAATTACTTTCTCTCGCTAAATGCCAGTTCTCTTTTGCATCCCAATCTAAATCTTGTTCACGCATAGCCTTAACATTTGAAAATACCATAGTAGCCGGGTCACCTATTTCGCCCATAATGATATGCTTCCACTCTTGTAAGTTCTCTTCACGCATAGCTTCAGCCATTTCATAAACTTGTTCTGGGACTATTCCCCTTGGTACATCATATAAATTAACGTGTTTAAAATATACTTTTTCATGTCTGCCTTCACTGCTCATTTCACGTTCATTTCTCCAACCTACGTTTAACCAATGACTTGGACTAAATGGCGTATTATAAGTAAATATAGTTTCAAATATGTCGCCACCTCTGTAAAGTGATAATAATATCTGGTCAACGTCGTGCTTATTTTGAAATTGGTCAGCCTCTTCCCACCATATAAACCTACAGTAACCACCTGGCCATTTGATACTTTTAACTTTTCCATAATCTTCTGCTGTGTTCAAGTTAGCAAATTTAATTACAGATTTAGTACCTTTAAGTCTTATCTCCATTGGATTAGTAAGCATTTGAAATTTATCTTCAACACCTAAATTTATTATAGCATTAGCAATCTCTGCATAAACTGATGTCTTTAATGTGTTTGAATATTTTCTTAAGGCTAGGCAACAAGCCCAGGGCTCGCCCTCCTTATGAACAGCAGCAAGGCATAACAGGCTTAAAATAATATGATGTGCCGCAAAATAAGATTTACCAGAGAAACGTCCACCACGTAAAAACATTTTTCTTGAATGTTCAAGCTGGTCACCAATACCGTCTTCTAGTAAGTCCCAGTAGTTAGGCAGAATTAAATCACTTAATCTTTTTTTAATAATAAAAACCTCCCTTCTGTTCACTTTTAATTTTTAAATAATAATCTGGATTACTTTCCAGATTTATTGTGCAATCGTGCAACTTGATTTGTATAATCTTACTCTCGCAAGCGTTTTGCCAGTTGCACGATTTAACTTGCTTTTAACTTGACTGAATTCTGTTCACTCTTCTTTTTCAACCTTTTTTGATGTACTCAAGTCATTAACAAAAGTAATACCTTCAATGCCTTCACCTGAGTACATACCAGTATACATTTCAATAGCTTTTAGTCTATCAGCGTCACGTGCCTGCTTGTTCTTTATAATACTACTAAGTATGGCTTTAATACTTTCGCCATCTACTAGTGAATAATCTAGGGCTCTATAACGTTCAATTACAGATTGCACCTGCTTCCAGCCCAATAAATTCCTTTTATCTTCACTAAGGCTCTCTGGGTCTAAGTTTCCACCCATTTGGTCGTCTAAATATAATATTCTAGCAACTTCTTTTATATAATCGTCTTGTAGAAGCCATACTGCGTCCTTACACTCTTGAAGCCAGATAGGTCTTAATTTTTTATAAATATTATCAACGCTTTTCCTATAACGTTCATCGTCGTCTAATCTGTCTCCTCTTAAAATTCCTTCTAACATTTTGCCTGCGTCAAATTCTTCTACTTTTTTCTTCTTTCCTCTTGGCATGTAAAAAAACCACCTCCAGTTCAATATTAAGCAACTCAAATAGCCCATTGTAAAGTGCATAAATAATGATATGTCTTTCATAAATATACACTCTACAACAACGTCTATTACTCCTAATATGAATGTTATTATACACATTATACCAACTTTTATAAAAAATTCAATTAAATAATATTTTATCTTATTCTTTTTCACAGTCTTCTCCAATGAACAAGTAGTTTAAACTCATTCCTTTATCATTTTTTCTTTTTCTCATTTCAAGTTTAAAACCTTTTTCAACACACGCTTTAATTGCTTTACCAAGTTTCATGTAAAATGCTTTTTCTTTCATGGCTACATCAACAGTATCTGCCTCTTCATGCCACATTGTGTATTCGTCAAATAATTCTCTTGTCCAGATACTTCTACCACGTTCAGTTAGATACCATTCAAGAAAGTCTAACATTTCTGCGTCATAACCACCTGCAAAAGTACCTTCCAATTTATCTTTCATACCATCACTTTCTCCTGGTACAATTTCTTTAGAAAGCCACTTGAAATAATCATATCTGCACTTATTTGCAAACCAAGCCAAGCTTCCGTTATCCAAGCTATCTAATACACCCTTTTCGTCTGTATACATATACATACACTTAACACCTTTAGCAGAAAAAGAATCAGTGCTCATTTTGTATCTAGCTATTTCGTCAACATCTCTTGTGTTCAGTACCAATTTGAATTCTAAATCACGGTCTTTTAATGTGTCAGAAACATGATATTCAGTAGGAAGTATTAAAACTCTACGTTTCATACCTTCACTTTTATCATATAGTTCAAACTCAAAGTTGGTACAAGCAATAATTTGTGGTAAAACGTCTAATCTTCTTTTTGGTTTGAATTTTTCATTTATTTCCACACTATCTGTTCCTGTAATAGCACCTTTAATATAACTAAATGCTTCACGATTATATAATCTAGGTAAGTCATCTGTTACACTAAATATTCCTTTATCTAGTCCAGCACCCCAGAAACTATCCTGAGGATTAGAATCAAATATTTTAGCTTCATTGAACATATCTTTTCCAAGACATAATCTAATTAAACATGTATATAAGCTCTTACCGTTTTGTCCTCCACCTGCTAGTATTACTATTTTTTGAAGTTGATTACCTGGTATCATACATGCTCCTGCGATTATATATAACCACTGTTCAACTTCAGGTTGTGGTTTTCCAGAAGCATCTCTTGATAATTGCTTTATAAAATCTTTAATTATGCCTCCTAAATCTTCTTCATGTTCTTTTACCCAATCTTCAGAATACCAATTCCAAGGTAATACTACGTCTGTTGGAGGTTTTGTTCCAAGCCAAGAAAAGTCATAGCTCTCAGGTAATATACATGACATGACTTTATTTTTAGCAATTACGTATTTATCATTTCTTGTTATTGTTTTACTGTTCTCTGCACACAACTGCATTAACTGCACCTCCACTTCTTTGAAATATGTTTCTTTGAAATTTTGGTCGCTGTAATCTTTTAATGTGTGTCGTAATCTTGTTACGTCTGTTTGATATTTATATTCTCCTTCTTTTTCTCTATATACTAGTTCATCAAAGGTTCCGTCTAATTTAGGGTTCCTACCATAAAAATCAAAAATATTATATAAATATTCAGCCGCTCTACGTTCGTCTACTTTATCATCTTTTTTAGATTTTCCTTTTTTCCATTCTCTTTCTTTTTCGTCATAAGTATAACCACTACTTGTTAGTGTTGCTTCATAACCAGTCCATCTGTCTTCTAAATCTCCAAATAAATCACTGTCTGGCATAGGTGTTCCAAGTTTTATTAAATACTGGTCATGTATAGCAGTAATTAAACTTTTGAACTCATCAATTTCAAAACCATTACTTAAACCAAAATAACTACAACGTTCAACTATATGATTATGTCTGCCACCTTCACGCATTTTCATCAGCTGTGTAAATGGATTATCTGTAAGAGTATATTCACTATCTCCGAGGTTTACCGCCTTTGTGTAAATCTTTATTCTTTAGTTTTCCCCATAGCCAGTATGGTAGTACGTCTATTTTTTCTATATCTAATGTAGCAGGAGCTATTAACTCAGTAGTATCCCAAGAACATACTTCGTCTCTGTCCATTCCGCATACACGCATGATTTGAACACTACCAGGACCTTTTGTATCAAATTTATAACCAAACCAATTAGTAGCTTTTGTCATTTCTTTTTTATAAAAGTCTGGTTTTCTAAATAAAAAGTGGTAACCTTTTGTAGTTTTAAGTATTAAACATCTAACTTTAGAACGTACGATTATTTCACACATTTCTTTTGCTTCTGTTGGGTCGTCAAAATCTATAAACATACAACCCTCAGGGACAACTCTAGCGTAATTTGGAAATTTATCTTCGTCCATAATTTCGTCATAAGTAAGTGGTTTTTTTCTATTTGGAGTTTTATTTGCACTATATAATTTCTTTTGTTCTTCATCACCAGCTTTGAATTTTTCTATATCAAACTCACGAGGTGTTTTAGGAAGTTCACAAAAAGTCATTTCAACATATTTACTCATTAAATAACACCTCCGTCTGTAAGAATTTTAAATACTTGAATTATATATTTAATTATATCTTGTTCAAATATAGTCAGGTCATTATATTTATTATAAATTTGATTTATTTCAGCCATTAAAATAAGACGGAAATCCGATTCGTCTGTATTATCTCTTGCTCTTATTTCGTTTAGTTCAGAGACAATAGTAGTAACAGCAAATCTTCTCTTCGCCCTATCGTAGGAGTCCTCCCCTCTTTTCACATAATCCGCTACAATATACCATAATCCGTTTGGTATTTTTTCTGTATTTTTTCCAAGCTCGAAGTCGATTTTCTTAATTTTTAGCATCTTCACACACCTCCTCGTTCATATATTTCCATCCATAACCAGCACAACTTTTTGTTATACCATCAGCACAGGCTTTTATATTTTGCGCATAACGTATATTATTTTTTCTAGCTGCATCTTCCATGCTTCCATATATGTTTATTATTTTTCCTGTAACAATGTCTATCTGTTCTACTGGTTTACCACGAAAACTATACCATCCATGTTTTCCTAATTGATTATGAATTTGTAAACCATTTTTATAACTATGCAAAATATTTTCACTTCTAGTAACCCATTCTAAATTATTTACATAGTTATTTAATTTGTTCCCATCTTTATGGTTTACTTGTGGTTTATTTTCTGGATTGGGTATGAACGTTTCAGCAACTAATCTATGAATTGAATATTTTTTTGTCTTTCCGTTTTTTAGATAAAACGACTTCGTAATAATTTCTTGAATTATCTTTTTTTAAAATTCTGCCTGTTTTTAAATTTTTAACTTCTCCTATATTAGATATCGCATACCTTTCGTAACCTTTTATAGGTTTCCATTCTTTTAACATATTAGTTTCCTACCTTTCTACACTCCTACTTAATTTTAATATATTTTACATTTATATACTCTTTCGTCTGTAACATTTACATCAAAAAATTTATCATAATATTCTCGATTTTGGTCGCATAATATAACGTCTGCCTTGTTCACTGCTCTTAATAGGGACCCTGAGCCTGCAAAGAAATCTCCAATAACATTTCCTTCATGGTCTGCGTCACTAAGCCATACTAAATGTTCAAGTAGTGCTTGAGGCTTCTGTGTTGGATGACATAGCTTATCCTTTTTATAATTTCCCTGAGGTTTTGTGAAATTTAATACGCTTGATTTATCCCATAGTCCTGCTTCTTTATTTAATCTAGCGTTACCTTTTCTTACTACTATAATAGGTGTTATATCATAGCAGAAATCACCTGAAATACTACTCACCATATTCGGTTGTTGCCAGAATATAACTCTATTTACATCAAAGATTTGATAAGCTAGATATAAATATTTCATTGACCAGAATATGAACATAAAGCTGTCGTCAACTAGTTTTGCATGAGCTTTACAATACCAAGAGTAACACCATTCACGATAATCTTCTAGTTTAGCTTGTTCTTCCCAAGGAATAGCTACTTCAAATCTAGGTGTCACCATTCCTTTTTCCATGTCGCTTTCACTAGGGGTTATTTGAGCTGTATATCTTGAATGAAATACTGCTGCGCCATTTTTGTTCTTCATATTTCCAGTCAAGACATTATACGGTGGGTCGATTATCCATAAATTTACACTTTCGTTTTCTAATTTATCTAACCAGTCTAAACAATCACTTTTAGTAAATTCTCTGTGACTATATTTATTTATTGTATGGTCACGTTTCTCACTGCCGTATATTCGGTTACCCAATGTTATACCTCCCTTGTAATAAATTTTTATAATAAAACTATTTTGTCACTACTAGCCTTAGTCTTCTCTTTAGCTTTTTCTTCTTCAGCAATAGCTCTAAAATGTGTATTCCACAATTTTAATATAGCCTCTCCTAATTTTTTATCTATATCAAATTTAAACCAACGATAACCTTTTTTAGTTAGGCTTAAACACCTTAACTCTTCTATTTGTTTTGCAATCGTTTTTTCTTCCTTATTACCTTTTAGCAACATCATATAATATAATTGAAGTTGGCAATTAGTTGACCACTCGTCTAAATTACTACTTGTTTTCCAATCTATCATACATATTTTTCCGTTTACTAATGCGATACAGTCAATAATACCTTTTACACCTAATTTTTTATTTATTATTTTTTGTTCTGTATGCAAAGGTTTTATCTCCCAATGGATTCTTTCATCTAGCCATTCTTTCCAAACAGTTTCATAAACTGCGTATTCTAATCCTAAATGAGGTTCATATCCAGTTGTTGCTTCATACCAATTTAACCAGTCTTCGATATATTTATGAACTGCTGTACCACGCTCTCCAGCAGCGATTAAAATATGTTCAGGTATTCCGGAATTTTCAAATTTATTTCCAAAAATTGCATTTAATACACTTGTTACACCACGAAAAGGTGCGTCAAAGAACTCACTATCGCTATAATCTTTCATATAATAAATAACTCCTTAAAAATATTTTCTAATACATTAACTACTATTGAATTACCAGCTTGTTTATATAGTTGTGTGTCACTAGTAGGTACTGCTTTTGCTTTATTGAAATCATCGTCATCAAACCCCATTAAACGCCAACATTCTAAAGGCGTGAGCTTTCTGATTTTTTCTTTTTCTTCTATTACATAATTATCTTTTTGTACGGTTGTCAAAGTATTGCTTAATCCAGTTTTATTTATTTCTAAATTTTGTTCAGTAGAACCGTCTGGATTATATCTTCCACGACTTGCTGCAATACAAGGTGTTTCTATTATTTTTGGTTGTCTATTACCACCTTGCATATTCGTAAGTGTAGGTGAAATTCCTTCACTGTCATATACTCTTTTAATGCAGTCTAACCCTTTCATATCAAGGGTTCCCACTACTCGTATAAAATTATCATCCATACGAACGGCACCAATTCTAGTAGTAATCGTTTTAGCAATTCTATCCCCATCTGATACGTCAAATCTAAAACCATTGCCTTTTTCTTTTTGCTTCTGTTCATTGCGTTTTAACCCTGCTAATAATTTATCGCTTAAATAATATTTTTTGTCTGGATTTTCTTCTAATAGGTCTTTTAACTTTAATTTTAACTCATGTTTTTCTGGGAATTTAAAATTAGGTCGTATATCATTTCTAATTGAAATTGTGAAAACTCGCTCTCTATTTTGTGGTATTTCATAATCTTTAGCGTTTAATATTTGATAGTAATTGTTATAGCCAATAGCTTTCATTTCTTTTATATAATTATCAAAATTATGTCTGTGTTTTGTACTTAATACATTTTTAACATTTTCCCATACAACGTATTTAGGCTTTATATTTTTTACTATTCTAATTGTTTCATATAATAAACTACTTCTTGTACCACTGTTTTTATCTCCACCAGCTTGTCTGCCTGCTATTGAAAAATCTTGGCAAGGGCTTCCGTGCATAATTAAATCTATGTCATTAAAATTTTTATTCCATTCGACTACGTTTTGTGGTCCAAACTTAGTATCATGAATAGCATTAAAAGATTTTATAGCGTACTTATCTATTTCTACTGCGTCAACTATTTCTGGATTTATATCTAATCGTTCAAGTGCTTTGCTACAAGCTCCTATACCTGCAAATAATTCAATAACTCGCATTAACCTTTTTCCTCTCATGATTTTTTTAATTTGTCAATATTATAATAATATATTTTTGATTTTTTTACAATAGATTTTTGTAAATTTAGCCAAAATATTTCTTGTCTCGGAGGAAACCCGCAAATGCAGACGTTTCTAGGGTTTTTCGTTATGTAAACCCGTGATATTTTAAGGTTTTATTCCGTGATTTTCTTCCTATTTATTATATATGCGCGAAGAAAAAATAAAAAAAAAAGACAAGAAACCTATTGACTTGTTGTTAAAAATGTTGTATAGTAATGATGTAGGCTGACCCAGCTGCCTACGGATAACTCAAACCAGTGTAGGGTGGAAACGCATGAAACGAAGCCCTACGGTAATTTATCACAAAGGAAGGAGGAAAGTTATGTCGGTATTACCAAAAGAAATAAAATTAACATTACACGCTCAGCAAAGATTATCAGAGCGAAGGGGAGCAGAAAGATATAATACTAAAAATCTTATGAAAAGCTCTTGTAGATGGTATGGGAAAGATGATTTAATACCAGAAAGCAGCTTATACATTCATTGTTTATATGTGTGTAGAAAGGCTAGAAATAAAATGGGTTATCTAACAGACGGGAACATTGAGGTTTTATATGATAAAAATGCAAATGCAGCAATTACTATAATGGAGGTAAAAGATAAATTTAAACCAATAACTCAATACATTAAACCCGAATATTTAAAAGAGATAGAATTGAAAAAGGAGAGAAGAAAGATGAGAAAGAAAACAACTGAAATTGGAGTATGTCCAGACTGTGGAAGAGAAGATGTAGAAATAACTTCACAGGGAATATGTATTAAATGTAGGACAAGAAAAACAAATGCTAAGGCTCGTGGAAAGATATATGTACCTTATATTAACCTATCAGAAGAAGAGAAACGAAAAATAGATAATATGCAAGTGGTTAACTCTTTAAAAACTCATAAAGAAGAGGCACCAGTAATAGAATTAAAAGTACCAGTACAAAATAATGATACTTATTATCAGTCTAAGGCTGCTCAAACGCCGGCATCAGTACCAGCACCTACACATACAGTAATGAAGCCACCAGTACCAGTAGAAAAAATGATAGACCCGCTATCAGACAAAGCAAGTTTTATTGCCGTATTAAAAGAATACGGATGTAATATACCAGAGAACGATTTGAAAGATTTATTGGATGTGTTAGTAGCAACCGATAAATTAAAAGATATATTTATGAAAGTAGCGAGTGATACAAATCAAGACGCAATGCTTAATTTGGAGCAGGTGTTACCAATTGTAGAAAGAAAGTTACAGTATAATTGGGAATATAATGGATTTCAAGAAGTTGACGATATTAAATTTAAAGGCTTCTTAACATGGAGAAGAATGATAAAAAGTGCAATGTTCTTTTGGAAAAAATTATATCAAACAAATACGTTAGTTGAATTACAAAAAGTATGGAATTCTTATATAAATGTTATGGCTAATCCAACTATGGATAACACTACGAATAAGATTACAACAGTACAGCAAAAAAGATTTCAAATTACAACGGAAAGTATTTCCACAATATTCAATACTCGTAGACCATTTACAAGAGTATTCTATGCAACTTCAAAAGAGGAAGCTTATGAGAAATTTGTAAAATGGATGAGCGAACGTCAATTACATGAAGATAAGAGTAAAACAACGATTGTAGAATTAACTTCAGAAGGTGAAGATGGGAGGGATTTATAATGAGATTAAGTAGAGATGAGTTTAGAAGTATAAAAGGTATGTCAAAAGAGCAAATGGAAAGATGGTTACAAGGATACTATAATGTGACATATAATAGTTTGAGGAAAGAGTTTGAAGACGCATACAAAGACGAGTTGGATAGCTCAATACAAAATTTTATAACTGCTATTGCGTATACATTACATTATAACGAAGACGTACATTTACAGCATGATGAGCTCGTTAGTTTTATGGACGATTTATTTGTAAGCGTCGAAATGTTTAGAAAAGGAGAATATAATCCAGATGATTATAAAGAACAATTAAAGGGAGACGGAATAGAAATTGCAAAATATGATTATGATAGATTATATAGAGAAAAAGACGCACCTTATAAAGAAAAGTATGAGGAATTAGTAAAGTTTTTGAATGAAACTAAGTCAAAAGCTAAAATAGTTGAAGATATAAAAACATTACTTGGGTTTGGAGGTGAAAATAATGACAAATAGAGAACAACAAGTAAATAATGTATTACAAGAAATTGCACAAGACATTAAAGAAAAATTGCCAGAAGGAATGGGGTTTACATTATTAGCCTATGAGTTTGGAGACGACGAAGGAAGAAGAATGTTATATGCTTCTAATTCAAACAGAGAAGATGTAATGAAAGCTATGTTAGAGTTCGTAGATAAAAATTTAAACGACCCTAAGATGTATGGAAAAGACGTGTAAATATGAAAAAGGAAATATGGAGAGACATACGAGATTACAAAAATAAATATCAAGTATCGAACACAGGAAAAATCAGAAGTCTCAATTACCTTAACAGTGGAGAAATAAGAGAACTAAAACCAAAAATAAATAAACAGAACCGTCTCGAAGTTACACTATCAAAAGATAATATTAAAAAAATATACATTTTAAGTCGACTTATATTAGAAACCTTTACTGGTTGTAAATTAGCCAGAAATGAAATAGTGGAATATAGAGACGGTAACCCTCTTAATATAGAACTATGTAATTTGTACGTAAAAACTATTGGAGATAAACAAAAAGAGACATACGATAAAGGTAATAGATTTTGTTATAAATTTATGTACAATGGAAAACTAATGTCGATTAGACAGATTTCAGAATTTACTGATATACCAGAAGATATAATAATGCGCAAGTTAGTAAGAAATAAGGAGAAATAATATGGGAAGACGAAAAGTTAAACCAGAAATAGTAACTAATAATGTAGATAAATTATGCGAAATGGTGAATGAAAAATATAATTTACTATCAAATAGCATTGGTAGTATAGAACATCACCATGACATGACTGAAAACTCAATAGTCCAAATTGTAAGTCGAGCAAGAGGTGTCAGACAGTTGATATATGGAGATGATAAAGTGCTTATGAGATACTTGAAGAATATATTAGACGACAAGATAGTGTTAAATTTTTGGTGTATATAGTATAATGTATTCAAAAATGAAGGGAGAGCAAATATATGATTGTATACGACTTTGAAGTATTTAAACATGACACATTGCTTGGAGCATTAGACGAAGAAACAGGAAAAATAACACAGCTTTGGAATATAGACCAAATAAGAGAGTTCGCAGAAAAAAATTTAAAAAACGTATGGGTTGGGTATAACTGCGAACATTATGATAAGATATTGCTTCATGGAATTTATACTAAGAAATTATTAACTGAAGACAGGGTATTTGCTTGTAGCGGTTCAGTTATCCGTGCACAAGATAATGATACTCCTGTATTTGGTATCTTGAAAAAATATGGAATAGAGGATTACTATTCTTCTCCTATATTATCTTATGACGTAATGGGTGACGGAAGTTTTATGTCTTTGAAACAAAACGAAGGTTTTATGGGAATGGATATTGTAGAGAGTGTAGTTCCATTTGATTTAGATAGACCATTGACAGACGAAGAAAAGGAAGAGGTTGCAAAATATAACAGAGCCGATTTATACGGTACATTAGAAAGATTTAAACAGAGAAAAAATACATTTAAAACAAAAATGATGTTAGTAAAAGAATTTGGGTTACCAGTAGATTATATATGTAAAACAAATGCAAAATTAACAGAAGCAATATTACTTTCACAAAATAGAGGTGTTAACACTAGACTAAGAAAGCATTTTGATTTATGTGATTTACCTGTAGATTGGAAAGTACCACAGTTACAACAAATTTATAAGTTCTTTTGTGACGCATTAAAAGAATTAGAAATAAATAAATGGGAAACTAAAAAATGTGATAAAACAAAATTGAGTATGGATTTAGATATTTTAGGTGTAACTCATACGTTTGCGTTAGGTGGGGTACACGGAGGACGTAAAAATTATATTTGCAGACCGAAAGAGAAAAAGAAAATTGTATGGGTAGACGTATCATCACTATATCCAAATATATTAACAAAATGGGATTTACTTTCAAGAAAGGTAGATAGAAATGGTTGTGAGGCATTCGCTAATATGGTTCAAGTTCGTATGGACATTAAAGCTAAACTTCATGATGAAGGTTTATCAAAAGAAGAAAAGAAAGCATTAAAAGACCAAGCAGCGAGATATAAACTCATATTGAACACGACGTCTGGCTGTATGAAAGATAAATTTAAAAAAATATATGACCCAGAGTTTAATACTAAAATGTGTATGTTAGGTCAATTAAGTTTAATGGACTTAGTATATAGATTAGCTCATGCAAAGCCTAGAGCAAGATTAAGACCTAGTTGGGCAACAGAAGATGGTAAAGGTGGAGGACTAACAGGTGGTGGCTATTACGAATACTTCAAACTTATTCAGTCTAATACTGATGGTATTGCATTAGAACTATTATCAGATGATGCAGAAGGAATTATTGATGACGTATGTAAAGGTTGGGAAAAGGATTGGAGATTTAGTTTAGAAAAAACAGTAGCTGACAATTTATATGAAAAAGACGTTAACAACTACGTATTCAAAGATAGTAGTGGAAAGATTAAAGTTAAAGGTGCTTATGTTACAAAATACGATGACAATGAGCAAGATACACTAGCAATACTAGCTAAAGCAGTTGTAGACTATTTTCTTGAAGGTAAAGACATTAGAACAACAATTTGTAATCCTGAGAATTTAGCAACTGATTATCAGATGATTAAAAAGTTAGGTGGTATGTATGATACTCCAACGTGGAAACGAGAATATGGGGATGTAGAAGTACAGAAAGTGAACAGGATTTTTCCGAGCACTGACCCAAATAATGGTGGATTGTATAAACATAAAAAATCAAAGGAAATTGGTGTATTGGATAAAGTAGAAGGTACACCGGAACATGTTTTGATTTACAACGAAGACATAAGAGGTAAAAAAATAGGAGAGCTAGACGATATAGATTATGAATGGTATATAACAGAAGCAACTAAAAGAGTAAATGATTTTTTACGGAATTAAACCAGAAAAGAAAACTACTAGAAGAAAAAAGAAAGAGGTGGTATAAGTATGAGAGACCCAAAAAGAATTATAAAAGTATTAGACGAATTAGAAAAGTATTGGAATAATCATCCAAACTGGCGACTAGGACAAGTAATGTCAAATTTATCATATGAATTATTAGGAGATAATGACCCCTTTTTTATAGAAGACGAAATGTTATTAGAATTATTAAAATTAAAAAATGAAGAAAATTTATGATATACTATTGACTTTTAATTAAATGTTGTGTATAATGTTTATAAATAATAATAAAGGAGGCTATATAAAATGTCAAATATAAAATCATTCATAGAAGATAGAAACGAGGCTTTTGCGAGTGGAGATATAAACAAAACTAAAGAATACGCTAAAAAATACAATATAGATATACCAGAAGACGAGGAAACTTTTCTAATAGGTATACACAAAGCTATTTGTAATTTATATTTAGTAGAAGATAGTCCTATAACTATTGAGCAATTTACTGAAAGTTTTGATTGGTTAGAAGACCACGGTTGCTCACCATCTATTACTTTTGACATGAGTGACTTAGAAATGGAAGAAGAGGACGGTGAGGAGCTTGTTTAGGAAATATAAATGGTGTAGATTATGAAGCAGATATAGATTAAAAAAAAGGGGGTGTAATGATATGAGTGACAGATGTAACGTAGGCGATACAGTGTACCGTTTATCTAAAAACGGAATAATGGGGACAAAGGTTATAGCAATAGACCACTATCCACACGCTGTATATAGATTAGAAGGTTGGCCAGAAGGCTATTTTGACAGAGCATTTGGAAAAACTTTATTTCTTACAATGGAAGAAGCAAATAGTGCAATACGTACAAAAGCTAACATTGCAAAGAAACGTGAATTACTAAAAGAATACGAAAGAAAATTAAATGCCGAACTTAATATAGGCAACCACTTTATTGTAAAATAAAAAAAATTATTAGTAGAAAGGTAGGAAACAAGTATGAATAGTGAAGAAGCATACAAAGTTTACACAACAAAAGATTATAGTATTTTCAAAAGATTAGTAGGTAATAGAGATATACCAGAGAGTAGAATTTCAAAAATTGTAGAGAGTATTCAAACAATAGGTTGGGTGCATAATCCTATTATTGTAAATGAAAATATGGAAGTAATTGACGGACAAGGAAGACTTACTGCACTTCAAAGACTAAAAATGCCAGTAGAATATATCATAGCAGAAGGTGCTGGTAACAAAGAATGTATTTATATGAACATGAATATGGTTAACTGGAAGTTGCCAGATTTCATTAAATCTTATGCCGAACAAGGTAATGAAAATTACCAAAGACTTTTAGGCTTAATGGAAAAATACGCAAATGGAAACTTAGATATTATATCTACTGCTGTATATAGATTATCTAAGTCTAAACATAGAGACATAAAACAAGGTACACTTCAATTAACAGAAGACCAATATAGAGCAGCTATACCAAGATTAGAATTTATCAAACCTATTCTTGAAGAAATTGATGAGAAAAAATTACCAGGTAGTATGGTGACTTTAATGCAAACGTTGGTTTATTACTATGATTACCCAGAAGTAGATAAAGATAGACTTAAATATAGTGTAGAAAAATATATTTATAATGCTACGCCATGGGTATTGAATACTGACTGTGAGAGAGAAGTAGAAAATTGCTACAATTATGGTTTAGGTTTAGAAAAGAAAATATTCATAGCTCATTTAGTAAAAGAAGAAAGAATGAGACGTCAACTTGAACTTAATAAAGCTAATCAAGAGAGAGCTTATGAAAGAACTCAAAAAGGAGTTCAAGGATTTATTACAAAGGAGGAATAATCTATGAGTAGATGGACTCACATTACAAGTTGTATGAGTGTTGATACTTGTATAGAAAACAGAAAAAGAATTAAGAAATCAATTATAGACTATATAAACAAAGCGCCTAAAATTACAGGTAGTGAGAAAGACGCAGATATTTATATCACTTTACAACGTGGGTATAATGTTAGTTCATGGAAACGAAATCATAAAAACGAGTTTATTCACTACCAAACTTGTATTATAATTTCAATACAAGGCGATTTGCGAGATAAAGACGGAGAAACTACAAAAGAAGAATTTGTAAATTTTTTAAACTATATCGAAAAAGAGTATGTAGTAAGAGATTATAGTATAAATATAGAGGATGAGTGGAGAGATGAAAGTGTCACAAAAATATAAAGAAATATTTAAGTTAAAGAAAATGTTAGAAGACGCTAAGATACCTTTTGATTTTTATGAAAGAGATACAGAAATAAGCGCGATAATTCCTGAGTGGGAACATTGGCACATTAACTACCCTAGTAAAAAAGGTTGTATAATATCAGTAATTGAAGGATATGGTACATACGGTGAAGAAGATGATAAGCTAGAAATTATGGGTGGATTAACAGAAGAAGAGTCAAAACATGACGCAGTTGTAGGTTGGCTTACTGCTGAAGAAGTGTTTGACCGAATAAAAAAGTTAGAGGAAGGTGTTAAAAGAGTGAAAAAAGTAATTAGATATGTTGACGAAGATACATTAGAAATAAAAGAACTTGTTGTAGAAGAAGAAATAACTGAATCTGAAAAAATAGAAGAAATGACAGATTTATTCTTACAAGCATTAGGTTGTGACCCAGACGAGTTTTCAAAGAAATATCTTGCAATGAAACAAGCAGTAGAAGAATTTGACAAGGTGTATGTTCCATTCAAAGAGAATTTGATTGAATTACACAAAAAACGTCCAGATTTACCAAAAACAGTAGTTATTGGTTCTACTAAACTTACTTATGTGTCACCTAGTACAAGAAATAGCATAGATAGTAAAAAATTAAAAGAGGAGGAACCTGTTATAGCTGAAAAATATACAAAAGCAACTAATGTAAAGGCTACAATAAGAATAGAAGAAAATAGTTAAGGAGGTATGTTATGGCGAAAAAGGCACGCAAAAAAGGTAAAAGAAGTGAATATCAAAAAGAGTATTACATAAAGAACAAAGCAAAGCGTCAAGCCTACTTCAGAGAATATTATAAAAACAACAGAGAAAGAATAAAATCCGCAAGTAATGCGAGATATGCAGAACAAAAAGAAGAAAAAGACAATCCAAGCTCTTATGAAAAATATTATGGAGCTCATAAAGAAGAAAGAAAACAATACTTTAAAGAACATTATAGAAAAAATAAAGAAGAAAGGCAAAAATATTATAGAGAGTATTATTTGAAAAAGAAAGAGGAGAGCAAAAAATGAGATTTGATGGTATGAGTATTCCAGAAATGGAAAAACAAAGATATAAAAAAATAAAAGAAAGTAATGAGTATCTTGAATTTAATGTTTTAATTGGTGTAAAAGAGGAAGACATGGGTAATGGTCGTGTTATTAAGTCACCCGTAGTGTCTACTGCCGGACGTAATTGTGGTGCAAAAGAAATCGGTTGTTTGTATATGACACTTAAAGCTTATATGGAACAATTAAGAATAGAGTATCCGACAGAATGTTTTGTTGCTGAAATGGCTATGCACGTAGAAGACGCAGGACATACATCTATAACAAAGTATGGTGATGAGGAGGACTAATAAGTGAAGACTGTTTTATATGATTATCAAGATAAAACTGCTGAGGATATTTTTAATCGTATGAATAGTGGAGAAATTAAAGGTGCTTATCTTGGTTTTGATACAGGTACAGGAAAAACTGTAACATCTTTATCTGTGGCAGAAAGATTACAAAATGCAGGGTATATCAAAGGTATTATAGTGATTTGTCCAGTATCAAAAGTAGACGATTGGAAAACTGACATAAAAGAAGAATTACCAAAAATAGAACATGTATTTGTTTCTTCATTTCAAAGTGCATGGAGAGAAAAGAACTCAAAACAAATACAGGCATGTTTAATAGAGCATAATGCTATGTTAATCATAGATGAAGGTCATAAAATGAAAACGTATGACTCAAAGCAAAGTAAGTTCATTCAAAATTTAGCATTGAAGTTTAATCCTTACATGCTTATACTAAGTGCTACTTCACAAAACAAAAAATACATAGATTTATATCCTCAATATAGAGCATTACGAAATCCATTATTTAATATTACTCCGAAAGAGTTCAAAAAGAACTTTTGCATAGAAGCACAAAATTGGAATTTAGTTTACGCAGGTAAATCGAGATTTCCATTCAATGAAATAGTGGGTTATAGACGAGAAGACGAAATGGACAAAGAAGTAGTATCATATACATATTATAAAAAATATGAAAGTAAATATGATAGACCAATAGAAATAAAACAGTCTTTTAAAATGACATCTGACATGAAATACTTTAAAGATAAAAAGGTATGGCCTAAAATGGACGAAAAAGCTCTTTTAGAGGCTTTAGAAAAAGGAGACATAGAAGATGTTGACACCGACTTTATAATCGCTAATAGACCCACTCTGTTTCGTACATACAGTAGAGAAAGTTGTAGTGGCTTTATAAAAGATAAGTTTTTAGATAAAAATCCAAAATTACAATGGCTAGAAGATTTTATAGAGGGTAATGAAGGGCGATTTGTAGTATTTACAAACTTTATAAATGAAACTATTTTAATAAAAGATTTATGTGAGAAGAAAAAAAGACATTGTGTTATCTATGATGGACAGCATAAAGACTTAAGTGATTGGCACGAACATGAAGACTGTATTGCAGTTGTAAATATTCAAGCTGGTTCTGCTGGATTAAATGATTTTATTAAAACTAATATTGGGATATTTTTTGGACCACCAGAAAATTATATTGATTTTACACAAGCAAAGGGTCGTATTGACAGAATAGGACAAACCAAACAACCAGTATATTATTATCTTCAAATAGCAGGAAGTGTAGAGCCTCAAATATATAAAACATTAGAGTTGGGACAAAACTTTGATTTGCATTTATTTGAGAATTGGTTAGAAGAAGGAGGAAAATAAGATGGGAGACTTTATTGGAATTGGACCAGAAAATATAGAAGTCATTACAAATGCAGATGGTAGTATGTATGAACAAACTACACATCCAAATGGGTACGTAGAAAGGAAACTTATAAGACCACCTTGTTATTCTCCTTATATCCATAGTCCTTATGGAGAAGCAGTACCAATTATACCAGAGTCAGCGGCTTATGTACGTTATACTGGTACCGCTTCAACTGCGGCTTCAAATTGGAGTACGCGTGATTATGATAGAATAAGAAAGTATTTTGAAAAAGAGGAGGAATATAGCGTGAATATAGTTAGAAAAGAATCTTATAATTCTGGAGAACATATAGTTGCTTGTCATGACGAAAAAGACTTATCAATAGAAAATGTATTAAAAACTTTGTCAGCAATAAAAGGAAAACTTATGCTAGACATTGCACCTATTCATATAAAAGCGATTGAATGCAGTATAACTCCTCAGGTTAGACAAAATATTATAACTGCTAGTAAAAAATTAAAAATGTATGGTAAGAAAAGACCTATTATAGCCCGTTTTGATGAATATGGAAATAGATTACCAGACGAAATAGATTTAGGTACTCCACAAGGAATAACATTAAAAATTGTGGACCCAGAAAAATATGGAAGATTTTATTTTGAATTAAAAGGTATAGAATTTCCTAGGATAGAGCCAACGTTTGAGTTTGAGCCTAGCTTCATAGATGAAGATGATTTACCTTTTTAAAAAATTATAAAATGGACAAGAAACATATTGACGACTATATCCTATTGTGATATTATAATGCACAAAGGAGGAAGTTTATATGGGAAAGTTTTTAATAATATGTTTAATACTTATAATTATATGTATAATATGGTCGCTTCCTTTATATTTAGTAGTAAATTTTGTATTGTGGGTATTTAATGCTCCTTTTCATTTATCATTATTACAATCATTCGCAATATGCTTGCTTATATATGTCATAAGAAAATTATTATTTAAAAACGTTCATCATTCCATTAAAATAGATAACGTTAAAATAAATAAGGAGGACGACTAATATGTTTACATTTTTATCACCTGCAATGCCTAAAAATGTTTGGAAATTATGTTTTAGAGATAGACAAGAAATGAATAAAATTTATTATGAAGGTAGAACACCAGATGAAGAAGCTAGAATACATGGTATAACAGAATATATAACCCAAACTATTTATGTAGATAAAGAACTTGATGGTTTTCCATTGGCAAAAGTATTAAGACATGAACTAACTCATATTTATTTATGGGAAACAGGACAACAGGCTAGAGAAAGGTATGATGAAGAGGAAATATGTGATATTATGAGTATTGCAGCTCCTGCTATATGTAAAACTACAAATGAAATCATACTTAGATTGAAAGAGGGGTTGTATAAAAATGGCGAGTAATTATCAATCTCATAAAGAAAAAGAAATAGAAACTGAAATTAAAACTTACATAAAAGAGTGTGGAGGACTTTGTTATAAAATTCATGGTGGAGATTTATATCAAGAAACCGGTATTCCCGACCTATTATGTTGTATTCAAGGATTGTTTATAGGAATAGAAGTGAAAGACCCAGGAGGAAAACCCAGTGCGGTTCAATTAGCACAAGGAGCAAGAATTAAAAAAGCTGGAGGTCGTTTTTTAATAGCAAAAAGCTTAAATGATGTAAAAAAATTTTTAATTATGGAGGGAATAATAGTATGAGAAGAACTGGACCAGCAGATATAAGTTATTGCAATACGAATTGTTGTCAAGAAAACTGCAAAAGAAATTTACGTTATTGGAAACCACCTACAAAATTCTATTCTGTATCTAATTTTGATGAGGACTGTAAAGACGCGATACATTCTAATTGTAAGCATAAATGGTTGATAGAGGAGAAAAAGAAATGAAATATTATATAGCAGACACTCATTTTCGGACACAGAAACGTGCTAAAATTTGAAAATAGACCATTTGAAACTGTAGAAGAAATGGATGAAGAATATATAAAAAGATGGAATAACAAAGTTAAAAAAGGAGACGAAATATATATTTTAGGAGATTTATCTTTTTATAAAGGAGAAGGCACTAACAAAATATTAAAACGTCTTAATGGTATGAAATTTTTAATCAGAGGTAATCACGACCATTTATTCCTAGACGATGAAGAATTTGACCAATCTTTGTTTAGATGGGTTAGAGATACTGCTATGATTAAAGATGGAGACCATAGAATTTCATTATTTCATTATCCAATTCAAGTATGGAATGAACAACATCACGGGGCATTGCATTTTTATGGACACGTTCATTCAAATACAGGTACTATGCATCCTATGAAATATGAAATACCAAATTCATATAACGTAGGGATAGACGTAATACAAGAACCAATGACAAAAGAAGAAATATTAAATTTTTATGAAAGGAGGAAATAATTAAATGGCAATGTTTCCGATATTTATGATAGGACTTACAGTAGGTGGAGTATTAGGTTATGTGTTTAGTGCATATAAAAAAGAAAAACCTTCTGAAACAAGACTTCGTATATTAGAAACTGAACTTGCACAAGAAAAGAAAGACAAAGAAATGTTAAACAAACTAGTGGAAAAGTTATACAAACAAATAGACGATTTAAAAGATGAATTAACTTTAGAAAAGAATGTCAAAGAATAAAAATAAATAATAGGAGGATTAAATTTTATGGAAACAAAATCAAAAGTTATTGCAGGTGCAATATGTGTAATATTAGTTATAGGGTTAATTATATTTTTTGCAAGTACAACAATAGTACCAACAGGACATATAGGGGTAGTTACATTATATTCAAAGGTGCAAGATAGATACTTAGACGCAGGTTTTCATTTTATAAGCCCATTTGTAGAAGACGTGCACGATATAGATATTAGAACTCAAAAATATTCAAATACAGTAGAAGGTAGTGCAAAAGATTTACAAATTGTAAATATAACTTTATCAATAAATTATCAAATTAAACCAGATAAGGCTTCTCAATTATATGCAGAAGTAGGAGAGAATTATACAGATATAATATTAAATCCAGCATTACAAAGTGGCTTAAAGGCTTCTATGGCTAAATTTACAGCAGAAGAAATGGTAACAAAGAGAAGCGAAGTAGCAACTTCAATAACAGAGGAATTAAATACAAGACTTGAAGAATACTTTATTATAAGTGCAGTAAATATAGAAAATATAGGATTTACAGAAGAATATAACAAAGCTATTGAAGCTAAAACAACTAATCAACAAAAAGCTGAAGCTGAAAAAGCTCAGTTAGAAATTATAAAAGTACAAAATGAACAAAAAATAAATACAGCTGAAGCTGAAGCAAAAGTAAGAGAGCTTCAATCACAATCTGTAACAGAACAATCATTAGAACAATTAAGACTAGAAATTCAAAGAGAAATGATTCAAAAATGGAATGGTCAACTACCAACGTATATGTTAGGTGACGATACTAACGCATTATTTAATATGGGGCAATAGGAGTGAATTATGGAAGATAAAATAGCTAATTCAATAGCATTACATCAAATGACTATTGAAGAAATACGAGAAATAAAAAGAAATGTAAAAGAAAATATAGATGATACAGTAAGGTTTCGTATAGAAACAAGACTTATGTTTCATAGATGGGAGCCTTACATATACAAAGTGAAAAATAAATTAGAGGTGTCTCCTCGTACTATGATACTAATTCTTAATGAAGTAGAAAGAAAAGAAAAAGAAAGAATTGATAAGCTAATAGATATGGAGATAGAAAATAGAACTAAATCAGAAAAAGAAAGTAAAAAATAGGGAGTGTGATTACAGTGGCTACAAGTAATAAAAACGAAGCTTATAACAAAATAGAACAGATAGTAATGGAGAAACTCATTACACTAGAAAGTGAAAATGCACAGTTACGTTCTGATTTGGCATACGCAAATGCAAAATTAAGTGTTTATGAACGATTAGCCACTGTGTCAAACACTAAAGTTCAACTAGGATTTGGACCACCAACAGAGAAAGACGGAGGTGAATAAAATGACGATTATAACAAATAAAGACCGTACTATACAGGTAAAATTCAATTATGAAACAGAAAGAATATATTCAAATGAAGACGACAAATTTTATTACAAAATAGAATCACCTATTATATTATGTGACGGTGATATACCAGCAAAAGAAATTCAAGAGATACAATGTGAGATAAATAGATTTGTAAATAATTTTATTTTTAAAACAATGTATCCTGAAAAAAAGGAAGTTACAAAACAGACAATAATAGAAGAACCATCTAAACCAGGGGTGAGTAAATTCTCTGATATATTGGATAGAATGGATAAAATAAGGAAGGAGGAAGAAAATGGGTAGAAAATTAGCAAGTGTGCAAAAGGTAAAAGCAATTAGACCTATAGAAGGAGCAGATAGAATAGAAGTAGTTCAAGTCTTAAATTGGGATTGTGTAGCACAAAAAGGCTTGTATGATGTAGGTGATTTAGTAATATATTTTGAGATAGACAGTTTATTACCGGATATTCCTATGTTGGAATGGCTTAAAAAATCAGCTTGGTCTCAAAAATTAAATAAATATAAAATATCAACACATAAATTTAGAAATCAAATTTCACAAGGTTTAATTATACCAATTCGTGATTTAACTGAAATGTATAATCAAATAAATGGTACAAGTCTATCTTCTATAGATTATGACGAAGGAGACGACTTGACTGGACTATTAAAAATAGAAAAATATGAACCACCTGTATCTAATGGTCCATTAGGAGAAATCATATCTCATAAGTGGTATGTACCAAAAACAGACGAAGAAAGAATACAGGTTTGTGCTGAAAATGTATTACCAGAATACATGAAAATTGACCAAAACGAATGGTACGCAAGTATAAAATTAGATGGAACTTCTTGCACAGCTGGATTATTTGAAGATACATTTTTAATTGGTGGTAGAAACCAATGGTATAAAGGCCCAAATATGTATACAGAAACAGTTAAAAAATATGGAGACATTGAAACAAAAGCAAGAGAATATTTAGAAGCAACAGGAGTATATGTAGTATTTCAAGGTGAACTATGTGGACCTGGAATTCAATCAAATAAATTAGGCTTAAAAGAAAAAGAATGGTTCATATTCAATGTATTTGTAAGCACCACTGGAAAAATGGATAGTTACGAAAAATTAGATTTAATTGGAATGTTAGGAATGTGTGAAAGATTTGGTCTAAAACACGTACCTCTTGTAAATGCGGAAGACAAATTTGATTTTAAAGCTACTAATAATATAGATGAAACTGTAGAAAACTTATTAAAATATGTAGATAACTTTAAGTATAGAACATATTTTGAAGATGCTTCGCCAAATCAAATTGCAGAAGGTTTAGTATTTAGAATGAATGATATGACTAATTCATTCAAAGTTATATCTAATAAATTTTTATTGAAAGGTGGAGAATAGATGGAAATAAGAGTATATTTACATAGAACCAAAAAGAAACAATTTGAAGTAGCAGACTGCTTTTCTGTCTTTGTTAATTTGGATAAATTACCAGAAGATAAAAAAGAAGATATAGATTTCATAAATTTAGGATTTAAAAATGATTGTCAAAGAATAGCTCGTACAAGAGATTGTGTACAAAAATATGGAACAGCTTATATTTCTTTTATGAGACCTCAGTATGAAGGACCTGAAATTGAAAATGGAAATGGTAAGGTATATTTTGACAATAAAGAAATGTTATTCAAAAAAGTAGATAAACCTAAAAAGAAAATAGTTAAAGCAATAGATATGGAAGTAAACCATAAGAAAGAGGTAGACAATGGAAAAAAATCCTTATAGAATAATCGGTGTAGATTTTGATGGTACATTATCTAAAACGATAGATTATCCTGAACCTGGAGAACCTATCCAAGAAGTTATAGATTATATAAAGCAAGCTCAATCAGAAGGAGCTTATGTAATTTTAATAACTATGCGTGAAGGAATATTTCTTAGAATGGCATTAAATTGGTGTAAAGAACAAGGATTAGAATTTGATGCTGTGAACGATAATTTACCACATATGAAAGACTTTTTTGACACTAATCCACGTAAAATATTTGTTAATGAGTATATAGATGATAGGAATATGGGTGGAATTGATTATATACTACAAGAAATAAAAAGGAAAAGAGGTTAGACATATGAAGTTTTGTTTTGGTACAGTATGTTGGGGAGGATATTTAGAGCGTTATATTGATATATTCACAAATAATTATATTACATTATATAGAAGTTTAATAAATTTGGGTGTTAACTTTGCTGATATAGCAGACCCAAAAGTAGTATATAACGGTGATGAACCAGGACCAGCAACAGAAAATGCTATTAAAAAGATAGAAATAGTAACTGGTAAAAAACTTCAATTAGTATGTGATAAACACAAATATACAGTAGAAAAAATAATGTATTCAACCAGAAATCGTTTAAGAAATGAATTTAAAAAATCATACCCTATGGATAAAAAAGTATTTTTTTATTTCCCAATAGACGATAACATAAGACCTGCTGCAACAGTTGAACTAATGAAATTAAGTCGTGCAAAAGAGCCAACAGCGTGTATGTTTAGATTTTTTGTAGCAGAGGGTGTTAGACAATTTGCTGCTGGTACCAGACCAATATGTTCATATAAAGACATTCATCCAGGAGACTGGGGAGGATATTGTGCTTATAATATTTTAGATGAAGAACAATGTCCATTGTATCCAGAAATAGCAATACCAAATGTTGCTTTTTATGCAGAATTATACAGAGCTGGATATAAACAATATGGCAGTAAAGAAATTTGTATAGACCATTTGAGACATCCAGATAGTCATCATTTCAAATACAAAGATACTACTATGTCAAATAAAGTAAAAGACTATTTATTAGCGCAACGAATTGAGTTGCAAAAGGAAGGATATAAATAATGAATGATTTGTTAGTATTGGTGCTTTTAATTGCTATAGGTTATATTTTTGCAAAATTATGGGAATGTATTATATTTCCATTTATGATAGAAAAAAGCATACAAGAAGTAGAGAAAAATCCTAATTGGATAACACCTAAATTAAAACAAAGATATTATGGTTTTTCAGATATTGATATAACAACTGCAAGAAGTTCTCTTGGTGCAATACCACGTTTTCGTTTGCACTTCAATAAAAAAGAAAAGAATAAAATTGACCGCCTAGAACTTTTAATTCCAGAAAATACATCTGTGAACGATATTGATAAAGTTGCAGCATTAGCTCTTGCTGCAAAAATTCGTATATTTTATGGCTTAACTTTCACAGATAAATCAGCTCATTGGCTATCTATATTACTTTATATGTTAGACGG
>ERZ1643249.741-NODE-741-length-34957-cov-60.319896_pt1 | contig 34957 bp, 74 predicted proteins | sample MGYA00579263_ERZ1643249 | MGnify/ENA primary metagenome ERZ1643249 (study PRJEB29033, sample SAMEA4952264) | chicken gut metagenome | biome: Broiler Chicken; feature: Gastrointestinal Tract; material: Caecum | place: Ireland | collected 2018 | study: Broiler...
TTTCTTAACTTAATTTCAGATTGATTTAATGTATTTGCTGGATTACCATCTACTACATAATCAGCTGTATTACAAAGCTCATCATGTACTTCTGGTGGCAAAACATAAATGTAACATTTATCTCCATTTTTAAAATTTGAAGCTTCTTTTTTAGTACATTTAATTTTTAAATACATAGAATAATCTTCTCCTAAAGTTAATCTTTCTCCTACACTATTGGTAGGTTCATAATTAAGATTACAAAGAATAGGTTTTTCAAATTTTGTTGAACCTGATATTTTTTTACATAGATAAAAAGGTCTTTTATTTCTTTTTAAACAAATCATAATTCTTTTATCCTCGCTAATGGTACAATTTCTTTTAAAATATCGTTAGGTAATTCAGAAGCTCCTGCATAAGTCCTAGATATTCCATTTTCTGAATGTGAAAGTTGTCCTTCTGCTCCCATTTTTGCTATTGAACAAATACATAATCTTACTACAATTTCTTTATATTTATCTTCAAATAACTCTTTTTCTGTTGATTTAAAATGCCTTCTTTCATTAACTGCTTCTATTGCTGCTTCTATTTCATCATATAAGTCATCATCTCCAAAATCAGTAGTATTAAATCCTCTGACATTTAATTTTCTTTTTAATTTTTCTAATAAGTCAGTGCCTTCCTTTGATTTTTTATATTCATCAAAAGTCATTTCCTACCACCTCTTTTATAAGATTTTGCTTACACTATCTGAACTTGTTTTACTAGAATTTTTTTTATAAAAATCTTCAACACTTATTTGAGTAACTTCTTTCATGTCAGGATTTTCAACTCTAGTTTCTTTTCCACCTATTGGTTTAACTATGTATTCTTTCCCCTTTTTATCAACTGAAACTTCTTTGAAATAATTAGAAACTTTTACATAAGGTTTTTCTTTTATTAAATAAAGCATTTATTTTTCCTCCTTATTTTTAGTTTGCCCATTATTTTTTTGTGTATTTTCTTTAGAATCATTAGATAACATGCCAATTATGTTTTCTAAATTGCCTTCACTATCATCAGAATCGATTTTAGGCTGTTTTTCTTTCTTACTAGACAAATTATCTGTGTTATTTAATAAATTGTCTAATTCTTTATCTTGGTTTGTATTTTTTATATTTGTGTTTATATTATTATCCTTAGAAGAAGCTTCTTTATTAGCTTCTCCTTTTTCATCAACAATAACATATCCTAATCTTTTAAACATTGTTTCATAAGTATTTTTAGAAACTTTTAGAGTATGATTTCCTTTTTTTATATTTATCATATTTTTTCATTCCTTTCTATTCGCCTGCTACATCAGCAATAACAATTTGATCAGCAGCTTCAAATGATGGTAATACAACTTCTGAAACTTTTGTATCAACTGAAACTGGATCTGTTGTTTTTGTTGTAGTAATTGCTACACCTGTATCAACTATAACAACTTCTGCATCTGTTGCTCCACTTCTTAAATCTGCCTCTTCTGGAGTTGTACCAAACCAAGTATTTCCTAAATCACCTTCTGGAATCAATACAAATAAATCTTCTGGGAAATATCTTTGTGCTTGTCCATCTTCATCTAAATAAGATTTATCATATACTGCTATTTCTATATTAGCATGTTCTCTAAAATAATTTCTTACATTATCTTCTGTTAAAGTAACTTTTCCATTACTCATAACATATATAGCTTCTTTTATTCCTTCGTTTTTCATCAATAGTCTCATTACTTTTCTTGAAGTAATAGCTCTTCTTGGTCTTGCATATCCTTTATTTTCTATAATATCTTGCATATCTTGAATATCTTGTAATGGATCAGAACTTGTATCAGTCCATTTTGTTGTTATTTCATGTTTTTGATCTTCTGCTAATCCATAATCATATGAATACTCTTGACCATTATTAGCCATAACAATAGTACCTGTAGAAAGTAATTGCATTCTCATTCTTTCTCTTGTTACTGCTGCTGCATCTACTAAAGTAACTGTATCATCAAATATGTTTCTTAATATTGTATCTACATAATCAGCATTTCCTGATTCTATTGCTATCAATAATTCTTGTCTTAATTCTTCATCAATAAGCATATCATTTTTAAAGAATGGCATTTTTGTTTGTAATGCTTCAAATCCAATTCTATCTTTTTTAGTTGATTTAACATCAAAATTAGATAGACTTAATGAAGGTGATAAACCTTTTGCTCCTTTAATCCATTTTAAATTTAATCCCATTTTCTTTCTAGCTGGGAATAATTCATCTCCCAAAAATGGTTGCATATTTTTATCAGCTAATGTTGTATTATAATAAGCAGCAAGTGCTCTAGCTGTAAAATAATCAAAAATTGTATTTCCTTCCATTTATTTTTCCTCCTTATTATTCACTTCTTTTTTTACCGCTTCCAGTTAAAAATGTAACTTTACCTGCTAAAGCAGTTTTTACTTCTGCTGTTATTAATGCAAAAGTTTCAGAATCTAATTTATCCAAATCAACAAATCCAAATAAAACAATTGAACCATTTGCATTTCCAGATGTTACATCAACATCATGTAATAATATACCAACAGCATTAGAAGTTGTTACTGATGGTTCTCCAGAAGATGATGAAGTTGCTTTTTGAAAAGCTGTATTTCTTGCTTCAATATCTCCTGTAATTGGAGTTCCAGCTCTTAATATTTTTCTTCCATCACTTCCAGCACTTACTCCTGTATTTCCAACAACAACTCCAAAAGAAACCATTTGGCTATCAGCTAGCATAATTTGTTTTGGATTGTTTGGATAGCTTGTTTTTGTTACCATGTTTGCCATGTTAAATTACCTCCTCTTATTTAAAATAACTATTTTCTTTTTTTACAGTAACATTAGCTTTTGCTAATCTTTCTGCTCTTTCTTCTGCTTCTGTTTTTGTATCACCATCAGAACCAGATCCTGTTTTAAAGTTTCCCATTGCTCCAAGTTTATTTTTTGTAGCTTCGGTTTTTCCTTTTTCATAAGCTTTTTCTACAATTTTATTTATATAATTTGCAATTTCAGTTGTTTTTTCTTCATCATCTGTTGCAATTGCAGAAATAAACTTTTTAAAATCTTCATCATTATCTTCTATTCCTGAATTTAATCTAGCTTTTGCTGTTATACTTGTAGCTTTATATAAACTATTATTAACCTTTCCTTCTAATAATTGTTGTTTTAATTGTTCTAATTGTTCTTTTAAAGCTTTATCAGCAGCATCTTTTTTTTCATCATCTGTCATTTTATTTTGTAATTCAAGATTTTTAGCATTTAAATCATCTTGAAGTTTTTTCTTTTCAGCTTCTGCTTTTTCTTTGTTTACGTAATTTCCACTTCCTAAAACTTGGTTTTTAAAAAATGTTTGAATTTCTTCTTGCGTCATATCTTCTTTATATGAATCACCAAGAATTTGTTTCATTAACTCTTCCATAATGGTACTCCTTTCTTTCAACCGTGATTATAGCTCTTCTCTGAGCAAGGTCTATCTACAAATATAGCCATTGTAGAACTGGCAATTTATATTTTCAGCTTTCGCTGCTAATATCATTTTTCTTCTTTTTTATTATGTTTTTCACTTATTTTATTTGCATTATTATTGTATGTTGTACTTTTATATCCTGAATTTTCTTTAGCTTTATTACTATTGTTAGTATTATTATTTTCTGTTTGTAAAACTTCTTGTGTTCTTTTTTGTAGTTGTAAATTTTGTTCTGCTACATTATCCCAATATTTTTTACCTCTATCAATTACTTCAACAACATCTGTTGTCATATCACACATTTCTAATGCATCAGCAGGATCTAATGTTTTAGTTCCATGTAATGTACTAAATGATTGTGCTTTTGTTTGTAAATTATCATTTTTATTTCTTGTAAATTTAACATCTAAATCTATTGTTTTGAAATCTATATTTGCTAATCCTAATAATTGAAGTATTTTTATTGCAACTGCTATTTGTTTCTTTTTTGCTATCTTAAAATAACTTTCTTTTATTCTTGCAACTATTTCTATATCAGCCCAACCATCTCTTAATTTTACAGCATCGCCAGTATCTCCACCGCCTCCGCCTCTTGTTTTTCTATCTGGTATTCCTATAATTGTTTTATATGCTTCTTCTAAATATTCTCTTAAGTTTCCTATTCCCATGCTATCTAATTGTTGATATAAGAATTTTGCATCTACATTTGTTCCGTGGTGCTCCTAATAATTCAAGAATTCTATTTTTCTTAGCACTTGCAGCTACATCTTTATCTAATTCAGAATTTATTATTACTAACAAACTTTTAATAACATTTTCTACATCATTTACACTATCAGAAGCAATTTGATTTAAAGCATTTAAAACACTTATTGCTACTTCAAAATCTCCCATTAAAAAATTGTTATTTTGAACTAATTGTATTGGATTTAATCCAATTATATTAACATCTTCTGTTACTTCATTTCTAGTTCCACTTAATGTTCCATTTCCTTTTGATTTTATATAAAATATTTGTGTATCTGTAAATGCTGTAAAATATGTATATTTTTTATCGGTCCAATATGTGCATGACAATCTTACAGGTTTTCCTATTTTTGATGATTGAACTACAAATGTAGATAAAACATCTAAATTATTGACTTTTATAGGTATGTCTGGCATATAATCACTTGATATATCATTTGATGGTAAAACACAAAGATAACTCATTCCACAAATTGCTGAAAATGTTGCTGCTTCATTATCTACTGTACTTGAATTTTCATATTCTAAAATATCTGATAATTTTTTTATATCTTTTCTATATTTAGCTTTTCTAGGAATTATTTGTATAGGTTTTCCAAATGTATATCCTGTAATATCTCTGACACTTGAATGTGCATAATTTAATACTACTTTATTGTTTATTTCACTTGTAGATGGTGCTGCTCTTTTTAATATATCTTGTCTACCTTTGTAATAATCTATTAAATATTTCATATCTATTACATTTAATCTATGAACATTTAAAGCATCAAAAAGTATTTGAACTATTGTATCTTTATTTATTTCTCTATCATCAAATATTCTTCTTCTTCCCAAACCTATATTGCCAATATAATTGCCAATCACAAAATCACTTCCATTTCATAAAAAAACCATAACTATTTTTTTAGTTATGGCTCTTTGGCTCTATTTCAATATATTTTTCTGTTTTACATCTTTTGCAGTAAAGATATACTTTTTCTAATTTTCCAGTTGATTCCATTCTACATAATATCTTTCCACAATCAGGACAAATAATATTCTTTTTCATTTTAATACCTCATATTTAGTATATTAAAACTCAAAAAAAAAGTCAATAAAAAAGAAACACATTTTTTATTTTGTGTTTCTTTGTGATATATATGGCTTGTAAAAAAACTTCAATAACATTATATAACATAATAATAATAAAGTCAATTATATCCCTAAATCTTCTCTACTCATTGTACTTCTTGCTTTTCCTACTGTTGCACAACCTAATACATTTGTAAATAAAATTGCTAAACTATCACAGTTCGATACTAATATTCCATTTGCATAATAACAACCTGCTCCTTCAACTGTAATATTATAAACTGCTTTTATTCTTTGTTCTTTCTCTTCTTTGTTTTTTATCTCCTTCTCTTGAACAAGTTTTACAACAATATTTTTGTCTTTTGATTTTTGGAATATATTCTTTTTTACAATATTCACATATTCTTTTTTCTGGATTTTGTAATAAAATACTTCTTTTAGCATGTTCACTATGCCATTCTTTTCCTTCTTCTGATTTATGCCATTCTCTACATTTGTTTTGTCTTTCAGAATTACCCTGCATTTGTTTTGACATTTTTTCTTTATATTCTTCTTTTTTCCAATTTTCTTTCGAATGTTTTGATAAGTGTTCCCTAGCTGATAAACACTCCAAATTTTCAATGTTGTTATTGTCGATATTATGGTCTTTATGATGTATTTGGTATCCTTTGGGTATTTTTCCATTGTAATATTCCCAAACTGCTCTATGTAATTGCGTTGTTTTTTTTCTATCTTTATTTTTTGTTGTGTATTCAAAATAGTACTTGCTTTTAGGACTTCTTCTGTATTCCTTTCCATTAAAATAGACAATTTTTGTTTCCATTTAATTAATCCTCCTAATGTTAATTTATCACATTTTAATGAAGTTGTCAACGTATCAATCGGAGTAAATTTAGATTTTTCTTTATCAAACACTTTATGATTAGGTGTTATTTTTAAGCCAAATTTATTAATAGTTTCTTTATATCCTGTTATTCCACAATTAGTAACTTTTTTTAAACCGAAAGGGGTTATTACTTTATCACCAATTTTTATATTTTTTATTTTTTTATTACCAAATTCAGTAGCAATCAAAACGTCTTCTTCAAAACAAGCGTCATCATGTTGTTTTCCTTGCATTGCTGGTGTTTGATTAAAATTAAAAACTTCTTCTAAAAAATTCCAATACATTCCTTTATATTGAATATCATTTCTCTTTTTTATTAGTAATCTGTAATCACTGTACATAGATCCTCTTATTGCTCCTTGTACTGCTAATATTCTATCTAATTTTGATTTAGTAGTAGGTGCTTTACCCCAATGGATATTACATTTATAATTTCTTTTCTTTAATTCTTCTTGTACTTTTTCTGCATACATATCTCCACCATTATTAGCTTCAAAAAAACAATTTGTTATTTTATATTCTATAATTGCATTTACAACCATTGGTATTGTTTGTTCTTTGCTCTCTTGACTAAATATTACATCTGTTAAATATATATCTCCATTGTTATATTCACTTGCAATTGGCATTGATAAGCTATCTCCTCCACCCCATGCAACATCGACAGCAGCTATTCTTCTTTCCAATCCATACTCTGGTTCTTCTTCAAATTTTTTAAACTCTTCTTCAAAGAATAATAATCCTAATCTTTCTATCGCGTGTTGTTGTATTAAACATTCAAAAGATACTTTATCCATTAAATCTTTATCTTGTAAAAACATTTCCTTTGTTCTTGCAAATCCATATTTATAATTTGCAAAATTACTCTCTCCATCTTCTCTTAACCCAGGTATTCTTATTACTTCTATTCTTTCTGGTGCTTTTTGTTGAAAATATTTTATTGTTCTTGATAATGGATCATGTAAACTAAATATTGTTCCAATTAATAATAGTTTACAGTTTCCTTGCATACGTTTCATTAATGTTCCTGTAAATTCTTCCCATTGTTTATCTAATACATCTCTATTTCTTGCTTCTTCTAAATTTTTTATTAAATCGTCTACATAAAGTACATTATGTGCTCTAGTTCTACCTGTAATACCTCCATCAAAACCACAACAATATAAACTATATTCAGAATGAGGTTTCTTTTTTCCATCATTTCTATAATCTAATGACATAGTTTCTGCACTTTTTAATACATTTTCTAAATTTGGAAATATTTTTTGAAAATTACCATTTTCATCATCTACTAATGTCATTATTCCATTATAAAATTTATCTTTTGCTATTGCAGCAGAATAACTTACCATCATATTAGGTAAATCTGGTGCTTTTCCTATGCAAAATGACATAAATCTTTTTCCTATTTCTGTTTTCCCGCATACCTTGTGGCATTGATATTGTCATTATTGCAGATGGCTTATAATAAAATTTTGCTAGTTTTTTTGATATTGGTCCTAATACTGATGTTCTTGGTGCATAAAATTGTTTCTCTGGTGCTATTCCAAATTCTATTGCTATTACATAATAATCAAATAAATATGCAGAAAGATAATAGTAATTATTTTTCATTATCAAAACTGCATCTGATTTATTACTATTATCTATAAATTTTATTGCTTTTGGTACTAATTTTGTTATTTCTATTGCTATTTTTATACTATTTGAATATTCTAACTCATCTGTTTCTTGATTATATATTACTCTTTCTTCTTCTTTTTCATTTTCTTTATAAAAATATCTTAAAGCATCTAATTGTTTTATTTTTTTATAATAATCTTTTTCATAAGATAAATGATGTTTTAATTTTTTTATTTCTATTTCATAAAGCATGTAATACATCTCCTTTACATTTGTTCTTTCATTATTTCTAATGCTAATGAGATATAATCATTCATACTTATAAATTTATTTGTTCCTCTTGTTTTTTGACTTAATTCTTTTAACCATTTATGTTGCTCTTTAGGTAACCTAACACTTATTCTTTTTGTTAGTCCTTCTTTTTCTTTATTTATGCAATTTCTCATTTTATATTCTCCTATTTTATTTTTTAGGTAACTCTATAAACAATATATTACTTTTCTCTTTTATTACTAAATCTAGTGTTGAATCTATTGTATTTAATACTTCTGTTGCTCTTTCTTCATCTTTATATTTTATTAAAACACTTTTTTCTTGTCCATTTAAAGATGATGTTGTTAAATATCCATTTCTTTCAACATCTATTCTATCTTTCATTTTTACTATTGATTTTGGTAATCTAAAATATATATCCATTTCTATTTTTCCTTTACTATTATCAATTCATTTTCTCTAAAGCTTTCTCTATATCCTGCTTTAAACCATACTGATATAAAATTTGGGTATATTCCTATTACTTTTCCAAATCTGTATCTTTCTCCTATTCTCTTTTCTCCTAGTTTATAAGGTATTATAACTTTTACAATTGTGCCTATTTCCATTGTAAAGCCCCCTATTTATTTTATTCTTGTGTGTATTTTATTCTTGCAAATTTTCCTTTTTTTCTTTTTATTATTATTTCAGGAAAATTATATCTTTTAGATATATACTTCCAACTTTTCTTTCTTTTTATATTGGTTTTACATCTTTATATTTTAATCTTTTAAGCACCGTGTTGACCCCCAACCGCCTTTCCTTTCTCCTTCTGCATTGTCATCATCTGTTATTAAAAACTTTGTAAATATTGCTTGACCTATTGCTTCTCCTTTTTTTATTTCTATATCTTCTTCCTTCATGTTGTAAAATGCAAACATAAAATGTCCATCATTATCTGGATTTCCATAATAATCTTTGTCTATTACTCCTACACTATTTGGTATTACTAATCCTTTTTTCTTTGGATTAGAACTTCTGTTATATAAAAGTAATACTTCATCATCTTCCATATATGCTTTTAACCCTGTTGCTACTAATGTTGGTTTCATTCCTTTTTTAAAACTTGGAACTACTACATCTTCTGCTGCTTCTATATCATATCCAGCACTATATTTTGTTTTTCTTATTGGCAAATTGATTCCTTTATCTTCAAATCCTTTTGCTATCTCAAATCCTCTTTTTCTTTCCATTTCTATTTTCTCCTTTTTTATAATTATATATTAACTCTTTTAAAATGACAAGCTTTATTTTCCTAATGTTAAAATTAACTTGTCAATTCCTTTTCTATATGTTTCTTTTTCTTCTATTACTTTTATTAGTTGATTCCTTAATTCTGCATTTTCTTTACATGCTTTTTCATATATCTCTACATTACTCTTGCTTTTGTTTTCTAATTCTTTTATCTTGTTGTCTACTTTACTTGTTTGTTCTTTTAAAGTCATATATTCTTTTTCTATTTTTTCTCTTCTTGTTTTTTCTTCTTCATATAATCTTATGTAATCTTTTTCTTTTTCACTCATCTTTTTTGCTCCTCCTTATATAATTCTTTTGGTTCAAAATTTTCATATGTATTACTATCAGTAAATTTTATCCATTTTTTAGATATTGTTTCACTATATTCGTATAATACTCTCCATTGTTTTTTTTTATTATCCCATATTGGTTTTCCTAGTAACTCTCTTGTTTCTTCCCATGTTAATGATTTATCTTTTTCCATTTTAATCCTCCTAGTCTATTCTCGGAATATGGCTCTCATATTCTTGCATTGATTTTATTTCTGTTGCTGTTTCTGGTTTCACTATTATTGTATTCTTACTTAACATTCCTTCAATAGCATATTTTAAACTATCTATTGCATAATCATTTTTATAATCTATTACTATTCTTTCTTCTTTTGTTTTTGTATTATATAAATTATTTAATCTTTTAAAATTATCTATCGTTCCCCTCACTGCACTTGCTAATATCTGTGGCGGTACATTAGGACATATTTTATAAAATAAATCAGCTATTTCTCTTTCTTTATTCTTTTCTGCTATTAAATTCTCTATTCCTTCTTTTATTTCTATATTTTTTCGTATGTATCTATATTTTTCACATGCTCCTTCTTCATTTGCTTTTTCACAATTAAGAAAATATGCACAATCTATACATTTTTTCATTCTACTTCTCCTTTATTCTTTTTAATATTAAATATATTATTCCTGATATTATCTCTATTGGACTTGCTATTATGTCCATTAATATTGTAAATATGCTAAAAAACATTGCTGTTGCTATATCGGATAATTCTAATTTTGAATAACTTCTTCTGTATTCACTTATTACAAATTCTTCCCATACTTTATATGTAAACATTTTTTCCCACCTTTCTTATAAACACTATGCAAGAATATAAAGGATACCATAAATATATTAAAAATATTTATTACTTGTTATAGCCTTTGTTTCTTCTATGAATAATCTATAACTATTATTTCATTAACCTTTCGAGGAGAAACTTTTTATATATTCCTGCATACTATCTATACTTTGGCTCGGAGAGATAGACTCGAACTACCAATTAGAGGTTCAAAGCCTCTTGTTATACCTTTTAACTATCTCCGAATATATAAGCTAAATTAGTAGGTCGGCACCCCTACATCTCTTTTAAGACCATCTCTGGCGTGATAGCTGCCTTTTTCTATCCTTAATTTAGCTTTTTTTCAAAGCTTAACTAGAATCGCTTTTTAACTCCAACAAACAACGAGATGAATAAGGCTTAATACGATTAAAATTAACTTATCTAGTATAGTTAATTTTAATTTTGTAATGCTAACCTGCCTATACATTACCAATCATACCCTATGCCCTTATATGATTTCCGCTTATATAAAGCTTAACTAGAATTGCTTTTTAATACATAATACATACTAAAGATAACAACTCAATCCAATTAAAATTGACTTATCTAGTATCATCAATTCCTCTTTTTTTATATCATATTTTGATGCCACTTTCAAGCCTTTTTTATTATTTTTTTAAAATTTTTTTGCTCTTTTTTCTTTTCCCTTTCTCTCTTTTTTACTGGGTAGGGTTTTGATTCCACTTTAAAGTTTTATCTTTTGTCATATCTTTTCCCTAATTTAATTTCTTCTTCTACCGCTTCTTCATTGCTCATTCCTCTTTTTATTCTATAATTAAATAATTGTTGACTTATTCCGTATTTTTCTTTTATTTCTTTTAATGTCATTTCTTTTCCATATATATTATATTTTTTTCCTATTCTTCCGCTTCTTCTTTTATTTTTTGCTTGTATCTTCATATCTACCCATCTGCAATTATTTGGTTCATAATTTCCGTTTACATCTATTCTATCTATTGTGCATTCCCATTTTTTTGCTTTTTCATTGTATCCATTTTTATATGCCCAATCTATAAATTTTCTTGGATCCTTTTTCCATTCTTCACATATTGTTATTCCTCTTCCTCCATAATTTTTAAAATTTTTGTTCTTTGGATTATAACATCTTTCTATCATTCCTCTAAATACTTTATATATTCTTTTATAAACTATTGCATTTTCCTGTAATTCTTTTGCTATACAACCACAACTTTTTATATTTCCATATTTTATATATTTTCCTATTCCTATATATTCATTTCCACAATCACATTTACATCTCCATTTTGTTAATCCTTTTTTTGGTTTTATTATTTCTATTACTCTTAATCTTCCATATTTTTGTCCTAACTCTTTGTTTAACTCTTTTTCTTCTTTTATTTTTTTCTTTTTTTGTTCAATTTCTTTTCTTTTTTTACATTCTTCTAAAAATTCCTTATATGTTCCTATAAATGTATTATTTTCTGTCCAATTAAGATGATTATTAAATCTTAATTTTAAAATTTTTTCTTCCTTTTGTTTCTTCTCCTTTTTTCTTTTTTTATTAGCACATTCTTTACACATTTTGCTTCTTCCATTTTTTATATTATCTACTTTTTGCTGCTTTATATTTCCACATTTACATCTACATATCCATTCAACTTCTTTTTTTGGTCCTATTTCCCAATCTATTACTTCCCAATCATTGAATTTTTTTCCTATAAAATCTTTATTGCTCATTTTTTATTCTCCTTTTTTGTTTTTATTTTATCGTATTGCATTCTTAATGTCAATAGGGGGTAATTAGATTTGTTTGCAGAAACGTGAGCATGACTTGCGACCTCGGGGGCTTTCTGGGATATAGGGGCGGGGGGCGGTTTGTGTTTCTATTGTTTGGGGTATGTTTTTCCAATTAAAACAATATTTTTTATTGATCCTTAAAGAAAAAAATATAATATACACAAAAAATAAAATAATAAAATAAATTTAAAATAAGTATCATAATATTACATACAATGAATATAATATAATAAACAATAAAACAATATATAAATAATATTATACAATAGAAGCGGTTCATATATCCCCCTATCTATATAAAAAAATATATATAATTATAAATATACTAGTATATATAATATAAATATAAAAAAAATAAAAAAACTTTTAAAAAAGTATTGACTTTTAGTGTAGTATAGTGTATAATATAATCAAGTTAAGGGAAAGAGAAAAACAAGTAAAATGGTGTTATTGGAAAAGTAGAAAAGCCCTTGTTATTCCCAAAAGAAAAGAAAGGAAGTAAAAAAATGAGAAAGAAAACAGAAAACAAAATAAAAAGAATTTTACAAAAAATCAACTGTGTTTTAGTTTGTATAATAATTGAATCTTGTGTAATTCAATTATCAATTTACATTCTTAATAATTGCATAACAATAATAAAATAAAAATAAAATAAGAAAGGTTTAAAAGGTGGTTAAAATGAAATTTAAAGTGACAAAAAAATCAATTTTAGAAGGATATAAAAATATTATTTGTACAGGATATTGCAGTTTGGGAAATTTATTAAAATATAAAGAGGCGGACTATTACACTTGCGGTGTTTATGGTTGGAATTCAGATATATATAAAATAAATAGTAATACTGTTATAGTAACAGGTTATAGACCTTTTGGAAATATAGAAAATTATAAATTGATTAAAGAATATGAACAAAAAGCAGAAAAAATAGTATATAATTATATATAAGCTGGCAAGAACAAGAAAAAAAATTAGAAAAATTGATTGATGAATTAGTAAAAAAAGTAATTAAAGAATAAGAAAAGTTAAAAAGGTGGTTAAAATGATGAAAGTAAAAAATAATATAAATGATTTAATATTAAAAATGAGGTGATTTTATGAATATTAAAGAAAGAGAAAAAATATATAATAAAATGATTAAAAAATATGGGGATCTTTTAAGTAAATATATAATTTTTGATATTGTTTTAAAAAATAATAATAAATACGATATTGAAAAAAAAATCTGCACCATATATATTGATGAATTAGAATTTGAAAAAACAAAATAAAGAGGTGATAAAAAAATGGGGCTTTTAACAAGTGTTAACAATTTAAATTATACATTAGAAGAAGAAAAAAGGAATAAACAACTTGAAAGAATCAGAAAAGAAAAAGAAAAACAACAAAAAGAAGACCTAAAAAGATACAAAAACGAAATAGAAATATATATAAAAAAAGAATTTGATAAATATTTTGAAATTTCTGGATCTGATTACGTTATAGAATTTTACAATAGGCAACGAAAAAAAGAAATACTAAACAATTATTTTGATACTATAAAAACAATTGACAAAAACGGATTTGAAACAATACCGTACAAAAACGAAATAGAACAGCATTTTTATAATAAATATAATACAATATTGATAAAAGCACAAAAAGAGCAAAAACAACAGGAATTATACAACTTACAGCAAATACCAATAGAAGAAGAAACAACAAAACAAAAAAATAATATTGATATAATAGCAATATTTTTAATAATAATAAAAATACTTTTAGCAATTGTATTTTTGCCATTAATTTTAATTTTAGCAATAATATTTGGGTGTTTTAAATTTATGAAATAAGGAGGATAAAAAAATGAATATTTTAGAAGAATTAGAAAAAATGTTAAAAAATGAATATAAAAAGGAGGAAAACAAGAATAAACATATAACTTATTTAAGAGAAAAAGTATTAAAAGAAGCAAAAGAAAAAAAAATAATAAAAGATTATTATAAAACACAAAAATTTGATTATAAAAATATCTATTTTGGATCTTGCGTTGGATATGATCAATTATATAGAATAATATTATAAAATGTTTTAGAAGCTGAAAAGCTTCTTTTTTTTATGCCTTTTACATATTGATTTTAAATCAATTTTAAAAGGCTTTTTATTTTAGGTATATAATTATATAGATTCAAAAATAAAACATCTTAAAATTGATTTTCAACGTTTTTAGATGTATCAAAATTTATAAAAACGTTGAAAAATATCCAAAACATTGCACAAATTGTATATTTGTTGTAAAGTTACATAATAAGTTGTAAGAAGCGGTAAAGCTCCGCTTCTTTTTAATTGGATATTTCTATATCTTTTCAGATTTTTCCTCTAAGTCGGAAAGTCGCCAAAGTCGAAAGTCGAAAGTCTTTTCCAATTAAAGTCTAATCATTTTTTATTTCTATAAAGTCTTTCTCATCTACATCTGGAAGAGCTTGGACAACTTCTTCTGGACTTCTTGGATCTGTATTATATGTAGTAGTCGTTTGTATTTCTTGCACATCTTTAAGTCCTTCATAGTTCTTAGCACGAAATATGTAAACTGGAGCTGGAATCTTGCCTGTCGCAGCTAATCCGAGCCTCAGAAGCGGAAATTAAAGCCTTTGCCTTTTTTATGACAACCGAATACTGAGGATTTGGTGTATGTTGATAATTTTCATTGCCATAGTCGAAAAAAGTTGATTTAGGAAGTCCAGAAACCAAAACTAAATGTTCATATCTAGGTAAAACACCTTCTTGATAAGACAAGTCAAAAAGTTGTTCAAATCTATCAGCAAGTTCATCAGGAGATTGAACACGACCAGTATTAATAGTAGCAATTTTAAGAGAAAAGCCTAATTGTTTTTTAATATCATCTTTGGGGATATTATCTCTATTTTGCATAGCCCCAATATTTCTTCTACCCATTTTTTGCATAATAAACACCTCATGTAGATTATAGCAAAGGTATCAAAAAAAGTAAAGCATGGGGTACTGGTATAAAAAAAGAGCGAAAGTCGAAAAGGGGGAGTAGGGTTAAATGCAGCCAAATTAAAGTGAGGTTGTACTTATTTTCTATTTTAAAACAAAGATAGAGTAATTATATACCTAAAAACAAAAAATGGTTTAAAAACGATTTTAAAGAAAAGAATAAAAATATAAAAAAAGATATAAAAAACTGAAAGAAAAAAATTAAAAAAAGATAGTTAAAAAGTCGAAAATTCCACTTTATGTAGATTGACTTAAAGTCAAGCTCTGAAAGTCGCTTGTATCAACGGTTTGAGGCAAAAGGTAGGAAAAGTAGGACAAAAAGTAGGACATTTTTAGGCTCTGAAAGTATTGATATTACTATATTCTTATATATATATCCTACCTTTCCTACTTATCCTACTTTAATTTAGTATACGCGTGAGAGAAAAAAACGTGATTTTTTTTTCAAAATATAGCTATATATAAAAAAAAAAGGTAGGACATTTTTTTAGGCTCTAAACCTATTGAAACTAGGGGGTTTCAGAAAGGGGTATGTCCTACCATTGATACGACTGGGTTTGCGGGTTTTTGAAAAATGAAAGCCTTGATATAACTGGGTTTGAGATGTCCTACTTTTTTTAAAAAAATTTTCAAAAGCGAAAAAAAAGTCAAAAAAACGAAATTTTGGTGTAGCGACTGTGGAAAGTTATCCACAGGTAAAATCCTACTTATCCTACCTTTCCTACTTTTTTTACAGAAGAAATAAAAAAATAAAAAAATGCAGTCCTACTTTTCCTACTAATCCTACTTTTTAAAACGCAAAAAGAAAAATGAAAAAAAGTCGATTTTAAAACTTTATGTATACTAATTAGTCAAAATAAGGAGCATCAAGGGATACAGACGATTTTTATTTATGGAAGAAAAAAAGTTTCTGTTTTTTACAAAAAAGTATTGACAGAGTGAAAGGTTAATGATAATATAAATAAAAAATAAGAAAGAGGTGGTTAAATGGATAGAAAATATTATTATATATTTTTTGAAAACAATAAATATCGAATAGGAAAAGATTATATAAAGGAGATCCAAACAGATAGTATTGATATTTATTATGATATTGAATTTATAAATGGAGTAATTAGAAAAAATAATGAAGTATTTGAACAAAGAAGAAAGGCAAGGCAGCTAAGAGATAAACTAAATAAGAGATATAAAGTCGATAGAGAAAAGCCTATTTATACTAATTTTTTTTAAGAAAGTGAGGTATTAAAAAAGGAGGAAAAAAATGAAAATAGTTGATATACAATATTTAATAAAAAAGTATGGAGAAAAAACAACATTAAAAGAAGCTTTAGAAAAAGAACAAGGTGATTATATTTATGTATGTCCAAAATGTGCAGGTAAAGGAATAATAAAAGACTATACAGTAGAAGAATTAGAAGAAAAATTTAATGAGGAGGAATAAAATGCCAACAGAAGGATTTGAAGAAGGTAAATTATATTTTGAAGATGAAAATGGAGAATTAAAAGAATTAGGAATTGCAAAAGATGTAGAAGTAAATATTGAAGAAGATCAAGAACTAAAAGAATTTGCAAAAGAATTAGAAAGTGATGGGAGTTTAGAGTTTGAAATAAAAGATAAAGAATCAATAAGAAAAATAAAAATGTTAATGAAAACAGATAAAGATAAAAAAGAAGAAAGAAGATACAACAAAGAAAGTTTTAGAAAATTTATAAAAGGGAGTAAGAGAAAATGGAAGTAATATCATTTATAATAGGAGTATGGATTTTCGGAGCAATATTAACATTTATTTTATTATCATCAAAAAATAATATAATAAAATATACTAATTTAAAAACAAATGAAACATATTATCTTAAAGGGATAAAGAAACAGGGCAAATATCAAATAAAGTTAAGTTAGAAGATATAATATACAATCAAAGTGAAATAGAATTTGAATTTGGAGAATATCCAAACGATGATTATGGAACATTATCATACAAAGATTTTTTATTTTTCAGAAATGATTATGAAATAATAAAAATAGTAGAGTATTAGAAAGGAAATAGTTAAATGATAGTATCAATTATAATATTTGTTATATTAGAAATAATTTGGAGTGTTATGATTTATTTAAAAGGATTTGAATCTGGTCAAAAAAGTGAAGAGAAATTATTTACTGAAAAAATATTACCAGATTATATAAATGAAATTGATAAGTTAAGAAAGGAGATAAAAAAATGGGAGAAAATATAGAAAATATGATAAATGTTTTAGAAACAGAAATAGATATTTTAAAAGATAAAATAAAATACAATAATTTAGAAGGATCATTAACAAACATAAGTAATATGAAAGATAAAGATGAAAAGAAAAGAATATTATATATATTAAATTGTTTAAAGAAGAATGCAGAACATTATATAAATAAAATAGAAAGTGAGGAAAAATAATGAGTTGGGATATAAATATAAAAGCAAAAAGAGAAGTAAGCATATATGAAACAAATATAACTTATAATTTATCAGATATGTATTATAAATGTGTAGATAAAGAATTAGGATTAAAAATATTTGAAGGAATGACTTGTGAAAAAGCATTACCAATATTAGAAAAAGCAATAGAAGATTTAATTCAAAATAAAGAAGAATATGAAAAATTAAATCCTGAAAATGGTTGGGGAAGTTATGAAGGATTATTAAAAAGATTTATAGAGATGAAGAAATGTTGCATAGAAAATCCAGATGGAATCATAGAATTAAGTTAAAATATATGAAGGAGGAAAAATAAAATGCAAGAAAAATGTGATAAATGTGGAAGTAATAAATTATTTGTAGAAATACAAGGACCAAGAAGAGGATTATATTGTGGAGAATGTGGAAAATGGCAAAAATGGATAACAAAGCAAGAATTACAAGTAGCAAAGTTTAAAGGAATGAAAATAATAGGAGGATAAAAGATGACAGAAAACAGATGGTATGATGAAAGATTCATAAAATGTAGTAATTGTCATAAAGAATTAATAGTTTATCCATATACAGACAATAAATACTTTAAATGCAAATATTGTGGTAAAAAAATAAAAAATAAATCATATCATTTAATTATAAAAAAATATAAATATAAACAAAAAAAATATTTTTAAATTTATTTAAAGGAGAAAGTTAAATGGGAAAAGATTGGATAGGAAATAAAAAAAGTACCTTTGTAACACTAGGAGCAAGTAATCATTCAGAAAAAGAAAGAGAAACAAATGATTATTACGCAACTGATCCACATTCATTAGAAATATTTTTAGATAAATTACAAAAAGATGAAATTAAATTACATAGTAAAATATGGGAATGTGCTTGCGGAGAAGGACATTTAAGTGAAGTATTAAAAAATAAAGGATATGATGTTTTTAGCTCTGATTTAATTTATAGGGGATATGGATTAGGAAATATAGATTTTTTAAAGACTACCAATATTGATATAAAATCAGATATTTTAACTAATCCACCATATAAATTTGCTAAAGAATTTGTAGAGAAAGCATTAGAAATACAAGCAAATGGATATTATACAATTATGTTTTTGAAAATACAGTTTTTAGAAGGTCAAGGAAGAAAAGAATTATTTAAAAAATATCCACCAAAGTACATTTATGTAAATAGTGCAAGACAAACATGTTATATAAATGGAGATATGAGTAAAAAAATGAGTAGTGCAAGTTGCTATTGTTGGTTTATTTGGGAAAAAGGATTTAAAAAAGAACCAATAATAAGATGGATATAGGAGGTAAATAAGATGTATAGAATAACAGAAGAATTTACAAAGATAGTAAAAAAATATAGAACTAAATATTATAAAGATATTTTAGGATTAAATTATGGATTTGTAAGTAGTATTTTAAATGGAAATAAGAATTGTTCTGAAATAATTGCAAAAGGAATACTAAGTATTTGTTTTGAAATACCTTTATCAGATGAAAAAATATCAGAATTATTAGAAAAATATTTTACAAAAACAAAAGAATAGGAGGGTGGAAAATGATATTAAATAGGCAAGAAATAAATGAAAATAATATTTTAGATACTAAAACATTTGAAAAAGTATTAAAGATAGAAGATTATAAAACAAGACAAAAGGCAGAAGAAGAATTATATGATATATCAGTTGAATTAAAAAAGAAAACAAAATTCGCAAAAAAATATGAATCATATAAAACAATTTTTTTAAACAAATATAATACATTAAATTTTGGAGATAAAGCACCTATTCCTAAATTATTAGGAGGAGAATATTATATAGAAAATAATTGTATATATAATTATCAAAGTAAAAAAGTTTGTTCCCAGTTAATAGAACCAATAGCAATATATGAAAATATAGAAGAAGAAAAAGAAACAATAAAATGTGCATTTTTAAAAGATGGAAAGTGGAAAACATTTATATCAGATAGAATTACATTATTACATAATGGAAGAATAGTAAGCTTAACTCAAAAAGGAGTAGATGTTTCAACAAGTAATGCAACATTATTAGTAAGATATTTACAAGATATTTTAAATTTAAATAGAGATGTTTTAGAGAAAAAGACATCAATAAGTAGATTAGGTTGGTATAAAGATGGATTTATTCCATATGATAGTGAAATAGAATTTGATGGTGAAGATAATTTCAGAAATTCATTTAATGCTATATGCTGCAAAGGTGATTATAAAACATGGCTAGATGAAATGTATGAAATAAGAAAAAATAAAATAGTAAAAATATTACATGCAACAAGTTTAGCAAGTGTATTATTAAGAAAATTAAATAAAAAACCTTTTGTAACAATGCTTTGGGGAACTACAGGAGATGGAAAAACTGTTGCTGGAATGAGTGCTATGTCAATATGGGGAAAACCAACTTCTGGGGATCTAATGTTTACATTAAATAATACAGATAATTTTTATTATAGAACAGCTAATTTTTTCTGTGATTTACCTATGTTTTGTGATGAATTAGAAACATACCATGGAGATGTAAATAAACTTATAATGAATATAACAGAAGGAATAGATAGAGGAAAAGCAAAAGTTGATGGAGGAATTGAAAAAAATAAAACATGGAACAATGCTTTTATAATGACAGGAGAACATTCAGCCAGCAATTATAATTCAGGTGGTGGAACTTTAAATAGACTAATAGAAATAAATTCAGATGGAAAAATAATTCAAAATGGAAGTGATGTAGTAAATGTAATAACCAACAATTATGGATTTGCTGGTAAAATTTTTGTAGAAAAAATCAAAGATGTAGATATAAAAACATTAAACAAAATATACAAATTAGAATATGAAGAGTTATTAAAATGTTCAAATACAGAAGAAAAGCAAGCATTAAATATGGCATTGATACTTCTTGCAGATGCTTTAGCATGTGAATTTATTTTTACTAAAGAAAAGCCATTAAAAGCTGAGGAAGTTTCAGAATTTATGTTTACTAAAGATGAAATAGATATATCACAAAGAGCATATGAAATGATTTTAGATGAGTGTGTTTTAAACAAATCAAGATTTTTACTTTCAGATTGTAATAATTTAAAAACACCAGAAGGTGGATATAATGGAACAGGAGAATTTTGGGGACATATAAATAATTATGAAATAACAATAAATAAACATAAATTAGAAGAGATATTATCTAAAAATGGATTCAGTTTTAAAAAGACAATAAAAGATTGGGTAAAAAAAGGATATGTAGAAAAAAATTCACAAGGGAAAAATTATATAAAAACTTCAATAAATGGAATGAAAAGCTATTATGTAATAATTAAAAAGAAAGGAGAAGATGAATAATGATATATTTTACATCAGATTTGCATTTTGGGCATAAAAATATAATTAAATATGAAAACAGACCTTTTAATAGTATTGAAGAAATGGATAATAAAATAATAGAAATATGGAATAATACATTAAAAGAAGAAGATTATATATATATATTAGGAGATTTTAGTTGGTATAAAGGAGAAAAAACAAATGAAATTTTAAATAAATTAAAAGGACATAAAATTTTAATAATAGGAAATCATGATAAAAATTTTTTAGAAGATAAAAAATTTAATGAAAATTTATTTGAAGAAATTTGTTTTTATAAGGAAATAAAAAATGAAAAAACAAAAATAGTTATGTGTCATTATCCAATTATAAGTTGGAATGGAAAACTTAACGGGAGTATTCATTTATATGGACATGTTCATACAATAGAAAACAATGATACAAAATATATGAATGATTTAAAAAATATATATGGATTCAAGTGCATAAATGTTGGAATAGATTTAAACAAAAGATTTTTAAGTTTGGGGGATATAATATGAATAGAGAGGAATATATAAATAATAGAATAAAAGAACATTATGATTATATAAAAGATAAATACAATGTAATTTATTTAGGATTACAAGGTAGTCAAAATTATGAACTAGATGTATATGATGACGAATATAAATCAGATATAGATACAAAAGCTATAATATTACCAAGTTTTGAGGATATTGTTTATAATAGAACACCTATAAGCAAAACAATAGTATTAGAAAATAATGAACATATTGATGTTAAAGATATAAGAGTAATGTTTGAAACATTTAAAAAGCAAAATGTTAATTTTATAGAAATATTATTTACAAAATATAGAATAATATCAGAAGAATATAAAGAAATAATAGAAAATTTATTACAAAATAGAGAAAGTATAGCACATTTAAATTATAATCAAGCATTAAGATGTATGGCAGGAATGAGTATGGAAAAATTAAAAGCATTGCAACACCCTTATCCAACTATAATAGACAAAATAGAAAAATATGGATATGATCCAAAACAATTACATCATATCTTAAGAATGAACGATTTTATAAAAAAATATGCAATAGGAAAAAGCTATAAAGATTGTTTAATACCAGATAATAAAGAATATTTAATCCAAATAAAAAAAGGCATATTAAGTGTAGATAAAGCAGTAGAACTAGCAATAAAAACAGATAATGAAACAAAAGAAATAAAAAATAAATATTTAAAGGAAGAAGAAGAAATCAATAAAAAAGCAATAGAAACATTAGATTATGTAAAATTTGAAATATTAAAAAGAAAATTCAAAAAAGAATTATTAAAATAATTATTAAAAAGTGTTGACAAAATTGTTTTGATGTAGTAAAATGTATTTAAATTCAAAAAGAAAGGTGGTTAAAAAATGGAAATTAAAATATTTAATACTGAAACTAATAAAACATGGATTGAAAAATTCGAAAGTTATTATTTTATGCAAAAAAGATTAAACAAATTAAAGTGGAGTAAAAAGCTAAAAGTAATATCAACTATGATGTAAAATATGGAGGTATAAATAATATGGATAAAGAAGAAGAACAAAAAACATTAAAATATTTTTATAATTTAAGAGCAAGTATAGATGAAAGTTTTATGTTATTTGATGAAGAATTAAATGTAAAATGCGGAAAAGAAATGATGAAACAAATTACTTTGATATTAAATACAATAGAAAATTTGAATAATGATAATAAACAATGGAAAAAATATTCTGATGAATTAAACGAAGAAATTATAGAAAAAAATAATAAAATATTTGATTTAGAAAATGAAATAGAAAAATTACAAGCAGAATTAAATAAAGAAAATAATAGATGTATGATTTTAGCAAATAATGATAAGTTTAAGGAACAAGTAATTAATTTAATGGTAAAATGGATTAGTGAAAGATGCCTTTATATTGATGTCTATGGAAATAGTAGCGAAATTATACGAGACAGATGTGATAAAAAGGAAAATTGTGAACAATGTATAAAAGAGTATTTTAATAATATTGTAAGAGGAGAAAACTAATGTATTATAGTTATCATAGTAGATTAAAGCAATTATTAGAATCAGAAGATTATATATGTGTAAAAGAAGATGGAAAGCCATTTGCATATAGATTTATATTTCCTAGAATTATGAAAAGTATGCCTATTAGAGATTATAGGGTAGAAGAATATAAAGAATATATTAAGGAGGATTAAATTGATAGAAATAGTTGATAAAAGAACTGGTATAATAACTAAAATACCTATTGATTATGTAGAAGGAAAAATAACAATTTATAAAAGTGAATTTGATTATATATCTAATACAACTACTAAAAATATAAATCAAGGTTTTGAAATAAAAGATTTAAAAGAATTATTAAGGCAAAAACAAAAAATTAAAAGAAAAGAATATATGAGGGAATATCAAAGAAAAAGAAGAAAATTAAAGAAAAAGGAGGAATAAAATATGATAAAAGAATTTGTAGAAAGATGGAATAAATATAAAGAAAATTTAGAGAAATATTTTAGAAATACAAAACAAGAAAAATATGAAACATATTATGACATAATAAAATTATTATTTGAAAAAGTAATAAATCAAGAGGAAACAAATGGATATAAATTTAATCTTAATAATATAACAGTTGTAGATGATGGGGATTATCAAGGAACACAATTATTTATAATTCCTTTAAATGCTTATCAACCTGATGAAACACAATATATAATAACACATAATTATTATGGATCATGTAGTGGTTGTGATACATTATTAGCAATAAATGAGTATGATGATTATATACTTCCAAATGAAGAACAAATAAAAGATTATATGAAATTAGCATTACATTTATTACAAAAGTGCAAATGGTTATATGGGGAGGAATAAAATATGTTAATATTAAGTCAATATCAATCATTTATATTAAATTTTGATAATATTGAGTCAATAGAAATTGGAAATTTTGAAGAAAATAGAGGAAGAGGAATTATTTATGCAAGATTAACAAGTGATTATTTTTATACAATTGGAGAATATAATACAATTGAAAGAGCAAAAGAAGTATTACAAGAAATAATAGAAAAATATAAAGAAGAAAATTATGCTATGATAGAATCAATGGCTAAAGCTCAATTAGTATATGAAATGCCAGAAAAATAGTAATATTTTAGAATAATTTGCATATAATATAATAAAAAGGAGTTGGTATTATGTGTATTATAAAAAACGGAAATGATGAATATATTGAATTTAATAACAATATGTTTTTTGAAGTTGTAGATCATTATTTTAAAGGTAAATTAATATCATATAATTTAATGTTAGAAGAAGAATTAATAGAAAGTTATGATGAAGAAGAAATTGCAGTATTTGCAATGCAAGAACTTTCAAGACTTATAGATAGAGGAAAAGAATATATAGATATAGAAAAAGTAAATCTAATGATAGAAGCATAGGAGGAAAATATGCCATATAAATTTGAAACAGAAAAAATGAAAATGAAGAAAGAAGATAAAAGAAATATAAAATTAAATCAAGAACAAAAAATAAAAATAAAAGAATTATACGAAACAGGTAAATATTCTCAAAGGCAATTAGCTGCAATATATAATGTGAGTAGAAAAACTATTGTTTTTTGTATATATCCAGATAAATATATCAAATCAAGAAATCAATTTAAAGAAAGACAAAAAACTGGAATATATTATAATAAAGAAAAACAAAAAGAATATGCAAAAAATACAAGAAAATACAAAAAGGAACTTTATTTAAAAAATAAATTGATAAAGGAGGAAGAATAAATGTCACACGATCTTGATGATGAAGAATTAGAAGCAACAAGAAGATTACTAGGATTAGAAAAAGAAGGAATAGAAAAAAATATAAAAAATTTAAAAGAATATATTAAAGAAGATGATATTTATACAAGATATAAAAATGGAGAATATAATGAACTAAGTGATTTTGAAATGTTTTGTATAAATCATTGTAAAGATATAGAAGTAGTATTAGGAAATTTAGATGCATTATGTGATATGCAAAGAACAGCAGATATAGAATTAAAAAATGCAAGAAAAATGAATGAAGAATATAAAAAAACTAATAAAGAATTAAGAAAAGAAATAAAGAAAAAAGAACAGCAATATTTCGATGAAATAGATAAAAAAGTAGATATTATATTATTATATAACAGTTTATTAGATAAAATAAAAAACAAAATAAAAGAAACAGAAAAAGAAGAAAATTTATATGCTAAAAATAATATTATTAAAATTTTAGAAGAACTATTACCAAAGGAGGATAAATAAAAATGCTGATAATAAAATCACCAAAAGATAAAAGTAGATCTATATATAAATGTGATATGTGTAATAGAGAAGTTAATATAAATGAAGTAAATAAAATAAATATAACAAAGCCATATAAATTTAATAAAAAATATTGGGATTTATGCAATAAATGCTTAAATAAATTAATTAGTAGCATAAATAAATATAGTCAAAAGAAGGAGGACAAGCAATGAAACAAATATTAGATTATCGTTTAGAACTAGAAGATGTAAAAGAAAATGAATTACCTGAAAAAGATAAGGATAAAATAATTAATTTTAATGACAACTTGTCAAATAATTACGGTTTATTTGGTATTGATGTATTAGAAAATGATAATTTGTATTTTAAAGGAAGAATAATTTCAAATACAAAATCTGAAAATAATGCAAAACTAAAATTATTAATAGCAGAAATAAATGAATTTTATAAAAAATATGGGTTAAAAAAAGTAGTTAAGTCAATGATAGCTTATGGTCATACTATGTAAAGAATAAGGAGTGATTTAATTGAATAAAGAAAAATTATTAAAAATAGATACTTGCACAACAAGTATGGAAACATTATTAGGATTAGATAAAAGAGCAAAAAAAGATTTAAAAAACAATACTCATGAAATAGGACAAGAAGAAATAATAACAATAATAAGAGAATTTATTAGATGTAAAAATGATTATGAACAATTAAAAAAACAATTTAGATTTACAGGAAAAAGAGTTAAAAATAAAAAAGATAAAAAAATAGGTATTATATTAAGAGAAAATATTACAGGTTCAATACAAGTTTTAGAAAAAATAGAGCCAAAAGTAATAAATACACATAATAGCTTTAAAACTTTAGAGTTTATAGATAAGGAGGAATAACCATGTTATCAGAAGATGAAAGAGAAGCTATTGAAAGATTAAAAGCACAACTTAATTTTTGGAAAAAGCAAAATATAAAAAATAGTGATTGTGAAATAATTTTAAATCTTATAACTAATCTACAAAAAGAAAATGAAGATTTACAAAGAGAGAAAGAAGAGAATAAATTAATTATAGCAATGGCAAATAATGAAATGCTTGGATATAACCAAGGTTATTCAGATGGGAAAAATCAAAATAGCAATGCAACTGAAATTATTATTAAAAATAGACAAGCTTATATGCATAAAGAAGAAGTAGAGTTTTATAAAAGAAAAATAGAGTTTTTAAAAAAAGAAAATGAAGAAAAAGATAAGCAAATAGACTTAATGGCAGAATTAGTTTATAAAAGATTTAAAGCAGAACTGTTGTTGGAATACGGATTTGAAAATGAGGAACAATTCAAACAATATTTTGAAAGGAAAAGTGAAGAATGATTGAAATAGGAGAATATGCAAGAAATGAAAGTGGCATATATAAAATAATAGGCAAATATGAAAGAAGATATTCTTATGATTTGTGTGTACAATTAGGGAATTTTTATACAGGAGAGTTTGAAGGAGAGCAGTACGAAAGCAGATTAAAAATAGGAAAACTAATTGATTTAATAGAAGTAGGAGACATTATAGAAATTAATAAAGAAAAATACGAAGTAATTTATGATGAAAGTCTAGATAAATTAGGAGTTCTAATGCCTAATAGAAATTGCTTAGAAATAAGACACAGTGCATTAGAGCATATATTTGAAAAATATGAAAATATAACAATACTAACTAAAGAACAATATATGCAGAACTGCTACAAAATAGACACAAATTAACAAACTTAAAGAAAAAAAGTAGTACAAGTTTATTAAAAAAGTATAAAAATAAAACAAAAATAAGGAAGTTAGAAAAATGATTAACAATCTAAAAGACATAGAAGAAGTATTAAAAGACTTAGAAGAAATAACGTTGGAGGAATTAGAAGAAGCTATTAAGAAAGTAGAGGAAGAAAGATGAGAGGAGTTAAAATCGGAGATACAGTAACTACACAAGATGGAAAACATACAGGCAAAATTAAAGAAATAAGAGCTATAAAGAATAAAGTTACAAGAGATTTAAAATTTGAATTAGTTATAGAAAACAAAAAAGGATACCATTTTATATGCGACATTAATGATATTATGATTTTTTAAAAATCTGTTAGAGGAAGGAGAATAAAGATGAGTAAATGTATATGTCCAACATGTGAAAATAAAGAATGTATAACACATAAATGCGAATTTGATTGTTACAAAGAGGAAGAGGCAGAATGTACAATAGATGGATTTACAACTCAATGCACAGAATATATAGATAAAAATGGAAAGAAGGGTAAAAATGAATGATATAGAGGTATTAAATCAAATGGGAAAAAACAATAAAGAAATATATTTATTTCCATTAGAAAACATAAGAAAACTAGATATAAGACCAGTAAGAAGTATGATGGAAATGATTATAGATAGTGGAGTAGCAAGAAAAATACAAGACGGAGAAATGGTAGGAGCTTTTATTGTAGCAGATAGAGAGCAATTTTATAAAATAAAAAATGGAAAGGAAGATAAAGATGAGTAATAAATTAAAAGTAATGATTAGTCAGCCTATGAGAGGAAAAACAAATGAACAGATACAACTAGAAAGAACAGAATTGGTAAAAAGATTAGAAAAAGACAACTTTGAAGTAATAGATACGATAATATCAGAAAATGCACCAAAAGACTGTAATGAAGCAATGTATTATCTATCCAAAAGCATAGAGTTTATGAGCGAAGTAGATATAGTTTATTTTATGAAAGGTTGGGAAAAAGCGAGAGGTTGCAAGATAGAAAATAAAATATGTCAAGATTATGGAAAGCAAACTATGTATGATATTTATGAGGAGGAATAACTAATGAACAAAGAAGAAAAAGAAAAAGCAATAAAAATCTTATTAAAAGAAGATAGATTTTACGATGATGAAACAGAAATAAAAGCTACAAAAGTTTTATTAAAATACATAAAAGAGCTAGAGCAAAAAGAATCTATATTAGATAAAGTAACAGATAAATTAAAAGAAACAATAAAAAAAGAAAGACAACTTATGCCATACTTACCACATAAATTAGCATCATTTCATTATGCAAATGGCAGAGAAGTTTTATCTAAAGAAATATTAAATATCATAGAAGGAGAAAAGAAATAATGAGTTATAGAATATATGTTAATGATAAACAATGTCTTGGAAACGGCGAATTTCCAGAAGTGTTAAGAAAAGCATTGAATAAACAAGGTGCAAAGATATATAAATCAAAAGATTATTGTTTTCATGATTTTGAAATAAAAGAATTGCAACCTATTATTGAGGCATTAGAACAATATATATTTGACATAGATAGTTATTATAAACAAAGAGATGGAATTGGATTAGGTAATTATACAGAGGAATTTGAAAGATACAAACAAAGGAATTATACATTTGAAATACAACAGCTAATAGATTGTGGATATATGTTTATTACAGCAAATTTTTTGAAATACATAGAACGGAGATTATGAAACCGAATATAGTTTTGAGGAAAATAAATTTATATACAAAATAAAACAAGGACATAAAATATATATGTCAGGATTTTAAAAGTAGGAAAAGAGGTAGAAAAATGAAAGTAATAGATTTATTGAACAAAATAAATAAAGGAGAAGAAATACCAAAAAAAGTAAAATATGAAGATACAATATTTGCATATGATAAAGATAGAAAAGAGTACATAGAACAAGAATATTTTGGAAAATTAGCAAAAGAGAAGGGAGAATAAATTATGGATATAAAATGTAATTTATATCAATTAGAAGTTGGAGGAACAAGAAATCAACCTAAAAAATTATTATCTCCTGATGTGGAAATAAAATGGGGAAATGGATTCTATGCAACATTAGGTAGAACACATCATGGGTTACAAACTGATTGTAAAAATTATGATGAAATTATGAAAAAATGTAGTGAAATTTCAACAAAAATATTTGAACTTTATGATATTTTAGAAAAAAATAAAAAAAAGTGTTGACAAATTCAATTTAATGTAGTATAATTTATTTACAAGAAAGGAGTGATAATATGTTATCTGTTAAAGATATAGCAAAACTTGCAATTACATATAGAATAAAAAATAATTTAACTCAAAAAGAACTTGCAAATAAGTTAAATATTTCTAATAAAACACTATGTAATATTGAAAATGAAGATTCAACTGTTAGACAAATAACTTTACAAAAAGTTGCTTATAAATTAAATGATAATAATATTTAAGAAAGGAAAGAATATGGAAGAATTTAATAAAGAAAATTTTCAAAATATGCAATATGAACAAAAAAATATGTTTGAAAAAATGATGCTTTCTGCTACATTAAGCATGCTTAGAGGAATAGATATGGACTTATATTCTAAAACATCAAGTGAAATGACTAATTTTATAAAAGATTTTCAAGATTTTTTAATGGAAACTAAATTTTCAAATCAAGATTTACAAGTTTTAAATAGTCTTTTGATTCAAGGAAGAAATGTTATTAAAGATTTAAAAAAAGGAGAAAATAATGAATAATAAAATATATTTATTAGACAAAAAAACAAATGAAAAATGTTTAATAATCAATAAAAGTGATAATTTTTATCTTATAAGAAACAAAAATGGATCAGTAGAAGGTAAATTTAAATGGGAATTAGAAGAGTATAATTTTATAAAATATATAATTAGGAGGTTAAAAAATGCAAGAATTAGATAATATTATAGAAAATATTGAAAAAAATAATAAAGAAACTGAAATTTTAGAAGTTGAAAAAGTAGAACAAAATAAAAATGAAAAAGAAATTCAAAAAGAAGAAAATAAACCAGAAATAGTTCAACAAAATCAAGTTTATCAAAAACCAATTCAAGAATTTTCAGATAATTGGAGAATGGCAACTCAATTAGCAAAATCTACAATTATTCCACAAAACTATCAAAATAAACCAGAAAATGTTGTTGTTGCAATTGGAATGGCTCAAAAACTTGGATTAGATCCTTTTACTATTATGCAAAATTTAAATATTATAAAAGGAAAAACAAGTTGGTCAGGAAGTTTTTGCAGAACTTTAATAGAAAAAAGTAATAAATATACAAATCTTCAATTAGTTTTTGTTGGGCAAAAAGGAACTGATTCTTATGGCTGTTATATGCAAGGTGTAAATAAAGAAACAGGAGAACTAATAAAAGGACCAGAAGTAAATATGAAAATGGCTAAAGCAGAAAATTGGACAACTAATACTAAATGGCTAAATATGCCAGAACTAATGTTATCATATAGAGCAACATCATTTTTTGCAAGAGTTTATGTACCAGAAGCTTTAAATGGAGTTCAAACAACAGAAGAAATAGAAGATATTTTTAGTAGTAATCAATCTCAAAAAAGAGAAATGAAAGATGTTTTGTAAATTTTTGTTAAGAACTATTGACATTAGGTCAATAAAATGATACCATTATAAAAAAGAAAGGAGGTAAAATTTATGCCAAATATTGATATACAATTAGGAGATACTAGAGGAATTTCAAGAAGATTAGATGAATTAGGTAGAATTACTTTACCAATTGAATTTAGAAAAGAACTAGGATTAAATGAAGATGAAAAACCTTGGGCAGAAATGTTTTTAGTTAATGATGGAATCTATATTAGAAAAAAGAAATTTATGTATAAAGGAGAAAAATAATGAAAGAAATTTGGAAACCGATAAAAAATTATGAAAAATTTTATGAAGTTTCTAATTTGGGAAATGTTAAAAGCAAAAGAAGGAATATAATATTAAAATATAATATAAATAATAAAGGTAGACCATATGTAAATTTATTTAAAAATAAAAAAGCAAAAACAAGAACTATACATAGATTAGTAGCAGAAACATTTATTCCTAATCCTAATAATTTTCCGGAAGTAAATCATAAAGATGAAAATCCTTTAAATAATAAAGTCGAAAATTTAGAATGGTGTGATAGAAAATATAATATTAATTATGGAACAAGAAAAGAAAGAATTATAAAAAAACAAATAAAACCTGTTTTACAGTATGATTTAAAAGGAAATTTTATTAAAAAATGGAATAGCATTAAAGAAGCACAACTTTTTTATAATACTAATATTATATCACAATGTTGTAAAAATAAAAAATCATATAATTCAGTAAAAGGTTTTCAATGGAAATATGAAGAAGATACAAAAGAAATTTCAGAAGTAAAACAAATAGGAATATGGTTAAAAAAACAAATAAATCAATATGATATTAATAATAATTATTTAAAAACATGGGAAAGTATAATTGAAGCAAGCAAAAGCTTAAATATAAAAGCTCAAAATATTTCTTCTTGTTGTAGAAATAAAGCTAAAACAGCAGGAGGATATATTTGGAAATATAAATAGAAAGAAGGAGATTAAAATTAAAATAAGTAAAATACAAATTAAAAATTTATTTGGAATTAAAGAACAAACTTTAGATGGAAGATCTGTTGAAATTACAGGATCTAATGGAAAAGGAAAAACTTCTATATTAGATGCTATAAGATATGCTTTAACAAATAATTCTGAAAGAGATTATATTGTAAAAAAAGGTGAAGCAGAAGGAGAAATATTAATCGAAACTGATACAGGACTATCAATTAATAGAAAGAAAAGAACTCAATCTAGTGATTATAAATCAATAAAACAAAATGAAAAAGAAGTTAATAGTCCTGAAACATTTCTAAAAGATATATTTACACCAATGCAATTGAATCCAGTTGAGTTTACTCAAATGTCTAAACAAGAACAAAATAGAATTATATTAGATTTAATAGAATTTGATTGGGATTTAAATTGGATAAAAGAACAATTTGGGGAAATTCCAGCAGGAGTAGATTATACACAAAATATTTTAGAAGTATTAAATGAAATTCAATCAGAAAATGGAGAATACTATAAAGCAAGACAAGATATAAATAGAGATATTAGAAATAATAGAGCTTTTATTTCTGACATAGCAGAAGGATTACCAGAAAATTATGATGCTGAAAAGTGGCAAAATTTTAATTTAACAGATAAATTAAAAGAACTTATGACAGTTAAAGAAAAAAATAATAGAATAAATGAAGCAAAACAATTTATAAATAGTTATGACAATAGAATCAAAGGATATGAAGCCGAAAGACAAATTGCAATAACAGCAGAAGAAAAAAATATAGCTTTAGAAAGAGAAAACTTACAAAAAGAAATAGCAAGATTAGAAGCTCAAATTCAAGCAGATATTGATAAGATAAATGGATTAGATAAAACATTAGAAGATAAAAAAGAAATTGCTAATTTACAATATCAAAAGAAAGTTGCTGCTTTAGATGAAAGCATTGGTAGAGCAAAAGAATTGTCAGTACAAGAGCCAACTGATGTTACAGAATTACAAAAAGAATGTGATTTAGCAGAAAAGATGAAATCATATATAAATGAATATAATAGAATGAAAGATTATGAAAAAGAAGTAGAAGAATTAAATGCTAAATCAGAAGAATATACAAGAAAAATAGAACTTGCTAGAAATTTACCACGGACAAATTTTAAAAACTGCTACTATACCAGTTAAAGGGTTAACAGTTGAAAATGGTAAACCTTTAATAGATGGTAAACCTATTAGTAACCTATCAGAAGGCGAACAATTGATGTTATGTGTTGATGTAGCATTAAGTAAACCTAATAACTTAAATCTAATTTTATTAGATGGAGTAGAAAAACTAAGCGATAAAAATAGAGAATTATTATATAATAAATGTAAAGAAAAAGGCTTACAATTTATAGCAACACGAACAACTAACGATAATGAGTTAATAATTACAGAATTATAGGAGGTAAAATATGAATTTAATACAACCTTTTAGCAAAAATTATTATATTGAAGAATTAAAAAATGCTGGGGAATATCTTAAACAAAAAGCAGAAGATATACTTTTAGATTTTGATACTGATAAAATAAAAGAAATTAATGTTTCAATTGATTTAAGAGCAACAGAAATTACAACAGTAAAAGTAAATAAAGAATATTTACCAATTATAATAGATAAGGAGGAATCAAAATGTCAATTACAAGAAAAATAGAAAGAAATAAATTAAAGGTAAAACAACAAAACAATAAAATAAGAAAAGCTTGGAGGACTGAACAAATAAATAAATATAGTATTAAAGGATATTGTGATATGTATAATACAAATAATCCTAATAAAATAAACAAATTGACACCTAAGCAAGCTTATTCAATATAGGAGGCAATTATGATAAAAGATATTAGACAATTCTATGAAGAATATAAAAAAGGTATGCAAAAATTTAAAGAAGAAGAAGAAAAAATAAAATCAGAAAATATGGATAAAAGAAAAAAACAAAGAAAATTAGATAGACTCTTACAAAAAAAATTGAAATTTCAAACTAGATTTGCAAAACCATTTTTAGGAGGTAAAAAATAATGATTACAGAAGAAACATATTTCTCAAAAGAAAATGAATTAAAATATTGTGGTAGTTCACAAATAAAAAGCTTTATGGATTGTGAAGCTAGAACTATTGCTAAAATAAATGGAGAATGGGAAGAAGAACCTTCAACTGCTCTTTTAGTTGGAAGTTATGTAGATGCAGCAGTATCTGGAACTTTAGATATATTCAAAGCAAAACACCCAGAAATATTAAAAAGAGATGGAAGTTTAAAAGCAGAATATGTTAAAGCAGATTATATTTTAAATAGAATCCAAAGAGATGAATTATTTATGAAATATATTTCAGGAGATCATCAAACAATAATGACAGGAGAAATAGCAAATGTTCCAATTAAAATAAAAATAGATAGTTATTTTCCAGATAAAGCTATTGTAGATTTAAAATGTGTTAAAGATTTTGAACCAGTTTGGAATAATGAAACAAAAATGAAAGAAAATTTTATAGATTATTGGAAATATACATTACAAGGTGCTTTATATCAAGAAATAGTAAGACAAAATACTGGAAAAAGATTACCATTTTATATTGCAGCAGTTACAAAGGAAAATGAACCTGATATAGTAGTTGCAGGAATGCCAGATGAAGTTTTAGATATAGAACTAGAAAAAATAAAAGAAATATTACCTAGAATTAGTAACATAAAAAATGGCATAATATCTCCAAATAGATGTGAAAAATGCGATTATTGTAAGTTTACTAAAACTTTAACTAAAGTTTTAGATTATAGGGATATATAGAAAGGAGGGAAAAAATATGGAAATTTTAATAATTATTCTTGAAATAATAACTTTTATTTTAATAGCTATTTCTTTTAAATTAAATTCAAAAATAAAAAAAGTAGTGAAAAAAATAAATTTAGAAAATGAAACATTAAATAGAAATTTAAGAACAGCTAATTTAACAATTCAAACTTTAGAAGAACAATTAAAAAATGAAAAATCAGAAAATAACAAATTAACTTTTGAAAATGAACATTTATATGAAGAATTAAAAAGTTATCAAAATTTAGTAAATACACAAGAAGCTATTGAAAAAGCAGCAGAAGAATTACAAGAAAATGTAGAAGTTGAAGAACCTAAAAAAACAAAAAGA
>ERZ1643249.742-NODE-742-length-34892-cov-245.921492_pt1 | contig 34892 bp, 32 predicted proteins | sample MGYA00579263_ERZ1643249 | MGnify/ENA primary metagenome ERZ1643249 (study PRJEB29033, sample SAMEA4952264) | chicken gut metagenome | biome: Broiler Chicken; feature: Gastrointestinal Tract; material: Caecum | place: Ireland | collected 2018 | study: Broiler...
TATCTTTTGGAGAAAAAAAAGAATATTTCAGGGCAAAATATAAAGAAGCAAAAAAAAGAACTGAAACATATTGAGCACAAGCGAAGTAAGTATTTTTATCTTAAGAATGACATGTTTTTATTGGCATTTTTTATTCTTTGGTTGTTTTTATTATAATATATAGTTTCGTACGGGGTTTATTATGGATTATTCAAAAGTTTCTGATGTGCAGAAAATACCTGAGATGACGCAAGCTTGTGCAAAATCTTCTGCAACAAGAGCAATCCCTTCTTCTGAGGCTGCTCAAAGAGGTCTGACGGAATTTTCCAAAGAGGCGAGTGATGCGCTTAGTGCCTCATCAAAGGCTGCTATTAATATACAAAAATATAATCCAGATCAAACTCACAGATTTGTTGCAAAGGGAGCGCTTGATCCTGCGCTGGATATTCTGAGAAACAGGATTTTAAATCAGGCTGGTGTTTATGATGATGAAACAATAAAGGAGTTGACGACGTCTGTTATTAAAGTTGATGATACAAAATCATCAAAGTTTTTACCTGCAAAAGAATTGAACATCGAGAACTTTGCCATAACGACAGATGAAACAGGCATAAGAGGCAGCAGTCCTTTTTCGAGAAAAGGGCGTAAAATAATAGCAAAATTGAAGGATTATGGCATCAAGAGAGTCATCGACCTCAAAAGCGATGGTGACCCGGTCAAAAGCGGAGAAATTTGTGCTAAGAGCGGGCTTGAATATATGAAGTTTCCGATTGCTTATGATGAGAAATTGACGCAGGAAAATATAGATTTGATACCTGAGTTTGTTGAAACGCTTAAAAAAGGTGATTTTTATATCGGTTGTGCTACAGGGATGCACAGAACTGATACGGCGCTTGCTCTGAATTATTTCTTCAACCCTAATCCGGCATCCGTTCCGAAACTCGAAGCAGGGACTTCAAAAAATAAAACAACAGCTATTGCAAACAAGATATTTTCGGCAGTTAACGACATATGCTATACTGACAAGAAAAGAGCTGTTCCCCGTCTGAGTGAAGATTTTGCAGCAAAACTCGGATGGGATAATCTCAGCCAGCTCTTGGATGAAATACCCAGAAGAAAAGCTGCTTTAAGTCTGGTTAATAAAATTTTGTAATATTTGTCAATTTTTTATATGTTTTGTTTTTATATTTTCAGATTTAGATAGAAAAACAGATAAAAATTTGAATATATGAATATAGCATTTCGACCATATATAAACAACAATACGGTATTTTCTTCTTCAATTATTCGAAAACGTACAAATTTAGTTGATGAAGAGAAAAAAGATACAAAAAGATTTTCGGAGTTGCTGCTTTCCTCATATCTTTTATACAAACTGCGAAATCTTGGTAAAGAGTCATATTCATTTAACTATGATTTGCTTGAAAAGTCAGGCATTCCAAACCTGCACCCGCTGAATGATGACGGTGTTAGGGGTGGGACTCTTTCAGGCAGACAGGGACGAAGATTTATTCCAATACTGAAAAAAGCCGGAATCAAGAGTGTAATAGATTTACGGGGAGGAGATTCCTCATCTGTATATGCTGATATTTGCAGAAAAAACGGACTCAACTATTATCATATCCCCATTGATTCAGAGAAGATGGATTCAAAAGACATAATCGACAAACTTCCTGAATTATTTGATGTTATGAATAAAGGAAAGTTCTATATAGCCTGTGCACAAGGGCTGCATCGCACTGATATAGCTGTTGCCATGAATTATCTTTTCAACCCGAAGTCATCATCAGTGCCCCCCAAAATGTACGGACATATTTCTTCTTCTGGGTTCAAGCCTCAAGGAATATTTAACAGGACAAATAATGTTTTCAAAAATATGACGCAGGAAGATAAGAACAAACTCGGGCTATCTGATTTTAGCGAAAAAGATTATAAGAAGAAAAAGAAAATTCTATCCTCGGCAAATGAAAAATATGCAGAGCAATATGCAAAATTGAATTAGGTTTTTAGTCCTGCTTCAGCCATTCAGCTTTTTCTTTTTTTGATATTCCCCATTTGAATGTCGGTCTGTCTTCATAGCAAAAGCTGCAGAGTTTCTGAGGTGTATTCAAAAATTTGACGATTTCTTTACCTGAGTGTTCATAAATATTTATGCCATTATCTATAGGAAGATTTGTATTGAAATACTTGTTGAAATAAGTAAGATAACATCTTCCGCAGATATAAAACATACCGTTATTCAGATTTGCGTGTGCTTTATATTTATTTTTACACTTATCGAAAGTTCTTTTGTAATCAGAGTCACCTTTTTTATTGAGAACATACGCAAAATCTTCAATATCATTTATCTCTCCGAGTTGATTTGATTTTTCTTTTATGAGGTTTATATAAGAGTCAAATTTATCAGCAAGCGGCGGATACTTTGACATATCGATTTTTATGTCATATCTTTTTGCTGTGTTCCAGAACTCATCGTCCATAGTCGGCAAAAGAATGCCGTTTGTGCAGATGTTTATTGCTGAGTGTGGGAATGCTTCTCTCGCTATTTGCATGAGTTCCGGCAAATCCTTATGCAAGAGAGGTTCGCCGCCCAGGAGCCTGATTGTGCCGACGTCAATCTTTTGAGAGAGGCACTGAAAATCTTTTCTGAATTGCTCTACATCAACATATTTCTCATCAGCTACCGGACAGAAGTGAGAACACCCTTTGCAGTTGAGGTTGCAGTGATCGGTGATGTGCACCTCAAATCTGTTCAGATAAGGGAGTTTAATTTTGATTTTTATGCCAAAGAGCGTAAAAACTTTGTGGTTGTCGGAGATTTTATATGAAAAGATTTTTGAATTCATAGGAAAACTTTTTTCTAAACTTTAGCAAAAACTCGCGCCCGGAGGGATTCGAACCCCCGACCTTTTGGTTCGTAGCCAAACACTCTATCCAGCTGAGCTACGGGCGCAGGTCAATTATCATTATACATAGTCAAGATGTTTTATCAATAACTTTTTGTTATTAAGTTCTTTTCTCTTATGAACTTCATCACGTCTTCAGGGAGCAGATTGTTCATGCAGGGGTTGAACTCGCTTTTTTCGAATTTGCATTTCCTTCTGTTGCATGGAATACATTTGAGATTTGAGGTGAGTGCAAAGTGTTTTTCTCCCCAGGGGCCGGTTCTCTTTATTGGCATTGCACCGAATAAGCCTATGCATACAGGATGCCCAGATGCTGAGGCTATGTGCAGCGGGCCTGTATCACCTGAAATCAAAAAATCACACTGTGCAAGAAGGGCTGCTGTCTCTCTCAAATTCAGTCTGCCTGCTACGATGTGGATATTCTTGTTGCAGTTTTTGAATATGTCGAGTTTTTGAGCATCTTCTTTTGAGCCGATGATAATAATTTGAGCGTTATATTCTTTTATCAGCGAGTCAGAGAGTTCTCGAAAATATTCCATCTTCCATTTTCTGCCGTGTCTGACAGGTCCGCTTTGAGTGTTAAGCGCAATGATAGGTCGTTGAGGAGGAAGCATTTTTTTTGTTTTTGAAATACTTTCTTCATCGATATAAAGACTGAGTTCTTTTTTCAGCTCAAGGTTTTTTATTGCTTTTTTTGCCGTTAAGAAGAAGTTTTCGACGGCATGATATTTGAAGTTCTTTTTGTAGGTGACAGTTTGTTTTGCTCTGCAGAGGAAGGAGAAAATTTTGAACCTGATAGAGGGCTGGAGGTTGATTATGAGGTCGTATTTTTCTTGTTTCAATTCTTTTGCAAGATTGAACAATCCCCGATAACTCCTGTCCTGCAATATGATAAGTTTTGTCAGGTCAGGGTCGTTCTCGAGCAGTTCTGCAGGCGTTTTTGTTGTGAGGTAGTGTATTTCAGAGTCAGGGAGAAGTCTTTTTATGCTGCGATAGGTTTCGGTTGTGTGAACTACATCGCCTATTGCACCCTGTCTTATTATGAGTATTTTTTTAGGAAAGTTGTTGTTCATGTTTTATATTATATACAATATGCTAAATTTTGTTGATAGATAAATAAAAATTGATTAGAATATTATCATTATAAAATTCGGTAAATGATATTTATGCAGAAAAAATGTGTTGAAAACAGGGAGGATTCTTTTCAGAGATATGTTCCTCACGGGCATTTTTATTCGCCTCTTCCATCAAAAGAGGATGAAGAAAAATATTGTGCCAATAAACCTGTTGATGTTGATTCTTCGATACGTCTGAACATTGATGAACAGCTTTCTCTATGCCATGAGATGAAAAAGTTCTACAATCCTGAGAGGTTTGCAGAAACAGAAAGAGGGCTTGGGAAAAACGGCAATACAAGATATTATTATGAGAATAAGTTTTTTTCTTACGGCGATGGGATTATTTTGAATATGTTTTTGAGAAAGACTCATCCCAAAAGAATTGTAGAAGTCGGATGCGGTTTTTCGTCAGCTATGATGCTTGATACATGTGATATGTTTTCTGAGCTAAGGAATGTCGATTTTACTTTTATTGAGCCTGAGCCTGAAAGAAGACTCCTAAAGCTTGTTAAGGAAAAGGAAATTAACCTTATTAAGTCGAATTTGCAGGATTTGGAGCCTGATTTGATTTATAATTCTTTGGAAGCGGGCGATTTGTTGTTCATAGATTCATCTCATGTTGTGAAACTTAACAGCGATGTGATGTTTATTTTTGACAGGATATTACCGAATTTGAAAAAGGGGGTATATGTGCATTTTCATGATGTTGTATATCCTTTTGTTTATCCTGATTGCTGGGTGAGAGAGGGAAGATTCTGGAATGAGGTGTTCTTTTTGAAACAGTTTTTGGCTTATAACGATTCATGGAAAATTGTATTATGGCCTGTGATGCTGCATCAAAAGAATTTGATACAGGACATATTCCCTATCTTAAACAAAGATGTCGGAGGCAGTTTGTATCTCCAAAAAATCATGTAAGAGTTAGTCTTTAGCAGTGCCTGTTTCGTATCCGCAGTTCGTAAATATTACGGGAAGAATGGCTTTTATCGGGAGTTTATCGACAATCGGCACTTTTGCAAGGACCAGTGCGCTTACTGCATCGTCAGCATGAACTAAGTAGTTTTTAGGATGAATTTTTTTGCCTTTATCCTCAGGGTCAACGAATGTTTTGTTTATTTTATTTGAGATGGCGGCAGCAGCCGGCATGCCTGCACCGACGCCGATTATCGGTGCTGCGATTTGAAGAGGAATTTTATATTTTGTTGCATGTTTGCTGACCTGTCTGACAAGGGCACCTGTTAGGATTGTCGGTATTGAAACATTCAGAGCCTGGAAGATAAATTCTTTTATTCTGTTTTTTCTGTTCTGAGGATTTTTTTCTTTATCGGTTGCCTCACCTGCGAGAGTACCGCCGAGCAGCCCTCCAAGGCTCATCGAAATAAGTTCTTTTTCTTCGAATTCTATTTTGTTGAAAGTTTTGTATAAATCTTTTGCTTTCTCAAGGAAGGGTTTTGTTTTTATGTCTGATGGGAGTTTGAGTCCCTGTTTCTTAATCATTACAGCAATCGGAAGCATTGTCCCGACGAGGCTGCCAAGGAGAACGGGGAGATTTAGTTTTTCTTTTTTGTTTTCTTTGAGAAATTCGTCATTTTTTGTATTTTGTTGATGGTGAGTGATTACAGCAGTCTGACCTGAGGAAGCAGGTCTTGTTTGGTTCATGCGAAATCTTGTGAAGTCGTTGAATACTTGTTGGCTGTTGTGAATCATTTCACTATCCATAATCCGTTTACCTGATTAATATATAATAAAATATTTTTTCAAAAAAGTTTATTGTATGATAATTTTAAAACAATCGGAGGAAAAAAATTGTTAGCTTATTTTAAAGAATCTATATTTGTTACCGTAGTCGGTTTTATATGTGCTTATATATGGGCAGAGCATATGCACCCGGGCAGCGGATTTCTTGCTCTGTTCATCGTTTTATTTTTGAGTATATTAGAGGTCACTCTATCGTTTGATAATGCTGTTGTAAATGCGATGAAACTTGAGCATATGTCGAATGAGTGGCGGCATAGGTTTCTTACATGGGGTATTGCAATAGCTGTTTTCGGGATGAGATTTTTGTTCCCCGTGCTTGTTGTCGCAATTTTCTCGCATCATAATATTGTCGAAGTTGTTAAGATGGCTGTATATGATGTCACGCAGTATACTCATTATCTTCATGTTGCGCATGCTCCGCTTGTTTCATTCGGCGGAACTTTTTTGATGATGCTGTTTTTGACTTATTTTATAAATGAAAAAAAAGAAGTTCACTGGATTGCACCTGTTGAGAACTTTTTCGTTCACTTTGATAAGATTAAGTCAATAGAAGCTATGTTGACTTTGATATGTCTTGTTATCTTTGCTCACTACAATGCTCCTGAACATAAGGTAGGTGTCCTTGTTGCAGGGATTCTCGGTGTTGTTCTGTTTCTGATAATCGATGGTATCAGTCATATGCTGGAGCGCTTTGAAGAAGAATCAAAAAAACGTTCTCTTGTTGAAGGTGCTGCAAAAACAGGATTTGTAAGCTTTTTATATCTCGAGTTGATTGATGCTTCTTTTTCTCTTGATGGTGTTCTTGGTGCTTTTGCGATAAGCAAAGATATCATAATCATCACTATCGGGCTTGCTATCGGAGCGATGTTTGTCAGGTCTTTGACTATTTTTATGGTTGAGAAAAATACTCTTAAACACTATGCTTATTTAGAGCATGGCGCACATTATGCAATCGGTTTTCTTGCGTTTATTATGCTCTTTAGCACAATAAAAGAAGTTCCTGAGGTTGTCACAGGCATGGTGGGGCTTGTTATTGTCGGAGCTGCGTTCATTACTTCTGTTATTGAAAACAAAAGAAATGAGGCAGAAATTGAGAAAATCGAAGAGAAAACTGAAGTGAAGCAGGATTAACTTAGTCTAAGAACAGATAAGGCTCAAGGCGTTTGGCTTCATCTTCTGTCAAAACAGCAGGGTCGCCGCTGTTTATGAGATAAGTTAGCAGAACAGCATCGGATGGATTTTCACCCATTTCATCTCTTGTTGCTTTAGCTTCGATTTGTCTGATGGTTTCTTTTGAGAGATTTTTTGGTTTTCCGAGTATGTTAGCTTCGAATATTTTTGACATATCAATATCTCTAGATGTTTCTCCATGTGAATATATCTCAAGTTTGTTTAAGTCTTCAGGAGATTTATCTGTTGGTTTTGAGGTTATATGTTTATATTCTTTATCTCCGAAGCTGGTATGTTTTATTTTTGTGTTAAAAAAACTATTTGAAACAGCGTTTATCTGCATAATTAAAATCGCCTATTTTTTCTTGGATATTAAAAGTCCGCTAAAAAATAGAAATTGATATATAAGTAAAGAAATATTACTCCTAGTTATTCAAGCTATGTATAGGCGCAGGAATTCTTCCTCCTCTGTTGACAAAGACAGAAGAGTCAAATTTGTGAACATCAAGAATCGGCGCTTCTCCGAGCAATCCGCCGTAATAAGCTCTATCTCCGACGCCTTTTCCGGGGACGGGGATAACTCTGACTGCCGTAGTTTTTTTGTTAATCATTCCGATAGCCATTTCATCAGCTATCATCGCAGAGATGGTTGACTCTGGGGTGTTCCCGGGGATTGCTATCATATCAAGCCCTACAGAGCAGACGCAGGTCATTGCTTCGAGTTTATCAAAAGTAAGAGCGCCGCATTGAGCAGCTTCAATCATTCCTGCATCTTCGCTGACAGGAATAAAAGCTCCAGATAATCCGCCTACGTAAGAACTTGCCATAATTCCGCCTTTTTTTACCGCATCATTTAGCATTGCAAGAGCTGCAGTTGTGCCGTGAGTGCCTGTACGTTCAAGCCCCATTGCTTCAAGTATACCTGCTACGCTGTCGCCTATAGCCGGGGTCGGTGCAAGTGATAAATCGATTACACCGAACGGGATACCTAGACGGTTTGCAAGTTCTCGACCGATGAGTTCTCCTGTTGTTGTAATTTTGAATGCGATAGTTTTGATTTTGTTTGCAACAATGCCTAGGTCGGCATCTTTTGGAAGAGATTTAATTGCCGCTAAGACAACCCCTGGACCGCTTACGCCGATATTCAGCGCACACTCAGGCTCGCTGTAACCGTGGAAAGCTCCTGCCATAAAAGGATTATCTCCCGGAGTATTGCAGAAAACAACGAGTTTTGCAGCGCCTATACCGTCTTGAGAGGCTGTGAGGTTTGCCGTTTGTTTGATAATTTTACCCATAAGAAGTACGGCGTTCATATTTATGCCTGCTTTTGATGAGGCGACGTTTACTGAGGAGCAGATTCTGTTTGTTTCGCTCAGAGCTTGAGGAATACTCTCGATTAGTGCTCTATCGCCTCTTGTACATCCTTTCTCTACAAGAGCTCCAAAACCTCCGATAAAGTCAACGTCAACTTCGTGGGCTGCTTTATCTAGAATTTTTGCGAGGTAAACATAGTCATATTCATCAGCGCTTTCGCCTATGATTGACATAGGGGTTACGGCTATTCTTGTGTTTACAATCGGGATGCTGTATTCATTCTCGAGGTCTTTTGCATAAGTTTTGAGATTTTTTGCGTATTTGATTATTTTATTATAGACTTTATCGCCTGTTTTTTTGATGTCTTCTGTTATGCAGTCACGGAGGCTCAATGCCAGTGTGACTGTTCTAATATCGAGATGGTGGACTTTTATCATCTCAATTGTTTCGAGAATAGATTTTGCGTTAAAAAATTCCATTTTGAACCCCTTCTTCAGATAGTGTGCATTTTGTCAAAAATAGCTTTTCTTTGGACCCAGATTTCCATACCGAGTTCTTCACATTTATCCAAGAGGGCTTGTTTAAGTTCTTTATAGGAAGCTTTTGAATTTGAGATATCAGCCATAAGAAACATAACAAACTGATCCTGCATAATAGATTGTCTGATATCTTCTATATTTACTTTATATTCAGCGAGAATTGCCGAAATTCCTGCAACAATACCTGTTTTATCCTGTCCGGAGACAGTTACTATGATTTTTGAGTCGTTCATAAATTTTTATCCTCTTCCCGATTATTATTTTTATATAATAATACTAAAAAAAAATGAACTTTGCCTTATTTTAAATTTTATTTTAAAATTGTTCTGTTATTTTTTTAAAGGGTATGTATGAAAGTAATTATATACGGAGCAACCGAGGCTGCTTATTTAATAGCAAACAAGTTGTATATAGATCATGATATTACTGTTATCAGTGAAGCAGAGGAACTGCCTGATGCGTTTAATAAGCTTGATTTGAGCTATGTTCAGGGAAATCCCTCAAGTACAAAAGTATTGAAAGCAGCGGGGATAGAGAGCACGGATGTGTTTATTGCAGCGTCTCCCGTTGATGAGAGGAATATTGTTGCATGCTGGAATGCAGGGAAATTTGCAGATGTGCAGACATTATGTTTTGTGAGCAAGTTTGAGTATTTCAGAGATAACGAAGGTTTTCATATAGATGCAGGTATTGATTATATTATATGGCCTGAGAAACTGCTGACGCAGGAAATCTTCAGGGTTATCACAATACCTGAAGCAGTTGATGCAGAAGAATTTGCAGGAGGAAAGGTTAATCTGCTCGAATATAAAATAAAAAATTCAAGCAAGCTTGTATCAAAGCAGATTAAGAATTGTCATTTTCCGCAGAATACTCTTATTCTCGGTATATCAAGAGAAGGACAGTTGTTTATTCCTACAGGGTCAAGTGTCATTCAGGCTGATGATAAGCTTTTGTTTATGGGGTTCAGGCGAAATCTTGAAGAATTGTATCGTGAATATATTGATGAAAAGAGTTCTCAAATCAGAAGCGTTGTTATTATCGGCGGCGGGAATGTTGGTTTTATGCTTGCTGAGATGCTTGAGAGTTTGAAGATAAAGACAAAAATTATTGAGAAGAATTATGAAAGATGCGAGTATTTATCTGAAAATCTCAAAGAGTCTCTTGTGTTGAATGCTGATGGTACGGATATTGAACTTCTTGAGTCAGAAGATATCGGCAACAGTGATATAGCGGTATGTGTAACGAACAATGACGAAAAAAATCTGCTGTGTTCTCTGCTTGTGAAGCAGCTTGGTGTAAAGAAGGTTATCACACGTGTAAACAGTGTTGCAAACGCTTCGCTGTTTGAAAAAGTCGGTGTTGATGTTGCGCTTTCTCCTTTGCAGTCAGCTATAGATGAGGTGAATAACAAGTTCATCGAAACGGACATAAACATTCTTGCAACGGTAGAACGAGGACAGGGCGAAGTTTTTGAGACGACAATTGCCGAGAATTTCAAGAGCATAGAGCTTATGAATATGAAATTCCCTGCAAATGCGATTGTTGCAACCATAAAAAGAGGGCATAAGATACTGATACCGAAGGGGGACACGCTTATTCGGGCTAATGATATTCTCTTTGTGTTTACAACAACTGATAATGCTCCTGTGATAAAAGATTTTTTCAAGAACGAGAAATATTATGAGATTTAAGTATATTCTAAACTCCTTGTCATGGATGATGGTTTTGTACGGCGGATTGATATTTGTTCCGTGTTTTGTAGCGTTATATTATCGTGAATGGTCTGCTATTATGCCGTTTGCAGGTGTAGCGCTTGTTACTGTCGCTGTCGGATTGATTTTGCGTAAATACACCGAGGAGTATCAGAATTTAAATAATGTTAAGAAAACAGAGGCGTTGTTTATTGTCAGTGCGACGTGGTTTTTGCTTACGATTATATCGGCAATTCCGTTTGTTTTTTTCGGATTGAGCCCGATTAATGCATTTTTTGAGGCTGCGTCAGGTACAAGTACGACCGGTGCGTCTATTTTGACTGATTATACTATTTATCCGAAGACTTTCTTTTTCTGGCGGTCATTTACGCAGTGGATAGGAGGTATGGGGATTATCGTTTTGTTTGTCGCCATTTTGCCTCAATTCAAAGTTGCGGGAAGGCAGATGTTTTTTGCCGAAGCACCAGGTCCTACGGATGAGAAGATTACTCCGAGAATAAGGCACACCGCTACAGCTCTTTGGGGCGTGTATATTTTTCTCACAATAATAGAAGTAATTGCTCTGATGGCATTTGGAATGCCTGGGTTTGATGCTGTGTGCAACTCTTTTTCTACTTTGTCAGGAGGAGGATTTTCTCCTAACGGATTGAGCATTATGGGGTATAATAATTCGGCATTCGTCTGGATTATTTCCTTTTTTTTGTTTCTGGCATCAGCAAACTTTGCCCTGCAATATAAAGTTTTGACAAAGTTTAAGCTGCGTTATCTCTGGGAAAGCGAAGAGTTTCGATTATTATGTAAGATAGTTTTGTTCTTATCAGTATCGATTGCTTTGTTTTTACATTTTTATGACGGTTATTCAGTGAACACAAGCATTAGAGATGCGATATTTCAGGTTTGTTCTTTGATATCGACAGCCGGGTTTGCTTCCGTTGATTTTAACAACTGGTGTGTGGGAGCAAAAGTGTTGTTATTTACGACTATTTTTGTGGGCGGATGTGCAGGGTCTGCAGCCGGAGGTATCAAAGTTGTCAGAGTTCTTTTCGGATTCAAATATCTGAAAAGAGAACTCGTTCAGATTGTTCATCCGAGGGCAGTTTTACCGATAAAAATAGACAAAAAGCCTTTATCTCATGATGTTTTGAGGCAGATTCTTGGATTTTTGATTTTCTATTTTGTGATAGCCATATTTTCATGTATTATAACTTCAATTATTGAAGAGAATATCATTGTCGGGATAACAGGCACTTTTACTACTCTCGGGAATGCAGGCCCCGGATATGGTCCGATAGGTCCTATGGGGAATTTTGATTCTTTGAGCAGTGTGACAAAATTCATTTTTTCGATGAATATGATAATCGGACGTCTTGAGCTTATACCTTTTCTTGCTATGTTATATCCTGATTTTTGGACAAGGTCGTCCGGTTATGAGGCAAAATAATTTCATTTGAAATAAGTCTTGTTTTTGGATAAAATATTAAAGATACGAAAGCATACAGTTGGAGATTTTTTGGGCTTTGGACAGCGGTATAGAGTTATCTTCATATATTCTGAAAAAGTTTTTGGAGTTATCTGTTTTTGATGAAGTGCTTATAGATAAAGAAATCTATGTTAAAAATGCTGAATATAGTGAGAAGAAAGCAGAGTTTTCGATAGAAAAAGACGGTAAGCTTTATGATTTTTCGATTGAATTTGCTATCCCGTCTGATGAAAAAAAATTGTTTGATTTAATTCAAGAACAACCGGGATTGAAAAAAAGATTGTCGTTGAATGATTTGAATCCTGCTTTCTTTGATGCGATAGAGTATATGGGATTTCCCCTTCTCCCTGTTGATGATAGTCAAATAAATATTAAGACTGATATTCAAGATGTAAAAAGTGCTTATGTCACTGTTTGCAACTATTTGAGCGATGATATTGCTGAAGATAACTCTGTTGTATTTATTTTGAACGGCATAAACCTTGATAAGCTGCAGTCTGCTTTTACAAAAAAACAAAGTGAAGATGTCGGTATAGAAGGCGTTCATAGCTGCGGAGAGCTGCCTCCTGTTGTTTTGAGTAAACTTGATACTGAAGAGTTGTTCCAATTTGTTGATAAAAATCCTCTGTTTTTCAAAGGCAAGGATTTCAAGTTTAATTTGATGACATTGTATGAAACTGTTGAAGATGATTTTTCTTCACTTGCTTTTAACAATAATCTTGCTGTTTTAAGAAACACTGATTTTTATTTTTACAACGAAAATAACGAGCTGAGAGTTTTCATTTCGCCGCATACAAATTTTTCTTTTTATCTTAAGTCGAGAGGGTCTTTGTTCCGTTATAAGGTGAAGATGATGAAAGTCCCTCTCAAGAAAGAAGGTGAAATCATTTTTGAAGAAAAACAGGGGCTTGATATTGAGGCGGATGTTGTTTTGGAATATTTTCTCAATTTCTCCGAATTTGTGGATGTGCCTGCTGTTTCTCATTCATCGAAGTTTTTGAATTATGTCGCTCTTGTTGTGAAAGAGGCTGTGAAAAATTGTTATTTCAAACCATTTGTCAATTATGAGAATGAGAATATTTTCAATATAAAATACGAGCTTCTTTATGCAAATGATGAGATAGAAAATCTTGTCAGCTTTATTGTTGATTTTATGCCTGAGACGATTGCTTTCAACAAAGAAAACAATACTTTGAAAAATAAAAATTTTGCCGTTGAATTATTGAATAAGTATTTGGACTTTTGTCTTTGGAAATTTATTTCGATAAAGGCCGCCAAACTAAAGCCAAATCCCGTGTTGTTGTACTTTGTGAAAAAGCAAAATTACAAAGTGATGAAGGGCAGCAATAATGTTGCAAGTGCTTTATCAACATGGTTTGATTCAATCGGAATTTTGAAATACCAGTATCGTCCGCTGATTAGAGTTGAGAAAATTACTGAATCAGAGTTCTTTTTGAATATAGATATAGTTGATACAAAAGATACAAACACGCCCGTTGTGAACATAAAAGATGTTTTTGATAATGAAGATTTTGAAAACAGAAAGAAGATTATATCTGAAATATCGGCACAGGTTTATATTTTATCGAAGCAGTTTGAGCGTCTGTCTTTTGTTCTTTACGCCAAAACTCCTGCGAAAATAAACTTGCAGGAATTATTCTATTTGATACAGGAGTGTTCTTCTCCTTGGGCAAAAGCAGGTATAGAAATAATTATCCCGAAAGACTTGAAAAACATAGTCCGTCCTAAGATACTTCTTCAAACAAAATTAAACAAAGATGTCGATTTCTCTACATTGTTCTCAAGAACGTCGCAGATATCTCTTGATGATATTATGAACTTCTCTTATAAGGTGGCGTTGGGGGATACGATTATTACCCCAGAAGAGTTTATGGCTTTATCTGAAAAAGCTGAAGGGTTGATAAACTACCGTGATAAATATGTCATATTAAGACCCTCTGAGATATCAAGCCTGATAAAACAGCTCAAAAAACCTCTGCATACAAAGATGAACAGTCTGCAGCTGCTGCATAGTGCTTTATCTCAGACAATTGATGATGTTGAGGTAGATTATGACGAGTTGTTCAGAAAAGCGCTCGTTGATATGATAAACCCCGAGGAAACGGATATTCCGAAGACATTGAACGGAGAGCTTCGAAAATATCAGGTAAACGGCTTCAAATGGTTATATTCAAATACGAAAAAACATTTTGGCTGCTGTATAGCTGATGATATGGGTTTAGGGAAGACGATTCAGGTTTTGAGTCTTCTGCTCAAATATAAGGAAGAAAACAAACCGAAAACGCCGTCAATAGTTGTTGTTCCTACTACACTGATTGGAAACTGGCAGAAGGAATGCGAAAAATTTGCTCCGAGTTTGAAGGTCTGCATTTATCACGGTCTGGATAGAAAACTTGATATGAAGGCTGATTTGATAATAACATCTTATGCGATAGTTCGTATGGATTTGGAGGTTTTATCAAAACATGAGTATCCTTTTGTAATTATTGATGAAGCTCAGAACATCAAAAATCCTCAAACGGCGCAGTCTGTTGCTGTTAAAACTTTGAAGGGCGGGGCTTATGTCGCAATGACAGGTACCCCGATTGAAAACAGATTGAGCGAGTTATGGAGCATTTTTGATTTTCTCAACAGAGGTTATTTAGGAACGCTCGGGGAGTTTCATTCAAGTTACAGCGTGCCGATAGAAAGAGAAAAAGATGTTGATACGGCAAATCGTCTGAAGAAGGTTACATCTCCGTTTCTAATGCGCAGGTTGAAAACTGATAAATCCATAATCGGTGATTTGCCTGAAAAACTTGTTTTGGATGATTATTGTAATCTTACAAAAGAGCAGGCAGTGCTGTATGAAAAGACTCTGTCAAATACAATGAATTCAATAAAATCTTCTTCTGGAATAACGAGAAAGGGCAATATCCTGAAGCTGATTACATCCTTAAAGCAGATTTGCAATCATCCCGCTCATTTTACGAAGGAAAAACACTTTACCTCTGAATCCTCAGGTAAGGCGCAGATGACGATGGAGATACTCGGAAATATTGTTGATAACAACGAAAAAGTTCTCTTGTTCACACAATACCGTGAAATGGGTGAAATTTTGCAGCAGATTATCGCAAAAGAGCTTAATCAGGAAGCGTCGTTTTTCCATGGCAGCTTGAGCAGGATAAAAAGAGAAGAGCTAATATCTGATTTTCAACAGAATGATGATAGGAAGATTATGATTTTGTCTTTGAAAGCAGGCGGAACGGGGTTGAATTTGACTGCTGCTGCGAATGTAATCCATTATGATTTGTGGTGGAATCCTGCTGTTGAAAATCAGGCAACAGACAGAACTTATCGAATCGGGCAGACGAGAAACGTAATGGTTCACAGGCTGATTACAATCGGCACGTTCGAAGAGAAGATTGATGATATCCTTAAATCAAAACAGAAGCTGCTTGATATGTCTTTATTTGAGGGAGAACAAAATATCACAGAGCTTACGGATAAAGAAATTATGGAAATATTCTCATTGCGAATTTAGTTTTTTGTTTTCAAAAAATCTATGACCTGAGAGAGAGCTTTACTTCTGTGGCTGATTTTATTTTTTTCTTCCATTGATATTTCTGCAAGAGTTTTATTCAACTCCGGAATAAAAAATACAGGGTCATAACCAAATCCGTTTGAGCCTCTTTTTTCGTTGATTATTTCGCCGAAACATCTGCCTTCTGCAGTAAAGAATATATTTCCGTCTTCATCAGACAATGCCATTGCGCAACAGAAATGTGCCGAGCGGTTATCTTTGTCTTTCAATTCCGAGAGGAGTTTGTTTATTCTTGAGTTATCGTCTTTTTCATATCTTGAAGAGTATACGCCTGGTCTTCCGTTGAGTGCATCAACACAGAGTCCCGAGTCATCGGCAAGAGAAGGAAGATGCATTTTTTTTGCGGTTTCAGCTGCTTTCAATGAGGCATTTTCGAGAAAAGTTTCTCCTGTTTCTTCAACGTCTATGTCCGAATCAGGCAAAACAACGTCTATATCAAGCAACGATTTGAATAAACTGTTTATTTCTTTTAGTTTATTTTTGTTTTTGGTTGCAAGAACGATTTTTTTCATCAGTCTTTCCCGAAACGTCTGTTTCTTTTTGCAAAATCTGATATAGCAAGTCTTAGCGCTTCTTTGTCAAAATCAGGCCAGAGCATTTTTGTGATATAAAATTCAGAATAGGCAATCTGCCACAGAAGGTAGTTGCTGATTCTGTATTCTCCGCCGGTTCTGATTATCAAATCAGGATCGGGGATGTAGTTTGTGTACAAATATTTTGAAACCAAGTCTTCAGAAATATCATCAGAAGAAATTTTGTTTGAGGCTATATCTTTTGCAATTTGTTTGATTGCATTGACTATCTCTGCTCTTCCTCCGTAGTTGATAGCTATTTGTAAGTTGAGAGATTTGTTGTTTGCCGTTTTTTCTTCAGATTTTTTGATAATTTCCTGCAAAGATGGAGAAAGTTTTTGAGTATCTCCGATAATTCTTATTCTCACATCGTTCTCATGGAGTTCCTGCGTTTCGTTTTTGAGGGTTTCACCAAGCAGGAACATGAGAAATTCTACTTCTTTGGGGCTTCTTTTCCAATTTTCCGTTGAGAACGCATAGACGGTCAGATTTTGTATTTTGAAATCTTTCATTGCTCTGACCGTATTTTTCAGGGCGACAACTCCCTGGTTGTGACCAGCTACGGAGGGAAGGTTTTTTTGTTTTGCCCATCGTCTGTTCCCGTCCATAATAATTGCTATATGCTGTAATTTGCATTCTTTTGCAAGATTTATTGTTTCTTCATCATTTGATTTTGTAATTGTTGGAGATTTTATTTTTAATAACATATATTCTTCTCTCGAGTATTTTTTTTTATTATAAAACAAATAAAATTTTATGCTACACTAAAAAAATAAAGACGGATTTTGCAGTTATGTTAGAGTTATCGATTTTATATCTGCTGAAAAAACAAAAGTTGAGTTTATATGCAATAAAAAAAAATCTTGATGAAAAATTGCCATATTTATACTCTGCGAGCATGGGGTCTATTTATCCGTTGATAAACAATATGGAAAAAGACGGATTGATAAACCAGAAGGTATCTTATACAAAAGGCGGGCTTAAGAAAAAGACCGTTTCGATAACAAAAAAAGGTGAAGAAGTTTTTTTTAGGCGAATGACTGAAGATTTTGACTGTCCGATGAATCATCTTGAATTGTTTGTTGCAGCGAAGATTACGTTCAGTGAATTTCTTGAAGAAGAGTATCGAAAAACCATGTTCACGAAGATAATAAATAAGCTGGAGGAGAAAAAGCAAATCTTGAGTCTATTAGAGAAGAAGCAAAAAATTAGCGACCTGCAGGGAAATCATATAGAGTTTCTCATAAAACAGATTAGTGATTATGCTAAATGGCTTGAAGAAAAATTGTAAAGTGTTATTGTTTTAGTGTCAGATAGAATTCAGTAATTATTATTAACTAAACTTAAAAAAATACTACGCTTGTATTACTATGTTCGGAGTTTTTTTTGTTAATATAATTATTGGCAATTTTTAAGGAGCAATTTTTTTGGGTAAGTCCAGATTAACTCTCTATATATTTATCGCATTAGTGCTTGGTATTTTGACAGGATGGTTCTTCCCTGAATCCGGGTTGAAGCTCCATGCTCTTGCAGATGCTTTTTTGCGTATGGTGAAGATGATTATTGCTCCGTTGTTGTTTTCGACTCTTGTTGTTGGAATAGCCGGACATGGAAATATCAAGCAGCTCGGAAAAATTGGTGTAAAAACAATAATTTATTTTGAAATAGTTACGACAATAGCTTTGTTTATAGGACTTTTTGCCGGAAATTATTTTAAACCGGGTGAAGGTTTTACTGTTGATTTTGCGTCAGCTGAGAGTATGAAATCTCTTGCGAATATGCAGCATATGCATGTAAGCACATCGCTGACTGATACTCTTGTTCATATGTTTCCGACAAGTGTAATCGAAGCCATGTCCAAGGGAGATATTCTGCAGGTAGTCGTTTTCTCTGTATTTTTTGCGATAGCTATTTGTGCTGTCGGAGATAAAGCAAAGCCTGTTTTGAATATGCTAGATTCTTTATCGAAGATAATGTTCAAGTTTACCGAATATGTAATGTTATTTGCTCCTATAGGTGTTTTCGGAGCTATGGCATATACTATTTCATTGAACGGGCTTGATATATTGCTGGTTTATGCGAAATTGATAGTTGTTTTATACGGGGCGTTGATTTTATTTCTTGCAATTGTTCTGTTTGCCGTATGCAGAATATGCAATATCCCAATGCTTGCGCTGATTAAGGCTATTCAGGAGCCTGCGTTGATTGCTTTTTCGACGGCGACCAGCGAGGCAGCTCTTCCAAAAGCAATGGAGCAGATGGAAAAATTTGGTGTTCCGAAAAATATTGTCGGTTTTGTTATGCCTACCGGATATACTTTTAATCTTGATGGTAGCACGCTTTATCTCTCGCTTGCAGTGTTATTCTCAGCTCAGGTTGTAGGGCTTGATTTGACTCTTGAGCAGCAGATTATGATGATGTTGACTTTGATGTTGACAAGCAAGGGGATTGCAGGAGTTCCGAGGGTTTCTCTTGTTGTTTTGATTGCAGCGTTGAGCAGTTTCAATATTCCTGTTATTGGGGTGGCTATTTTGCTTGGTATAGATCAGATTTTGGATATGGGGCGTACTACCGTAAATTTGGTAGGAAACTGTGTAGCCACTACGGTTATTGCAAAATGGGAAAATATGTTTGATTATGAAAAAATGAATGAGTATATTGATTCAAATAAGGTTGAAAAAAAAAGCTTTGTTAAAGAAATAGTTCATTCAGAACCTTCTTATCCATCAGGATATGCTGATGATAATCAAGAAAATTTTGAATCAATAACCAAGTAATTTTTGGGAGTATACTATGAAAAACCAATATTTATTGATTGCTGAAACAATTTTTTATAAAAATAATAAACTTACGGCTATAAATATTTATGATCATTTTGTTGCGCTAAAGCTTCCGGCCGAGTTTATTTTTGATTTGGCTGTTTTATGCGGCCCAGGGTGGGAGCATGGAGAGCATGTGATTACCATAAACTTCAGACCCGATGATAAAGAGCTTACAAAACTTGGTGATATCAAGGTTGATATTCCGAGTGATAACTTTGTTTATAATGCATTGGCAAACAATCTCAAATTTACGATAGGGTCTGATGTAAAAAATCTTTCTTTCATTGTTATGGAAGGAGATAAGGTAATAGTTGAGAGGACTTATCCTGTCAACGGGCTGATGATACCTGTTGAAGAAAAGCCAAAAGAAGAGTCTGCCGCTGAATAGAGCTTATTGCTCCTGTTTTTTTGTATTGTGATATATTGCCATTTTGTTGCAGACTATTTTCATAATTTGCGGGTTTGTAATGTAGCCGAGTGTTGAACCGTAGTTATCTACTATGGAGCTATCAGCAAGATAGTTTTTGGCTTTTTCTTCCAGGAAAGATTTTCCTTTAGTGGAGGGTTCTTTTTTATATTTATTATATTTTGATGTTAAATCACATGTATCAATAGGCGCCTTGACCAACATTATCGTTTCGTTTTTGTCGTATTCGTCGTATTTCAGGGAAAACATCTGCGGGAACTGTGACGGCGGTATTTGCAGCAGTGTTTTTGTTAAATAAGCCAGCTGTTCATAAGTTAGGGCAAATGCAAGCGGGTTGTCTGTCTGTTCATAGACAGATTCTGCAAGAGCCTGTTCCATCGCAAGTCTTTTTCTGATAAACTCCGTTGAAAATTTTCGAGGTTCTTCAGGGGGGATTGCGTTGTCTTTTGGTGCGTGCAGCGATTTTAGCAAAGCTTTGCATTCAGGAGATGTTTTGTTTTCTGTCATCCGGTTTATGTAAAATTTTCTGAATTCTTCAGGAATAAAGTAGTATTCGCTGCTGTATTGTTCATATACTGTATCTTCGAAAGTGTTATTGAGAACTTGCGAGTCTATGCCGTCTTCTGTCAATTCTTGCGGCATAAGATTTTGGAATTTTTTGTAGGCGGCAGTTTTTGTTTCTTCCGTTCCGTTTTGACCGAAGATGAACATCGCAGCCTGACCGTAGTTTGCCAGAAATTCTCTCAGAGGCTGTTCCATTTTTTGAAGGTCTTCTTCTCCGATTATGAAGTTTGTTTTTATTATGGAGTCGATATCTCTATCAGAGAGTTTTTTGTTGTATTTTCTATATAGTCTGTCGATTTTTGAGAAATCAGGTTTTCTCCTCAGGGTAACGATTTTTTTAGATTGGTCTTCTGATGTGAGTGTAAAGCTCCAGCTCTTACGTTTTGAAAAGTCCATATTCTCTGAAGTAGCTGCTGTTAGGTTCAGGTCGTTGAACATCAAAGAAAACATCTCAGGCTCATCTGTTGCCTCATATAATATTTCTGCGAGAGATTGTTCCATTGCACGTTTTTCCGTAAATATAACGCTGTCATCGATTGATTTCATTTTTGCAGCCAGTGTGGTTCTTTCTGTTTCTGCGGGAGTTTTTCCGTTGAGTATTTTTCCCCATATGAGAAGGTCTTTTTCGTCCAGTGTTTTGCTTGCAAGATTGAAGTAAGCTTGCAGATATTCTTCAGGAAGATAAGGATAAGCCCCCCTGTAAATTTTTGCAAAATTGTTCAAAGCTGGATTCATTTCTACTGTTTGACGGTGTTTTTTGAGGTCTTTTTTTATTCTTGTTTGAGTTACGACTATAGACTCTTTCATCTCTTCAAAAGTGTCGTTTTCAACAGCGTTGTTGATTTCTGCCCATGAGTTTTTGATTTCTTCACCGAGTTTTTGAGCATCTTCAGGATATGTTCTCCAGAAGGCTATCATTAGATTTCTCTGGGCTTCCGTATATTCTTGAGAACGATAGATGAAGTTTCCCGGGTTATGGATGTTTCGTTCTCTCATAAATTCAGACATGTGGTTTCTGATGTCGTTGCAGTTGTTCCAGGCGTTAATCATTGCATATCGTTGTTTCTCGCTGCCTGTCTGCATCTTTTCGATGTAGTCGGCTTTTTGTGCTTCATCCATAGAATCCCAGCGATCTATCATAGATTGGGCACGTTTTTCGGATATTTGTGCTTTTTCATCATCTGAGAGATTTTCGTAGTATAACTTGAGATTTTTTTCTGCCCATTCTAAGAACATCGGGTCATCAGAAAGAGAGGTTCTTATTTTCTCTTTTGGCTGATGAGAAGGTATTTGAGGTTGTACTGTCTGTTGTGAGGCAGAGTCTTTTTTCTGCATGGGGTGTTCACCGGTTGGTGTTTTTTTTCTGTTTTGGAATTTTTTCAGAAGTTCAAGTTCTCTGTCCTGCGAGAGCAAGAGTTCTTTTTTGTCGTTATCGGAAAGAGAGTTCCACCAGTTTTCGATATTTGAAAGAGATTTTTTCGCCCTTTGAGCTCTTTCTTCAGGCGTAAGGCTGTCGTAATATTTTTGCTGAGCTTCCGAAATTTTTGAACCTATCTCATCAGAGTAACCGTCTTTTGTGAAACGAAGTGAAGTCAGGTATTCAGGGTTCGGCAGTTTTATGCCGAGTGTTTCAAGAGTAGAGTAATTTATGTAGTTTTTATCTTCTTTTTTAAAGATGGGGTTTAGGTCTTTGTCGAGGTCTTCATTAATTTCAGATAGAGATTTAGCTTCGAGGAAGATTTTTTTGACGATATACACGCTCAGGTCTTCATCATTCGGGAGGACTGATTCTCCGTCCTGTTTGAGGTCATCTGACATGAGTTTTATGTCATAGAGAATGCCTCTTTTTGCTTTGTTATCATAGGAAGGTTTGAGCTCTGAGAAGAGTTCTTCATCAGGATAAGCTTGTTTTATATCATCTGTTGTTTTTGCATAAGCAATTGATTTGTAGGCATTGTATTGTGCCTGCAGCGGCGATAGTCCCCGTTTGTTCGGAAGAGTATCAATGTATGCCTTGACTGTATGCGGCATTCTGTCTTTGTTTTCTTCATAAAATCTCGGAAGACCTTTGTCTACTCTTGCCTCAAAAGAGAGCAGGTAGTCATTAAAGTGATAATCAAGAGGATTTGTTGTTGAGTTTTTTGAAGAAGCTAAATTTTTAGTATTCTGGTTATTAGTGTGTTTTATTGAATTTTGTGATGCGAAAAAATTCAGTGAAGATATTCCGTTGATTTGCATGATAAAAAATAAGACCTCGTTTTATATAAAAATTTTTTCATTTATACAAAACCGGTGAATATAGTTTATTGTGTAAAATAATGTTACAATATAAATTCAGGAGTGGATATTTTTCATAGCAGAAAATCTTTATATATATAAGAACTATAGAGGTGTTTTTAGATGTTTGAAGGAAGAAAAGAACATTATAAATATACATCGAGTCCTTATGAAAACAGGCAGGGGGCTGATTTTTATCTCAGTGCCAAAGAAATTCAGGAAAAACGTGGCGAAGATCTCGCAAGACGTTTGTATAATTTCAGAAAAAGTTTGAAAGAGTCAGCTTATAAGACTTCTCCTATTTCATCAACTGAAGAAAGTCTTGAGAAGGCTTTTTTGTATGAGTTCACTCATCTTAGCGAAACAGGCAGAAGAAAATTTGCAAGTCTGATATGGGAAAAGAATGTTGAAGAAGAACTATCCGAGATATGGCCCGAGTTTTCAGGTGCTGTCAGAGCGTCATTGAATAATATTTAATTTTCATAGTAAAATTGAGTATTATGAAAACGTTATTCGGAAGAATTTCTCTTTTTATCTTTTTAACGGCAGCTGCGCTTATTTTGTGGGGGATTTTTGCAGAGCCGAATATTCTTGTTGTTAAAAACATTGATATTGCTCTCAAAAAATGGCACAGTGAGCATAATTCGCTGAAGATAGTTTTCCTAGGAGATTTGCACACAAAGCCGATAGACCTTGACAGGTTGAAGAGAGTTGTTTCAACTGTGAACGAACAAGAACCCGATATAGTGTTATCAATAGGTGATTATGTAAACGGAAACAGTTATAAAGAAACGCTATATCCGAGAGTTATAGCAGAAGAACTCGGGAATATTAAGTCAAAATACGGATTTTATACGGTACTTGGCAATCATGATTATGATTATAATTCGGTTAGAATAAGAAAAGAACTTGAAAAAAACGGAATAAAAGTTCTTGAGAATGATACAATTCCTCTGGATATAGGGGGGAAACGTCTATGGTTAATCGGGATAAAGGATTTTTCAGTCTGTCATACCCATCTTGATTATAATACCGAACAGGTGAGCGATGAAGAAAATCCTGTTATACTCCTCAGTCATACACCGGATGTTTTCCCTGAGGTTGATGAACGTATTGAGCTGACTCTTGCCGGTCATACTCACGGAGGGCAGGTCGTTATTCCGTTTTATGGTCCGATTTATGTTCCATCAAAATACGGAAAGAAATATTCCAAGGGATATTTTGAAGAAAAAAATAAAAAAATGTTTGTAACAGGCGGGATAGGCACGTCTGTTTTTCCTGTGAGATTCAATAATTTTCCCGAGATTATAATTTTAAATATAAAATCAGATAAAAAATCAGAATAAAATCTTATCAGACATTTGATTTAAATTTGACCTTATAATATAATAACTGAGGATAGTTTTGTTATTATGTGTAAAAAAGGTAGGTCGTTACGATGAAAAAAATTATGATTTCAGCAATATTATGCGGATTGGTTATGAGCTATAATATTGCTCAGGCAGATTTTTTGGATAAAGCCGGAAACTTTATTGACAAAGCTAAAGACACAAGAGATGCTGTTCAATCATCAGATGAAACAGCAAGCAAGTACAAACAGCAGCAGATTGCTAATTTAAGAAGCGAAAAAAGAGCAAAATTGAAAGAAATCAACAATCAAATAGCAGAAAAAGAAAAGCAAATCAATACAGTCAAAAAATCTAAAATTTCTTACTGGGAACAGAAAAAACAAACTGACAAGTTAGAGTGGGAAATAGCTTCTTTAGAAAAGAAAGCTGACTTGATAGAAAAATCTTATGATAAAAGAATACAAAATCTTCAAAAATAGCTAAATGGTAGAATAGTAAAAAATAAATACGTGTTATTTATTTAAAGTGAGGACAAAAAGATGAAAATGATGAAAAAAATTGCAGCAATGTCTATGATGGCTGTAGCTTTAGTTGCCTCAACAACTACTGCGTTTGCTGCAAAAGATTTCTCAGATGTTCCTAGAGGTTATTGGGCTTCAAAAGAAATTAATGCTGTTGTAGAAGACAACATTATGCAAGCTTATGACGACGGAACATTCAAACCTGAAGAGCTGGTATCAAGAGGTGATTTTGTCAAAATGCTTCTCGTTACTGTAGGCAGTGATGATATGCAGGTAAAAATCGCTAATCCGTTTACAGATATCAGCGCATCAGGAACAAAAAACTATTCTGATATTTTGAGATCAGAACAACTCGGTTTGGTTTACGGTTATCCTGATAAAACCTTCAAAGCTGCAAGAATTATGACTAAAGCAGAAGCAACTTCTGTTTTGAGCCATATTACAACTGATACAGCTTGTGATGAATCTATTCTGGATAAATTTTCTGATAAAGATACCATCCCTGCATGGGCTGCAAAATCTTATCCGAAAGCAATCAAATATGATTTGTACGTAAACTATCCTGATGAAAAAGAACTTCTGCCAAACAAAAAACTCAACAGAGCTGAAACAGCTGTTTTGCTCTACAACTTGAAAAATCAACTCAATTTGGTAAAATCTCAATACAAAAATGCCGGATTGGGTGTAGAACACTTGGATGTTTATGACAAAGCAGAAGTAAACACTGTTACTATTATGGAAACAGGTGTTGTTGTTGATGCGAAGAACGTTTTGAAAGTATACTTTGTCAACGACTTCAAATCAAAAGAACATGCTGCAGGTGATGTAGTTGAATTCTATGCAAAAGAAGACGTCTACACAACTGAAGGAACACTTGTTATTCCTGCAGGTTCAAAAATGATTGCTAAAATACAGGAAATCGTTCCATCAGAAAAAATGAACAAAAACGTAAAAGTTGTTCCTGTATTTGAAAAATTGATTCTTCCTAACGGAAAAACAGTTCCATTCTATGCTAAACCGTTGAAGAACGATGGTGTTTTGACTGAAAACAGATGGGTTAAACCGCTTGCTTATACAGCTGGTGGCGGTGCTATCGGTGCTGCAGTCGGTACCGGTTTTGCAGCTATTCCTGATCCTAAAAAATACGGTGTCGGTGCTGCTGCTATCGGTCTTCCTGTAGGTGCAGGCGTTGGTTTGGTAACAGGTTTGGTTACAAATGGTGTTAACTACAACGCTAAAGAAGGTGAAGCTGTTCTTGTTGAACTCTGCAAACCTCTTACAGTTCCTAATAAATAATAATTAATATTATTTATAGAAAAAAGAGAGCCTGATTTTTCAGACTCTCTTTTTCTTTAGAAAAAGCTTATTGAACTTATAGACTCAAGTAACTCAAGATATTCTTTCTTCAAAACCTCATAAGATATTTTAAACGGTTTTATATCAATTTCTTCTCCTATTGCTTTAGTATAAGTATCCGCCCATTCTTTTATTTCTTGTTGATTCTTTGGAACTTTTATGAAAATATCATCTGCACTTTCATCAGCCTTTTTTAGTATAGGGTACTGTTTTCCCATCTCTTCTATACATTTTGTTTGCAAGATAATTTCTCCAAGAGTATTTGATAAATCTGTTTTTTTGAAAGAGTCGCTGTTGATGTCAATGCCTGTCATCGATTTGATGATTTTCTTATCAGTTTCAATTGTGCCAGATTTCCTGGAAATAGGATATCCCGATATAAAAGACAAAACATCTTTTGTTTTAAATTTCTCTCCAAAGTTTATGTAGTTATGGTTCGTATTGATTTGCAATATTCTTTCTCCTTTTAGATATATTTAGTTAAAATCAAAAAAGAAAATAAATTGCTAAAGAATATGCATAATAATTCCTGCGACTGCTCCTATAAGCAGAAAAATCAGAGGATCTTTTTTGTAATAGAAACTGAAAATAAAAAGACAGATAATCAAAACTATTGCTTTTATATCAAGAAAAGATGTGATTTTTGCAAACGAAAATGAATTGAACGCCATAGATCTGATTGCGCAGTCTTTGAATAACCTGATGGAAACAGCTCCTATCATTGCAGCTGTCGCAGGACGCAGAGCATAAAGAGCCGATTCTACAAAAAAATTGTTCCTGAACTTTTTCAGCATCTTGGATATCATTACAACCATAAAATATGACGGCATCATAATGGCTGAGGTGGCAATTATTGAACCTATTATCCCTGCTGTTTTGAAACCTGCATAAGTCGCAACGTTTAATCCTACAGGCCCCGGAGTTATGCTTGAAATTGCAAGCATCTGTGTGAGCTCAACAGGCGAAAACCAGTGATATTGCTCGGACATATGATACAAAAAAGGAAGAGTCGCATATCCCCCGCCTAAGGAGAACAAACCTATTTTGAAAAATTCAAAATATAAAAGGAAATATAACTTCATCTTCTGCCCTCTTTTCTCTTTTTCCAAACAATTCCGAGCACAGCGGCGAAGATTATTAATAAAGCGGGAGAAACCCCGATGATTGAAAGAATAAACATCAATATGAATACAAACAGCGTAAATTTATCAACAATGCTTGTATTCCATACCTCTTTTACTGTCAGAAATATGAGTATGATGATGGCTATATTTACACCCCAGAAGATGTTATTCATAAGCGTTGATTTTGCAAGTTCCGTGAGAATTGAGGCAAGCAGAATTATTGCAAGAAAAGGAGGAATGGTAAGCCCTAGCAAAGTAACAATAGCACCTGTTTTACCTCTCAGTTTGTAACCGATGAAAATTGCCGTGTTTGCAGCTATCAACCCTGGAACACACTGACCGAGAGCATAAAAGTCAATCAGCTCCTCTTTTGTTATCCATTTTCTTTTATCAACCAGTTCTGACTGCAGAAGAGGAACAATTACATATCCGCCGCCGAGCAGAAGACAGCCGATTTTCAGGAATACAAGAAATATATTAATAAACGATGTATTCATAATAACTATTCTAATCCAAACATTTTCTTTGTACTAAAATTTAGATACGGACTCTTTGAAAGAAGGCAAAAAAATGAACACTATATGGCATCCATTTACTCAACACGGTCTTGAAGAGGATATAATCAAAATTTCTTATACACGGGATGAATTTCTTATATCATCTGATGGACGAAAGATTATAGACGGGATTTCTTCCTGGTGGGTGAACACCCTCGGACATAGGAATCCTAAAATTATGAAAGCAATTGAAGAAGAAGCAAAAAAAACAGACCAGCTGATTTTTGCAGGGTTTACCCATGAACCTGCGCTCAAAGTAGCGGAGCTTCTTGGCGAATTTCTCCCTGAAAAACTCAAATATACTTTCTTCTCTGACAGCGGGTCAACCTCTGTTGAGGTTGCTCTCAAGATGGCTGTCGGATATTTCTATAATAAATTCGGGAAAGATAAATCAAAAATAGTTGCCTTCGAACACTCTTATCATGGAGATACCTTCGGTGGGATGTCTTCAGGTGCAAGGAGTGTTTTTAATAAACCTTATTCTCATATGCTCTTTGATGTCATACACATCCCTTATCCTGAAAAGGGCTTGGAAGATAAGACCATCAGCACATATAGAAAACTTCTCGAACAAAAACATAATGAAATAGGCGCAATTATTTTGGAACCGCTTGTACTCGGCTCTGGCGGTATGCTGACTTATGAACCCTTTGTCCTTGATGAACTCTATAAACTCTCAAAAGAATACGATGTGTTCTTTATCCTCGATGAAGTTATGACAGGGTGGGGAAGAACTGGTACTATGTTTGCATTTGAGCAAAGCAATATTGTGCCTGATATTATATGCCTTTCAAAAGGCTTAACAGGCGGCTCACTCCCTCTTGCTGCTACTGTTGCTTCAGAAGAAATTTATGAGGCTTTCTACAGCAAAGATAAAGCAAAAATGTTTTACCATAGCTCATCCTACACAGCCAACCCAGTTGCCTGCGCTGCTGCTGCGGCAAATCTTGAAATATGGAAAGAAGAAGATATCCTTGACAGGGTTAGAAAAATAACCGAATTCTATGAAAAACAGGCATCTAACTTCAAAAATCCCCGTATTCTCGGTGATATCTTTGCTTTTGATATTGATGGAGAAGGCAATGATTATCTTGCCGGTGTTGCCCCGAAACTCTATGATTTTTACAGAAAGAATGATGTGCTATTGCGCCCTCTCGGGAATACCGTTTATGTCATGCCACCTTATTGCATATCTGAAAATAGCCTGAGCAGAGTATTCGAGGTGATAGAAGAATCTAAAAAGCTTTTATAAATGATTGACTACAAAGAGCTATACAATAAATACGCCAAATGAATTAATATTTATAGGACATATAATGATAAAATTTTCTCAGGAGAATATTCTTAGACATGTCTTTCAAAAACAAAGTTATTAATTCGGTATTCTGCATTTTCTTGCTGTTTTTTGCTCAAAACGCCGTTTTTGCCATAGATGAAGAAACAATCGAAAACAAACCAGTCGAAGCCAAAGTAAGCAAAGATGTTGTTTTGAATCTTGATGATTGTATAAAAATCGCCCTGCGAAACAGCCCTCAGATAGAAATTTCTGAGAACGAAATTCTCCTTTATAAGGCAAGACTCGGGCAGGCAAAGTCTGATTATTCTCCGACTCTCGGGCTTAATAACGGGTATTCCCACACAAAACACAGCTTGATAGATGAACTTGTACTTGCAAATTTATCTGTAAACCAGCTTATATACAACTTTGGAAAAACATCTTCAAAAATAAAAGTACAGAAATTCAACCTGAAATCAGCAGACTTCGGGCTTGAAAACGTAATTCTCCAAACAATCTATAATGTAAAAAATGCTTACTACGGAGTTCTCTTTGCAAAGGTCGAGCAGGATATAAAACTAAGAAACGCCCAGCTTGCTGAAAGACATTATGAGATGGCAAAAGGTTTCTACGATGTCGGTATGAAATCCTATATAGATGTGACGAATGCTGAAGTTACCTATAACAACGCCAAAATTGAATATGTTCAGGCTATGACAAACTACAGAAACGCAATTATTGCTCTTAATAACTCCATGTATCTTGTAGACAGTGCAAAATATTCTGTTTCAGACACTGAAGATTTCAACATGCCAAAAGGTCTTTCTGAAAAAGAAGCCGAACAGGTTTATCAAAAATATGTTTTACCTGAGAAAAACCATGTTTCTCAAAATATCGACGAGAGTGCTCAAACAAAAACAGAACAGGGCTCATCGTCGTCGGTTGTTTTGAAATCAGGTCTTGTAAAGCATAATATGCTTGAGAACTTCAAGTTTACTCCATATAATATTGAAATGGACGAAGCAATAAAAACAGCATACGAGAACAGACCCGATTTGAAAGCTCTTCTTGCAAAAGAAAAATCAGCAAAAGAGTCTTTGCGCTTGGCAAAAAAAGAATACTTTCCCGATTTGAACGCAAGTTTATCAACGGGCTTTATGGGAGATAACTTCCCGGTTCATCACACTCTTCGCCTCGGTGCTTCTTTGAATATTCCGACAGTCAATCCTATGTTGACAAAATATAAAATTGATGAGAGCAAAGTGAACCTTAGCACCGCTCTTGCGAATATTACTCTCCAAAAACAAAATATTTTCTTTGATGTCCAAAAGGCGCATACAAACCTGAAAGAAATAGAAAGAAGAATACCTCTCCTCGATGCGACGGTAAAACAAGCTTTCCAGAACTTTGAACTGGCTGATGGCAGATATGAAGTCGGACTTGGAAATTATATCGAGCTGCAGGATGCTCAAACGGATTATAATAACGCACAGCTTGCGTATGCTCAGGCTGTTTATGATTACAACATGGCAAGAATTTATCTTGAATATTCTATGGGGGTAAAATGAAGAAAAAAGGACTTATTATCCTGGGCATAATTTTTATAATAATTGCTGTTTCAGTATTGATAAATATGAATGCAAACAAAGAGCAATATAAAACAAGAGCGCTGAAAAAACGTACAATCGTCCAGAGCGTGTTCGCCTCAGGTACTGTTAACCCTGTTATTACTGTCAGCATTGGTTCTCAGGTTTCTGGAACAATTAAAGAACTTTATGTTGACTATAACTCGGAAGTAAAAAAAGGTCAGCTGCTGGCCCAGATAGACCCTGCTCTTTTTGAAGCCAGGGTTAACGAATCACGTGCCAGTTTGAATAATGCTCAGGCAAACTATGAGAGAGTTAAAAGTGTTATGGAAAATGACCTGAAAACCTATAACAGATATAAGGCTCTTTATGAACGAAAATTTGTAGCTAAAAGCGAACTTGATTTGGCAGAAAGCACTTATAAAGCTGATGTTGCTTCTCTGAATGCCGCAAAGGCTCAAATAGCACAGGCAAAAGCTACTCTTGATAATAATCTTACAAACCTAAGGTATACAAGAATAATCTCCCCTGTTGACGGCATAGTTGTTTCTCGTTCTGTTGACGTCGGACAAACCGTTGCTGCCAGTTTCCAAACTCCTACTTTGTTCTCTGTCGCACAGGATTTGACCAAAATGCAGATAGATACAAGCGTTGTTGAAGCTGATATAGGACGGGTCAAAGTCGGTCAGGACGTTGAATATACAATTGACGGTTATCCCGATGAAACTTTTACCGGTAAGGTCTCTCAGGTGAGAATTTCTCCGACGACTGTCCAGAACGTTGTTACTTATAACGTCGTTATTATAATCGATAACAAAGACCTTAAGCTGATACCCGGTATGACTGCAAATGTTTCTATTATCACAAACAAAAAGGAAAATGTCCTCTGTGCTGATAACAGAGCGCTGAAATTCAGTCCGCAGACAACCAAAGACGGTGCGAAGAAAAAATATCAGGAGTACGGCGTCTGGATACTCGAGAAAAACAAACCGAAGCGTGTTACCGTCCAAATAGGCGCAAGTGATGAAAATTACACGGAAATAACCTCTGATGAACTCAAAGAAGGTGATAGAGTTATTATTTCCTCGACGAGCAAGGGAAAAGCTGCCGTAAAAAGACGTATGAGACCGTTCTAATATGACTTCACTGATTAAAACCGAAAATATTGTCAAAACATATAACACTGGTGACTCTCTGTTTTATGCTCTGAACGGTGTCAGTCTGAGTGTTGAATACGGTGAGTTTGTGGCAATTATGGGCTCATCAGGGTCAGGAAAATCTACTTTTATGAACCTTATCGGCTGTCTTGATGTTCCGACCTCGGGGCAGTATTTTCTTGATGGAATTGATGTTTCAAAGTTATCAAAAGATAAGCTTGCAGATATCAGAAATTTGAAACTCGGGTTTGTCTTTCAGGGATTTAATCTGATTTCCCGTACATCAGCTCTTGAAAATGTTGAAATGCCGATGATATACAAAGGTGTTGAACCAAAAGAACGTATTGAACGTGCAAAAGAAGCTCTGAAAATAGTAGGACTCGAGAAGAAGATGTATAACCTCCCGAACCAGCTCTCAGGAGGTCAGCAGCAGAGAGTTGCAATAGCAAGAGCAATTGTGAACGACGCTCCTGTCATTCTTGCAGATGAACCGACAGGGAACCTTGATACCAAAACAAGTTATGAAGTTATGGACTTTTTTGTCAGTTTGAATGAAGAGCAGCACAAAACTATTATGCTTGTAACCCATGAACAGGATATAGCAGACTACGCAAAAAGAGTCGTTCACTTTAGGGACGGTCATATTATAAAAGATGAGGTAAATCGGAAGTGATTGACTTGGAATCCACCCTGAGAATAGCTATAAGAACAATCAGAATAAACAAAATGCGCTCAATCTTGACAAGTCTTGGCATAATCATCGGCGTCAGCTCTGTTATTATTATGCTTGCAATAGGCATGGGCGCACAGCGTTCGATGGCTGAAAATATGGCAAAGATGGGAAGCAATCTCTTAATGGTCGTTTCTGGGTCAACAACATCAGGCGGTATAAGAATGGGCGCAGGCAGCAAACAGACTCTGACTTATTCAGATGCCCTTGATATCCAGAAAAAATGCCCCTCGGTGCTTGCTGTTGCTCCCTATTTATCAGGGACAAAACAGGTTGTCTTCGGCAATCAAAACTGGTCAACAGGAATTCAAGGAACCACTCCAAATGTAATGATTGTAAGAGATTGGGGCGTTGAATACGGACGTTCTTTCTCAGAAGAAGATGTCAGCAACTCGACAAAAGTATGCCTCCTCGGGCAGACTGTCGCAGAAAATCTCTTCGGAGATTTGGATCCTGTCGGGAAAACCGTAAGAATAGAGGGAATGCCTTTTACGGTGGTCGGTGTCCTCGAGTCAAAAGGACAATCAGGAATGGGGCAGGATCAGGATGATACAATCATGATTCCAATCACTACGGCGCAAAAAAAATTGATAGGTGTTGATTTCCCGGGGATGGTAAGACATATTATGGTGAAAGCTGTTGATGAGGATGCTGTCTATACCGCACAGGAAGAAATAGAAGAACTTTTGAGAACAAGACACCGCCTTGGAAGCAAGCAGGAGGATGATTTTACCATAAGAAACCTGACTCAGATGATGGAAACAGCAAAAGAGTCTGCAAAGATTATGGCTATTTTGCTGGGCTCCATTGCCTCGGTTTCTCTTCTGGTCGGTGGTATCGGGATTATGAACATTATGCTTGTATCGGTAACTGAAAGAACAAAAGAAATCGGCATTAGAATGGCAATAGGTGCTAAAGCGTCTGATATAAGAATACAATTTCTCCTTGAATCTCTACTGCTCTCTTTGATGGGTGGTACAGTCGGCGTTGTTTTGGGCATTCTTCTTGCAAAGATTGTCGAAGTGTTCTTTGATTTGCCTGTTTATATTGCATGGTGGTCTTTGTTGTTGTCTTTTGGCTTCTCTGGGATTGTTGGAGTAACCTTCGGATATTACCCGGCTTATAGAGCATCTTTGCTTGACCCTATCGAAGCTCTGAGATATGAGTGATTGTTGATAGTTTTTTTTGTCTAAGCTAGAATAAACTTGATGGAAGATTTTGAGAATATCTCGTAGTGAAAAAGTTTTTTTTATTTTTTTGTTTGATTTCTTTTTTAATAACGAATTTATCTTATGCCTCTGAGAGCAGTGAACTTACAAAACAGGTCGAAGAACCGGAACTTCCTCTCTCGGCAGATTCATCACACAGCGGGGATAAATTGAATATCCATGAAGCAATAGAACTAGCCCTTGAGAAAAATGTCGACCTTAACCAGATAAGAAAAGACTATGAAATTGCAAAGAACAACATAAAAATAGCAAACCGCCTGCAAAATCCTTCTTTTGAGATGGACTACGGAATAGGCAATACAAATAAGGGAAATCCTCAGCAAATAGGTATATCTCAGGTAATTGAACTCGGCAAACGTTCTCCTCGAAAAAAGAAAGCTCAGGTCGAACTCAGGTTGAGCGACGATATCATTAAAGCGGCCGAATTTGAAGTTAAGATGGATGTGAGAGAGGCATTTATCAGACTTGCTGCCGCTAAATCAAAACTGAAAAACATCCACGACCAAAAAGAAATTATACTGAAACTCGTTTCTATCTCTGAAACAAAAATAGAACCGAATACGCCTGATATGGATATTATGCCTTCAAAGATAGTTTTGAATCAGTTTATCCTGAAGGAAAATAACGCAAGAGCCGCCGTGCTCGCAGCGAAATATGATTTTAATAAAGCGCTGAATGTCAACCGCTCACAGGAAGATAATACTTTTTATGATATAGAAGATGATGACCTTCAGGACGACGGGTTTGTATCTCACCTGACGCCTTCTCCAAAAAGTGTTATGCCCAAATTTGATGATGTGGCTTTATCAGCTTACGAAAAAAGATATGATTTGAAAATAGCAAAAAATGAAATTGAAGCTGCCAAGAAAAATCTTGATATCACAATCAGACAGCGAATACCTGATATCGAAGTCGGAGGAGGATATGCATATATGTCCTCTTATCAAAACGAAGGCAACGGTATGATTTCAGGCGCCTATGCCAAAGCAAACCTCGTCAATCTCCCTCTTTTGTATAACTACTCTCCTGAAATAAAAAACGCCAAACTCCAGCTTGAGCAGGCTCAATTGCATTATGAATCAACCAAAAATAAAGCAACCACTAGCCTGATGAGCGCATACGAAAAATTCATAATCGCCCAGAAAAATCTCAACTACTACAACTCTGATTTGATTTCAAACTCGAAAGAAATTCTCAAAATAGCAGCCCAGAACTATGCGCAGGAAAAATCGGACGTAACCTCTCTTGTCTTTGTACAGCAGTCTTATAGCGAGATAATGGATGCTTACATCGATTCCTTGTGCAACTACTATATTTCATGGATTAACTTCCTCCGTGAGTATAATGATGAAACCATTGATATGAATGTTTCTCTCTAAGATTTTAAAACTAATTGCTTTTATTAAAATATGTTAACTTAAAATACAAAGAATATTTATTTTCGATTTTCGGAAAAATATTCTTTTATCTGTTTTTTGAAATAAAAATTTCTAAAATTTTTATTATTTTTTTTACATATTTATTGTATTTTTTTGGGGGGAAAATGTTTTTTTAGTATACTTTAATTATTTTGAAAATATTTTCATAAAAATTGCCTGTGCATATTTTTTAAAAAAATATGGAATATAAAAAGTAGATATATATAAAAATAAGTTTAAATAATTCCCTTATAAAATATAAAATTATATAATAAACAACATGATAAACTAATTTTGGAGAAACGAAATGAAGAAGCTTGGATTTACGCTGGCGGAAGTGCTGC
>ERZ1643249.746-NODE-746-length-34756-cov-12.738740_pt1 | contig 34756 bp, 39 predicted proteins | sample MGYA00579263_ERZ1643249 | MGnify/ENA primary metagenome ERZ1643249 (study PRJEB29033, sample SAMEA4952264) | chicken gut metagenome | biome: Broiler Chicken; feature: Gastrointestinal Tract; material: Caecum | place: Ireland | collected 2018 | study: Broiler...
TAACCATCACCATTTAAATAATAATACATTTGTTTGTTAAGTGTCAAGATAATATATAAATTAAATTATTATATTTAAATTTATGTTACAATATAATTGTACAAAATTAACTAACCAAATCCTAATAATTTATACTATATAATTGAAAGGTGATAACAATGGACAAAATATATGATGAATACTATTATAAAATATATTATTGGGCAATTAAGAAAACAAGAAATAAAGAAGATGCCGAAGATTTAACTAATACTATTTTTGTATCTATATTTGAATATTTGGGTAAAAATATTGGGATTGATAAGTTAGATAATTTAATATGGAAAATTGCTTATAATTGTTGGTGCACTAAAGCAAAAAAATATATTAAAGCAAAAAATAATGTTGTGGTAGATACAATTTGTGATATTGGTTATCAAGAGGATATGTTAGACAAAGTAATTTATAGAGAAATAATAGATGATATTAAAAACTTTAATTTAACAGAAAAGGAAATAATAGTATTCAAAATGTATTACTGTAATGATCTTTCAATAAAAGAAATAAGTGATAAAATAAATTCTAGCCAGTCAAATATAAAATATTATTTATATAATGCTAGAAAAAAGATAAAGGAGAGATACAATGACTAATTTAAATTTAGATAAATATTTAAACATAGCAAATGAAGAAAAGACAAAGCATGGTTTAGAAAATTATGCACCACTATATCCAATGTTGAGAGTAGATAATAATAAGTTATATATAGGAGTTATGTTTACAAAAACAAGTGATAATGTATGGGATATTAATGAACAAATTAAACCAAGTTATTGGATGCTAATTGATTCAAAGAATTTAAGTGTAATTGAATTTAATAAAACAGAAGAAAAAGACTTTGTTAAAGGAGCTTTAATACCAAAAGATACTATAAATAAACAAAAAGATATTTCTAAATATACAGTTGAAAAGACATTGCAATATGAAAACTATTTAATTGAAGATATTAAAAATGATAGTTTACCAATACAAAAAAAATTAGCGTCTATTCTTAATGATGAAATAGAAGTAGATGGAAATAAAGTTAATATAAACGAATATTTAATTTCAAACTTAGAAGAAGATATAAAAGAAAAAGTAAAAGAATTAGTAAATGTCTTAGTGTATTCTAAATATGGATCATTAACATTTTATTATGATAATTTATTTTGTCAAATATTAAATAAATATAATAATGAAAATGTTATCGATAAAGAAAAAATAAAACTATGTATTGAAATTATGAATAATTATTATGATGGTGTTATTGGTATAGATAATTTCTTTAATATATAATTTGTTAATAAAAAAAGCCTATAAGAAGTATAAATAAGATTACTTTATAGGCTTTTTATTTATTTTGGTATATAATAAAACAAATTGTTGGTAAGGAGGAATTTAAATTGGAAAATAAATTAATTAATGCTATCAATAATGGAAAGTTAGATATATTACTTTTGCTTACTTACAAGTATCCTAAAAAATATAATACAGTTGAATCTATATCGAAATTAATTAATGAAATTATATTTAGAAGAAATGAAGAACAATATGATAATGGTGAATTTTATTATATAGATTATAATAAAACAATAATACTTCTTTTAATGATATTATTTAAATATCATTATAATGAGATATATGAAAGTAGTTCTAAAGAAAAAGAGTTGTTAATAAAGTCTTGTAACGAAATTATTAATAATAAGGAAGATTTTGAAGAAGAGACAATTTCTTTATTTGAACTTTTAATTAGTGATAAAAAAGTTAATTTTAATCCTTTAATTTTATCGTTACTAGATTACATTAATAGGGAAAATGCTTTTGTTATTTCAGGTTTAATTTATCAAATATGGTGTGAAGACTTTAGAATGAAATGTAGTATATCAAGTAGAGAATTTACTTCCTTGGATTTATTGGAATGTGAAAAAATACATTTTACAGTTAATGGCATTTTACTAAATGAAAAAGAAAAAATTGAATATGCTAAAAAAGAATGCATTAATTTGTGTTGGACAGAATTGGCAAGCTTAGAAGATTTACATAAATCACAGATTCTTTTATCTAAACTTAAAAATGCAGTATTATTAGAAGATATAGTTAAATTAACGACAGAACTTTGTTTAATACACAATAATTTTATACCATTTGTTTATCAAATTTATAAATTAATAGTAAATAAATTGTATTAATTAACTTATTTATATATTAATTATTATATTGTTTAGTTGCTAATAAACATTTAATTATGCTATAATACTTAGGGAAAGGGCTGATAATATGATTAATAGATTAGAAGCAATATTAAAAAGATATAATGAAATAAAAGAAGAACTTAGTAACCCAGAAATTATATCAAATATAAAAAAAATGACAGAATTATCTAAAGAGCAAACAAGATTAGAGAAAACAGTAAATATATATGAAGAATACAAACAAGTTCTTGAAGATATAGAGGCTGCTAAAGATATGCTAAAAGATAAAGATATGGCTGAATTTGCCAAAGAAGAATTAACTAGTTTGGAAGAAAGAAAAAAGGAAATTGAAAAAAACATAGAAGTATTATTATTACCACATGACCCTAATGATGAGAAAAATGTTATTGTAGAAATTAGAGGAGCTGCTGGAGGAGACGAAGCTAATATTTTTGCAGGCGATTTATTTGATATGTACGAAAAGTATGCAAATAGCTTAGGATGGAAAATAGAAGTACTTAATGCTGAAGAAGGAACAGCAGGTGGTTATTCACAAATAGAATTTATGGTTAAAGGAGAAGGAGCTTATTCTAAATTAAAATATGAAAGTGGGGCTCATAGAGTACAAAGAGTTCCTGCAACTGAATCACAAGGTAGAGTACATACTTCAACAGCAACTGTATTAGTAATGCCTGAAGTAGAAGAATTTGACTATGAACTAGATGAAAGTGAAGTAAGAATAGATATAACTAGAAGTAGTGGTTGTGGTGGTCAAGGAGTAAATACAACAGATAGTGCGGTTAGACTAACCCATATACCTACTGGTATTGTTGTATATTCTCAAACAGAAAGAAGCCAAATTAAAAATAAAGAAAAAGCATTTAAAATATTAAAAACAAGACTATATGATTTAAAACTTCGTGAACAAGAGGAAGCTAACCATGCAGAGAGAAAAAGTAAAATAGGAACTGGTGATAGAAGTGAGAAAATAAGAACATATAACTATCCACAAAATAGATTAACAGATCATCGTATTGGATTTACTTCAATGAATTTAGACCGTATTATGGATGGAGAACTTGGAGTTGTTATTAATGAACTTATCAATGAAGACCAAAAAAGAAAACTTGAAGAAAATCTTGAAAATTAAAAAAAGATTAGAAGATAGTAATATTCCACTTGCAGATTTTGAATATATCCACAGGTATGTGGAAAACAATAATTTAGGAATAGAAGTTTTAAACAGCTATGTGGATAAACTTATAAACGGAGAGCCAGTCCAATATATAATTGGCAATGTTGACTTTTACGGAAATATTATATATGTAAATAAGGACGTGCTAATTCCTAGATTTGAAACTGAATTACTAGTAGAAAAGACAATTAAATATATTAAAAACATATTTAACAATCAAGTAAGTGTTTTAGATATTGGAACAGGTTCTGGATGTATTGCTATAACAATTGCAAAAAATATTAGTTCAAAAGTAGATGCTGTCGATATATCAGAAGGTGCGCTTATTGTTGCTAAAGATAACTGTATCCATAACTCTGTGGATATAAATATATTTAAAAGTGATATATTTAGTAATGTTAATAAAAAATATGATGTAATAATTAGTAATCCACCATATATTGCTTATGATGAAGAAATAATGGATATTGTTAAAAATAATGAACCACATACTGCTTTATATGCAAGTGATAATGGTTTATATTTTTACGATAAAATATTAAAAGAGTGTAAATATTACTTGAATGATAAATTCTTAATTGCTTTTGAAATAGGTTATACACAAGGTGATACTATAAAAAAGTTAGCACAAAAATATTTAAATAATATAGATGTATGGATTGAAAAAGATTATTCAGATAAAGATAGATTTGTATTTATAAAAAGTAAGTAGAATAGATAAAATGTACCCAATGTCAAGGACTAAATAAAAAAGAGAGAGTCTAGGCAATGGATTCAAATAGATGATTTCGGTATTGAACTGGAGTCATCTTTTTTAGATTCCATTGATATCTATAATTATTATAATATTCTATATAATCTTTTATTTCATTACATACATCTCTAAATGTAAAACAGGTATCTAAATTCAACTCATCTTTCATATGTCCAAAATAAGATTCTTGTGGAGCATTATCCCAACAATTACCTCTTCTAGACATAGATTGTTGTATATTATATTTCTTTAATAAATTATGAAATTTAGGACTTGTATAATGAACTCCTTGATCAGAATGAATAATAACATTTTCACTTAAAACTATATTTCTTTTTCTATGTAGTTTTTTAATAGTTTCTAAAGAAATATCTAATGTCATATTTTCACTTATATAGTAAGCAAGTATTTCATTGGTTTCAGCGTCTTTTATAGTAGATAAATAACATTTTTTATTATCACCATAAAATAAATATGTTATATCGGTTAAAAGAACATTATAAGGTATTCCAGTTTTAAAAACTCTATTAACAATATTCTCACATGTTGTATGTTCTTGTGTTGCTTTCATCATCCTTCTGTAAGGATTTGCTTGTCTAATCGGACATTTTAATCCGAATTTTTTCATTAATCTTCTAATTTTTTTTAGATTAAAATGAACATTAAATTCATTATCAAGTACCATCATTATTTGTCTAGCACCTTTTTTACGTTTTTTAAATTTGTATGCTTTTAATATTAATTCAAAATCTTTTTGGTCTTTATTATCTCTTTCAATTCTTTTATTTTCATTTTTTAAATAATTATAATATCCAGATTTAGAAACCCCGATACAATTACATAAATATGAAGTCACACCTACTAATTCATATTTATCAATAATATATTTTATTGTTTCAAATTTGATATTGATTTGATATCTGTTAAAATTCCCATTTCTATCAATTCGTTTTTTTTTAATAATTCGTTTTCTGCCTCAAGCAATTTTATTTTAGCTTCGGCTCTTTCTAGTTTTTCTTTATCGGATAATTCTCGTTTTAGTGTATTTCCTGATTTAGTAGTTCTAGTATCACTTATTTCACCAGTTGAATTTATTTGTTTTCTCCATCTATATGCTGAACACTGTATTCTATTAATTCCAACTATATCAGGGTCAATACCACATTCTCTAAATACATCTTGAGGGAATTTTTTATAATTTTCACATTCTTTTACTAATTTATATTTAAATTCATTAGTATATGTAATCCCTTTATTAGTTACGTTTTTAATCCACTTATTTTTAGTTAATTTTTTTACTTGAGCATCTGTAAATAATATTTTTGACATTATTATCACCAACTTTCTTATATTATACCATTAAGACATAATAAAAACCTATAAAGTAGGTCTCTCTTTTTTTGAAAGTCCACTTTATAGGTTACATTTTAAGAAATATTCTATTTTTTTAATGTATTTATGTATAAAAAAAAGATATTACCCTCAATATGATATTGAAAGGGTGATTAGTGTGAGAAAACTAATATTAATAATATTAACAATAGTAACTATATATGTAGTATATAATAATGTAAAAGCAGAAGAAATAGTAATACCTAATACAGCAATAAGACTTAGAGTTATTCCTAATAGTAATAATTTATTAGATCAAGAAATGAAGGGAAAAGTAAAAGAATATTTAGAAAAAAATTTATATAAAAATTTTGCTAATGTAGATGATATAGATGAAGCAAGAACAATAATAAATAATAATATTCCTAAAATAGAAGAAGATATTATAATTATATTTAATGAAAATAATTATGATATGAACTTTAAAGTTAAATATGGTAATAATTATTTCCCAGAAAAAGAATATAAAGGTATTACTTATAAAGAAGGATATTATGAATCATTAGTAGTAGAAATAGGAGAAGCAAAAGGAGATAATTTCTGGTGTGTATTATTTCCATCATTATGTTTACTAGAAACAGAAGAGACTACTGAAGTAGAATATAAACTAGGAGTATTAGAACTTATAAATAAAATATTTTAGCATTAATTAAAAGTATTCATAATAATATTTACTAGGGTGAATATGTATGGGTGCTTTTTTTACTACTTTCTTAATTGCAGTTAGTTTATCAATGGATGCTTTTTCTTTGTCGCTTGCTTATGGGATGCAACAAATGACTAAAAAGGATAAAATATTATTATCAGTAATCGTAGGAATTTATCATTTTTTTATGCCTTTAATTGGATTAAATATAGGTAGTGCCATTTTAAAATACATAATAATAGATATAAGTATTTTAGTATGCTTAATATTTTCGTTAATTGGATTAGAAATGATAGTATCTAGCATTAAGGAGAAAGAAGAAAAAATATTAATTTCTTTGGTAGGTTTTCTTTTATTTGGTTTCTCCGTTAGTATTGACAGCTTTACAACCGGAATAGGTCTTAATATGATAAATAATAATTATTTAGAAGTAGTAAGTATTTTTGCATTAGTAAGTGCCACATTTACATATTTAGGGCTTATTCTTGGTAATAAATTAAATTTAAAATATGGAAAATATTCGACAATGCTAGGGGGCACTCTTTTAATAATTCTTGGTATATATTATTTTGTTAAGTAATTATAATTGATTTAACTTACAATTTATATTATAATTTATTCATAATAGGTGATGTAAAAATGAATAAATTAAAAGGTTTTACTTTAGTAGAAGTTTTATCGGCAGTATTAATAATAAGCATTTTGTTATTAATAATAATAAGCAATCTATTTGTTAGAAAAGATGTGGTAAAAGATGAAGTAGATAATATTAATTATGATAATTTATTTAATGCGGTAAATATCTATTATAATGAATATTCACATATAGAAAATTGGAAAGAATATAAAAAAGATAATATAACATATAGCTGTATTAGTATTAAAAATCTAATAGATTCTGGGTTATATAGTATAAAAGATGAATTTATAAATAAGTATTTAGACCACGGCGCAGTAAAGATAAAAGAAGAAAATGGTGTTAATTCTTATGAATTAATTGAAAATTTCAATTATGATAATGATTGTAATTATTGGAATGTAGAAGATGAGTTTAGTAATACAAATATTGAAATATCAATGGGAGAAACAGGAACGGATGAGATAAAAATAATTCCTACAATTACTAAAATAGATGGTGGTAAATACGAATTAAGTTTAAAGTTTACAGCAGATAAAAAAGTAATTGAAATTAATAATACTTACCCTGTGTATGTATTAATTATGCTAGATAAATCTGGAAGTATGCTTAATAATGATAGAGGTAAAGATGCTTTAAAAGCAATAAATAATATGATAGATAGTATTTATAATATTGATAAGTCATATATTGGATTTATAGATTTTGGTGATAATGCTGATAACTATAGTGTATTTAATAATATATGGTTAGATAATAATAATAAAATAGGGTTAAAAGGTTATGTATCTTCAGTTAGATATATAAATGGGGCAGATAATAATTATTATGAAGCTTTTGTTAAAGCAAGAGATATGTATGAAATAAAAAATAAGGGAAATAAATATACATATGTAGTTATGTTATCAGATGCTGGAAATAATAATAATGGTACTAGTTGTATATCTTCATTTAAAAGAGATAATATAGCTAATGATATAATAAATAATGTGGAAAAATTTATATCAATCGGATATTCTCCTGCTACTACATGCTTATCTGATTATGCTTCTAATAATTGTGGGACTAACAATAATGAAAAATGTTATTATATAGCAGATTCATCAGATGTAGTAGAGTTATTTGATAATTTAACCAATAGCATTATTGAAAGTATTAATAGTCAAAGAGTAAGTTCTAGTAAAATAACTTTAGAATTAGGAAATGATATAAAACTATATAATAATAATGGAGAGTTAGTTTCAAATACTTTAAATGTTCAATTTAATATAGATGATAGTGATTCTGATATTTATATAGATGAAGTAAAATATAATTTTAATATTGATGAAATAGACGATGATGATTACATTTGTGATTATGATCAAAAAGAATGTATATACGAAGTTGATATATTTAAAAAATTTAATATAAAATTATTTGATAAAAACAATGATTTATATGATGAAATAAATGTTGATACACTACCAAAATTAGTAATTACTAAAAAATTAGTATCATATATAAATTAATATAACAAAAAGCAAGTTGATAATTAGATATATAATATTATTAAATATTTTTATTAGAAAAGTATATAAAATAAGTGTAAATTATTGACTTTGCTTTTTATTTATGATAGATTATTAGTGAACACGTAAAGTGTTTTTATTTTAGAAAAAAGGATGTGTATTATGAAGAAAGTGTTTAAAAGTATTAAATCATACTTTAAAGGTGTAAAAAAAGAATTTGAAAAGATTAGATGGACTAATGGAAAAGATTTAGTTAAGTATTCAGTAGCTACATTTAGTTTTATGTTATTTTTTGGTATTTTCTTTTATTTAATTGATTTAGCAGTAGCTTTAATAAGGAGTGCAGCATAATGAAGAAAGAATGGTATGTAGTTAACACAATAAGTGGTCACGAATATAAAGTAAAAGAAAAATTAGAAAATCGTATTAATTCAATGGATTTAGGTGCTAATATATTTAGAGTAGTAGTTCCCGAACAAAAAGAGATTGAATATAAAGATGGAGTAAAGAAAGAAAAAGTAAAAAAAATGTTTCCAGGTTATGTACTTGTTGAAATGATTATGTCAGATGAAGCGTGGTTTATTGTTAGAAACACGCAAGGTGTAACTGGGTTTATTGGATCATCAGGAAAAGGGGCAAAACCTATTCCGTTACTTCCACAAGAAGTAGATCGTGTCCTTGGTGCAATGGGAATGAGTAGAATTGATATTAGCAAAGATATTAAAGTAGGAAATAAAGTCAAAATTATGGATGGACCATTTAAAGATATGATTGGAAAAATAGCTGATGTTAATATGAAAGAGCAAAAATTAAATGTTTTAGTAGATTTATTTGGACAAGAAACTTCTGTGGAAGTCGATATTGCACAAGTAGAGGGTATGTAATACACATTTTTACATAAAGTAAATAAAAATAATTGAAAAATACATAAAAGTATGATATTATTAATGACGCGAGGCGTATATAGCCTTTAAAATATAAGTGGGAGGCGCGGACACAAGCTAATAGAACCACTCGCGAAAACGAAAATTTATAGGAGGTGTTTTTCGTGGCAAAAGAAATTACTAAGAAAATTAAATTGCAAATTCCAGCAGGAAAAGCTACACCAGCTCCACCAGTAGGAACTGTACTTGGACCAGCAGGAATTAATCTACAAGATTTTTGTACAAAATTTAATGATGCAACTAGAGATAAAATGGGAGATGTATTACCAGTAGAAATTACTATTTATGATGATAGAAGTTTTGATATGGTATTGAAAACTCCACCAGCAGCATTTTTATTAATGAAAGCTTTGGGAATTAAAAAAGGTGCTTCAAAAGGAGAAACTGTTGCTACAATTTCTAAAGATAAGTTAAGAGAAATAGCAGAAACAAAAATGCCTGATTTAAATGCATATACTGTAGAAGAAGCAATGAAAATAATCGAAGGTACTGCACGTAATATGGGTATTAAAATAGAAGAATAATAAATATTATTAATCATATAGGTAAATACCTATGTGGAAGGATAAAATAGTCCGCATAACCACATAAGGAGGAAAGTTATGAAGAAAAGTAAAAGACACGTAGCTAACTTAGAGAAAATTGAAAAGAATAAACTTTATTCAGTTGAAGAAGCTGTAAAGTTAGTAAAAGAAACATCTAATTCAAAATTTGATGCTACTGTAGAAGTTGCAATGAATTTAAATTTAGATGTAAAAAAAGTTGACCAACAATTAAGAGGAGCCGTAGTGCTTCCATATGGAACAGGAAAAACTAAGAAAATTTTAGTTTTAACTAAAGGAGAAGGTGCTAAAGCAGCTCGTGAACTTGGAGCAGATTATGTTGGAGATGTTGATATGATTACGAAAATTGAAAAAGAAAATTGGTTTGATTTTGATGTAATCATTGCAACACCTGATATGATGCCTATGCTTGGTAAAATTGGTAAGTTATTAGGACCTAAAGGATTGATGCCTAACCCTAAGACTGGAACAGTTACAAATGATGTAGCAAAAGCTGTAGAAGAAACTAAGAAAGGTAAAGTAAATTACCGTACTGATAGTTTTGGAAATGTTCATGGTATTGTTGGTAAAGTTAGTTTTGATGATGATAAATTAGTAGAAAACTTAAAAGTTTTTGTAGAAGCTATTATGAAAGTAAAACCTTCTACAGTAAAAGGAACTTATGTTAAAAATATATCTATTTCATCTACTATGGGTCCAGGAATTAAAGTTGATTTAAATTCTTTTGACAAATAATAGATAATAGTATATAATATATTTTGCAAAGGAAAATTATGCCGTAGACAGTAAGGACGTATGTTTAAAAATCTTACCGAGGAATAAAAGATAATCTTTTTGTCCCTCAGGTTTGAGGGACTTTTATTTATGGCATTAAGAAAGGAAGGTAGGAAAGTGGCAAACGCAAAAGTATTAGAGCAAAAATCTCAAGTAGTTGCGGAAATCAAAGAAAAATTTGATAAAGCTAAATCAGTAGTTTTGTTTGATTATCGTGGTCTTACAGTTTCTGAAGTTACTGAATTAAGACGAGCTCTTAGAGAAACAGGATCTGACTACAAAGTATATAAAAACACTTTAATTAGTAGAGCTCTTGATGGAAGCGATTATGATATTAAAGAATACCTAGAAGGACCAAGTGCTATTTCATTTTCAAGTGATGAACTTGCTCCAGTTAAGGTATTAAGTGATTTTGCAAAGAAACACGAAGCTCTACAATTAAAAGTAGGTATTGTTGAAGGCAAAATTGCTGGAGAAGACAAATTAAAAGAATATGCATCTATTCCATCTAGAGAAGGATTACTTACTATGTTAGCAAGTGGATTAATGGGTACAGTAAGAGACTTATCTATATGTTTAGATTTATATGCTAAAGAAAAGGAAGAAAATTAATATTAAATAAAGGAGGAATTTAAAATGGCAAAATTAACAAGAGAAGATTTTATTAGTGCTTTAAAAGAAATGTCAATTCTTGAAATCAAAGAATTAGTTGACGCAATGAAGGAGGAATTTGGTGTAGATCCATCTGCAGTAGCTGTAGCAGCAGCTCCAGCAGCAGCAGTAGAAGAAGGACCTTCTAAGGTTAATGTTGTATTAGCAGCAGCAGGACCTAACAAAATTGCAGTTATCAAAATTGTTAGAGACTTAACTGGATTAGGATTAAAAGAAGCTAAAGACATTGCTGATAACGGTGGAAACGTTAAAGAAGGAATTGACAAAGAAGAAGCTGAAAAAATTAAAGCACAATTTGAAGAAGCTGGCGCAACAGTTGAACTTAAATAGTTTAGAAAGTGATACTTTAAAAGTATTGCTTTTTTATTTTATTCTTTATAAAAATACAAAAATAGACATGTAAATATTATAAACTATAAATAAGACAAAAAACTTAAAAATGTTTAATGAAATTCGTTGACTTTTTGAGGGTTTGATGATAGTATTATATATTGGAAACACGTCTTTTTTTGTCGTGCTAGTAAAATTAATATTGGTATTGGGGTGAAAAAATGGCTTATAAAATAAAGCAAAGCGGTGATTATAGAAAAAGAAGAAATTATTCTATGATCAAAAATTCTTTAGAACTTGATAATTTATTACAAATCCAAAAGGATTCTTATCAATGGTTCGTTACAGATGGAATTAAAGAGGTATTTGAAGATTTATTCCCAATTGAAAGTTTTTCTGGTAGTTTATCTTTAGAATTTGGTGAATATGAATTTGATACTCCAAGGTATTCTATTAAAGAGTGTAAGGATAGACAAATTACTTATTCTGCACCTTTAAAAGTTCAAACTAGACTTTTTAACAATGAAACAGGGGAAGTTAAAGAGCAAGAAATATTTTTAGGAGATATGCCACTTATGACTGAAAGCGGTACATTTATTATAAATGGCGCAGAGCGTGTAATTGTATCACAATTAGTTAGATCTCCTAGTGTATATTATTCAAAGGAAATTGATAAAAATGGTAAACCAGTATTTTCTACGAAGGTTATTCCTACAAGAGGTACATGGTTAGAATATGAAATGGATGCCAAAGATGTAATTTATGTAAGAATTGATAGAACTAGAAAAGTTCCTATTACAACTTTACTTCGTGCATTTGGACTTTCTTCTGACGAAGAAATACTTGAAATGTTTGACAATAATGAATATTTAAAAAATACTATTGAAAAAGATTCAACTAAGAATACTGACGAGGCTTTAATTGAAATTTATGAAAAATTAAGACCTGGAGAGCCAACTACTCTAGATAGTTCAAAGAATCAGTTAATAACTAGATTTTTTGATAACTTTAGATATGATTTAGCTAAAGTAGGACGTTATAAATTTAATAGAAGACTTAATGTTGCTGATCGCCTTATAAATAATGTTTTGGCAGAAGATATTATTGTAGATGGTGAAGTTAAGTTTGAATCAGGAACTAAAATTACTAAAGATATTTTACTTGAATTAGAAAAATATTTAAACGATGGTTATGGAAGATGCGAAGTAACTATTAATCAAGAATTGGATACACATAATGTTGTACAAGTTATACATGTATATTCTAATATTGATCCTAAAAAAGTTGTTACAGTTATCGGTAATGACCAAACCATAGATGTTAAGACATTAACTATTTCTGATGTATATGCATCTGTATCTTATTATTTAAATTTATTAGAAGGTATAGGACATGACGATGAAATAGACCATTTAGGAAACAGAAGAGTAAGACAAGTCGGCGAACTTTTACAAAATCAATTTAAGGTTGGTATTAGTAGAATGGAAAGAGTAATTAGAGAAAGAATGACTACTCAAGATATTGAAACTGTTACTCCTAAAACTCTTATTAATATAAGACCTGTTACTGCTGTTATTAAAGAATTCTTTGGTAGTAGCCAATTATCACAGTTTATGGACCAAGTAAATCCAATTGCTGAACTTACTCATAAAAGAAGGTTATCAGCTTTAGGACCTGGTGGACTATCAAGAGATAGAGCTGGTATGGAAGTACGTGATGTTAATGCTTCTCACTATGGAAGAATTTGCCCAATTGAGTCTCCAGAAGGACAAAATATCGGACTTATTACATCACTTGCTAGTTATGCAAAAGTAGATGAATATGGATTTATTCAAACTCCTTATCGTAAAGTAGAAAATAAGAAATTAACAGATCAAGTTGATTATTTAACAGCAGATCAAGAAAATGATTACTATATTTCTCAAGCAACAGTAAATGTTAATGATGAATTAGAAATTACTGATAAAGAAGTAGCAGGACGTTATCGTGGTGAAAATGTTATGATACCTGCTGATCAAGTCGACTATATCGACGTATCACCACAACAAGTAGTATCTATTACAACAAGTTTAATTCCATTCTTGGAACACGATGATGCTACACGTGCTCTTATGGGTGCTAACATGCAACGTCAAGCATTACCACTTCTTACAACAGAAGCTCCATATATTGGTACAGGTGTAGAATACATTGCTGCTAAAGATAGTGGAGCAGTAGTAGTAGCTAAAGCAGATGGTGTTGTAGAATATGCTGATGGAAAGAAAATTGTAGTAAAAAATGCTAAAGGACAAGATGTTTATAAACTTACAACTTTTGAAAGATTAAACCAAGGTGAAACTGCTAATCATAGACCAATAGTAAGAGCAGGAGATACTGTTAGGAAAGGGCAAGTAATTGCAGATGGACCAAGTACTGATATGGGAGAACTAGCTTTAGGTAAAAACGTTGTAGTAGCATTTATGACATTTAATGGTTATAATTTTGAAGATGCTGTTATTATGAATGAAAGATTAGTTAAAGATGATGTTTATACTTCACTTCATATTGAAGATTATGAAATACAATGTCGTGATACTAAATTAGGACCTGAAGAAATTACTAGAGATATTCCTAATGTTGGCGAAGAAGCAAGAAAGAATCTTGATGAAAATGGTATCATTAAAATTGGTACTGAAGTTAAAGAAGGAGATATACTAGTAGGTAAAGTAACTCCTAAAGGTATGGCTGATTTAACTAGTGAGGAAAAATTATTACATGCTATATTTGGTGAAAAAACAAGAGAAGTTAGAAATTCATCATTAGTTGTTCCGCATGGTGGAGATGGAATAGTACATGATGTTAAAATTTATACTAAGAAGGATAATGATGACTTGCCTAGTGGAGTTAGTAAAGTAATTAGAGTATATATTATCCAAAAAAGAAAGATTCAAGTTGGAGATAAAATGAGTGGACGTCATGGTAATAAAGGTGTTATATCATTAATTTTACCACAAGAAGATATGCCATATTTACCAGATGGTACTCCAGTAGATATTATGCTAAATCCACAAGGTGTTCCATCTCGTATGAATATTGGACAGATATTAGAGTTACATATGGGAATGGCAGCTAAAAAATTAAATGTTCATATTGCAACTCCGGTATTAGATGGTGCTAAGAAAGACGATGTTGCAGCAATTTTAGAGGAAGCGGGAATGGATCCTGATGGTAAGACCGTATTATATGATGGACGTACAGGAGAACCGTTTGATAATAGAATTAGTGTTGGTGTCATGTATATGATTAAACTTCACCACATGGTGGATGATAAGATTCATGCTAGAAGTACAGGACCATACTCATTAGTAACACAACAACCACTTGGAGGAAAAGCACAATTTGGTGGTCAAAGATTTGGCGAAATGGAAGTATGGGCACTAGAAGCTTATGGCGCATCGCATGTTTTACAAGAAATTCTTACATATAAATCAGATGATGTTTTAGGACGTGTAAAGGTATATGAATCGATTGTTAAAGGTACACCACTACCTAGTCCGGGTATTCCTGAATCATTTAGAGTATTAATAAAAGAATTTCAAGCTTTAGGACTTGATATATCTGTAATAAATAAAGATAATGAAGTTGTAGATTTTAAGGATTTAGAAAACGAAGAAAATGGTGAAGAAATACCAATTGCAGAAGAAATTGATAATAAAATGTCTAATAAAATGATGAATGAATCAGAAGTAGATGAAGTTGAAGAAAATTTTGATGATTATGATGATGATATAGAACCTGATGATGACGATTTAGAAGATATAGAAGATTTAGGAGGTGACTTTTAATGTTAGAGGCTAATAATTTTAAAGCTTTAAAAATAGGAATAGCATCTCCTGAAAAAATTCGTTCATGGTCATATGGCGAAGTTTCTAAACCAGAAACTATTAATTATAGGACGTTAAAACCTGAAAGAGATGGACTGTTTTGTGAAAAAATATTTGGGCCTACTAGAGATTATGAGTGCTCTTGTGGTAAGTATAAAAGATTAAGGTATAAAAATATTGTCTGCGATCGATGTGGAGTTGAGGTAACAAGTTCAAAAGTAAGACGTGAGAGAATGGGACATATTGAACTTGCAACTCCAGTAAGTCATATTTGGTATGTAAAAGGGGTTCCTTCATACATTGCAGTATGCCTTGATATGTCTCCTAGAGATCTAGAAGAAGTAATATACTTTGTATCTTATGTTGTTATAGATCCAGGAAATACACCGCTTGTTGCCAAACAAACTTTATCTGACAAAGAGTATCGTGTATATTACGAAAAATATGGTAATAGTTTTAAAGTAGGAATGGGAGCACAAGCTATTAAAGAATTATTATCCAAAATAGATGTTAATAAAGAACTAGCAGAAGTAGAAAAAGAATTGGAAGGTGCAACAGGGCAAAAGAGAACAAGATTAGTCAAAAGATTAGACGTACTAAATTCATTTGCTACTTCAGGAAATAAACCAGAATGGATGATATTGGAAGCATTACCAGTTATACCTCCAGAACTTAGACCTATGATTCAACTTGATGGTGGTAGATTTGCGACATCTGATTTAAATGATTTATATAGAAGAGTAATTAATCGTAACAATCGTTTAAAGAAATTAATGGAATTAGGTGCACCTTCTATTATTATTCAAAATGAAAAACGTATGCTTCAAGAAGCAGTTGATGCCCTTTTTGATAATGGTAGACGTGGAAGAAGTGTAACTGGTCCTGGCAATCGTCCATTAAAATCTTTATCAAGCATGCTAAAGGGAAAGCAAGGTCGCTTTAGACAAAACTTACTTGGTAAACGTGTTGACTATTCTGGACGTTCAGTTATAGTAGTAGGACCAGACTTAAAGATGTATCAATGTGGACTTCCAAAAGAAATGGCTCTTGAATTGTTTAAGCCACATGTTATAAATGGCTTAGTAAGTAGAGAACTTGCTAATAACATAAAATCTGCTAAAAAAATGATTGAAAATCAAGATCCTAAAGTTTGGGACGTAGTAGAAGATGTTATTAAAGAATATCCAGTTATGTTAAACCGTGCTCCAACACTTCATAGACTTGGTATTCAAGCATTTGAACCTAAATTAATTTCCGGTAAAGCAATAAGATTACATCCACTTGTTACTACTGCATTCAATGCTGACTTTGACGGAGACCAGATGGCTGTTCATGTACCATTGTCAGAAGAATCAAAAGCAGAAGCAAGAATACTTATGCTAGGAGCTAATAATATTTTAAGCCCTAAAAATGGTGATCCGATTGTTACCCCTTCACAAGATATGATTTTAGGTAATTATTATATAACGATGGAAAAAGTTGGATTAGAAGGAGAAGGTAGAGTATTTAAGGATACTAATGAAGCTTTAATGGCATATAACAGAAGAGAAATTACCCTACATACTAGAATCATTGTTCCTGTTAATTCATTTAAGCATAAATTATTCTTAGATAGTCAAAAAGATAAATATTTTGTAACTACTGTTGGTAAAATCATATTTAATGAAATATTACCAGATACTTTCCCTTATGTAAATGAACCAACAAATGAAAATATAGAAGGGGCAACTCCTAATAAATACTTTATTGCATACGGAGAAAATTTACTTGAAAAATTAAGAGAAATACCTAGACCAGCTCCATTTGCAAAAGGAACACTTGAAAAATTAATTGCTCAAATGTTTAAAAAATATAAGACTACAGAAACTTCAATATTTTTGGATAAATTAAAAGATTTAGGATTTAAGTATTCAACTTATGCAGGTATCACAATTGCTGCTTCTGATGTTGTAACTAGTAAAAACAAAGATGCAATTATTGCTAAGAGTAATGAAGAAGTTAAAAAGATTAACAAACAATTCAAAAGAGGTCTTATTACTAATAAAGAAAGATTTGATTTAGTAATTGAAATATGGAATAAGGCTAAGAAAGAAATAGAAAAAGAACTAGAAGTTTATGCAAAAACTATGGAAGATAATCCAATATTTATAATGATGAATTCTAAGGCTCGTGGTTCTATTTCTAACTTCGTACAACTTGCAGGTATGCGTGGTATAATGTCTAAACCAAGTGGAGAACCAGTTGAAATTCCAATTATTTCATCATTTAGAGATGGTCTTACAGTTTCTGAATTCTTCTTATCAACTCATGGTGCTCGTAAGGGTAGTGCAGATACAGCATTAAAAACAGCCGATTCTGGATATATGACTAGACGTTTAGTAGATGTTGCCCAAGATGTAATTGTTAGAGAAGAAGATTGTGGAACTACTCAAGGTGTATTAGTAAGAGCGTTTGTTGATGATAAAGATGGTATTATTGAGCCACTTTATGATAGAATTTTAGGAAGATATACTAGTAAAAAGGTAATTGATCCTAATACTAAAGAAATGATTTGTGATAAAGATGAGTATATTACCGAAAATATTGCTGATAAAATTATTAAAGCAGGAATAGAAGAAGTAGAAATAAGGACGACTCTAACTTGTCGTACAGATCATGGTGTATGCCGTAAGTGCTATGGTAGAAACTTAGCGACAGGAAATATTGTTGAAATTGGTGAAGCTGTTGGTACAATGGGAGCTCAATCAATTGGTGAACCGGGTACTCAGCTTACAATGCGTACATTCCATACTGGTGGTGTTGCTGGAGATGATATTACACAAGGTCTTCCTCGTGTTGAAGAATTATTTGAAGCAAGAACTCCAAAAGGTAAAGCAACTATATCAGAAATTGATGGTGTTGTTTATAATATAGAAGATGCTTCAGGCAAGTGGAAAGTATACATTAAAAACGACAATGAAGTAAGAGAACATATTACGTCATGTGGAGCTAAATTACGTGTTGAAAAAGGCGACAAAGTAAGCGCAGGAGATAGACTTACTGAAGGTAATGTTAGCCCTAAAGAATTACTTGCAGTAACAGATCCAAATACTGTTCAACAATATATCTTAAAAGAAGTTCAAAAAGTATACCGTTCTCAAGGTGTTGATATTAATGATAAACACGTTGAATTAATTGCAAGAAGAATGATTTCACAAATTAGAATAGTAGATGCCGGAGATACATTATTTATTCCAAGTACAACAGTTAGCATTAATGAATTTACTAAAGGAAATAGAGATGTTATTATTCAAGGTAAGAAACCTGCTATTGGACAACCAATATTGTTAGGTATAACTAAAGCATCACTACAAACTGATTCATTCTTATCATCTGCATCATTCCAAGAAACTACTAGAATATTAACAGAAGCATCTGTTAAAGGCAAAGTAGATAATTTACATGGATTAAAAGAAAATGTAATTATGGGTAAATTAATTCCAGCAGGAACTGGTGCAAAAGAATACATGGATGTTGGTTATTCTTTAGAAAAACAATTTTTGGATGATGAATCATCTGAAGTGTTAGAAGATGAATTCTTAGATTAGTATAAAAAGATAAATAAGAAAATTTTCTTGTTTGTCTTTTTTTTGTTATAATGTAGTTAAGGAAGTGATTTTTTTGAATGAGAAAATAAAAGAAAGAATTGTAAAAACTTTAATTGTAATTACGGGTATACCAACATTATATATTTGTATAATACCTATTATAGCAATTATTGGTAATGATAAATTAAATGATTTTTGGAGCAAATATATTAACTTAGCATTTTTATTAGTTGGCATATTTGGAATGTTAATGATAATTTCAATATTTATTTTTAATGTTGATTTAACTAGTAAAAAATCTAAACCTATAATAAAAGAACTAAATTATAAAGGATATCCGCAATTTAAAAAAAGCATAGTAGACTATTTATCTTTTGAAGGATTTGAAGTAATGAATACTAGTATAAAAGAATTTAAGGAATCAGAACTTTATTTTAGAAAAAGTAAAGAATTTTTAAGAAGTAAACTAGATATTGTCTTATTTATAAAATTGAATAATTTAGAAAAAAATAATATAGATGATAAAATATTATCATTTTTAGAAGAAAAATATCCAGAACAACCTGCTAATTTAGTAAATTTTACTACAATTTTATGTGTAGATAAAAATACTGATGCATTTAATAATTATATAACAACGAACACAAAGCAAGCTTTTACTTTAATTAAATTGTATATAGGGGTATGTATTGAAGATAATAAAGTATATATAGTTACTCAAAAAGATGGTCCAAGTATAGATAAATATAGAAAATTAAAAAAATGGCTTTTAAATGTATTAGATAGTTGTAAAAAAAGATAATTTAACTTATCTTTTTTTGACAATTATTTAAATATAATGTATTATAGTTTAAGGTGATTTACAATGACTGCTAATCATAGAGGTAAATTTAGAGATAGAATGTTGAAAATATTTTTAAGTAAAAAAAATAAAGAAACAAAAAAAGATGATAAAATTGAAACTAAAAAGAAAGGAAAAGACATAAAATATAAATATAATGATTTTTTTGAAAACGTACAAAAACTTAAAGAAACAGAAAAAGAATACAAGATAAAGTACCGAGCAAGAGGAATTTTTGTAGGAAAAATAAAAAAAGAAAGTTTAAAAAAAGTTCAAGATTTAGAAAAAAAATATAAATTAGTATTCTCTTCTAAATTAATTGACCCTAGTAAAGAGAAAATAGAAAATAAAAGTGATAATAATTACCTTTTCTCTTTTTCTAAAAAAGGTGAAGGTAATACATTTAGAAATATTAATAATTTTGAAGATTTAATATTGGAAAAAATAAAAAGTGAATTACAAAGGCAAATTGATAGTTTGGAAGTTTTAGAAAGTGATACTTATATATTAAATAAAGAAGCAGAGGAAATTAAAAGTAAAGAAGAATGTGAACAAGTAAAAAAGAAAATTGGAGATTTAATAAAAAAAATTAATAAAATAAAAGAAGAATATAATATTCTAAAAAGTAAAAATTTAGATATTGATTATATCGAACTTGGTAATATGTCATTAGTAGAATTAATTGAAGATTATAAGTATCTTACTGAAGATAGTTTTTTCTTTAATAAATTAAAGAAAAATTATAAAAAATTAAATTTATTTACTGAAGTAAGCGATTTTATTGAATTTGTTGATTTGGAAATAAAGAACATTGATAAGGATACTAAAAAGTTAAGTGATAAGCTTGGAATAAGTGAAGAGAAAATGTATGAGTTAAAAGAGTCTATGTATAATATTGATGAGAAAGTAGATAAATATAATTTATACATTAATAATCAATTAAAAATAATAAGTGATCTTGATTCTATCGTGGGTAAGATAGATGCTAATGAACGTATAAAAACAATAAAAGTTGGTTATGAAGGATTGCTTTCTAATAATTTAAAATATATAGCTTTATTAATGTTATCACCCTTAAAGGGAATTTTTCCATCTATTGCGTTAAGTACTATGGCTACTAAGCAGACGTTAGATATGATTTATAAAAGAGCCCATATTGAACAAGTAAAAGAAGTTTATTATAATGCAAGAGATTATGGAGAACAGATAAAAGGAAGAATATATTCAATTAGTGATATGAAAAATTTAGTTGAAATATCTCTTACTGAAGTAAGACAAATAAAAAAGAATTTTAAAAACGAAATTATTAATAACCAAAGTTTAGAGTATTCTAGATTATTAAATAAGATTGAAGATATTGAAAAAGCATTAATTAGTAATGCTAATAAAATGAATTTTATGGAAAAAAGGTTATTAGAACAAAAGAGATTAAATGAAAATAGTTTAAAGAAAGTAAAAAAATTAAATGATAATAATTAATTTTATTGAAGATGATATTTATTTATGCTATACTTAATATAATAGGAGGCATATATGAATAGATTTATTGTCTTAAATGAAAATTGTGAATTTAAAGATACAGAAGTACTTTATAGATTTAAAGTCGGCAATAATGATAAAGAGTATGTGCTATGTTCTATTGATAATAGTGAACTAGGATATTATAGTTTAATTGTTTCTTATCTAGTAAAAAATGATAATGGTTATGATTCTATAAGACCTATTACTAATCATAAAGAAAGAGAAGTTTTAACAGAAATATTAAAAAATAAAATAAAAGGAGATGCTTTAAATGGGTGATTTTAAAATTATTGATGAAAATAATGTAGAAAGAGAAGCTACAGTAATTACAGTAATTGAAGTAGATGGGAAAGACTATTTAGTATATTCAATTGATAGAGATCATGAAAATGTAAATATTTTTGCATCCTTATTAAAAAAAGATATGAATGGTAATGATATAATTGTTGATATTGAAGATGAAAATGAAAAAATGAAAGTTAATAAAGTAGTTAGGGAAGTTATTAAATTACCTTTATAGAGGCATATATGAGTAAAGTTATTATTAAGGGAAACAGTAATGTAAAAATTAGTTTATCTTCAATAAAAAATAGTAGAGTTGAAAGTGCTGATTTATCTAGTTTAAATAGAGCCAGAAATATCTTCTTAGGTCATGTTTTAATAGGAAATATTTTTGATGATTCATTTGAGCTAGAAAGTATTTCTTTAGCGCCTAATATAGTAGTTAAAGAAAAAAAAGAATTACCTAGAACTATAAGTTATCATTTTAATGTTAGAAAAAGTTATATTGCAACAACTAAAAAAGAGTTTGTTGATAGATGCAAAGATTTTTATGCAAGGTTAAAGGGAGATGAAAAATCTCATGGTCCAATAGTTGATGCTAGTAAAGAAACTAATTTAAAAGATGAATTAGGGCTTAACTTTAGTGCTTCTGATAAACCTATGCCTATTCATATTGATACAGAATTTAATCCTAATGGTGCAGAGAGAATAAAGGAAAAAGAAGAAACTATTGGAAGAGTATCAAGTGAAGAATTAGAGGCAATAAAACAAAGCCTTGGGGGAATGCCAGATACTGTGAATAATAGCAGGCCTAAAATTAGAGAAAGAAAAAAAGCAGGATATGCTTCACTTATCTTTCTTACTGGAGTTGGAATAATTGGAACAGCAGCTTTAGCTGTTATAGTAGGAATGACTATTGTAAAATTATATGGTTAATTATCAATCCTTTTTGAATATATACAGCCACAATAATTTTGACGATATAAGTTATACTCTTTAGATAATTGGATGGATTTTTTATATCCATCTTTTTTCTTATAGTCAGAGTATAGCCATGTAATATTATAAATAGTTTCTAATTCTTTGCCAATTTCATTTATAACAGTAGAGTTTTTATAGGGACTTATTGTTAAAGTTGTTGAAAAGTAGTCATAATTATTTTCTTTAGCTATTTGTGCTGTTTTATCTAATCGAAGCCAAAAACATTTATAACACCTACTTCCACCTTCTTTTTCTTGTTCTAATCCTTTTATAGTTTTTTCATAAATATTATTATCATAATCACAATCAATTATATTTAATTTATTCTTAGACTTTATTTCGTTAAGCAATCTAATCTGTTCATCTTTTCTTTTTTTATATTCTTCATATGGATATATATTTGGATTATAATAAATTATAGTTATATCGAAGTACTCTTTTAAAAATGTAATTACATGACTACTGCATGGAGCACAGCAACTATGTAATAATATTGTTGGAACTTTTCCTTTTTCTTTTATTCTATTTAATTGATTTTCAAATAATAAATAATAATTTTCTTTCATATATAACACCGAAAGTTAGTATAGCATATAATTAATCTTTTATCAAATTTTGAAATTAAAAGTGTATTATAATTAATTAATTTATTTACATTTTTAGCATTAATTGTTAAAATTGTAATAGGAGATGATAATATTGTCAAAAAAGAAAATTCCTACTAAGAATTACATTTGTTTAACATTAATTATAATATGTACTATAGCTATTACATATTATTTATATTTGTGGTTAGTCGCATATAAAGAATTAGATACACAATCGATATTAGAGCAACATTTACAGGTTATAAATTATAATGATATCAATAATTATGTTATAGAAAATAATGATTCATTTCTATATATAACTAATAAAAATAAAGATTATAGTAAATTTGAAAATGATTTATATAATTTAATTAAGAAATATAATTTGTTTCAAGATGTTTTGTATTTAGATATTAGTGATAATATAAAAAATGGTACTTTTACAATAAATAATTTTACTTTTAAACAGTATCCTATTTTCTTATTATATGATGATGGTAATATAACTAGTATTTATGATATTAAAGCAAATTCTTTTGATACAGAGAAAATAGAAATGTATTTAGAAAGTATTGGGGTAATAGAAAATGATTAATATAGTATTATACGAGCCTGAAATTCCTGGAAATACAGGAAATATAATGAGAACTTGTGCTGGAACGGGTGCTAAACTTCATTTAATTGAACCACTAGGATTTAAAATGGATGAAAAAACAATAAAAAGAAGTGGCGTTAATTATATAGATAAAGTGGATTATACAATATATAAAAATTGGGAAGATTTTATGTCAAAAAATAATGGAGATTTTTACTTTTTAACAAGATATGGAAAAAAACCACATACAGTTTTTGATTATAGTGATGCTAATAAAAATATTTATTTGTGTTTTGGAAAAGAGAGTACAGGAATACCTAAGGAAATATTGAAAAATCATTTAGATAGGTGTCTTAGAATCCCTACGAATGCTAATGTTAGAAGCCTAAATTTATCTAATTGCGTAGCAATAGTTTTATATGAAGTGTTAAGACAACAAGACTATCCTAATTTACTTAGAACAGAACCTTTTAAAGGTGAAGATTGGTTAGAAAGATAATGGATTTAAGTTTTTATTCTAAACTTTTAAATATTTCTAATAAGGAAGTAAACACAGGTGAATTAATTAAGGCAGTAATAAAAACATTTAATGAAAAATATAATAATATTTCCGATGATAGAATGTGTAAGGTGTTTTCACACAATATTTATTGTGTTTTACGAGAAAAATCTATAAATTGTAGGAAGATAAATATAAAAGAATTATTTCAAGGAATTGACCATGAATTTGTTTTATGCTGGGATTTTAAAGATAACAAAATAATTTTTTATTTAGTTGATTACACCTTTAATCAATTCTTAAATACAAACTTGGACAGGTATTTAGAAAATATAAATTTTAATTTATTTAGTAATTTACATAAATATAGATATTCTATTGTTGATGATGACTCGTTTAATGATTATTTATCTGCGTTTGGTATAAAGACAAAAATATCTCTAAGTGATATTATTATGGAAAATTATTGTAAAAAGAAAAAGTAATGTTTAATTAATAAAGCCATTACTTTTTAATTTTTCTACTATTTTTGTGTAGCTAACATCTCCATTAATTCTAGTAGCAGTTGAAGATTCATCACCATTTTTTATAAAAGCGGTTGTAGGGGTAGAACCACTAAAACTAATTAAGTTAGTAAAAGTTTCATAGTCGTATTTGTCATAGTCAATATAATATATATCTAATCCATATTCTTTAGCTATCTTACTTAATTTAGGTTTATAATCTTGACAATGACTGCAAGTTGTACTACTAATGCAAAGAATAAAAGTATCTTTGTTTTCTAATTTAGTTTCTAAGTTAGAAATACTTAATTCAATAAGCGAACCTTCTTTTGATTTATTGAAAATTAAAAATAATATAATGACTACAAACACAACTAATGCTATAATAAATAATATATTTTTTTTCTTCATATACAACACCTCTTTATATATCATATCATTTTTTTAAATAAATTACTAAAAAATCTTTTTTTTTTTGCTAAAAATGTTATAATTATATTATGGAAAAATAGAGGTGAGTCTATTATGTTAAAAAAGATAGTTTTATTTTGTGTAATTTTATTAAGCTTCTCTCCGAAAGTTTATGCTGAAGGATATTGCTCTGTTGAAGACATAAATAGAGTTAAAAATGATATTAAAAATATAAAAATAGAATATGAATATAGAACAGATACAGCCATGAAAGGTTTATTTGATATTATAATAACAGGAGTGACTGATGATGTTGTTATAAAAGAAAATAGTAAAGGTTGGGTACATACTTCTGATTCTATTGTAAATGGAGAAATAAGACTAGAAGCTGTAAGCGGAAGTGATTTTAAATTTGATATATATTATGAAAGATGTAATAATATGCTAGTAGATACAATTAATGTTAACGTTCCTAAATATAATTATTACTCTGAATTTGATGAATGTAATGGTCTTGATATTAAAGAAGTAAAAGTATGTGATCCGTGGTATCAAGAGGAATTAACAGATGAAACCTTTATGGATGCTATAAAAAAATATAATGACTCACAAAAACAAGAAGAAAAAAAAGAAAATCTTCATGATAATATTAAATTAATATTAGATTTTATAAAAAACAATTATATATATATGATAGGGGCACTAGTTATAATTGGTGTTATTGTATCAGTTATTATAATTAAGAGAAAACGTGCTCAGTTAGATTAGGAATGAGGTGATATGCTTTGAAAAAAGGTATACTTTACTTTTTAGTAGCATTTATAGTGCTTGGAATTGTCTTTTTTAAACTTAGTGATGTATATGCTGATGAAGAAGAAGACGAAGTAAAAAAATGCGAACCAGAAACTAGAACTTATTTGTTTAGTGAGGCTTCGAGCGGTACTTCTGGAAGAACTACTACGTATTCTACGGCGTTTTACAATGATTTGCCGGAAGATGCAAGAATTTTAAGCATTACTACTACCAATGTTAGAAGTATGACTGAAAGTGATTTTTTAACTTTTATGTCAATAGTTCATGGTAATGCAGAAGAATGCTATAATGTAGGTGGAAATAAAGATGTATGTAAATTAGGTAAATATTATACCAACTATGGTGTAGTTGGTGGCGGTGAATATACTGGAGGGGCAGGAGGATCTACAACAGATTCTGAAAGATTTAGAAATGAGACTATGCCTGCAAAAAATCCGCAAGTTTCGTTTTCTGATGGCGGTGTTGTAGATGGTATTGGTACTCTAAATGCAACAGTTACGAGAAGTTGGGATGAACCTACAGAATATATAAAGAATTTAATAAAAAACAATCCTGGAAGTTATAGTTATTTAATACCAGTAGCAGCTGATGTTACTATTGAATATGAATCTGCTGACTGTATTGAAGAGGACGAAGACGATCCGTTAAATAATGATGAATGTCCACCTGATTCTGCTTCAGGAAATGATTTAGCAAATAAAACTTTAAATTGTACGGGAGCAAATTATAAACAAACTAAAAATGAACGTAATTTAAGTACAAATAGAACAATATCAACTAGTGATTCCGATCATAGAACATATTATAAAGACTTGGATAAAGGGAAAAACGATAATGGTACTGATTACTGTACTAGAGAGTTGCAAGAAAAAATTACTTGGGATGCATCACTTACACAAGAAGGATATTTAAATTTTACATTAAATCCTAATTCTCAATATTCTGGAGGAGGTTTTGATTTTTCAGTAGATTATAATGCAAATGCATATTATAAACTATGCGATGCTACTTATGAAATTTATGAAAAACAAGTTGTATACACATGTCCAACTAAAAGTGCTCCTGATGGTTCTACTAGAGATTATGGAGACGGTACAATTACTTCTACTAGTTCTGTTTCTGTAAGTGGGGGAGGAGAAAATCCTGAGTGTACATATACATATAGAACTGATGAAACTTTAATGGTATCTGCATCTATTTATGAATTGGATCCTGAATATTATGATAGAGCTTGTTCTAGTAATATGAGTTGCTATGGTGGAAGATGCACTTGTACGGTTTCAAGCTCATCTAGATCTGAAACTGAAGATGCTGAACCTAGCGGTTGCAATGATATAAAAACTGGTACATACAGTTGTTTTGGCTCTAATCAATCTTCTGGTATTGATTGTTCAGATAATTCAAATGAAGTAAAAAAAATAGCAGAAGTAATGAGCGGATTTTTACAAGAACCACAGATAACAAACAGTAATCCCGAATCATATGATTCAAATAAAGAAAAAGAATTTGAATTTAAAAATATGGGGGGGGAATGGACTTCAAATAGTGTAACAACTAGTTCTTGGATGCCAAAACAAGTAGTAAGATATTCTGCTAGTTATCGTATAAAACACGCGTGTATTAATATTTATGATGCTAATGTTTCTTATAAAGATAGTTGCGATGAAAATACAGAGATAGATGGCGGTAATTTATACTATATTCCATTAAAATACCCAACTGGTACTTCTAATTTTCCAGTAAGACTTAACGCTGATGGAAATCGTAACGAACCAGTAAAAATTAGTATGTTAACTAATATGGATTGGGGATTTACTTATGACTGTGGTGTCAGTTGTAGACAAGAATTATTCGATTTGGAAAAAGGTGGTTATTTATACTTCTTTAGACCAATAGCATTAGATAATCCTTTCCCAAATAGAACTCCTGGCGTAAATTGGCAAGATTGGATATTCTTTCAAGTTAATCAAGAAAGGTTAATTGATACGTATAGTACTACTAATAATATAGAATATATAGTTTATTTGGAAAATAATTATGTTAATGCAATTAAGCAATATAATAGCAATACTACATATATAGATTATGAAGATACATTAGATAAAAATGGTAATAGTTCATTTATAACTGGGCAATTTGGATATTTGTTTGATCTTAAAAATGTTAAACATTCAGCACTTGGAGTATATGATCCGGAGGATGATACACCATGAAATGGTCATTCGCACAGGTAGGATTAGTTGCCGCAGGTCTATGTGGTATAGTAATAATAATATTATTCCAAAGAATAACTACAAATAATGAGCAAGATTATTATTTATTACGTGAAGTTACGGAAGCTGCAATGTTAGATTCAATAGATTTAGCGTATTATAGAGATACTGGAGAAGTAAAAATTGTTCAGGAAAAATTTGTTGAAAACTTTACAAGGAGATTTTCTGAATCTGTAAATTATACATCAACAGGATATACGATTACGTTTTATGATATTATAGAGTCTCCGCCTAAAGCAAGTATTATAATAAATAATGGTATTGGATCTGTTCAAGTATATCATACAGATGAACAAGATTTTTCGATACAAAATAAATTAGATGGTATTTTAGAGGCAAAACCATAAAAGGAGGATTTATGAATACTTTAAATAATGCACTAAAAAAGTTTATTGGTAATAAAAATACTGTTACCATAATTGGGGTAGTTTTGTGTTTATTCATATTATATTTTGGTTATCAATATAGAATTAATCAAAAGGTAAAATTGGTTAGACTTCCATATGCAGTTCAAACTATACAACCTAAAACTTTAATTACAACAGATTTAATTGGTTATATGGAAGTTCCTGAAGCATTTGTAAAAGGGAAAGGTAGCTATTATAGTGATTCAAATAGTATTGTTGGAAAATATTCTAATTATAATACAATAATAGCAAAAGGTAGTTTATTTTATACGGAATTATTAATTGAGTCAAAATATTTACCTGATAATTCTCTTATGAATGTTCCTGAAGGATATACAGTTATAAATTATCCAGTTAATATGAGTACAACTTATGCTAACTCTATGATGCCTGATTCATACATTAATATATACTTTAAAGCAATGAATGACGAAGGTAAGTTAATGTTAGGTAAGTTTGTTAGTAATATTAAAATACTAGCAGTTAAAGATAGCGCTGGAAAACATGTATTTGAATCTACAAGTGAAGATAGAACACCAGCATATATGTTATTTGCAGTTCCTGAAGAAACACATTTATTATTAAGAAAAGCTTTATATTTAAAAGATTATTCAGCTGAATTAATAATAGTTCCAAATACTAGTACTGTAACTGATGATGATGCAGTAGAAGTAAGTAGTAAAGATATAGAAAACTTTATTTTAGATAAAACAATAACAGTAGATGTATCTGAACTTCCAAGCTTTGACGATTTAATTCCTGATGATGAAGAAAATAATGAAGAAAATACAACAGAAGGAAATGAAACTGTAGAGGAGTGATGCTATGGAAAACGAGTTTTCACAAGTAGATTTTGGGCCTCTAAAAGTGTTTTTAGATACTGATGACATTACCGATATATCGTATAGTAATGGTGGACAAGTGTGGTTAAAAACTTTATCTAAAGGAGTATATAGAGTAGAAAATACTGGTATAGATAATGCTTTAATGGAAAAAATAGCCTTTCAGTGTGCTAATACCATGGGAAAGTCATTTAATATGGCTAATCCCTTCCTGGATGCTGAAAGTGCAGAACTTCGTATGAATTTTGTTCATGATTCAATTGCTAAAAATGGAATTGCAGTATTGATTCGTAAAACTCCAGCTAAAATAAGATTACAAAAAGAAAAAATTATTCAAGAAGATTATATCAGACTAGATATTCATGATTTTTTGCTTAAATGTGTTGAAGGACACTGTAATATTTTAGTAAGTGGAGAAACTGGTTCAGGTAAAACAGAATTTATAAAATATTTAGCTGCGCATACTAAGGAAAATGAGAAAATTATTACAATTGAGGATACATTGGAACTTCACTTGGATAAAATATTCCCTCATCGTGATATTGTTGCTATGAAAACTAATAATATAGCATCATATTCTGATGTGTTAGTCACATGTATGCGTCAGAATCCTAGATGGATTCTTTTATCGGAAGTAAGAAGTGCTGAAGCAGTAATGGCTGTTAGAAACTCAATATCATCAGGACACAATATATTATCTACTATCCATGCTGATAAAGCAGCATCTATTCCTAGCCGTTTATATAGTTTGCTAGAATCAAATATTGATTTAGAGCAGTTCTTAAGAAGTATACATAGGTATGTTCAACTAGGCGTACATATAAAGGGATATTATAGCGCTAAATATCAAAGATTTCATCGTGAAGTTTCTGAGGTAACAGAATTTTATGTAACAAAAGATACTAATGAACCAAAATCACATACTATTTATAAAAAGACTCCGGAAGGGACTATTAATATATATAATCCAACTTCCTATTTGTTAGAATATCTAGAATCACAAGGTGTAATTTTACCTAAAGATATTTTGGTAAAAGAAGTATTTAAGGAACAAACTGATAATCCATTAAATGTAAATAATAATAATACAGTTAATGTAAATAGCGCTAATCAATATCCAAATAATAATCAAAGTGCTATGCCTAATTATAATCAATATTATAATGCTAATCTTGCGCAAAGACCAGTTCAGTCTGTTCCTAATCAATCTATACAATATACAAACTTAAATAATCAAACTCAAGCAACATAAAGGTGGTGAATTTATGGAATTTATATTAGTAGGTGTTATTCTTATCTTTCTTATTTTATATAGAAAGAAAAGTGATAAAAGTGTTTATAGTTTTATTTCTGAACAAGCGAATTCTTTATATGAAAAATATGTACCATATACATATAAGAAGATGCGTGAAAAAATTAAAGAACTAGGACTTGATTTTACACCAGCACAATATACTGCTCAAGTTGCCGGTTTTGCAGTTTTAGCAGGAGTAGTTAGTTATATGTATTTCTATAATATTATTATTTGTGTTGTATACATAGTAATAGCTATTTCTGTTATACCATATCTAAATTATTTAAGATGTAAAAGACAATATAGCGAATATATTTTTGAACAAATTCAAGTATATTGTACTAATACAATTCTCGAGTTTGCGACTACTAATGCTTTTGTAAAATCACTAGAAGGTGTTGTTAACTCAGGAGTTTTAGAAGAACCAATCTTATCAGACGTAAAGACAATGATATCGCTATCATATGAAAAAGGTGATGTTTATGATTCAATTAAATATTTTGATTCTAAATATCCGTTTTATATGGTAAAAAATATGCATCAATTATTTTTACAAGTAACTAAAGAAGGTGCTAAAAATACCGGAGAAACATTTGATAATATGTTAAATGATATCGATATGCTTGTAGAAGGAGTTTATAGAGATAGAATGGATAGGAGTAATTTCCATAAACAATTTCTTATTTATGGTGTTGCTTTATATGGACTTGTTATGTTAATTCAATTATTAATAAGTGTACCAACATATATTTCAATGTTAGATGTGTTTTTTGTAAAAATTATAATTCATGCAGTAGTTATTATTAATAGTTTATTTTTACTCAGTGGTGAAAAATATTATAATGAGAATGTAGGTGCTGAATAATGGAAATATTATTAGTAGGTGTAATTATTTTCTTTGTACTTATATATAATAAAAAAATAAGTACTAAATCCTTTCTAGGAGATAATAAACGATTATTTGATACATTAAAAGAAAAAGATTATGAATTTTTACTTAGAGCAAAATATGGTGATAGAATAGTTGATGTAGATTCCCTATTTAATAAAAGAATTAGAAATGGTATGTTAACTATAGTAGTAGTATTATTTGTATTTATTTCTAACTTAAGTTTTATTAATATAATTATTGCAATAGTATTGGGATTTGTAGTATTTAAGTCAGACTATAGTAATTTAAAAAGTTTTTATAAAAAACATTTGAATGAAATAGATTCATTATTGCCATACTATTTAAAGAGTTTAGAAGTTTTGATTCAGCATTATACTGTTCCAGTAGCTTTGGCTAGATCAATTGATGATGCTCCAGAAGTTTTTAAACCAGGATTAAGAGAAATGATTGCTAAGATAGAGGCAGGAGATTCTAGTATTAATCCTTATATGGAGTTTGCTCAGACGTATCCAGTTAGAGATTCAATGCGTATGATGCGTTTATTATATAGATTAGGTCTTGGAGAACAAGAAAAGAAGCATGAGCAGTTAAATGCTTTTGCAAGAACAGTATCTTCACTTCAAAATAAGGCAAGAGAGCAAAAATATAAAGCTCGTTTAGAGAGAATGGAAAAGAAGACAATGGCTATGCTTGTTTGTACTGGTGGAGGTACAATGTTATTACTATTGGTTTCAATATTTATGTTAATGGGTGACAGTACTGGTTAATATAAGTTGAAATATAAGAATATTTAAGGGAGATATTGAAAGGAGGTAGTTATGGATGAAAGAAGCGACAGGTGAATTAAATATGACAGTAGTTACTATTGTTGCAATAGCAGTTATAGCGGGTATTATGGCTTTAATGTGGCCACAAATAACTAACTGGATTCAAAATTCTTTTGGTGGAGCTGCTGATGCTGGATGCCCAGCTGGTCAAACGTGGGATGAAGCACTAGGACGTTGTGTATAGAAGAAGGTGAGTAAAAGATGAGAGATGCATTTGGTGGAGCTTTTATGATAAAACTTATGTTAATATTTTTGATAATATACGTATGTTTTATTGCAGTTGCATTAAATTACGCTAAGGCATTTAAAGCTAAAAATGGTATTATTGATTTAATAGAAAAATATGAGGGATTTGATATTTGTAAAGATCAAATTGATGCTTATTTAAGTAAAATTAGTTATAATGTAGCTGCACAAAGTGGACCTACAGCTAGTTATGCTGCAGATAAGCCAGGAACTGAATGTCAACAGCAAGGTTATTGTATAATGGAAACAACTGACTACAGTGGTACTAATTATGTTGTAACTACTTTTGTTCAAGTTAGTTTCTTTGGATTTGATAATTTAGCTGGTATATCTTTTACTGTTCCTATCAAGGGAGAAGTTAGAATTCCTATAAAGAATCTTTAATGATTGGGGTGAGTATATAATGAGAGATGCATTTGGTGGAGCATTCTTTATAAAGCTTATGTTGATATTTTTTGCTTTATATATTTCGTTTATTGCAATAGCACTTAGTTATACGAAAGCTTTTAGAGTTAAAAATTCAATAATAAATTATATAGAAGAACATGGCGATTACGATACAGCAATTCAAGATACTATTGATGAATATGTTTCTGGTATGGATTACTACGTAAGCAGTGTAGGACCTAATAGTAGTCGTGTACAATATTCTACTTGCAACAGTAGAGGTTATTGTGTTTTTGAAAAAGCTAGTGATGAAGTTAGAGGAAAATATTATGAAGTGATAACTTTTATAGAAATTCAATTGCCATTATCGATACCATTTGTAGATAGTAATATACTTGTTCCAATAAAAGGAGAAACTAGATTAGTTGGAAAATAAGGAGGATTTATGAATGTAATAATTTCTAATAAATATAAGGATTTATTAAATAGTTTAAATTATGATATTATAAAAAATATAAATGGAGAATTTACTGTTGATGAAATTATTAGTTCTTTCTCCAGTTTTTTCTTCAATAGAATGTTTTTAGATATTACTGCAATAAAGGATTATACGAATCCTCAAAATTTGCAAAAACTTTCTATGAATTTAGACATGAGTAGAATAATTTTACTTTTAGATGATGATCCTTATTGTACTAGTCCACAATTTTTATCACAAATTATAAGTTTAGGAATTTATAATTTTACAAGAAATAAGGATGGATTAATTTATTTATATGAGCATCCTAACATTTATAGAGATGTAGCGCATCTACATAATGTTAGTGGATCTAATAGTATGAATAATAACGTTAGTAATAATTATTATAATAATATATCTAGTGCGCCTGTAAGCATGAACTTTGGTTCTAAGCGAATTATTGGTATTAAAAATGTAACGTCTCATGCTGGGGCTACAACATTTGCATATATGTTTTATAAAGCTTTATCTGGTTATTATACTACGAAGGCTATAGAAGTAGATAAAAGAGATTTTATGTACTTTAGAGATGAAAATCTTGTATCTTTAAATTATAATGATGTAGCTAGTTTTATTCAAAATGATAATAGTGATATGTTTATTATTGATTTAAATAGTGGTGGAGAAAGTTTATGTACAGATATGTTATATTTAGTAGAACCATCTACACTTAAACTTTCTAAAACAGTTATGCTAGATAATAGAGCATTTCAAAGACTTCAAAATAAAAATGTTATTTTAAATAAATGTATTTTAACTAGAGGTGAAATATCTGATTTTGAAGTTGAAATAGGTATTAATGTTTTATATCATGTACCACCATTAGACGAGAGAAAAGATAATACGGAAAGCTTTTTACCAATAATTGATAAATTAGGATTAATAAAAAGAGGCTAATTATGAAATGCACCCCTTAAAGTAGACATTAATAAAAAAGAGTTAAGGGTTGTGGTA
>ERZ1643249.753-NODE-753-length-34596-cov-6.290698_pt1 | contig 34596 bp, 62 predicted proteins | sample MGYA00579263_ERZ1643249 | MGnify/ENA primary metagenome ERZ1643249 (study PRJEB29033, sample SAMEA4952264) | chicken gut metagenome | biome: Broiler Chicken; feature: Gastrointestinal Tract; material: Caecum | place: Ireland | collected 2018 | study: Broiler...
ATCGCTGACGCGCTGGAACGGAGGGAAAAGGAATGAAGGAGTACATCGAGAGGGAATTATTATTGATTGGTGTTGATGGGTGTATTTCCACATTACACGCACAGGCCAAAGGAGACCCCATTCAGGAGGGGGCTATTAAGATGGTAGAGGCGACCAGGGACTATATTGCCTCGCTGTCCGCCGCCGACGTTGCGCCGGTGAGGCACGGGAGGTGGAATGTTGTTGAGGCTTTATCAGATGACATTCAAACCGCTGGGGAGTGTAATATTTGCGGGGAAAATATCAATTGGTTTGGTAAACTTCCAAATTACTGCCCCAATTGTGGAGCTCGCATGGACAAGGAGGACGAGCAGTGAAAATACATATCCCCGCTTTTCAGGCAATGGCTAGGTGCAATGAGTACATGAACCACGGGCCATTGGATATTGACCTGGGGCCTGATGTGGTGCCTGTGGTCAGGTGCCGAGAGTGCGCTCATTATAAAATCTGCGATGAGTGGAAAAACGGAAAGCGAATGCTGTGTGAAATCCACCACCATTCATACTTAGATCATGACGGAGATAATCATTTTTGTTCCTGGGGCCAGCGGAAGATTGAAACTGTACTTGCAAAAAGTGACGCAAAAGATGAAAGTTTGGAGGACGAGCATGAAGCTTCGAAGTAAAACAGGCGAAATCGCACTTACTATCGAACAGGCATTAGAGCAGTTTTGCGACAGCAAACAAGACTGCGACTATTGCGAACTCCGGGAACCAGTACAGCAGTATAAAGGGACAAGGTACCCATGCCATCAATATGTAAGGGCTAATCAACAAGAAGCCTCCCGCCTGATGGGCTACGAGGTCATAGAGGACAGCAAAGAGGGGGAATAAAAATGAAAATCAAACTGGAAAAGCGTATCAAATACGCTGGTGACATTCACAAAGAACTGATGGAAGCCGGTTTTACATTGAGTGGGGCGGCTGAATTGCTTGAACATGTACCAGATGCAAAAGACGTTGCGCCGGTTGTGCACGGAAAGTGGGAGTACGACAAAGATGCAACGGATTGGGGAATTGGCGGGTACGTTTGCAGTGAGTGCAAAAACAAAAACAATAATTTGCCTTGCACCAGAGTAAAATGGGTGAAAATGTTCTCTGGTGCAAGATATTGCCCGAACTGCGGAGCAAAGATGGATGGTGATAACGAATGAACGCAGTGGAAAACCAAGTGCGAGAACTGGTATCCGTAGAACTTGCGGCGGCAAATGAAAAATTTCCGCAGTTTCACAGCCCGCATGAAGGGTGGGCGGTTATGCTTGAGGAGTGCAAAGAACTCGAAGATGAATACAACACAATTTCAGACGAAATGGACGAAATGTTTTCAAGCATCCGCATGAACGACAAGTGCGATGTTGAATGTTCGAGGGTAATTCTTCGGCATGCTGTGTTTGCCGCTTGTGAAGCTATCCAAGTCGCGGCGATGGCGCAGAAGTATTTGGACATGGAGGAAGAAACATGACTAAATGGGCATTGGCGCATCCGTACATGACATTCGGAATAGCGATTTTTGCAATTTACGCATTTGAAATCACTGTAAAAAGGATATTGAATGTTGTGGTTGCAATTGCGTGGAGGAAGCGAGACGGGAACGTTGAAATCAAGTGAGAGGAAATGTGCTGGATAAAAATATATTCAAAGTCAAAAGACAGGTGATTCCATTTGAAAAAAGTAAAACGCATGGAAATACATTGCACCAAATGCGGGAGGATGTTGGGTGAGAGAATAGGAGACGAGTACATTTCAAGGAAGCGCGGGCGTGTTGTAATATCGCCCGCAGGCGGCGCGGTCGTGTGCGAGAATTGCGGCACAAGAATCAATATGGGAGGTCAAGAGGACTACGAATTGAGCGACTTTGCAAAGCAATACCCGATTTCCATTTCCTCTTTGCGCCAAATATGCCAAACGATTTGCGAATTTGTCTCATACACGCAGCTTTCACCTGAACAGATAGATCGGTATTTCTTTGAAGATGATGAACATACCATCCCGCACATTATTGGAGGTGCAGAGAAGTGAAAAAGGTTGTTGATGTAGTTTGCCCGAAGTGCGGAACGGTCATTCAAGTAAATCCGCAAAACAGTTCGTTCGTGTGTCGCGAGTGCGGGCATCGGACGGAGATCAGGGGAGAGAAAGAAAGGAGGTGCGCAGATTGAAGGAAGAAAATTTGATTAACGTGGGTTTGTATGGTGACGGTTCTCGGAATTCAAGGCTGAGAGCGGAGTACATATATTGCAAACACGCGAATGAGTGTTCGGCTCACAAGTTGGGAAAGTGCTTTTGCGTAACCACTTTGTTCGGAAGAACATGTAAACTGGGAACGGTTGAAAAGGTTTACGGTGGGACAAAACGATCTAAGGCATACAGTCGTGTTTGGGGCGCAGCGAAACAGAGTGGTTTATACGCAAAATTGTCTTATCCTTCTCATGAATACATCACGACGATTGGGGAACAGGTTTTCTTGACCATTCCGCACATTTCTATCAAAGAAGAAAACGGAAATATTTTAGTGGAACATCCCGGTTTTTCCTCTCGCGGATTCCTTACATTACAGGAAAGAATGAATCCAGAACTTTTACATCGGATTTGTTCCTTTGTTCCTCGCGCTATGATGGGTGGAGAGATCAAAGACTATCAAGAAACAGTTGTGCCGATGGTTTTGCACCAATTATCTGCACGGATTCCTAAAGAATACAAAGCGTTTATTGAAAAATATCCAAAGTACAAAGACATACAACCAAACTGGATTGGAAGATGGGCGAAGTTAAGCACCTGCAACCGCGAAGAAACGTACAACGATTGCCACGGGAATGCGTTTCACTTTGAAAATGATTTCCTTGTTTGTGAGGACTATCGGTGTTTGCTTGCTCCATTTAGCGCAAGTAGCGCGAGTACAACGGAAATGCGCATTAGAGTAACAGATGATATGAAAGTGAAAATCGACCGGAATAGTCAAGTGTTGCCCGATACAGTATTTATTTGAAAAATGCAGAATGGAGCGAAAAAATGAACGCAGATAACGGCTATATATATTGGATGGGTCTTGCGATGCAGCATTACGGGGAAAGTGCTTTTGAGAGAATAAGGAATATGGATGAACAAATTACAGAATTGAAAACCGTTACCGGACTTTCGATTGACAATATAATCGAGCTGTTCAAGAAAGGATATCGTCTGGAAGAACCGCCTGACGTGAGCAGAGAGTTTGAAATGCAGATGGAAATTATTGCGTTGCAACAGGAAAATGCCAATTTGAGACGGAAGAACAAAAAGCTGCGCCGCCGAATTTCCAGAATGTTCTTTGGAGGAAAAAGAAAGTGAAATTTCTTGGAAGGATCAGAAAAAAGTCATGTCGAAACTGCTACTACTTTTCCAGAATACCAAGAGACGAACTGATTATGCGTTGCTTGCCGGGTCGCGGAACATTTTGCGTGGCAAAGCGAAAGATAGTGAATGAAAACTATCCAAAGTGGTTTTGCATGAGTTTCGCAGAAAATAGAGGGTTTGAAGAACAGTTGCGGGATGCGCTGGGAATTGGGAGTGAATGCAATTGAACAAGCGGCAGAAAACATACAAGGAGTATTTGGAACCGCAGTCTGAGTTCAGCCATCGTTTTTCTTCTCGGGCGCGAAATCACAGAGGTTGGGCGAAGATGAAAGCATTTAACCGGAGACTGGCAAAGCGTCGGTTGCGTAGAATAGTAAGAAAGGAAATAGAGGTTGATGTAAATGAATAAGAACCAAATCGAATATATTGACCGCGAACTTGCCGAACTGGCTTTATTTGAAGCGGAAATAGAATGCGCAGGAATGGATGAAAAGACGGTAGAAAATATTTTTGCGTTGGAAAAAAACAAACTTGATTCTGTGAAGAGAGCAGATGTAGCACCGGTTGTGCATGGAAATTGGGAAATTTCAGAAATTGACCTTGGATTCTGTGAAGCTATTGGAAGAAACTACAAAATGAAAAAATATAAGTGCCCAGTTTGCGGATATGAGACAGGAACGCAAGCGGAGAAGTTTGTTTGTTGCCCAGTATGCGCAACAAGAATGGCCGGTGATTCTGATGTCTGACTACATTGAGCGAGAGCCGCTTTTGGAATATGCGGTATGCGGGAACAGCCGCGCGGTCGGATTTGTACCTGTTCGGTTTATTCTGGATGCTCCTGCAACGAAAATGGTTCCAGAAAGAAAAGCGAAATGGATAAACGTCAAGATGAAGCAAAACGGTGCATTGAAAATCGGCATTGCGTGCTCCGCGTGCTACCGTCAGCCGAAAGATCGGGTTACAGAATCGCTTTTCTGCCCAAGTTGCGGAGCGTCTATGACAAACGGGCATTTGGGGTACAACCCAACGCTGGACTATTCCGAACTGGCAATGTCGCGTACTGATGCAAGAGAGCGGGAAAGACTTCTTGCAGAGAGACAATACAAAATCGACTGCGAGGGGGTGAATGGAAAAAGTTCAAAGCAACGATGAAATAAGAAGAAGAACGAAAGAGTAAGTATAATAATCGTGAGAAGAAAGGATGGAATAAAATGAAAATCACAAAAACAAGCGATAAATTTCATAAGGAAAAGAAAAACAGAGAGGATGCGAATTTGGGTTGCTCGGTTTGCCCATGTTGTGGAGAATCCAAACCGTATGAGGAATATTTGTTCATTGGTGTTGTTGGAAAAGGAGTATTAGGAGGAACCAAAAAGACTTGGGCGACCGGATTTTTTCGCATAAAAACCATGCAATCGGATTGCTATACATGCTATACATGCGGAGCGGAGTGGGAAAGTGATCCATACGAGGTTTCATAAATGCGTTAATTGAAAGGCGAGAACGGAAATGGGAAATAAGGATAAAACCGAATACAAAGGATTCATGCACCTACGATGTGAACATTGCGGCGCGGTTCGGACACTGAACATTAACAAGTATGTTGCCGATTACAAATGCCAATCCTGTGGGGAAACAATGCCGTTGAGGAATCTACATAGAGCGTATTTCCGTTGCGAGTGCGGCGGTTCGTGGGCGTACAACACGAACTTAGACTGTAAAATGATCGAATTGAATTGCGTTCGGTGTTCTGCTCCAATGACAGCGGAACGGGACAAGTCGGGAACGTATCGACCGATTGTGAGATAGGAGTGTAGATATGAGCATAAAGCCTATTCTTTTTAATACAGAAATGGTAAAAGCGATTTTGGAAGGTCGGAAAACAGTAACGCGGCGGGTGGTGAAGTTTAACAAAGGACAGAACCCAGCATGGACGGGATATGTACCGGATGGGAATGTGCTGTACGGGAGCAACAATATACCCGCCGCAAAATGTCAGTTCCGAAAAGATGATGTGCTGTGGGTGCGTGAGACATGGGGAATACAATCAGCACATCGTTTTGAGTACGATGCAAAGATTGCATATAAAGCGGGCGGCGTTTTGCAAAAAGTTCAGTTTTCAAATCGGGATGATTACGATAGGTTTATTTGGAACAAGCATGTCGGGGACGGAAAATGGTATCCATCTATTCACATGCCGCGTGAAGCTGCACGCATTTTCCTACGGGTAACAAATGTAGGAGCAGAGCGCCTACAAGAGATAAATGACGATCAGGCGAAAAATGAGGGAATCTGCGGTTTTTTCCTTGGGATGGGTGAAACCGGGTATTCTGTAAACCCAGATAGTAAGAGATTTTACGATGGACCGGTCGGCGCATTTGCAAATCTATGGGACAGCACCATTAAACCAGCAGACATTAACAGTTACGGATGGAATGCAAACCCGTGGGTATGGGTAATTGAGTTCGAGCGATGCGAAAAGCCGAAGGAGTGGGAAAATGTTTGACAATCCGAGCAAGTACCAGTACGAAGATTGCTGCACGCACTACAATGAAAGCGGATATGACTTTGGGTATATCATGCTTCCGATTTTTAAAGTTCGCGTTTGCCGAAATTGCGGCGACGTGCAAGCGATATGGGGCGCGGCGGCTGATGTATTGTTTATGCTGTTCTTCCGTTGGTTTTGGAATGGAAAGGTACATATCACAGAGGAACAATAAAAAATATAATTGGAGTGAGAAAATATGAATCAGGAAATCAAAGTAAACGTCAGCGAACTTTTCTCGAAAGAGGAATTGAAAGAAATTGCAGAGCAGGAACTACGCGCGGCGTTTCGCGCGCAGTTTCAAAAAGAATCTGACGTGGAACGGGTAATTGTAAACCTGTCTTGGGAGTATGTTTGCAAACTGGTTGCAGAGCAATGGGACGGCGATTTTGAAGAACTATTACGGCAGAAAGTTCGTAAAGCGATTGAAGATGGTGTTGGTTGGCAGGTGTTTCGTCGCAAGGACGCATGGCAAAGTTCGGAAAGCCCAGCGGTTAAAATCATGGACGAAGAACTGAAAAACAGCCGTCCACTGATTCGCGCGGCAATCGAAAAGCACATTGCAGAATATCCGTTCCATGAGTTGGACAAGACCGAAATCGGAGAAACGATTTGGGAGGTTATCATGGAAAAGATTCTTACGCCAAGGAAAGAAAAAAGCAGCGAAGATATGAAATAAAGAAAGAGGGATAAACATGGATAGAAGATACAGAGAAGAACACCCAGAAGAATCGTTCGATGGTGGATATCACCTGCACGCGCAGGAAAAGCACAAGGAACGCGTTTCGAAGAATCCTGACCGTATTGCTTATGCTATTAAGCAGTTTGAGAAACACGGTATTGAATATATCTTAAAGAACGAGCAGACTGGGCATTTTCATTGCCGCCGCAAGTCTGATGATAAACTGTTTCAGTTCTATGCTGGAACAGGGAAAATTCAAGGATGCGACCGCGCAAGAGGTATTCATGCGATGATTAAGATTTTGGAGGTGTGAATATGGAAAGCAGAGTGGTTAAACGGAGGAAATTAACACAAGCAGAGCGAACGGAAGTATACAAAAAGACATATGGCCATTGCGCATACTGCGGATGCGAATTGCAATACAAGGATATGCAGGTTGACCATGTTGTTCCGCTCAATGGGTGGAAGGAAAAAGGAGCGGACAAGATTGAGAACATGCTTCCCGCGTGTAGAAGTTGCAACCATTACAAGAATCGAATGCCTTTGGAAAGTTTTCGCAAAATGGTTGAGAACATGCCAGCGGTACTTATGCGCGATAGTGTTACATACAAAAACGCGGTTCGTTTTGGGCTGGTGAATCCTACACCGCACAAAGTTGTATTTTATTTTGAGAAAATGAAGAATGATAGGAGATCGGATAAAATAAACTGTGAAAAATGCCAAAAGTACGAAGATTGCAAAATTGGTTCCGGTTTAACATGGCCGTGCGGGGCGTATAGACCTATTCAAACAACAAACTTTGAAATGATAAAGTCCTTAAACAATATGGATGAAATGGCAGAATTGTTTGTTTTGGAAATCGAGGGCGTGTTACCGTGCAAGATGTTCGTCTCTGTGCCAACGGGAGAAAGTTTTATTGCGAGAAACGCTGCGAATGAAGCAGTAAAGAAGTGGTTGGAAAAGGTGGTGGATTGATATGTTAGAAATGATAAAATACAAAGATAAGTGCGTCGATTTGGCGACACACGCAATCGGAATGGACAATAAAGGAACGTACACACGTCACGGAAGGATATTCTACAAGCCGTATCGGAATTATTTTGCAACCAGTCGAGATAGCAATGATTTTAAGGAATGGTCTTGGATGGAACAATACGGGTATGCAAAATCTCTCGCAGACGGAAACCACGTGTTATTCCGGTTAACCAGAGCCGGTCTTGATTGGCTGGGAAAAAAGATTGGCGTACATATTTACGACGAGGAAGATTGATATGAACGAAGTATTATACCAACTTTGCCGACACGCAGTAGGAATCGTGGACGGTTGGCATCCGTATCCAGCGTGGGCGATTGCGAAGCGAGCAGGAATTAGCTTGTCAACCGCACGAAGAAGGTTAAGGAAACTCAAGAAAGAGGGACTGGCAAGAACTTTTTCCGAAAAAGCGGATGAAGATAGCAAATATTCATTGCCGTATCACGGTTGGGGAATTACCGAAAAGGCAAGAGAAACGGAAGAATATGAGAAAGCGGAACGAGAAGAATTTGAAATTTGCAGAAAAGTGTGGGGGATGATATTACATAAATACGGTTTAAAAGGACGGGAGGATTAACATGGCTGTATGTGACCATTGTACATATCGTTATTCTTGGGATTGCGATGACGGATTACCGTATCCGCCAAAAGGTTGCGAAAATTTCAAACTTGATTTTGAAACGCTGACAAAGCGGCAGCAGAAAGCTATCAGGAGGATTTTAGCAAGAGAGGAAGATGATTAACATGAAAAAAATTGCAGTATGTCTTTTATTTTTGCTCACCGTATCTACTTTTAGTGGATGCTCGGAGACGGAAGTAGAGAACGATAATTCAGGAGAAAGATTTTATCGTGCGATTGATGGATTGTACAACGACGTGTATGTAGATAAAGAAACTGGTGTTATGTATTTCTACCGGAAGAAAGGAAACAGCGGCGGTTTAACCGTGATGGTGGATGAAGATGGGAAGCCTTTGATTTGGGAGGGAAATTAAATGGAATACAACGAAATCGAAGTTAACGCAGTATGTTTCGGTATTCTTTGCAACTTCCAGCAGTTTTGTGGAGAGGAACGCGCAAAAGAAGCGGCGGCGTTGGTGCGAAAAATTTATGAGGACAATAAAAAGCTGCTCGACCGCGCAGAATCAGCCGAAGTACGCGCCGAAACGCTTGAAAAGATGGTTAAGGAATATCAAGATATTATCGTTCCGGGGTATCGGGAGCAAGCGGAAAAGGCTGAACGAGAAAGGGACGAAGAAAAACTGAAAGTGGATGAGTATGCGGAATCGGCACGGGCTATTGCATTGTGGCTGTCTGCATTTTGCGATAAGTCTATTTCCTATCCGCAGATGATAAGCAATGCGGCAAGAAAGATTTCTGTTGCATACGCAGATATGGAGAAACGTGCGGAGTGTGCCGAAGCCCGCATCCGTGAACTGGAAACCCAGCACAGAACCGAAATGTGCGAAGCTGGTTATGACTGCGTGCAACTCGGAAAAGTCAGAAGAGAAAAAGCGGACGTAGAAGAAATTGCAAGTAACCTTTGTGATGATTTCACAGATTTCGTTACTGGTGGGGTTTATAACGCTGCACCTTACTGTGCGAACAAACGTCAAGAGTGCGTCAATGATCGTGGTTGGTGCAACGGAGACAACCCTGTTTGCAGAGGTTTTCTACCAAAAGCGGCGCGCATAACGGAGGATTGAAAAGGTGAAGCTAAACCATTTCAGAGTATTTAAGCCGAGTGGAACGGTCGATGTTTTGCTTTTGAAGCACAAGGGGACTGATGAATACAGCTTTGTAAATCTGACAAAAGGGCATATTTGCCCGTGTCGGTTCCGATCAATGGAGGAAGCAATTCTCGACCTTGCAGAGCGGAAGAAAGACGGAAGGATTTTCAATTACTTGATTTTGGAAGCGGAGGAATAAGCATGGAAGATGAAAACCTGATCTGCCCATACTGCAATATGCCGCAGTACACAAATGAACCGGATTCCATTTCTGCGTTCCTCTGCCTGACCGAGTGTGAGCATTGCGGAAAGAAGTTTTGGTATTCGGTTTCGGTGCGGAGAGAATATGATACAACAAAGTATGAGGAATTGGAGGACGCGGAATGAAACGACTGACCAAAGAAATCTGTGGTCGGGCGCACGGTGCAGAGGGCGTATCGGAAGATAAATTGACCGGCGCGTATTGCAGAGGTGAGTTTGAAGCGACGGCGATCGTAGAACGTTTGTTTGCTTATGAAAATACAGGGTTTGAACCGCACGAAATCGAAGAACAGAAGTTCTTCATCGCTGCGCAGAAAGACCCGGATAAACTGAAACGGTTAAGAGAATTGGTAGAAGCGGATGCGAACGGTAAATGTATTATTGCGCCGGTTGGAATCGGGGATACTGTGTATCACATAGCAAAGTGTGGGGAATTTCGGCAGGTTTATGACGGAACCCTTTATGGAGATAACGGAGAGCATGGGACGGCAACAGGATTGTATTGCCCATGTGAACTTGCTGAAACATGTCCGTTTCCATGCGATGAAGATGGAGGATTCGACTGCGAACAGCACAAGGACACATTCGGTATTTTTGAGGATGTGGTTACCGAAATTCATATTGATGACATATATGAATATGCAGTCCTTGATTATTCTGGTTCGGTAGATTTTGAAGAATTTGGAATATACGCATTTACGGATTATGAAGAAGCAAAAGCGGCGCTGGAAGGAATGAGGAAATAATTGTGGAGAAAACATACAAAGAATATCTGGAAGAAATTTTGTGTAGTCCGGTTTCAGACGATCTAACCGGAACGCAAAAGCAGGCGTTGGACGCAGTAACGGAATTGCTCGGATTTTGCGATTACGAACGTCTGTGTGAGTTGGCTAAATTGGATAAAGAAGGCATTTGTTCATTAAGCCAGAGAAATATTGAAGATATTTTCAAAGATAAAAATGCAAAGTTCATGGTTTTTCCGGTAAAAGAAGCTAAATGGATTGATTTGAGAAAAGATGATATGGATTGTTTCTTTCAGTGTTCTAATTGTGGAAAGAAGTTAGGAATGCCAGATGAAATAGAAACGCCACTTGAAATTGGGATTAAGTATTGCTCTAACTGCGGAGCAAAGATGGATGGTGAAGAAAGATGGAATGCAACCACAAATTGAAAGAACTGCAATATTGTTTTGATGATGATTATGGCGTATATACAAGTTGTGTCCGCTGTGGTGATGAATATAGGAAATTAAAATACTGCGTCAAGTGTGGTGCTGTATTTGCAGAAAAATATGAACAAGAAAAAAGTAGGTGAAAAAGTGTTTAATCCACTTTCTTATTTTAAGGGGTTTGATTCTTACGGCCCGGGCGGCGCGTACTATTTCGCAATGGAAACAATACTGAGAAGCCATGCGAGACAAAGGCGCGGTCATTTTGTGGGATGCTGCTATTGCGGTAGGTCGGACGTGACGCTATACAAGGTGGGAGATAAAAGGGTTTGCGCAAAATGTCGGGAGGAACACAATGAAAAAGATTCCTGATAGCATACAGGCGTTCATCGACAAGCTGAAAGCACATAACGAAGAAGAATTATTAAAGCCGTTTTGGAGAAGAAACATTTTCCCGGTTGAAACAGATGCGCAAGAAGCGGTGCAAATTCTTCGAGACTTGTTTTTAGAAGAAAATTGGTATATTGCATTGCCGGTCAATGCAAAGGAAGCGAACACGCTGATCGTGGACGAGATTCTATACAAGTACAGCCGACAGTATAGAAAAGCGGTTAAGAAGTACGAGAAGGAAGTGAGAGGGAGAAAGCAATCGCCAAATTCGATGAAATTAAAAAATCTGGTGTTTCTCTGAGAGACGCAGTATATCTCGATGCAGTAATGGCGGTTTTAGACAATATTGAAGCGGAGGATGTTTCCCTTATTGTTCGATGCAGAGATTGTAAACATTTTGGGCACGAGATTGAAGACGGGAAACACGCTTGCAAAAATTATCAATTACCGTATTGTAAGCCAGAAGATTTTTGCAGCTACGGGGAAAAGAAAGGAGATAATGAAATATGAGTTATCATGTTGTTTTCGAGGTGAAAGTCGAGGGTGTGGACGCATGGGTTGAGGTCGGAGACTGCGATGCGAACACGACATGGAACGTGCGGGAAATGATTGAGAAATCAACAGGGCTTCCGTGGTTGAATTGCGAAAGCAACGGATTGTGTTCGGAGGTCGTGCCAAAGATCGAACATGGGTTGCACGAACTGGAAAACAACCGAATGGAGTACATACAGTATGAAGCAAAGAACGGATGGGGAACGGTTGAAACCACAAAAAGATTTTTCAGGGATATTTTGCAGGCGTGGAGAGAACTGCAAAGGGACGAACCAGAACTGGCGAAGGTAGCGACGTTTTGGATTTGTTAAAAAAACAAAAGAGATGATGTTACATGACAGCAATAGAAAGTTTAAGCAAAAAATATATGATATTGTATTGCCGAAGGTGCGATATTGTGTATGTCGCAGAAAACGGAATTCTAATAAAAGCAAAACTTGAATGTGACGACTTTTTTATTGGTGACGCACTTAAAGAAATCGTAGAAAATGCAGGATATAATCGAAAATACATTGAAAGTTACTGCCGTTGGCATGATTTAATGGATTTTATTGATTCATTTGTTGGTAAAGATGTATCAAAACTAAAGCAAGCGATAGAAGATAAAGCGAATAGAAATCGAAAGAACCGAATTGCAGTGGCAAAAAGTAATGAAATTTGGCAAGAATCAATCAAGAGATTTGGAAATGTTTTGATAAGCGTGAAAGAAATAAATTATTTTGAGACAGGAGTCAACATTTTTGTATTACTAAGTTCATCTATTTCGTTTCAAGACCAACGCACATACATAAAAGAAAACAAAGAAATGTGTTTGGATTTTATTCTGTTTGAATTGAAAAGAAAAAACAGGAATAAAGCCCTCAACCTGATTCGGTTTTGTCAGATATCGCAAATCGTTGTCACAAAAGAAAATGAAGTGATGTTCACATTTGAGTTAAAAGAAAAAATACAGGATATATTGGAAAACAAAAAAGTGTAAGAAAATGTTGTAACTTTCGATATTGTTTATGTGATAAGTTGATTGGAGGTACTTATGAAACCTATTTATGAGCCAAAAGGAAAAGCGAAGGAATACGGAGACTACGCAATTAACATCTACACCGGTTGTCCTCACCGATGCTATTACTGCTTTGCACCGAATGTGCTGCGCCGTAATCGAGAACAGTTTCACAGTCATGTTGAGCCGCGGGCGAACATTGTTGAGGAAGTCAGAAAGCAGTTGGAGCGGGAGAAGATCACAGGAAAGACAATCCACCTCTGCTTTACCTGCGACCCGTATCCGTTAGGATATGACACAACGCCGACGCGGGAAATCATTAAACTGCTGAAAGAACACGGAAACCATGTGCAGATACTTACAAAGGGAGACGGAAGCCGAGACTTTGACCTGTTGGATGGTGAGGACTGGTACGGGGTTACTTATAGCGGAGCAGATGAAAAGGACGAGCCGGGCGCATTGAGGTGCGGGTATCGGTTGTTTTCCCTTGCAGAAGCAAAAACAAAGGGGATCAAAACGTGGTGTTCTTTTGAGCCTGTCATAAACGCAGAGAACGTATTGTGGACGATTGAAGAACACAAGAACCTTTTTGATAAGGTGAAGATCGGAAAGCTGAATTACTGGCCGTCGGACATTGACTGGAACAAGTTCGGACATGACGCGGAGGAACTTTGCAAGAAACTTGGGTTGGAATATTACATAAAGGAAAGTTTGCGGAAAGAAATGCGTTGATTGGAGGTAAATATGAAAAAACATATAAAGTATATTAGGAAAGACTATGCACTTGCAAATGTTCAATGGGCGCTTGAAAATCATTCACCTGTTGATGAGGCAATCGAAAGGACGGTTACTGAAGATGTTGCGATGGTTGTTCGATGCAAAGAATGTGCGTATTGGAACAGAAGCAGTGAGATTATGCCGGACGGTGGAAAATCTGATTATGGGTGGTGCGGAAAACTTTTAGATTCTGATAGCGAAACGGAAGTTGTGACAAGCGAAAAAGATTTTTGCAGCTTTGGCGAGAGACAATGTTAAAAAAGAAACATAGGAGATAATAAAAAATGGATAGAAAAGATCAATTTCCTTGGGCTGTTTGCAAAGACCCAAAAGAGTATATAGAAATTGCAATCGCGTTGGAGACGCTTGCATATCACAATAAAAATTATCTCGATTCAGTGATGTGCAAAGATAAGGAAAGGAACGAAGAAGTAAGGCTTTTGCTTTTGGAAGCGTTGGAAAAGATGAAACAAGAAAGGTGATATAAAGTGTTTGACAAAATCGAATGGGTGAGCGTAGAGGAAAGAAAGCCGTCTGGTTATATCGTGATTGATGAATACGGATTCAAGGAAGCTGCCGAATACTTAGTCCATGTAAGCGGTGCGGATTATCCGACGTTTGCAAGGTTTTTGGATGGTGAGTTTGTGTCTTGTTGCGATGGTGTTTTGTTCGCCGGTGAGATTGACTACTGGGCGGAAATTCCGAAGTGGAACCATTGATGGGAGGGAAAATAATGGTAGAAATGTCTACACCAGAAGAAAAGAAAGAAAAAATAAAAACAAGGTATGCGCAAGTAATTGTTTCTGAAAGCATTGGAAAGCCTTATTTTGAAATTCTTTGGTACGATGAAAAAAGAAACGATTTCAACATTGGATACGGTTCATATTGTATGGAATATGTATTCCAATGGATGAATGAAGGATTTGAATTTACAGAAGAAAAAACACTGGCACCTATTATTTATGCAAACTGGGAATGGTTTGATGAAAACGTAGGAACTCCCATTGACGGATGCGATAGGGAGTTTGGTTGGCGTTGCTCTAAGTGTAAAGAAGTACTAGGAGACGAATACGATAGCCCAGAAGAAAAGCCAAATTTGAAATACTGTTCGCATTGCGGCGCAAGAATGGAAGGATAACACATGAGTCGCTTACTATCTGAAATCTACTTAAATTCCCATACAACATGGAGAAATTAAAAATGGTTAAATTTTATGGTTGCAGCGATGATCTTGTGGAAATTGAGAACAGTAAATACAAAGAGGATGAAATCGGATGTTATGGAAAAGATGTTAGAATCAGATTTATCGACGGGACTGTAATTCGCGTTGGATATCCCAAGAAAAACATTGCCGTGTGGTTTATCGAAGTTGAAAATAAAGGAAGCGCAAAGCAGTTTCTTGAAATTTGCGAAGATGAAGATGCTGATATTTACAGCGATGTATTTGAAATTGATTCTGAAATCCAGAGTCATTCGGTGGTTGAAAAGAAATGAGAAGATATTAAGCAATAGTTGAATAAAATATATTTCAGCACCAATAGAAGAAAAGATTTTTGAATATGAAACATAAAACCCGCTCGCGTTAATCGCTGGCGGGTTTCTTCTTTATGAGGTTGTCGTACACGCCGCGCAGCCTACGCACATTCTCCCAGCTACCACGGCTGATGATATACGGGTTAAGCATATACGTCCCACGAGAGACACGACAGATTAGGGAGCAGGATAGGAGTTGTTTCAATGCGTAGTCGATATTGGAAACGCTGCAATCAAGCTGTGCGGAAAGGGAACGCTTGATATGGGAGTTGATCGGTATACTGTATGTTTCTCCGTTGGTGCTTGTATGGGAGATTAGGTATTGGAGGATTGCGCTTTCTGTTTTCGACCGGCAGAAGATATCTATGCTGCCGCCTATGTAGATTTTTGCGTACTGCTGTTCCGCTTCTCTGGAAGATGAATAGACCGATATCTGTTCCGTGATCTCTCCGGTTAGTTCGTTCACAGTGGTTAGGGTTTGCACCTTCTTTCTCAAAAAAACACCTCCAAATCAAAATAAGTTTTTGCAACTTTTTTGCGCTCTAAACGGGGTAGGCAATTTCACTTTGGTAGTCCCCACTACCATATTATAGTAGTCACCACTATGGTATTATGGTAGTCCAGACTACCTAATCCAAATTTTGACAAGTGAACTGTCCGTAGGGAAAACGCCCGATTTTCGGGTTTAATTCCTTCCTATTATATTATACTATATGCGAAAACTAAAGTCTCCAAAAAGTTCAAATTTACTCTTTAAGAATTTTACCAGCTAAGCCCACAGCAGACGGGTAGGCGGGGTGGGAGTGACACCATGCCGAACTGATTATGCATAGCAGGTGGTGGACATGCAAAAGCTATGCGCCAGCATTTGGGCGAGAATGCGTCAAGTTTTAATTTTAATCGGTTCATGGTGTAATTTCATTTCTCCGTAATGAAAATGCGAAATTGGGGCGTTCTGAGCGAAATGCGGGCATGGTGTGGTTTTGAGAAAGTGGGTAAGGGGAGGGGGTGGGATATAGCACACACAGTTTTTCAAAAATATTCCAGTATTCCTACTTGAAAACTACCCCCACCCTTTTCCCTATCAAAGTCCTGTTTATTGGACAAAAGCCCGTTTTAATTCTGCTTTATGTCTCATTCCTAAATGGAATGAGAAAGATAATTGACAGAAACAGGAAATGCTTTAGTTTAATAAACCTACTGTTATTATGTGTATTTGTGTATTCTGTACAAGATAACCTGAGTAAATGCAGGATGATAAAAGTATACTTATCGAGTGAAGTATACTAAAATCAAAACATAGTGATTTAATGAGATATGAAACGAAAGTGAAACAAATATGAAATCGGTTTCAGGGTAACAAACCGGCATTGAATTTTAACAACACCACAAAATCCATTCTTCTACTCTACAATAAGTAGTTTTCAATACTACATAATAAATGGAAGGAAGCGACATAGCAATTAGATTGAAGCATACCAACGCAAAACACGAGCACAGCATACAACACCCACCATTTGCCTATGAAAGATAAAACGGGTTTGTGCTTCTGTTCTGTCCTCTTTTGCGTTTATTTAAGTATACATGGAGTGATTGAGAAGTTGCGCGCGTGTCGGTCGGGTTTCGTTGCTGATCGTGAGCGCAGCGGCGCGCCTTGTGGGTGCATCATAGCACAGTAAACACATGATATCAAGGCTTGTTTGTTCTTTGTGTTTCCATTCGTCCCTGCTGTCCCTGTCCGTCTCCCTCTCTCGCTCCCTCCCTGTTCCTCTGTGTAAGCGTCTGTAAGTGTTCATGGTATAATTACACTATCGAATGCAAAAGCGCGTGTGCGTCATTCTCACGCGATTGTGGATGTGCCGCTGTCTGGCTCGCTCCCTCTGTTCCTGTCTCTATCCATAGTCACAGCATAAAGCCCTGTACCGTGTCCACGTCCAGACATGATGCAGGGGATAAGTGCAGGAAAAGAAAAACCGCCTGTCTGTGTTGACAAGCGGCCTTGTGATTGTATTTTGTTCTTTTGTCTTTCAGTTTTCTTTCTTCAATGGCGCGGCTTGACAGATCGGGCTTACGCCCAGATCGTCCGCGCGCCTACACACTTTTATTTTTATTGGGGGAATAAGAAAAGCCGCCCCATAATAGAGCGGCTATATCATTTTAATAACATGCAACAAACTCTTGCTTTTCCCTCTGCACTGCCCGCCATACCGCCGACACGCTGCGCCCCTGCGCCGTTGCTATCTCGGTTAGCGTGTACCCTGCAAAGAGTGAGGAAAGCAGCGGGGGCGCGTCTGCAAGTGCTTCCGCGTCTGTTTGTGGTGCTTGCGCTGTTATGGGTATGTCAAAATGCGTGTGCCGTTTCTGCTGCCGTAGTGCCTGCCGTGTGGCTTCATCTGCTGCGCGGGGGAGTGTGTACCCTTGTTCTACCATTAAAAGCCACATGCAAGACACGAGATCGTCAATGGTTGTGTAGGTTAGATTAAGCCGCGCGCCTGTTTTGCGTTCCCTGTGCCGTAGTGCGCACCCTGCGGCTTTGTGCAGATCGTCCAGCGTGTACCGCTGCTCGTTGATCGTGATAGCCTGTGTGTATACTGTTTTCATTGCCCCTGCACCTCCCATGCTTTGGAACACTGACGCACAAAATAAAAGTGCTCCCCGTAGTCCTCTATGGGATCGCCGGACGGGTTCAGCCCATGCGCCAACATTGCCATAATGCAAGCCTTTTGCAGTTCTCGGCGCGCGTCGAAATAGTCCGTGCGCGATACGTCAATATCATACTTTATAAGCATAATGACCTGATGCATATTATCGAAAAACCCGTCAAGGTCAAAATCAATATCAACCACGCCCGGAATTTTCAAAAGGTCACTTTCGAGCGCTTCACACCGCGCTAAAATTCCAAACCGCCGCGCGGTTTCTTTTTGTCTGTTATCCTTCATACTTTTCCCCTCCAGTTAAATATGCCGTTGCTTCTGCGCGTGTTTCTGCGGCTATCTCGTCAATAGCTTTTGTGAGTTTGCCGTGCTCGTCCCTGTATCGTTTCATCGTTTTGCATCCCCTTTTCTTTCTGCCCTAATCAATACAGTGCGGCGCTTTGCTCGCTATATTTGCGGCGGGCAATCATGTAAGCAGATCGTTGCACGTCGCTAAAATTGCAGGCGTTGAAAAGTTCTTCTATATTTTCATAATCTCGTACACTGGAGCAGTCACCAAAACAAGAGCAAACGTCAAAATCAGCTTGCCAGTTTATGCCGTATTCGTGGTTAAACATTTCATGCAGAAATGCGTTTGCCCAGTATTCAGGGGTTTTTGCCTGATTTGCCGCTTTTTTGAGCCGGTGCAATAATTCCTCACCAGATTTCACAAAATCGGCATCGCATTTATCGTAATATGCAAGAAAAACAGGACTAAAAATCATGAAATTTGTTTTATTTCTTATTCTTTCTCGCTCTTCATCAGAGCCGACAAAAAACATAGAAATATGATCGCGGCGCATACCGTAATAGTTTTGAATGTAATACCGCTTTGCTTGTTCGTCCTCGTAGCTGGTCACGGTTTCCATTTCATTTGCGGTAAATAGTTTGTTGCTTAGGCTGTTTAAGTAAAATTCTCTAAGTTCGTTTTTCGTTTTGCCGTTGTGGTGCAGCTCGTAGTCATCTGCATACCTGATATGATGGCCGTCTGCAAAAACAAGCGCAGAATAGCCAAAATACCCACCAAAATCAACAAAATAAATTTGATGCTCCTTAATGGTTGCAATCTCTTCGGCCATCGCTTGCGCTTGGCTCTCTGTTAAGGCTTCAATGTCACGGATTGTATACTCTTTATTTTCTGCGTTCGTCATTGTTGTTATCTCCTTTCTCAAATCCCCCACGCCATGCACAGAAGCGGCGCGGTAAAAATAAATGTGAAAAGTAAAAATCCTAAAATGTTTTTTAACATGTTTGTTATCCTCTTTCTGCCCTCCTGCGTTGTTCTGTTCTTTCGTTGTGTCTATATTGTAATATGGTCTAACCATATAATCAATTGGCGTTATAGACAAAGTTAAACCATATATTTTAGTGCAACATGTATATTGTTAAACCATACATAAATATATATAATATTGGCGGGAGGTGATAAAGTGGCACTAACAGATGCGCAAAGGCGCGCAAACAATAAATATGCGGCGCAACATATGACCGTTTTAGGGTGCAAAGTCCGCAAGGAATACGCGGAAAGAGTAAAGCAAAAAGCGCAAGACACAGGTACAACGGTAAATGCGATACTAAAAAAAGCGCTCGATGATTTTATGGAAAGCTAAACGGAAGCCCGGCGGGATGCATTACCCGCCGGGATTTTGCTTTAGTCCTGCGCACGGTAAAGCGCGGCGGCGTAGCTTTTGAAAAGGTATTGACCAGATCGGCGCATTTGTAAAACCCCCTTACGCTGTTTTTTCGTTTGCTTTGGATGCGGCGTTCAAAACATATACATTGTTTCCGATTTTGCTAATTGGCAACAAAACCGCGTCACCGTCACTGCTCAAAAAATACAGCGTGTCAAATCTTTTTGCGCCTGTATAGGCAACCGCCCCCGGCAATGCTTCCACCATATCCAGCAAGAAAGACGCGCTAAAATAGCACTTTTCTCCTGTTCGCGTGGTAAATTTCCATACAGTTTGGCATTTTGTGCCGGGTTTCCCAGTTTTCAAACGGAAATCCGCGCGGGCGTTTTTGATAAGGGCGCGCAACTCTGACGCGCTGGGAAGGTCTACACGGTCGGCTTCGGTTCGGTCGGTGGGGAAAACTCGATCAACGTCAAAACCGCATTTGCCGGGCGCGTTCTCTGGCATTGTTATAGCGGGGTTTGTAATTCTGACAGCGCGGAAACCGTCACACAAAGCCCGTGCGCCGCTTTTGGCTAAAAATGTGCCGTGTATATCTCTTTTGTTTTCGTGTTCCGCCTTTGCCATTTTCACGATATTTTCAAAGGCTTTCAACTGGGACGCGCGGCCAGTCAAACGCGCCGCCGACTTGCGGCTATCCTGTTCGAGTTCGTGCGCCAAATATGCCAAAATCGCGCCGGCGGTGGGTAGTGTTTCGCAAAGTTCTGGGTTGTTTTCAAGTGCATATTTATAGGTGTTGCGTTCGCTTTCGTCCTCCATTTTTTCAGCTGCCATTTTCACAAGCGCAAGAATTGTTTCGATTTTCATTTTTATACTTCCTTTCCCGTTTGTGGGCTTGCCGTGTTCTTTATAATGCAAACGGCCACTTGATTTTTTCGCCTTACATTGATATAATCAAGACAGCCGGGGTAAGGCTCCCGGCTTGCCTTTTTCTTTGGCTTGCGGTCTGCTTTGGTCGGCGTTGCCGCAAGCCTGTTTTATTTGGTCTTTGCTTCTCGGATTATCCGCGCCGCGTCTGCTGGTGTTTTCGCGGTGGACTCGACCAGCTTTGCAAGCGTTTCAAGAAAAGCGTTAAACTCGGCGTTTGTCATTCCGTCTGGCATTCCCTCACTTCCTTTCTTAAAGGGCTTTCCGTCCTTGCCTTACAATGATATTATAGTTATATTTGCGACTATATGCAATAGGGCATAGTAATTTTTATGACTATAAATTTAACATAAATATAGTCGCGAATTTGTATATAATGACCAGAAAAAAATAGCGTGCAGAATGGCTATATGTAGTATAGGGGGATGAAGAAATGCTGATTTTTCGTTTTGATGTGTTGGATAGACTAAAAAAGTGCGGTTTAACGACCTATTCTTTAACCAAGGATTTGGGAATATCTCCCGCAACTATACAAAAACTGAGAAGGCAACAGACAGATATAAACGCGGCGACGATCAACCGCCTTTGTGGCCTGCTGCATTGTCAGCCGGGCGATCTGCTGGAGTATGTAGAGGACGGCGCAGGCGATCAGCCCGACGACCGATGATTCACTTTGACTTATAATGAAATTATATAGCATAATCTAAGATTATACAATTAGCAGAATATACATAATCTTAGATTATATTTTGTTTATCTTTGGCGAAAAATCCGCGTCATAAAATGGCTAATAATAATAGGAGGCGGTAAACGTGGCATATTCTCAAAAGTCAATTAATGAATATAAAAAGAAAAAGTATTATACAGTTGGCGTTGCGCTCCCTATTGAGTACAAACAAGCTGTGCAAGACGCAGCCACCGCGCGTGGTGTATCGGTTGCAAAGCTATTTGCGCAGATCGTAGGTAGGGAGCTGGGGCTTGATTTGGCGCTTGACGGCTCTTTGCCGGGAGTCAAGCAGATTGGCCAGCCCACCGACCACTGACTGTCCGCCGGAACGTATACGCGCCCGCGCGCGGGGGTAACAGCGCGATTTTGAAATTCACCGGGGCTGGGAGACGGTAACAGCCGCATCAAAAATTCTACGGGGAGTAACATCGCGTTAGCGCGCGATAAAAATTCTACGGGCATGGAGTGATGCTGGTAGAGAAATTTTCAAAGTTCAAAACAATAATTAAAAGTGTACTTAGCATTTTCCAAAGAGAATTTTGCAAGTACACTTTACATTTTTAAGTAAAAGTTCCCATAAAAAAGAAAATAAATTATTGTGAATAAAACGTTTGTGTGATATAATAAGTACGTCAAGTACATAATAGGTCGAACATATTCTCTGGGTTGCAGAGGTTTATGTCACCAGAGAAAACGGTTAGACATTTGTTCTGACCGTTTTTTAATATATGCGGATGAAAATTAAAAAGAGTATAATACTGCATTAAGTAGTTTTTAATACTATCTACGATGGGCGGTGTATTGAATGACAAGTATTTGCGAACAGTGTTTCCATAAATATGTTTGCGGAAAATACAATGCAGATAGGGATTTCCCACGCTATTCTTGCGCTTGTGATAGCAACCAATTTGTTCCGATTGATAAAGTGAAGATTATCGGTAAACAGAATGAAAGCAAAATCATGAAGCGGTATTCGATGGAAGAAAAGAATAGTTCTCTATATACGGCAAAGCAGGTATCGGACTACATACTATATGTCCATCATTTGGAGCATACGGCGATACAAAACCTGCGCTTGCAGTATATGTTGTATGCCGCTTGGTTGGAGTATTACTTGCAAACAGGAGATAGCCTGTTTAGTGAAGAATTCTATGCGTGGCAGTATGGCGCTTGCTGTCAAGAGGTGTACTATGAATACTGCTCTTATGGCGGGATTGATATAGACACGCGATACTGTGTAGACACTAACGAAATAGCGGACGAGGATGCCCGTATTCTGCGCCGAATTGTAAGGGAGTATAGCAAGCTGTCCACAAGAGAACTGTGCGACTGGGTGCGTTCTGACGACTCTCCGTGGTATCAGATTTTTCAAAAGGAACATGCGCCAAAAGGAGTTATTCCATTTCGGGTGATAAAGACGATGGGTAGCAGCTATTTTGCGGAAAAGGTGGGTTGACAGTAGAATCGCTTTTAGAAGAAAAGACAACTCGCTCCGCTCATTCGCATAGAACAAAGTCTGGATTACCACAACTCGCTCCGCGTACTGCTGTAAACAAAAGTCCCGTGCAGGCCGACTCTCTTCGCATACAGGCATAAAACAAAGTCCCATATGTGGCAAGTCGCTCCGCGTACGGGCATAAAACAAAGTCACTTTTTGTTCACTCGCTCCGCTCACAGGTGTAAACAAAAGTGGGGAATAGGTTGAAACACGTTTGATTTTGTGGTATAATAATGTTGCTGTACATAGTGAACAGAATTGCCTGTTTGCTAAAGAAAGAGCCAACACTATGCGTTTGCCGACGTTTGTGCTGGCTCTTTTCTTATTGGTTTCAGTTATTCATTTACAGGAACATGGTCGAAAATTTTAAGCAACGCCGACCATCAAGAGACGGAATGTTTCACGGCCTTTTGGAGTGACCATAGTTTGCGTGCCGCCCCATTGCGTTTTTTCATTGTAGCATTCTTTCAACTCGAAAATGCCATCATCCACATGTGTCTGATACGGCATTAGTTTTCCTTTCTGGTTTCGGTACAAATACTTTTGCTCCAATAGGTAGGAAATGAACTTGTTCTGCGGGATGCAAAGTTCTTTTGCGGTTTCGCGCAAACCGGTGAGCAAATTTCGATCAACCAGTTCATCAAAGTATGCCGCTTTGGGAGCCATGATTTGATTTTCCACCGTCAGTGCAGATATACGGGCTTCGCGTTCAGCCAACGTCTTTTGTGCAACCATCAGAGCCTTTGCCATCAGTTCTTCGGCGCTCATTTCATTTTGACCGGCGATATATCCACCATGCTTGCGGATGGAAGGGATAACCTCGTCTGCGATCTTAGCTTGAAACGCTTCGGCAGCTTCGTTCTTCGCTTTCATTGCAAGGCGGTAGAAAATGTTTTCGGGGATGAAATCTGCCTTTCCCAACTTGTTGGGAAAACCAAGATCAGATAAATACTTTTCTACTGTTTCCCAACGAACATACTCAATCCCATTCTTCTGTTGCGTGAACCCCAGCCCGCGTGCAACGGTTTCCAGTTTCAGATAAGCCGTGCCGTCCTTCTCGTAGCAGTCTACTCCACAGATGTTCATGATGTCGTTCATTTTTATATTCTCCTTTCAGTTAAATCAAAGCAGTTCTCTAAACCGTTCAATAGCGGCATCGTTGTATCGGAAAGCATCTACCTCACGATTGGAATACGGCGACTTGTCGTGATACCAGCATCCAAACTTTTCTGTTTTCATATCGTTCGCTTTGGCTATCATGCCGATCTTGCGTGCAGAGACACCGAACATTTCTCCAACCTCACCAGCAGAATAGTGATGCTGAGTGGAGCGGGGGAGTGGTATTACCTCTTGCCCAGCGAGTTCCTTGCTGGCGTAGCTGATGCAAATTTGTTGATATGTTTCCGACTTGACTTTATCGGAAAGCGCAAGCCAAAGTTCTGCAATGCGAGAGCGGCTTTCTCTGTCTCGGATGATGGTTTGTTCCTTGTCCTCTTTCACAAAGCTGTAATAACCATTTTTGCGGATAGCAGGCAGGACTTCAGAAGTAACCCACCGTTTGAACTGTTTCGCGGTTGGGAGTTTGCTGGAAAGGATGAGACTGTACAGGCCGGATTCGTTAATAAGGGTCATATTTCGTCCTTGACCTGACCCGTCGATTTGACGGGTCAGCTTATCTTCCGCGTCAACGTGCTTTCTCAATGCTTGGTCGGTATCTCCATACCCCAGCGCTTGCGCCACATCCTTACCAACGAACCACGGTTCATCATTGATGGTCAGTGTGCGGATGCTGCCGAAGTCGCTGTGCTGGAAAGTTTGAATGGAAGTGTTCATAGTACGTTCTCCTTTCGCAATTAAGAAAATTTCCTTTCGACCACAAGGTTTATTAAATAGCCCCGAAAATTCGGGTGTACTTAGGTCAGTCCATTTTTGGACTGGCAAATCATGCAGCATGGTGAAGGTGAATAAGTCCAAAATTGGGCTGATTGAATCGTGGGTCGTGGTAAAGGTGGATGCCGACAAATTGGCGATATTAAATTATTTGCTGCATCCAAGTTCTCGAATGTCGTGCATGACATTCTCGTAAGAAATCAGCTCAAAATTGAGCCGATTAAGTTTGCTTGAATGCTTAAAAACCCTCCTTTCAGTAGACATACAAAAACGGCGCAACACATATCAAAGCACAAGAACAAAAGCTATATGACCAGAATAGGCCTTGCATAGCGTAGTAAATGTGTTTTGACGCGTGTTGCGCCGTTTGGCTGTATGAAGTTGTTCTATAAGTATAGCACTACTTAGAGTAGAGTTCAATCAGGAAAAATGCACAAAAAATCCCCGCCGATTTTTCGGCGGGGTAAATATTCTTTTTTAAGAGATGTTCCATCTGGGGAACCGGCGTTTAATCTCGGAAAAATCCGATTCATTCAGCAAATCGCCACTATGTAGCGTTTCAATCTCGTAAAATTCAAACTTATCTGCTGGCACATACACAGCAGAATCCAACTTCACAAAACATCTTTTCACAAACGGTGGATTATAACTTCTCAAAGGATAATTCGTCTGAAACAACAGCTTATGTTCTTTCCCTCGCGTGGAGGAAACGTTTAGAACGGTTATGCCGTCCTCATTTGCGTTTACAATCAAGTACGTTCTTGGATATTCTGGTTCTTTTCCATCACGGAAAGGTATCTTTCCCAGAATTCCTTGTCTTTCACAAAGCATCAGTAGATCACCAGATTCCCGTCCTCGGAATAAACGCGGTACGCATTTTCATCTGCCGATAGCGAGAAATTAAAAAGAACGTCCATTAGAGCATCATCAACAACAACGGTTTCTGGGTCACAGTAAAAGTCAACGCCGTTCACTGTTTCCTTGATTACAGGTTCGTTCTTATCCTGTTGATAGATTTCGATTATCTCAGCTATGCGCGCGCTTTCTTCCTTCAAAGCGGACTTTGGTATTATAGATTCTAACTTGCTTCGATAGCCGTTGGGCTGCTCGGAAGCATCGAAATATTTCTCCCAGAAGTGAAATGTGTGGTTAAGGTTGGAAAGTTCCCTCGCGGAAAGATGCCCGAAGATTTCCATGGAAAGATTTAGAGAATCGTATTCCTCTTGCGTAAAATCAGGGTCAAACTCTACGCTGTCTTTGAGCAAACCGGCGAAGTCGTTCTTATATCGCAGTCGTACAGATTCGACAACGCACCCATTGGCAAACGCGCATATATTATCGTCAAACAAAGGATGGTCATACTGCGCCATGCTGATAAGGTCAGCAAAGAGAAGCATTTTTTGAAGCTTCATGTTTCCGTCGAAAGTGTCACGACGTTCGTCCATTCCATGACGAATAAAAAACTTTGCGCACTTTAAAGCAGTTGACATCCAAATCACCTCCCAAATAGCACGTTTGCATACTTGTATTATATGCGGAAACAATGTAGTTGTAAAGGATTTTGGAAAAATTGAAGTGAGGGGATTATTGAATGTTCCATACTTTATATTGTAGGTTTTATTGGAAAACACGATTGACAACGAATTAGCTATAAACTATAATGAAAATACGGAATAAGACATTATTCCGCATTAGATATAAGCGGGGGTTAATGGCTTTTTAGCCATTAACCCCTTTAGATTTTGATAAATATAAAAAGGCAATCCGCTCTGGATTGCCTTTTTCGTTCTTATGCAAGTTCTAACAAGTCTGGGTTTTTCTTTTTCCAGAACATAACCTTTTCCATTGCATCCAGAAAATCTTCGTTTGGTTCTGGTGCTTTCTCGGACAAAGCCTGATAAGCAGATGCACACGCGGAACTAAGTTCTGTGCGTCGATCATTAAAGTCGCCTATGTTCATACCGCCGGGCGAGCAAGACAGTTCGGTGTATTGCTCCACATAACTGCATAGTGATATTGCCTTGTCGTGCAAATCGTCATATTTTGACGGGGCGTGTTCTATTTCTCCGAGCCAGATGTTTGCCAATTCCGAACAAAGTCTTGTTGCAGAAACAGCATTAGAAACTGTGGCATCTTCATAAAAATATTGCAGAGCATCGTTAAAATCGTGGTGATAGCAATTTCGATAAACAAACTGGGAAGTTTCTGTACGGCGGTTCTCAAATATAGCATCGTTCCATACCGCAGATGCAAGTCCGCTTATTGAATCACAAGCGGTATAGGATTGTTCGGACAATTCAAGTATTTTCTGGATGTTATATAAAAATTGTTGCGTTTTATAATACTTGTAAACGCCAAAAAATGCGCCGCCGACTACAATTAAGATGCAGAGAACGGCAATAAGAGGCTTTTTGACTTTTTTATTTTTCTTTTCCTTTGGTAATTCTTCGCTTTGTTCCTCTATATCAAGTACAGATGGAACAGGTTTTTTCGGTTCTGGAAATTTTACTCTCTCCCCACATTTGGGGCAAGTCCCAACTCCACCAGCGGCGCAACGTAGTTTCTGTCCACACTTAGGACATGCGACTATAACCTTTTGTTCGTTGTCCATTTTCTTTCCCCCTGATTTATTTGTTTGACGGTGGTTCGGTAGGAATTTTCCCCCTTATATCCAAACCGCCGCATTGCATTATAAAGTTGATGAAAAAATCTATATCCTTTTGGTTTTGCGCAGTTTTTGAAATAGAGAATGTATTATCGGATATATGTAGCAAGACTTGGTTTTCAAAAGAATCGAAGTCAACCCAAAAACTTTTAATATCGCTGACCGTATAGCGATATGTTTTTGCTCCTATCGCTATGCCTAAAACGTAAGGATGGTTTACGGGATTGTATTTTCTAAATTCGTACTGCTGGAAAAATTCTCGACGTGTAATCTCATCCTCTATATTTACATTATTATTTGGTTGCTGCATCGTGGTTATCTTATCAAAAATGAGGATCAACATAATAGCCATAGGGATTGCGACTATCGTCGCGGTTCCGCTATCAATATCCGTAAACAGAAGCGACCAAAACGAAATAAACCAACATGCGCAAAACAAAAACAAAAGTACCAGACAACCACCACAGCCGTCTCCGTTTCCACCGTTATTATTTCCACCACCTCCACCGCGCTTATAGCTTCTGGCGGCTCTTTTAGCGGCATAGTAAGCGTTGGAATACGAACCAGCACGCCGCGGGTGCATACGAAATTCAAGAAATTTAATAAAGTGTTCTATCATGGCACACACACCTTACACGGTTCATAACCTTTTGCGATTGCTGTGTTTCTGTCAATTTCTGTTCTGCTATTCTTTACATAATGGCAACTGTAAGTATGAAACTTTTTCCCCTTTTCTGCAATATAAACCGTTCCTCCACCGCTATTGTAAGAAGATGTGTTTGTGCTTGATCCATTGCTTGACGATGAAAAAGGTCTGCCAACCGTTAAAGTTGCACCGCTGTTTTGCTCTTGCAGTTTTTCGATTCTTTCATCTTTGTTCTCAATCTGTTTTTTCAGTTTGGAATTTTCTTCGCTCAACAAATCATAGCGATTGGATAACATATCGTATTCTGCGTAAAGCGATTTATTTTCCGCATTCAGCGATTCAATTTCTTCCTGCAAATCTACGATTTCAGATTCTAAATCTTTAATCTGTTCCCTATAATCTGAAAACCCCTGAATCGTAAAAACAAGTAGCGCGGTAAATGCAATCGCTATTAGACCGACAGATAAATTCTTCCATTTTACTTTCTTTATTGGTTTTTCTTTATTTATGGTCGTTTTAATGCTTTTTTCTTCATTTATTATTAAAGATTGACCAACCGTACTCGGTGGAATCGTTTTCTTGCACTTTATACAAGAGGTTTCTGTTTTAGACTTAATTTGTTCTTGTCCGCAATATGGGCATTTAATATATTCCACTTTTTATCATCACCCAAGAAAATGCAAAATTCCTCTTGACTTTTTGATTCCCATAAAATATAATGGGAATCAGAAAGTGAGGTGAGTATTATGTCTCCGATGGGGAGGCCAAAGAGTGACAAGCCAAAAGCAACGCAAATTGGCGTTCGTCTTGACGATGAAACATTGAAAAAGCTGGATGAAAACGCTAAGTTTTATGGAGAAACAAGAGTTTCTTCTTTGCGCCGCGGCATAGAGCTTGTCAATCAAAGTATAAAAAAGAAATAGGGTGTTGGAGGCCTGAGAAACCACACCAACACCCTACGACACCAATCCACAGGGGATGGTAAATCTATTCTACCATTCCTCCGTGGAGAAATCAAGGAGGAAAACTAAAAATGAACGAAAAAGCCGTAAATGGGATGAAAGACAAACTTGTGCAGATTCGGAACACACTGGAAACCGCGTCCCATTTGCAGGACATGATGATTACGGATTACTTCGACGAAGCAGTATACCCCGAACCGTCTCTGCTGATGCGCACGCACAAGGGATGTGAGATTGTAACTCGCGCGGTAATGGATTACCTCGAAAAAGCCTACACAGAAGTGCAGAGCGCGTGTGAATTGGTGGGGGTGTCGTGATGAACGATTTGCAAGTGTTCGAGCAAGACGGCGTTGACGTTGTTGACAGCCGAGACGTTGCGAAGATGACGGGAAAACGACACGACCACCTTATCCGGGATATTGCTGGATATATCAAAATTCTGTCTGGGGCTAACGCCCCCAAATCTGGGGGCGTTAACGAGCGCAATTTTGCGCTGGTTGATTTTTTCATCCCCAGTACATACAAAGACGGAAAAGGCGAAACCAGACCGTGCTATTTACTCACCAAAAAGGGCTGTGACATGGTAGCAAACAAAATGACTGGTGAAAAGGGTGTTTTGTTCACCGCCGCCTATGTAACTGCTTTCGAGAAAATGCGCGATACCATCCGCAAGGGCGCGCTGGTCGTGCCAGAGGATTACCCATCTGCCTTGCGTGCGCTGGCAGACGCAGAGGAAAAGCGGCTGGCATTGCAAGCAAAGACAGAGCAGCAAGCGCAGGTGATCGGGGAACTGAAACCGAAAGCCGACTACACCGACCGCATTTTGAAGTCGAAAGGCGTTGTCCCGATTACCGCCATTGCCAAAGACTACGGCATGACCGGAAACGAAATGAACAAGCTGCTGCACCGGTTCGGCGTGCAGTACCGCATGGGAGACATGTGGCTGCTGTATCGCTGCTACCACGGAAAAGGGTACACCCACTCTGAAACCTTTGATTTCGAGCATAAGGACGGAACGCCTGACGCGCGCATGACAACCAAGTGGACGCAGAAAGGGCGGCTGTTCCTTTATGAAGTGTTAAAGGAAAATGGAATCCTGCCCATGATTGAACGAACCGACTTGGATAAGGCGCAGTAAGCGTATTGAGCAGGAGGGATAATAAATGTTCTATTTGAAGCATAAAGGGAAAAAACTTGAAATCCAAGAGGACAATGTTTACACCTACTGTCCTCTATGTGGCAAGGAACACACTGTCGATTTGCAAGAAATTTTATCGTCTGGCGGCGATCTATACGGAACTAATGTTTATTGTGCAATTTGTTCCGAAAAGCGTCAGAAAGAAAGACAAAAAGAAAAACTCGAACCTTACGAAAAAGAAATTGCGTCGATTGCGCGACGGCACAATACCACTTCTGATGAAGTGAAAGGAATCATGATCTCTGGTTTAGAACACGGTTTTGATGTGAAAACCTGTTTGATCGGCGCAAGGCTCGCGCTTTCACTGTCGGATGGAGTGGAAGAGTATTTCACGGTAGGAGAAGCTGCTTCGGTTTTGGGTACAGACGAACGGACAGTGGTGCAAGAGCTGGAAAAGGCCGGTGTATCACCAGCGAAAATTACTACGCTGCCTGGCTCGAGTGGCTATTAGGAAAATAACTTCTGTGTGCTTGTGAATCTCAAAACCTTGGATAATTCGCGGTAATCTGGTTGTGCAGGAACGGCATACCACCCACGCATTGTGGGTGGTATGTCAAAATCGTAGGTCTACTTTTTGTCACACATTCACCTTGACACTCTACTCAAAGTAGAATATACTGAGACCACTATTTCGGCGCACGTCGCGCCATTGATGGCAGGATTTACCTGTGTGTGGTCGAGGTGCGTCCTTTTGTATTTTACAAAGGAGACAGATTATGATGGGAACTTTGGAACTGGTCAGGGCAGAGCGTTTCGGAGAGGTCGAAGCAGACATTTATTCCAACGGAACAGAAATGTTTATGACCATAAGCCAGCTTGCAGCGTGTTTGGGGTACGCGGACAAGCGTGCAATCGAAAAACTGTTGGAACGAAATGAATATCTGAAAGAAGAACAATTTTCGTTCATACAAAAGGTACCGTACACCACGGGGGGTACCCAGCAAACAAGAACATTCACCGAGGACGGCATATACGAGGTAACGATGCTTTCCAAACAGCCGAAAGCACGGGAGTTCCGCGCATGGATTCGTGGCATTCTCAAAGCGTTGCGGCGTGGTGAAGCAACCATTGTTCCAATGACAGATTACCAGAAAAAGATCATTGAGACGCGAGAACAGGAAGTCCATTTGGGGAAAGCGCAGCTTTTGGAACGCATTGCCGAGGGGTATCAAGGAACATTTCGTCAAGTCTTGCAAGCGCACGCAACAAAGGAGTTGACGGGCGAGTTTCTTCTTCCGCTTCCTGAGATTAAAGAGCAAACCTATTCTGCAACAGAAATAGGTGATATGGTCGGAATCACAGCGCATATGGTGGGCGTGCTTTCCAATAAGTACGGTCTGAAAACAGAAAAGTACGGATTGTGGTATAACGATAAGGCAAGGAACTCAAACAAAGAAGTTCCGAGTTTCCGATATTTTGAAAGCGTCATACCGGAACTAAAGGCTATAATCGAAAACCAGAAAGCGGAAAAAAGAAAGTAATCATACCAGACAATGGATTGAACAAAACAGCAGGTTCGGAGCATTATCGACGGATGGAAAGGGGAATAACAACATGCCTACATTCAAAGACTTCGAGAGGGGAGCAGAGCGGTATTTCCGATCCTGTAAGTTCCTTTCTGACAATACTGTTTCGCAAAAGAAACTGGTGTATTCCTACCTAAAGGAATTTTTGAAGGGGAAGGAGAACGAACCGATAACCGTAGAAACAATGATGGATTTTCGGAACTCACTTTCGGATTTCAAGGCAACTACCATCAACAAATACATGTCCCAGCTTCGATCTATGTTTTCTTGGATGGAGGAAACGGGATATTGGAACGGCGCAAATCCAGTCAGACAAACGCTGAAAGTCAGAAGTCCAGAGCATCAAATCAAAAAGGTGCTGAACGACACAGACCTATTCCGCATTTCTCACATGAACGAAATCGCGCCATCACAAGATCGCGTCACATTACGGCGCAAAGCGGTAGTTATGATTCTGCTGACCTCTGCTATCCGAGAATCCGAATTGATTGCTATTCGTCCGGTAGACCTCGACTGGGAGCGCGGTACAATCTATATCGCAAAAGGTAAGGGAGACAAGGACAGAACGGTGCTGTTCTCTGAACCGGCGCAAGCGGCGGTCATGGCATACATGGATTTATCCAGACCAAAGAAAGCCACTGACACAGACCCACTTTTTATTTCGTCTGAGCGGTTCGGGATTGTAGGTATATGCCGAAAAACCGTCATGCGTGATGTGAAGGAGTTTGTAAAACAGCTAACAGGGCGCACAGATATTTCCCCCCACTGTCTGCGCCACACGTCGGCGCGTCAAATGATTTCGGCGGGTGTTCCGATTGCAGAAATTCAGGCTTTACTTGGTCATGCAAGCACTACAATGACAGAGCATTATGCAAAGCTGCTTGCCCCAGACGTTGCCCCAATCAAGTCCGCAGCAGAAGTGTTTAACAAGAAAAGCATGTAAGAAAAGAAGCACCCAGACGATCAACAGTCGAATGGGTGCTTTGTCTTATTCTATTTTATAGAGTGTAGCGTTCACGCTTCAAGTCGGCATATTGTTTGCGACATAGTTATCGCTTCCGTTGTCGGTCACACCAGCCCAAGGAGTAAAAGAAGAGCCGCCGCCGTAGCTTACGCCGCCATTGTTTGTTACCATGTTATACCTTGTGTTTGTGCCAAGCGTAATGCCGCCAGAAGAAAGAAACAAGTTCGATGATATGTTATTGCATCCACAAATTATGTTTCCTGTTCCGTTTTTAATGGAAGTTAGTGTGAGGTTGCCATAAAAGGTGTTTCCAATAAATGTGCAGGAAGAACAATCTGTCAAAGACACATCGCCTACAAATTGGTTGAGATAGAAGAAGTTTTGTGCGCCTGTAGCGTTTGCTGCTCCGCATTCCGAGAAAGATACTTCGCTTAAAGAACAACGCTCGAAATACGATCTTGACATGTCTTTTATAGCAGTATTTGGAATAGCACTATCAAAAGCGGAAATAGATAGATCGCTTGCAGGCATCTTGATTCCGGTTTGAGAAATAGCAATCAACTGGACATTTTTCATCAGCAAGTCGCATCCGGAAGTTTGCGACAAGTCGATCAAACACAAAGATGAAGATGAGGACGGATCGTTTATTTCAATCGTCAAATCTTGCATATGGAATATGGTTATATACGACTGTGCTTGAATGAGTGAAGTGTTCAATGACAAGCTGGGACGAAGGATGGTTTGATGTGGAGAAACGATTCCGGGTGCAATCTGGGTCGCACCGGTGTTTTGACCAACAATCAATACATTGTTATATAGATTTAATGGATTTTCCAGATTGTAAATGCCAGCTAGAATCAGAACATCCATTCCAAGTGCTTCCGAAAGTTGAATCGCGGCGTTGATCTCCACATCATCCGCTGTTCCATCACACAAAAAATCGCATGTTGTTACCGTTGCACCATCCGTTGACGTGCCAACTACAACATAGCCGCCGCGACTACCTCCGATGCCATTAAGGTGTTGCAGTGTATCAGAAATAGCGTTGAGTTCGGATGCGTTGATTGCTGGCGGCTGACCGTTTATCCATCCGGGGTTTATGTATTTGCCGTTAGTAATAGGCATGTAATTACACTTCCTTTCTTTTTCGTTTTTAGTTTCCTACGGTAGAGTAATCAATCTGGATTGCGTTGATTTCTTCTGCCGTATTCGCTTCATAAATAGCTTGTTTTATGGATTCTTGATGCCGCCTGTATGGGTCAACATAAGAATCAATGGCAAGGAATAATGCCTTGTACTGCTCGAATGTGAATGTGTGTCTTTCTTTCTTTTGCGCGTGCCATTCTAAAACATACTGTTCTTGAGCAGATGATTGAAGTTGATACTTGGTAAGGTTGAAAGCCATTTCGGTCTGATCCTGCTCGGTCACGCCGTACACCTTGCCGTCTGTCCACGTCAGCGGATGCGCGGCGAGCCAGGATGCAAGGGATTTCTTGTTCTTCTGCTGCTTGGCCGCGCGCAGATTTGGAAGCCTGTCCGCTTCGATCTCATCCTTGCTGCGTAGCATCGGCTTTCCGTCTACGAGCTTATAACGCGGAACGGATGGTGTTGTATTAGTGTACAGGCCATCATCAAAATAGTGGCTCTGGCACAGGTTATATTTGTCGCCCGTCCCCTCGTCTATTTTTATCCATCCAGTAAGATTATCAGGCGTCTTTATACCGCCTTCGCACTGAATGATTCGACAATGCTCATCTATTTTAACATATACCTTGGATAACATCTTGCACCTCACAATTCCGCGGATAAAAGTACTTTGCTTCCATCTTCTGCAATTCTAAAATCGCATACTGCATACTCTGTTAATCCGGTATCGGGTATTTTGCATATAATTGTTACATAGTTGTTTCCATAGGTCACAATACTAACGCTTTCCGGAGTGGCATAAGATGTGCCTTTTATCGCAATTTGAATTTGGCTTGGGTTGCAAATTACAATAGGAATGGTTCTCATCGTCGTTGGAATGGGAACCATGAATATAGCATCTTGACCGCTCACAAACCTGAAATATGACGCATTGAATTTTCTATCAGGCGTAATATCTAATAGATATGCTTGGCACTTCTCCAGCTGTATCGCATAATCGCTGTCCGGCTGCGGGAGTTGTTGCCATTCACCATTCGCATCTTGATAAGCCGCTGTTTGCCCCACACCCCGTTCCAGCTTGGCAAATACAAA
>ERZ1643249.754-NODE-754-length-34589-cov-6.089796_pt1 | contig 34589 bp, 24 predicted proteins | sample MGYA00579263_ERZ1643249 | MGnify/ENA primary metagenome ERZ1643249 (study PRJEB29033, sample SAMEA4952264) | chicken gut metagenome | biome: Broiler Chicken; feature: Gastrointestinal Tract; material: Caecum | place: Ireland | collected 2018 | study: Broiler...
TCCTGTGAAAGATATTGAAAAGGTCCTGGATGAAACGGCAGAACGGTATGACGCAGGCAAGATCATGGTTTGCCTCACCGGCGGAGAACCTATGCTGCATCCTGATTTCTATAAAATTGCGAATCTGATACAGGAAAAAGGATTTCTGTGGGGAATGACAACCAACGGATCCCGGATCGACGATGCTGCGGCCTGCGCGCTGGCCGAAGCCGGTCTCGGGAGTGTTTCTGTCAGCCTGGATGGATTTGCAGAAGACCATGATTTTCTGAGAAACCGGAAGGGTGCTTTCGAAATGGCGGTTCATGGAATCCGGAGCCTGCAGAAGTGCGGGAAATACCGCGGAATTCTGCAGGTTACAACTGTGGTTCACAGAAAGAATATCGGACGGCTGGAAGAAATGTATGGTTATCTGAAAGAGATGGGAATCACACACTGGCGTCTGACCAATATGGATCCGATCGGGCGCGCGGAAGACCATTCGGATCTTCTGCTTGACCGGAAAGGATTTCTGACGCTTCTGTCTTTTATCCGTGAAAAGAGATTCTGCATTACAGATAACATGGAAGTCACCTTTGGATGCGCTCATTATCTGACTCCCCAATGGGAAAAAATGGTGCGGGATCACTATTTTCTCTGTGGTGCGGGAATAAACATTGCCGGAGTGCTGTGCAATGGGGATATTTATTCCTGTTTTGACATTGAACGGCGTCCGGAACTGGTGCAGGGTAACGTGAAAAAAGACAACTTCTGCGATGTCTGGGAAAATCGTTTCCACGAGTACCGGTGGGACAGAACCTCTTCATGTGAAATGTGCCGGAACTGTCCGGAGTCATTTCTATGCGGGGGAGATTCCTTTCACACCTGGGATTTTGAAAGAAATCGTCCGGGAATTTGCCTGAAGCAGAATGTTTTGTAGCGGTTCGGAGGGTGAACAGTCACATAAAAAGTATAGGAGTTAAAAATAACAAAAAGCAACAAGAAATTTCATGAAACATCAACAAACTTCCTAAAACATCAATAAACTTCTTGCTGTTACATATACGAAATGGTATACTAAGAAAAAAAGCAGGAGGAGTAAATGGACAGTGTAAATATCGGGCAGGAGATTATTATCCTGCGAGGCGCTAAAGGCTGGACGCAGCAACAGCTGGCAGATATGCTGCAAACGACGGTGAGAACGATAGGGGCATGGGAATCCGGTGCTTCTATTCCCAGAAACGCCATGAAGGTAAAGATCGCGAAGGTTTTTGAACTTCCGGAAGATTATTTTCTTTCGGATGATGGAAAGGCGGTCGCTCCGAAGACCTTTCAGCAAAGAGAAACAGAAGTTGAGGATGTCATGAGAAAACTGGAGAAGCTTCTGTCGGAATCAGATGCCGTAGTTTCTGAGACGCAGAAAAAATTTTGTCTGGATTCGTGTTATAAAATATTAACAGATATACCAAAAAAGTAATCAGAAAGTACAAAAACAACAGCTGGAATTTAAGAAAAAGTACAGAAAATGATCGTTTGGGAGATCGTAAAAGAGAGTGAAATATGAGAAGGGGGAACAAATGATGGCAAATGTTATCGGTTTGGATTTTGGAAATTGTTATTCATTTCCGTGCTTTATTTCTGAAATTGACCTGAGTAAAGGAAGAATAGGAGGAATTGTACATGATTTGCTGCCGAACGGCAGGAATGATGGGATTCCAAGTGTATTTTTTTATTCGAACAAAGTGCAATTAAATCAAAATTCAAAGCCTTTGCCATGGTGCTGTGAAGATGCGGTCAGAACGGCAGCAAAGCCGCAAAAAAACAGAGTGCGGACACTCAAACGACATCTTGGTGAAAAGTTAGTGCTTGACGACAGAACGTTTACCTATGATGAAGCGATCACGCAGGTGATTCAGCACTGTATCCGAAGTGCAAATAAGGTACTCAAGGCGGGATACCTTACAGAGACAAATTTGGTTTCTATTGCTTATCCGGCAACATATACCAATGCACAGAAGACACGGCTGATTGAACTGGTGGAAAAAGCCACACTGGAAAACGGCGAGCATCTGAAAGTGTTCGGAACGATTGCGGAACCGGCTGCTGCTGCGTTGGACTATCTGGCAGAATTTGCTAAATCTTCTGCGGAAACAACTGTGTTAACTTACGATCTTGGCGGCGGTACTTTTGATCTCGGGCTGGTTGCGGCATATCCGAAGGGAAGGCAAAATGCAAGCGGCCATACATATTACTATGATATTATCAATACAGATGGCATCAATGATCTTGGCGGCACTGAATTTGATGAGGTGATGTATCAGATACTGCTTAAAAAGTTTGGAGCAGTAAGAAAGCTGTCTCAGGGCGAAAAAAACATATTGAAAACATTATCCGAGTCAACGAAAATTGAACTTTCCAATAATCAGGAAGTTTATCCCGAGATATACAATGCGGATACGGGAGAGTATGACGAGATTACAGTGACCAGGGCAGAATTTGAAGAAGCGGCCCGGCCGCTGCTTATGCGTACAATCATAAAGACACAGGAAATGTTGAAAAATCACCAGAATCAAAGGCCGGAAGCGATTTTGCTGACAGGCGGCGCCAGCCAGATGCCAATGGTATTGAATGAAATGGAGAAAGCATTTCCGGAATACCGGGGAAAAATCATATATTACAGACCAAGCAGAGCGATTGCATATGGAGCGGCAAGGTACGGAACCTCCGAAGAAAACAGCAATCCATCTACAGGATCCGTGATAGTGCAGCGAACTATGTATGATCTTGGAATTCGCTTTTTTGAGAAAGACGAAACGGAAATCCTCTACATAGATACTTAAAAAAGGGAACGGAAATCCCCTGTCAAACAGAGTATCGGTCTTCTTATACCAGATCTCTACAGCAAAGATATTCGACTTTTGAGGTATATGAGGCAAAAGGAGACAACCCCAATAAATATAAAATCGATACAGATTATACTAATATTATGGCGGTGAAACTGGATCACGGAACGCCTGTTCCAAAAGGGACGGAATCCATGACACGGCTGGGTATTGACGCATTGGGACGACTTACAATTGAGGCTTACGATGTAAAAAACCCAAACCAGAAATTAAAATCTTCCTATACATTGAAAAATTTAAGTTCAGAAAAATCTTCAGGAGGATGAAGCTATGAAAACAAAAGAAACGGTTTGTGCACTTGGTTGCGACATAGGAAATGGATACGGTTTTGTGTCTTATTTGACAGACGTGAAGCAGGATCCGATGGCAATGCTCCCGGCACAGTATGAACTGAGCGCCGGAATGCCTACCGCTGCATACATTACGCCTCCGGAAGGCTCGCCTATTGAGGTCTTCAGTTCGGAAAAAGGTTCGGCGGAAAAGCTGATTGCCAGAAAACCGGAAAATGGGATGTACGCTGTCAAGACAAGGCTGCGTGAAAGATATGTAACCATGAAAAATATGAAACAGCCGGTGTCCGTGGGTTCTGTATATGCGGCAATTGCAAGAGATCTGCTGATTCTTGCAAATGAAGAGCTGGCGAACAGGAGTCTTCCGGAACTTTATGATATTGTACTGACGTTTCCAGCGTCCTTTTCAGATGACCTCGAATTGCTGAACTATATGACGCAGAGTATTGAGAAACTGAAAATTAACGGTCATTCGGTGAAAGTGGTAGGACGATTGCCGGAACCTGCAGCGGTCGCTATTGACTATTTATACTATATGCAGAACGTGGCTCCGGAGTCGATCCGTTTGAAAGAAGACCATTTTACTGTTTTGGTTTATGATCTGGGGCATGGCACATTTGATGTGGCTCTGGTAACGGCAAATGACCGGGAGGAAGCTTATCAGGTCATTGCAAAGGATGGAATCCCGGATGTGGGAGGGAAGGATTTTGATGAGATTCTGTATCAGGAAATCTGTCGGCTTTTAAAGGATAAATTTGATTATGTACCTGCTAATGCAAGGGACAGGGAGTCGCTTCGTCGGGAGGCAGTCAGAGTAAAGCATGAACTGACGGATAATCACGAAAGTTATATCTCGCCGCTGATCGGAAATGACAGGATAGAGGAAATCGTGATTACAAGAAGCCGTTTTGAGGAGTTGATTCAGTATAAATTGGTTCAGACACTGGAACTCACGCAGCAGATGATGAATATGTATGCCGGCAAAAGAAAAATTGACGCTGTGGTACTGTCCGGAGGAGCCAGTCGTATGCCGGTGGTGAAGCAAATGCTGGAGAAAATTGCAGATGGAATTCCGGTAATGCTTTATCGGCCCAGTGAAGCGGTTTCTTTTGGCGCTGCGCGGTACGCGAAGGGAATCTGGAAGGAAATTAGGGCAGGAGAAAAATCCGGAAAAAAGCAGCCCTCGTCCCTGAGTGTTTCCCGGAATCCGGTTCAGAAAAATAAGCTGGATGGACGAAGATCAGAGACAGGAAATGATTACAGGAGTTCCAATCGTCAGCTGGAGCAGTTTACCGAATACAGGTATGGAATTTTTCAGGAAGTGCAAGGAAATCTGAAGGGAATCGTGAACTTTGTGCTAAATCAGGGTGTGAAGCTTCCGGCAGCGACAGAGAAATTTTGCTTGCGGTCTCCGTCCAGCCGCCTTCAGATAAAAGTATATCGCTCTGTTGGCAAACAGTGCAAGGTAAACCAGGCACTTCCGGATGACTGTGTTTCAATCCGATGGTTCCAGTTCGATGTTCCTGAAAATCAGGAGTGTAACGTCTTGTTTACGGTTGAGGAAGATTACAATATCACGGTACAATGTACCCTTCCGGATGGAAGCACCTTGTACAGGAGTACAGCGGATGTGATTGATTCAGTTCAGAAGCAGGAGGAGAATGCATGATAAGAATTGAAGGAAACTCTGAAAACTCCATGAGTATTAAAAAACGGGGATATGGTGTAGATAAGAGTAGCAGAGAGTATTTTGAATATTTATATCAGGCGGTTTTGCTGGAAATGAAGACGCGGGGATTTTCAGAATATATTGATAATTTAAAGCAGAACAAAAGAGAACTGCAGAATATAGATATCATTGATGCCGCAGTTGTCTTTACAGTCTATGATCACTATACAAAAAATTTGAATATAAATGCAAAATCAGAATATATTCCTATTCCAGTAGAACATTCTTGGAGGGAAACGTTAAGTTCGAAGATAAAACTATATAGGTGGAATGAATGCTATAGGTATGGGATGTACAAGCTGACGGGTTATGGAGAAAAAATTCTGGATATGCTGAATTGGATAACGCAATATGGAAGAGAAGAGCATATACAGTATGTTCGTAACCTGGAAAGAAATAAAGAGAAGAACACAGAACTTTTGAACCATGCAGAAAAAGAGGCAAGAGAAATACAGGACAGAGCCATAGAGAAAGCGGAGGCTCTGCGTCATCAGGCAGAAAAGGAAGCTCAGGAGATCTGCGACAGAGCCAGGGAAGATGCCTGTCAGATACGGAATAAAGCCCAGCAGGAGGCAGATGATCTAAAAGAAGAAGCAAGGAAAGAAACGGAACGTCAGGTGAAGAGCAGCGAGGAAGAGATAAAAGCACATGTTACACAACTGTTTCAGAATCAGCTAGCTGCAAAGCTCGCAGAACGTCAGGCGTTTATGCGTCGGGAAATATCTGAAGAACTGGATATTTATCATGAGGAAGCCAAAAAGGCGGCGGAGCAGATTGACCGCCGCCATGGAGAAATGTGCGATAAGACGAATGCGCTTCAGGCACAGTGGATGAGAGCATTGGATGATTCCTATGAAAAACTTACGGAATTAAAAACAGAATTTTATCGAACGCTTCATGAATGGCAGGTGTCGCTGTATCCATCGGAATTTCAGCCGATTGCGGAGAGGTATATTGAATTGTATCGTATCCTGAACCTTGATAAAATACTTCGCGGAGAAATCATGTCCCATCTTCAGAAGACTGTTGATGAAGGAGTAAAAAACACAGAAATCCCCGAAGAGAGTATGCCGGAAAACAAAATGACAGAAGACGTCTCAGGGGAAAACGAATCCTTGGAAAAAGGTTCAGGGGAATTTCAGCAGGTTCCGGAGCCGGATGGAAAGGAAACAGAATTCTCCGTACAGACAATGGAAGCGCTCCAGAGACTCAATACTACCTTAAACCGTTTTCTGAAGAAATTTGAGCAGTCGTTGAGCGGCCTTGGCCTGTATATTTATTTTCCGAAACAGGGAGAGAATTTTGATGAAATTCTCCATGTATGCGATGACGAGGATGTGGATACATATGAAAAACAGATCGACAGATGCATCACACCGGGTGTTATGCGAAAACGCCAGTTTGACGGTGAGGATGATGTGGTGATTCAGGCAGTTGTGACGGTAAAAAAACCATTTGCAGAAAGCGAGAGGGTTTAGCATATGACAGTTACACAATTTGAAGCTGCATTGATATATGATCAGCATTATCATAATTCTTCGGATTTCAGCGTGCCGGTTCTGGTCATAGACGTCGATGAACTGGAGGCCGGGATCTGCAGATATGAAAATGGGACGCTTACACTGGCGGCCTGCACTGATAAGGCGAAAGATGTAGAAAAGCTGCGGGAAAACGCTTTTGGGCTTAGCAAATATGAACTAATGCCGGTATGGAAAAGCCGGATGCCGGAAATTAATGCTTGTTTGGAAAAGTATTATCGGTCAGCGGAGGTAATAAATGCCGTGGCGGTTTGCGTGCCTGAGAAAAATCTGGAGTTGACCTGCTCGGATCTGAAAAATATGTTTGCAGATACCAGAAAGCGGCTGGAAACAGTATTTCAAAAGACATCTGAACTTTTAAAAAACAGCCGGATAGATGAAGACCATATGCGGATTTTATTGATCGGACAATTTGCAGAGTATGTTCTGTTTCAGTATGCGGCAAAGGAGTATTTTTCTTTTGATCCTTTTATGGAAGATACGAGATTTTCTCCGTACACCATAGCGATTCCATCTGAGATTCTTATAGCGCAGGCCGGAGAAATTGTGGAAACGCAGACAATGGTAGATCATGATCTTGAGTTGCTGTATTGGAAACAGGGAAGCGGAGGCAGGATGGAAAAGAAGTCTTTGGTGCTGTTAAAAAGAAACCAACCATTGCGGGAACTGGAGAAAGCGCAGTACACAGATCCGGTTTATGTGTCGGCAGAAGAAGCGCTGACTTTTGTTAAGGACGGAGCGGAGAAAACAGTTCGCCTGCCGTATACAATTCCTGAAGGCTCAGGAGATCTGGTGGAGGTTACTGTAGTTATGTCGGAGTCTGGAATCTGTATTCGATTGAGACGGACGGATATGCCTTCACACATATACGATATCGATTTATAAAAGCGAAGAGGTATGAGGATGGATGAAAGAGAAAAGAAAAACTTGAGAAGGCAGCTGCAGATGCAGGCAGATTCAGTCGTTCATATGGATGACAAACAACTCGCTTTATCAGTAGCAGCAGTATGCAATGCTCTTTTGAGAAGTGTTTCCACTTCGATATCCATAGATTGGTCTGAGGATGAATTTGGAAATCTGTATGCCGCTTATCTGGCTATGAGTTCGTATATTACCGCTTTTTTCGAGTCGTCCGCACAGTCTCCGGTAGCGCAGAAGATTCGTGAGACCGAACAGGCAACGATAGAACAGCTGAAAAAGGAACAGAAGAGGGCTGCCGCCGCACGACAGGAATCGGACGAACTGAAACAAAGACTGGAAAAAGTGGCCCGTGAAAATGAGGAACTGGAAGAAGTTGTCGCGAAAAAACGTGCCGGAATGGAAGAACTTCAGCGTAATCGACAGGCACTGATTTCTATGGAAAAAGAATACAGTGATGAGAAACTTGAGAGGCAGAAAGAGGAGAACACGGAACTTCTGGCGACTATATCGGAGAGAAAGCATGAGATGGATACTCTGATGAAGCATGAGGAACGACTGAAAAAAGAGAGTGAGAATATTGAAAATGAGATTGAGAGAGTCAATATCGCCATTCATGAGCAGCCGGAAAGGAACAAAATGCTTCTTCAGGAATTTGAAACACGCAGTGAGCTTCTTCGGAAACTTCAGGGCGCCCAGGAAAACTGTAATCAGAAACAGCAGCAGGAGCTTCAGAAAAAAATAGACGAGCTGATGCCGATGGTGGAGAAACTGCAGACGGATTGTGCTATGCTCGAAGAACGTGCAAAGGCGCTGGAACAGCAGAAGACTCAGTATGACACGCAGAAACAGACACTTTCTACAAATGTTCTGGAGATAATAGAACGGGCATTGAATGGACTGGACGGTATTGTCGGAGAACACAGAGAGAGACTTGTGAAAGTTAAGAACAAAGCAGAGTATCTTTCCGAAAGAGTAGAGGAATGCAACAGGTTAAGGAAAGAATACAGAGATTGGTTTGATGCGGACTGTACGCCGTTGGAGACGATGATGAACAATCTGAAACAACCAGAGGCTGTTCAGCTTCAGGAAACATTGGATCCGGGACAGACAGATACTGTCAGAGAGCTACTGAATCAGGTGCAGCATGATCTGAATCAGCTGGATGGTATTCTGGAAAAATGTGTGGCAGCGGTGCGTGCAGATCAGAAAGCATTAGAGATGAGAACACGCTTATGAAAGATTATCTATATGTTTATATGAAAGAGCCGTCCGTACGCGTGCTTGGACCAGGGAATCGATATGTTCTTTGGGTTCAGGGATGCAAAAAAAACTGCAAAGGATGCGTGGCGGCATCTTCCCACCGCATGGAGGATGGAACAAAAATCAGTATCGGGGCTCTGGCGATGGAAATCGCACTGTCAGATGCAGATGGTCTGACAATCAGTGGAGGAGAGCCGTTTCTGCAGGCGGAAGAACTTGGATCGCTGGTGACACAAATTCGGGAGATTCGTCCGATGGGAGTAATTGTGTATACAGGATATCGAATGGAAGAACTGCAAGCAGACGATAGAGCTGCCGATTTTCTGAAAAAAATAGATCTTCTGATAGACGGCGAATATATCAGGGAACTGGATGATGGAAAAAGCCTCAGAGGGTCTTCCAATCAGCGAGTATGGATTCTTACAGATAAGTACAGGGATTATGTTTCTGAATATGGTACAAAGGAAAGAGAGACAGAGGTTTTTTATCATGGCATAGAGCTTCATGAAATCGGAATTCCAAAAACAATCAGCAACAGGAAGGAGTAGGTAATATGAGTGGAAGAAAGACAACATATACAAGGATATCAAGCAGTGAACTGAGAAAACTGAGAGAACAGGCAGCAAAAGCCTCAAGCCTCGGAGCGTGTCTCCGGGCGCTGAATTTGCTGAAGGATCGGAATGCGGCAGCTTTGCGCACTTATCAGGATAGAATTAGTGCTATGGATCAGAATATCGCTAATCTTCGTCGGCAGTTGACAGCGAAAGAAGAAGCATCCAGGAAAGAGGTACATCAGGTCAGAGAGCGTTTACTGGAGACTATAGAGGAATCCAATGCCAGGATCCAGGCAATCGCACGTAGAAATGAAGAGAATATTGCAGCTATGCGTGAAAATTTTCAGAGCGATCTTGCCAGGACAAGAACAGATTTAGCGGATGCAATTGAATCCAATAATCGTCGGATTGAAGAGGCTATGAATCAGAATAATCGTCGGATTGAAGAAGAGATTCAGGAAATGAACCGGGAAGTTGTCAGTGTAAAGGAGAGAATGGATGAGATTGAATCGACGATTCAGGCGGCTGCCAAGGACGAGGAGATCCTCTGCGAGATGGCAGAAGAGTATCTCCGCATTGCCCGGGAGTTGGCGGACGATACAGAAAATAATTATCGTCCGGAGCTTCTGCTTCCAGGACGTCTGAAACCGGTACGGGAGATGATCCGACAGGCTGCACACGATATTGAAGAGGCTGGCAGAATGCATAGCGGTGTTGCGGCGACTGCGAGACTTACGGCACGTCAGGCGGCAGCAGCTTCGCTTCAGCTGCATCAGGAGGTTATGCAGGCGGAACAGGAGTGGAATCTCAGATATCAGGCAGCAAGACAAGTTGTAAACGCAGCGGCTGCACAGGCAGAGGCAAGCCGCAGACTTGATATCTCAGATGAATATGGCGCCGCTTCTGTCGATGTAGATTACTGGTCAGACAGAGATCTGGGGAGGATCGCAGCACGTATCCGTGCTCTGGAAGGGAGTCTTGAGTCAGCAGAAGACCTGAACATTCACCAATTGGATAATATTCAGGCGGCAGGCCTGCAGGCCAGTCGGGAAATAGAAGATACAACTGTGTTCGCAGCAGAAGCATTCTATGGAAGTCAGGACAGAGCAGATATTGCGGCGGATATCTCTGAAAGTATGGAACAGATTTTGGGACTGCAGGTAGTCGGATACGGATACAATGGCGAAGATCAGAGGGCTGCACACAGATTACATTTAAAGAATCCGGCCACCGGTTTTGAGATGGTAGTAACACAGATTCCGGAGAGAGACGGACAGGGAAGAATTGTTAACCATCTGGAATCTGATATTCTGAACTATGGTACAAGCAGCGAGGAGGATGGTGACAGCGTCGCGCTGGATGCCCTTGAGGCACTTGGTGAACTGGGATTTGAACAGTCTCCGGTTCAGACGGAAGCCGGATTTGAAAAAAGGCCGTCTGATAGAATTCAGTGTGCCGATATGCAGGCCTGGGAAAAGGAGAAAGCTCCGCAGATTCCCAAGCCGGTTCACCATACGTTACAGGCAAGCCACTGACAACCAGCGTCAGCGAAGAGTGGTGGGTTGTCGCTGAAATAAAGCAGGAGTCCTTTTATGATCAGTAAAAATAATTCATATTTTGACAGGGAACTTTGTTTGAACGGACATTATATTGTTACCGGGAAAACGAACGACCAATTCTGTAACGATATGTTGCAGCTGACAGATATCCGATTTGAACTACAAAGATATCTGCGGGAAAAAGAAAAATTTGAGGCGGTCTTTTTTCTTGATTCTTCAAATATTTTGTACTGCTACGACGAACAGTCCTACAGTATCCTGAGAAATAACAGGCGTCCTTCTGATGAACCAAGGACGGCGATTTCAGCAGGAAAGCGCAGTATTGCGAGAGATATTGAATCGTCAGGACCTTTGGGAAGGCGCAGAAGGCAGAGAAATCAGACGCCTGCAGATCCTGCGCCGGAGCATCGGGAAGAGTTGCGAGGGTCGCTGCGTATGGGGAGAAGACTTCCCGCCGCCTGGCAGCAGATAATCGCGGTTATGCAGAATCCGGAACTGAGATGTGCGCTGGTGCTGAATAATGTGAACTCATTGCAGCATTCTTTGCAGAATCCGGAGATGTCTATGCTGGAGGAATTACAGTCATATCATCAGGGAAACCACAGTATTGTTATTTACCTGTTCCGGGATACTTCTATCTCTAATGTGCTGGACAGCGCAAACCATGGAACGGGACAGTGGGCAACTTATGTGGAGACGACATTGCGTCCGCGGATAGATACCGATGACCCGACACTGAATCGGGTGATTAGTCTTGGAACACCGAATCGGTATGAGGTGAGAAATCTGCTTAGTTATATGCGTCTGAAGGCAGAAAACCGTCTGAGAATCAGACAGCAGGACATCGGAGCGCTGGCACAGATTCTTGCTGCCTCCTGCGCACGGCAGAAGTGGAGTCTGGCAAATCTGTTTACGAGACTGGAAGTCTTTTCGTCTGATCACGGGAATACGGTTCTGTCTGTGGAGAATTGGAGAGAATTTACCGGCGAGCTTAACTATGTCTCACCTATGGAGCAACTGAACCGCCTGGTTGGAATGGAAAGTGTGAAGGAGGATATCAGGAATTGGTATGCGCTGCAAATGCGCAGCACTTCGAGGCGCCGTATGGTGACTACGGAATCCAGCAGATTTGCCCCGCAGGTAAGATTGGATTCGCATGTTGGTCATTCGCTGAATGTCAGAATTGTAGGAAGCCAGGGAACCGGAAAGACCACGCTGGCTAAGCTGTTTGGACAGTTGTATTATGAGCTGGGATTGCTTCCGCAAGGGCATGTAGTTGTCTGCTCGAGTGCGGATCTGGTGTCAGGGTATGTTGGCGATACAGCGAGAATTGTACGAGAACGAGTACAGGAGGCAATGGGAGGCGTACTGTTCATTGATGAGGCATATGCTCTGGCGTCTGGGGCTCATGGACGTGAGGCAGTGGATCAGCTGGTAAATGATATGTCAGCTTATCAGGGACAATTCGCAGTGATCATTGCGGGATATCCAAGCGGTATTAACCGTCTGCTGGAGGTAAACGATGGCCTGGCGAGAAGATTTCCGACAGAGTATGTCCTTGAAGATTATTCAGCGGAAGAAATAGAACAGATTTTCCGGCTGATGCTCAGAAATGATTCGGAAGACATTACCATCAGCCCTTCTCTGGAAGGAAAGTTACATGATTTTTTTGAGACGTGGGTAGGCGGTCGAACGAGTAAGTGGAGAAATGCCGGTGAGGTAGAAGTTTTACTCACTAACATGAAGAAAGCCTGCAGCGCCCGGATCGCCGCAGAGAAAAATTCCGACGGAAAGATGGTTTTTACAGAGGTGGATATACCGGAAAATCTAAGACATTGTTTGGCGCCTCGCAGCAAAAACCTGGAGGAAGCAATGCAGGCGATTGATCAGATGATCGGTCTTGGCAACGTGAAGGTGTTTTTAAGAGATCTGGTAAACAATATTCAGTGGGGAGCCGCGGATAGAGTGCCCGGAAATTACATTTTTTCTGGCCCTCCCGGAACCGGAAAGACAACGGTTGCCAGAAAAATCGGTGAAATTCTGGGGCATATGAATATTCTTCGGAGAAAAGTGAACAATGTGGTGGAAGTTCGTGCCGCGGATCTTCTGAACGGTTCCAAAACGCTTGTGAAAGAAGTGGAAAATGCCAGAGGAGGTATTTTGTTTATTGATGAGGCACATCAGTTGGAGCAGGGCGGCGAGCAAGGGCATGCAATCATACGGGAGCTTGTACCAATTGTTGAAGATCCGGAAATTCGGGCTGATACCTGTTTTATCTGCGCTGGTTATCCTGCCCCTATGAGGCGTTTTCTTGAGGTTGACGCGGGATTGGCGCGTCGTTTCCCGGTGACGAACAGGATTCGCTTTAATGATTATACAGCGGATGAGTTAGTACAGATTCTGAAATCGATGGTTCAAGCCAGAGGAGAGAGGATTGACGCGGGTTGTGGCTATTTAATTCGTTCCAGAATGGCTTTGGAGAGGTATTTGGAACAACGACCGTCGGATTTTGGCAATGGAGGATTTATTCGAGATGTTTATCTGCCAGAGTCGATAAAAGCAAGAACAGCAAGGCTGAACAGGAAAGCGACCGGAGATCCCACCCAATATGTGTCAAAGGAAAAAGTTGCCGAATTTTCAGAAGAAGAGAAACATACACTGACAGCCGAAGATATTCCTGCATCTTTTGAAGTCTTTGCAGGACCTGTGGGTATGAAGCCGAAAGCTGCCCGCAATGCAGATACACTACTGGAAGAATTGATTGGAAAGGATGAGGTTGTACGATTTGTCAGAAATAAAAAGAAAAAAAATGAACCGCAGATGTTTTATGACGCTGTAAGCAGCACCAGTCTTCACTGTGCTTTTGCAGGTCCCGTCGGTTCCGGCAGACACACGGCGATCCGTGCGATGGCAGCAGCCTGGAGACAATACGGATTTCTTGAGAGAGACGATGTACAATTTGTCGGAAAGGGCGATTTGGAAGCAGGATTTGTCGGACAGACCTCGTTGAAGACGCAGGAGGTGATTGAACGTACTCTGGGAGGAACGCTGGTTGTGGAGTATCCAAGTTCCATGTTGCAGAATGACCCGTCGGATCATTCCTATGGTCCTGATGCGCTTCGGAGTATCATAGGGGCAATGAATATCCATAAGGACGAGTTATGTGTGGTGTTTCTGGATAGTAAGGAAGGGATAGAAGCAACGCTGCAAGCATTTCCTGTATTGCGTAGCCAGTTGGCACATGTGTTTGAACTGGAGGATCTGATGCCTGGGGAGATGGAACAGCTGTTTTATATGAAGACACGTGACAGCCTGAAGTTCGAAATGAATGTGAAACGGCTGCTGCCAGATTTCTTTCTTAACTGGGTCAGTGACCGCGGAGGTCTTGGGGAAGCGGTTCGCACCTGGGGAAATGGTATAGAAGTGGATCATCTGGTGGATTCATTAATTACCAATTGGAAAAATATGAATGGAAAAACAGTTTCTGAAACGGTATTGGAGGATGGAACATCCTATACAGTCAATCGTCGGGAAATCACAAGAGAGATGTTTCCGCAGAAGTACCGGAAATATTTCACGACAAGCAGGGTGATTGCCCAGGATGCCCTGAATGAGTTGAAAATGATGACGGGACTTCAGGGAGTGAAGCGGTCGGTCGAAACAATCGAGCGCAGGATGCGCAGGATGTCCGGAAGAAATGTGACACCTGGATGTTACTGCTTCCTGGGAAATCCAGGAACGGGAAAAACGACAGTGGCCAAAATAATGGGCGGTATTCTAAAAGCAACCGGTACCCTTTCTCAGGGACATGTAATTATCCGCACGGCACGGCAGATGTGCGAAGCGCCGGATCAGTTTGATGATGTTATCAGACTTGCAAGAAACGGTATCCTGTTTATTGATGAGGCACATCAGTTTTTGCAGTATGGGGGCGCCGGAAATATTGTTGTAAAGAGGCTGCTGACTGTGTTGGAAGATGTGTCTGTCATGAAAGATACCTGTATTATTCTGGCAGGATATCCGGCGGATATGTTACGTATGCTTCGGATGGATGATGGACTGAAAAGCCGGTTCGGAATGGAAAACAGTATGATTTACTTTGAGGATTATTCTCCGGAGGAGCTGCTTTCAATTTTGAGAGAGATGGCAGAGAAGGCTGACAGGATCTCCCAGATTGGGAGCGATTATCCGTTGCTTCTGACCAGGGAATACCAGCAGAATGCTTTGCAGATTTACCGGGAAATCTGCAGACAGCATGATCCGAATTTTGGAAATGCAAGGTTTGTCAGAAATTTTCTTCATGATTCTATCGATGCTCAATTGTTCCGGATTGATGAAGAATACGGAAGCGAGGATGAGCCGTCGGAAGAGGCAATGCGTACCCTGACCGGGACGGATATTCCGAGAAGGTATTCCAGAATGACTTTCATACAGAAAAGAAACGCCGAGATTTCGAGCAATTTTCTCGGCCGCGAAGAAGTGTTTCCTATTCGAGAGGACAATTACGATCAGAGATGTCGGCAATTATCAGAGAGTGTGGTTCTTCTTGAAATTTACAGACAGGGTCAGAGGCAGGGTACCGGATCGGGAACGATTGTGACCACGGATGGTTACATTCTTACCTGTGCTCATGTGGTTGAACATATGGATGAAATCAGAGCAAGGGTTTTTTGCCCAGGAGCAGTGGGAGGAGATTATCGATGGTTTCAGTGTGAAATATGCGAACCGATATGCAGAGACTGTGATATGGCAATTTTGAAAATGAATGGAAAGAATTTTCATCCAATGCCGCTGCGACCGGAAGAGTCAGCAATCAGTTCGGCGGAAACGACGATCATTCTCGGGTACCCGCTGGGTGGAATGCTTAACGGCAGTGACATGGATCGTATTCAGATCAGTAATTTTAGTGGAAGAGTAGCGTCTGCCCAAGAGTGTAATGGGATTACGCGGTATTATATTGATTCCACAGGATTGCATGGAAATTCCGGAAGTCCGGTTATCTCAACAGAAGACGGACGGATGATCGGTATTTTTTCCGGATCAATTGTCCCGAAGGGAGAACGGAATCGAGACGAATTGAATTATTTTTATCCGATATTTTATTTTTGGGAAAGATATGTCAGGTAAAAATGGGTAAAGAAAGGTGGCAATATGGCAAAAAAAATTTGTCCTGTATGCGGAGCTCCACAGCCGGATAGACCGGTGATTTCTGCCGGTGCATGTCTCAGATGCGGTTTTTCGGCGGCTTATATTGAATGTTTTGCTGGGATGAAAAGTTTTGACGATTGGGTACAGAAAGTATCGACGAAGTCACGACAGCTGATCAGAAATCTTCAGGCGAAATGTAAATCCGGCAATATATTTGTTTTGACGAATGAAGGACTGGCGTATCTTTCGCCGGTCAGTCATTCGGTCCGGCTGTTTATGGAAACTGGAGAAGAGAAGGTTGGTGATGGAATCCGGCAGTACAGTGTTTCGGAGCGAAATCAGGTGTTCCTCCGTCAGGATGGTACAGTGCTTGCTGAGGGGGAAAATGTTTACGGACAGCTGAATGTATCCGAGTGGAAAGAAATTCGGCATGTCTGTGCCGCGCCAAGATGTATCTATGGCTTGACACAAAAGGGAAGTATTGTTTTTGCCGGATCTGTATTTCATCCGAAAATATCCGAGTGGGAAGGAATTGAGAAGCTGACCAGCGGAAATTACCATCTTGTTGGGCTGAAAAATGATGGAACTGTATGCATTGCCGGTAACATGTTGGATCCGGCAATCTATGAAACGGTTAAATCATGGAAGGATGTAGCTGACATTGCTGCAGCAGGCGATTGTACATTGGCGCTGACACATCAGGGAACAGTATTATTTGCGGGAAGGGAAGATGATGGAAGATCTGATGTATCGAAATGGTCGAATATTACTGCGGTTGCCGTAGACAGCGTGTACGCTTTTGGCTTAACTTCTGATGGGAATATTCTGGTAGCCGGAGAGTGCAGGAACGCTTTTTTGGATATGGGAAGAAAAGATGCGGTATTCTGGAAAAATATCGTTGCGTTTTCCTGTTGCAGGTCGGGGATTGCAGCTGTTGAGAAGAATGGAAAACTTCATCTGGCTGGAAATATTCTGGGGAAAGATAATATTCAGAAATATTACAATGAATTCGTTTACAGGACGGTTGCAGACGAGTTGGTAAAATCGTTGAGTATATGATAAATGGTTGTGAAAAATTCTGCACCGTATATCAAGGGTTCTGAGTCTGAGACAAATGTAAATACAAATACGTCTACTCTTGTTATAGAAAAGACAGCCGAGAGATATGAAAAGACTGCTGCGTGCGGAATTATGCTGTTAGAAGCAGTCTTTTTTTGAAAAAATTTCCTGAGACAGTTGTCTTAAAAAGACGTTCAGTCGGATGAACCGCTGCATCAGCACAAAGAGAGGTGAGATCAGATGAAAAAACACACAGAATATGATCCGGAGGAAGGAAGAATCGATTTGCACCTTCACAGCAGAAACAGTGACGGCGAGAATACGGTTTCCGATGTGATTCGAATGGCTGAAGAAGAAGGGTTAAAAGTGATCGCCATCACGGACCATAATAAATTTTCTCTTGCACAATGCAGTCATACCGGCGATCTGACGGTCATATCCGGCTGTGAGTTTTCTGTTACATATCTGGTTCCGGCACGGGGAGAGACCGTGGAAATTCATGTGGTCGGTCTCTTTCCGGACGGTGTTAATCCAGAGGAATTCAACGGCATTTTTGAGAAAATTCAGGAGGGAAAGAGCAGGTATGTGGAGGCTATCCTCAGACAGCTGGAAAACAGGGGGATTCATGTGAGCATGGAGGAGGTGGAAGCGGTCAGAAGGCCGGGAAGACATCTGGGAAGGCATGATATTGCAGAGGTTCTGATTCACAAGGGGTATGCAGAAGATATGAGTGATGCGTTTGACAGACATATCGGCAATTTCAGCCCTTATTATATTCCGTCTACCAGGTATATTGCATACGCTCCGCTGGATCGGGTGGTCCGGCAGATCATACGTTCCGGAGGGATTCCCGTTCTTGCCCATCCCTATGGATATTCCATGGAGGAAGAGGAGATCGAGCAGCTGATCGCAGACTTTAAAAAAGCTGCGGGAGAGCTTGGCGGAATGGAAGTTTATTATGAGCTTTATCTTGGTGATTCGGAGAAAATGACATTTCTGCAGAATATGGCGCAGAAATATGATCTGCTGCCTTCCGTGGCTTCCGACCGCCACAGAGCGCCGCAGCCGTTTGCCTCCACAAACGGAATGGCATTCTATCGGGCGATGGTTATGAAGCGTAACCGTTCAGTTGACTGAATGGTTACTGTGAAACAGCATCATCATAAAGCCTTTTGTCAGGCTGAAGCTGCCCATCGTGTTTCGGTGTTTCATTTGCATGTTTCAAATAATGTTGAAAAAGATATTCTTGTCTCTGCTTTTGTCTGTTAGGATAGAGTTATCAGAGCACAGCATGTTACAGTTCAGCTGGCTGAACTGGTTACCACAGCATCTGCAATGGCGGACATACCCGTTGCAGAAAACAATTTCCACAGACAGGGAGGAGGATATATATGAGGAGATATTCTGAAAGCATTGCGGCGGCGCTCAATAATTTCCTGACAAAGGATAACTGGAAGTTTTTCTTTGACAAAGAGAAAGGAATCTTCTGCTTTGGACTTTCCATCAGCAGTAAGATCAAAAAAGTTCAATATTATGTTCAGGTCCGTCAGGAGGATTATAAGGTATGTGCCGTTTCGCCGATCGGAGCAGAAGCGGACGATCATGAACAGATGGCAAAGATGGCCGAGTTTGTGTGCAGAGCCAATTACGGGCTGAACAACGGAAACTTTGAGCTGGATCTGAGAGACGGCGAAATCCGCTACAAATGTTATGTGGACTGCGCGGGAAGCATCCAGCCCACGGAAGACGTGGTAAGAAACAGCATCTATTGTCCGGCAATGATGTTCGAAAAATATGCGCCGGGAATTGTAGATATCATTTTCGGAGACCTTTCGGCAAAAGAAGCTGTGGACAAATGCGAGGATGATATGGAAGATGCGGTCCGGGAGGCACTCAGACGGGCGCTGGAACACAGACAGAGTACAGACAGAAAGGTAGTGCGTCTGTCCAGACGTTTTGGAAGCTCTGGTTCCGGAGAAGCGGAAACCGTGGAAGAACCGGAGCAGCCGGAAGCAGGTCCGGAGGTTCTGGAAAAACAGGGAGATCCGGAAGATTTGGAGGATCTGGCTGAACTGGCTGAACTGGAAGATTTGGAGGATCCGGCTGAACTGGAGGATCAGGAAGCACCAGAAGATAAGGAAAACCCGGAGACAGACGGATCATTCTGATGACACCTTCTCCGGAGGGACAATTGCGGCATCCGCCATTGAAAATCGTTTCGCGACAGGCCGGATGCCTGAGGTTCCGTGCTTTTCGGAAATTGTGAGACGAAATCGCCGAAAGCGGTTTTTTATGTTATACTTTCCACAGAGGAACATGAAATCGAAAGTTACAGTTCAGCTGGCTGAACTGTAACTTTCAAAACACAGATATCAATGTATGACTTCGAGGAGGTATTATGCTGTTTATACTGTTTGGCTCAACGGTGGAAATGGGGAAAAAAAGCCGCCTTTTTTTCGAAGAGCATGGGTTTGAACTGATTCAGAAATTTAATTATATTCCAGGGGATCCTGTGGTTCAGGCAAGGTTTGACCGCCGAAAACAGTCGTCCCGGGAAGAAGTTGAAAACTGTGATTTTGTCTATGAAAATAATGGGATGCTCATAGGATTTAACAAGGAGCAGATCATTGATTCTGTCCGGGGAAGAAAAAACTGTCTGCTTACCCTGTCTTCGGATACTATTGAATTTATCAGGCAGATAAAGGCAGCCTATGGCGGATATGTTACGATTGTGGGCGTCTATATTGATCAACTGCAGCTGAAAAAGATGTTTGAGGCAATTCCCGATCTTACCCGGGAAGAACTGGAAGCACGGCTGAAGACAGGGGAAATGGTAAAGAAAATCATGCTGGAGGAAAGAAAGCTGTTCGATGAGATTGTGATTTACGGAGGGGAGGATTCTTTGTTTGATTTTCAGGGCTTATATTCACAGTACGAATGGATGATCGAAAAGGCGTCCAGGAAGGAAAAAGAGTTGAATGATAAGACATATGTGGAAATGCCCTATTCAGGAAAAGAAGATTATATCTTTGTCAGCTATGCGCATCAGGATAGTGATGTTGTATTTCCGGTATTGGCGCAGCTGCAGCAGGCAGGCTGCAGGGTCTGGTATGATGAAGGAATCAAAGGCGGAGAAAACTGGAGAAAAATCCTTGCCACCAAGATACAGTCGGAGGCCTGTGTGGATTTCTTTTTATTCAGTTCCCGGAATTCAACAAAATCGAAACATGTTCAGGCAGAGGTCAATGCAGCGTTGAACTGTGAAAAAAAGATTACAACCATCCGGCTGGACGATTCGCGCTTTGAGCTGGATCTGGAAATGTATTTGCAGATCTATCAGATTCTTTATTCTTCTGATTCCGCCTTTGCGTCAAAAATCCTGCAGGCAGTGACGCCGTCTGCGCGGGTGAGGGAAAAAAGGAACGTATGAGGAGCTGAAGATCAGCCCTTCAGAAAGGCTGCCATGTGGTGGGATGATCCCGTCATGAGGCGGCCTTTTTGTGTGTCTTTGAACGTTTGCACACCGTCTGCATGCCCGCGTACAGAACAAAGGAAATGCAGCGTTTCATCAGTTTCCTTTTTCTGTTTCCTTTGTTTTGAGAAAAAAATCTGCGAAATGGAAAATATGAAGTAAAATGCAGATAGTAAACCAAAGGTTACAGTTCAGTCGGCTGAACTGCTGCAACAAAAGAGAAAAGGGGTGTCAGGATGAAAGAACAGAAAAATGTACCATATCTTTCCTGCAGAATAAAGAAGGACGCAGATAAAAAGGGTATCTTTATCGGGGAATCCTTCCGCAGCTTTCTGGATGAGTTCGCCAGATGGACAGGCGAAGCGTCGATGGAACATGCAGATATCTCCTGGGAGGAGAACACGTTAAAGCTGCCGGTGATTTCCGCTGCAGGTCCGAAGATTCAGATCTCTTTTGATCTGGAAGATTCGGATCGGGTGGAACTGTCTGCATTGGTGGAAACTCTTTCCGTTAACGCCTCCATCCCTGTGGGGCAGGCCATTCTGTCCGGCGAGCTGATTCAGAATCATCTTGGTCTGGAAATCACACTTACGGATGCGGGCTGTGGGGAAAAAAATCTGAAGATGCGATATGTTTTCTTTGTCGATTATGAAAGTGCCTCCGCTGCGCCGGACTGTTCGTTTTATCTGCTGAGTTTTCTGGAGGAAGTAAATCAGGCTGTTCGTGTTCTGGGATCAGGGTCTCTGCATTCGTCCTGTCGTGTGAGAATCCGGGAAGCCGGTCCCTCTCCTGTGATGGTAATAAAGAAAGTGTTCGAGCTGGGAGGAGGAAATCTTATCGCGGCCAGAAATCTTGTTCATGCCGCGCCGGATGCCTTCCTGTATGCGGAGAGCAGGGAGCATGCAGAGACGATAAAGAAGGCTCTGGAGGCAGCCGGGGCAGAAGCGGAGCTCGCTTAAAGCGCGGTGGCTGTTTTCGTTTCTCTGACCAGAATGGGGATGAGAGAAAAAATCGGAGATTTTAACGCCCTTCTGGCGCTGTACGAGGGAAGAACAGGAGACTGAAGATGAGAAAATATTGTTTTATACGGGATGCCTCGACAAATATGTGCTACTGCAGCAAATGCGGTCATATTATTCTTCAGGATGAGTATAACATGAAAAAGCACGCAGGAAGCTGCGGGGAGAAGGCGCATTTTATCATTGGACGGCAGACGGAAGATCAGGATTACTTCTATCTGCTGGAGGCGGAGGGGGATCATCTGACTTTTCATGTGGTGACTCCGGTGTTATATCTTCGCCCCGGGTTCAAAGACCGGTATAAAGGGGGCGGCTGGAAGAGAATCTTTTCTGCGGAACTGTATCGGGGCTCCAGAGAGGTCAGGATTTCGCGCAGTAAATATGGCAATCTTGATATGTGGCTTGCGCTGATCCGGCAGGGAAGGGTGAGGCCGGCAATGACGGAGGAGGACAGTGCTGTTGTGAGAAAAGTATTTCCGACCGTTCAGGGGATCTACAGCTTACAGATGCTGGTACATATTTACAAGACAAAAGGACTGGAGTACAGGAATTTGCTTCCGGAAGGCACAGAGGATTCCATGTTTTCCATAAGGAACATGCGGCTTTCCGGAGATGTTGGCGGGGAGGACGCAGTTCTTTTCACAAACCTTCATGAAATTGCAGAGGATGAGCTGCTTCTTGAAATCAATATGGCGCTTCACAGTGGAAAGCGGCATATCCGCCTGCTGATTTCAGAACACTATCTTTATGCAGGGGAACTTCCGGATCTGAAAGAGCTGTTTTCTCTGGAAAACGTTGTGGCCGGAGCCGGCACAGAAGAGGATGTGCACAGGTTTGCAGAACGGTATCCTTCCTTCGGCCTGGAGGCATACTGGGAAAATGGCGGGCGCAATCTGCTTCTGCCGTTGCTGTCCGGCGAGTACCATCAGGGCATTGAACTGCTTGCGAAGTCCGGCTGCTGTGCAGCAGCCGCCTTCCCGGGACTGAGTGAGCTTTTGCTGGATCCGTTGCTTTACACCAATGTAAAAGAGATGCTGGGAGTTCCGGTGTCTGTTGTGAGAAAGCTCAGGCCGGAGCATTTCCGGCTGCTGCCGAATGTAATCGAAATTCTCTCAAAGATCTGGAAGTACAATCCACGGTTCTTAAGTGTGCCTCAGGATGCCTATACCGTACCGATGCTTCGCTTTCTTGCGGAGAACAACATTACCCGGGAGCCGGGAGCGGACGGACATTGGGCGCTGCTCCGGGGCTTTGACGACCGGCAGGTATTTCGGATGATCAAATATCTGGCGTCCGGTAAGACAGAGGATTATGAACTGTACAGGGATTATTTATATTGCTGCAGGCAGATCGGAGAGTATCCGGGCGGATTGACGCCGGCGAACCTGAAACAGGCTCACGATATGGCTGTCGATATCAAAACCGACATGGAGAATCACAGGATGGCAGAAGCTTTCAGAAGACAGGTATCCTCTCCGGAATATCTGGAGCTGACCACGAATACGGAGATGGATAATGAGATTTTCGGCAAAGATCCGTATGTTGTCAAAGCGCCTTCCGTTCCGAGAGAACTTGTGGAAGAAAGCGCGGCGATGCATCATTGCGTACGGATGTATGCGGATCTGGTGGCAAAGGGAGCGACAAAGATTTTCTTCCTGAGACAGAGGAAGCAGCAGTCTGTCCCGTTTGTAACCATTGAGGTAAATGGAAAACGGGTGATTCAGGTGAAGGCGGCCTATAACAAGAAAGCGGACATACGGGCGCAGAGATTTGTGCGGAAATGGGCCGCTGTGAAAGGCCTGCAGATTACAACGCCGGATATGCGGGAAAGTGTATGACAGAAATTCTGCAGCCGTTCCGCTGGATGAATGGCTGCAGGATTTCTGGCGGACAGGAGCTTACAGATTTCGGTTCGTATGAAGCGGCCCCGGAATCTGTTCGTACCACTTAGAGAGTACGAACGGATTCCGGGGCTGCTTTTTTGACCTGTCTATTTTCCTGACAGCACATATCAAAAATACTCAGCGCAGTCCGCTACGCCGGCGTTTTTTGACCCGCACACTCGAAAAAGCATTCTGTGCGATTGGTCTGATGTACTAGGAAAACATATGCCGATATTTTTCCGCAAGTTCTTTGTCTTCTTCCGAATCGTATCCTGCCAGGTCGTCTTCGTAGGCCTGGCGAAGCTTATACATGTCCTCAAGCATTTCCGCAGAGGTATAGGCTTTCAGGGGCGGGTACTGGTATACGGGAAGTTCAGGCTGTTCCGTATAGTCTTGCAGAAACTCATACTGGTCAAGATCGGGAAGCTCTGTCACCCAGGTAAGCGGACCGGAGGAAATATAGACCTCGGAAGATTCCCGGCCTTTTTTCAGTTTCCGCAGATCTGATACAGAAATCAGCCGGCGAGGAGTTCCGTCTTCGGATTCGTTGGTGTAGCCGGCTTTTTCGGAAAGCTCTTCCAGAAGCTCCGGGTCCGGACTTCCCGTAAAATAGATATTCTTACAGTTTGCGAGAATCACAGGATACTCTTTCGGGTATGCCTGTTGGAGCTGGCTCTTGCTCTGACAGACCAGATACCACCGGATGTTTCTGGAACGGTGAGCGCTGATATTTCTGTCCATGCCGGGGATATAATAATTGCAGAATTCGTCGCAGATGTAATTGACTCTCCGGGGCAGCATTCCGCCGTGCTGATATGCCGCTTTTACCAGAGCTGCACTGATCTGTGAGAGAATCAGTCCTGTCACGGAACGGTAGGTGTCTGTTTCATCCGGGAGAATCAGAAACAGAGCGGTTTTCTGTTCATACAGTTCAGATACTTCAAAGGTGGAAACGCTGAGCATCCGCAGCAGTTTTTCGTTGATGATAAAGTCGCTGAAAAAGGAAGCAACCGTCGCCATTGTGCTCATTCTGGTACGCTCCGACTGGGAGAGGATGCTTCTGAGCATTGTCATGATATTATTGTTTTTTCCCGGCAGCATGGCCGCAAGCTTTTCCAGGTTCTCGCAGCTTTCATTGGTTGCATAGGAGGCAAGAGACAGAAGATTGATCCGGTCGCGGTCCTGACAGAATTCAAACAGGAAGACTGCGATTACCATCACGTATTCCCGGGCATTTTTTGGCCAGATGGGATCGGACGTACTCCTGTTGTAAAAAGACGAGAGAGCGCTGACAAGATCATGCAGCTGAGCCATAGCTTCTTCTGTCTGCCCGCTCTGGTATAATTCATACGGCTGCTGCAGGAGATTCCACCCGTCGCCGTTCAGTTCGCGGAGGTTCACTACACGGATCCGGTAACCATTGGCCTTCAGCACGCCCCGGACCTTCGGGGCAAGGACGCCCTGGCAGAGCTCTCCTTTGACGTCCGAAATGATCATGCTTTCGCCTTTTTCGGTCATGGCCAGAACGCAGAGCAGAACGGAAACCAGAAGGCGGGATTTTTTTGTCCCGGTACCGCCGTAGATCATAGTCATCTCGTCTGCTGTATTCAGTGTTGCCGTACGGCCGTCACAGAGTACGGGCAAGCCGCCGGCGGGGATTTTCTTACCCTTCTTTAATTCGACGGTAAGATATCTCTCTTTCAGCTCCTCCTCAGTTGCCAGATGATCCGCTTCATCGAAGGCATACTTTCTCCAGTCTGCTTCGTAACTATATAGCTGTTTCATACGCTTCATACTCCGTTCCCAGGCAGGTTCCGGCCAGAATAGCCAGAGAGCTTTCCGGTTCCTGCAGATATTGCTTCACTGATTTTTCGGAAATTCTCAGAACCTTTTCTTTTTGTTCTGTTTCCCGGCAGAGAATCTCATATGCGATTCGCCGGATGACCGGAAGGGTTCTGTTCTCCATCGGAAGTCTGGCGCCCAGCGCTGCCGCAAGCTCCTGCACAGCTTTTTTGTCTGCCGTCACACCGAAGTGGGAAAAAGCATTCTGAACGTACCGGCTCAATGTTTCCTGGCTGTATACATATGCCCGCCGGCTGTGAAGAATAAAATAATTTGCGCAGACGCGCCGAAGGTCGGAAAGCTCTCCGGGCGAATATCCGGAACAGATGTATACCAGGTCCCATTCTTTGCTGTTGTCGTACAGATATTTCTGCATGATCTGGAAATATTCCTCTTTCTCATGACTTTTCCAGGGAGTGACGTCGATTCCGACGATTCCGCGGTAGCTGCTTCGCAGGCCCGTTCTGCGTCGGATTTCCAGGATCAGTTTTTTCAGACCGGTAAACGGCCCGCCGGGGAGTTCGTAGCTCCAGCGAAAGAATACATATCCGGCTTCCTCCGGGCCGTATGCCGGCTGTCTTTTCTGCGAGGGGAAGGCCTGTTCCGTGAATATTATTTTCCGGAAGAGCAGCTCTGTTTCGGTAAGATCTGTCTCCAGAAGGGTGAGCGATGGAATGAAGTATTGTTCTAAGTCTTTTTTCGTCATGATGATCTCCTTCTGATGCGTCTGCCTGCGACAGACGGCCTGCCGGAAGCTTTCTGCGGCTCCGGCAGGCCGTCCGTCACTGCCCGCTGATTGTGCTGCGCGCCTGGTCGATCAGGCGGTCCAGCGTCTGTTTTGCCTGTTCCGCGGAATTTCTTCCGAAGATGTTTCCGAGAATTCCCACGTACCGTTCTTCGCCGTCCAGCTCAAATATGGAGAAGACCAGGTAATCGCTGGTTTCTGTTCTCGCCTCCACCAGAGCGATGAATGCGTCGTCGAAAAAGCTTCCCAGGCCGCTTTCGTTTTTCTCTGCGTACCACTGAGCGAAGTCGTGCTCTGACGGACGTGTGGTGATCAGCAGGATGCCCAGTCCTGCAAGGATCAGGAAAGTAAATAAGATTCGGATCAGCTTTTTCATGTGTCAGCCCTGCCTTTCTTCTACAATGAGGATTCCTTTTTGTTTCAGGTAAATTCTGTTCTGCTCGTATGCTACAGTTGCCGGGCGCTCTGTCTTCAGGAGCTTTATTCTCCCGGTCAATGCCGCAGGCGCGCCGCTTGTGGTAATAAAATCAAAAACACGGTGAAAATTCTGATTCTGATAATAGGCGGCTGTGCTGGATATCTGAAAACAGTCCTGCGCCGGTAAAACCGTATCGTCAGAAAACAGATCGAACGGTTCCCGGCCGGAGTTGCTCCGATCGAAGAAAATTCTTTCGGAAAGATTGTAATAGACTGCGCTGTTGACAATCAGTCCGTCGACACGATGCGGCTGGGCGGGTGTGAGCACATATGGCGAAGGATCATGAACGGTCGGCTCCGGCAAAGTATCCGGGGCGTCTGATCGTGATCCTTCTGCTTTTTGGATTTTTTTGCCGGAATCCTTTTCGCCCTGGATTTCACCGGAATCCCGGGATGCCTGCAGCGAGGAGGAGCCTGTATTCTGTCCTTCCGACCTGGACCGGATTGGTTCCTGGGAACCGCCGGAACCGTCGGAATCCTCCGAATCGGTGCCGTCGGAGCCCTGTATTTCAGAGGAAAATCCCGGCCGGATATCTTCTGAGGGACGTTCTGTTTTCCCTGGCAGCTCAGAAAGAAGTTTTCGGATATCCGTGGTCGCCTTGTAGATTCTTCTCTCCCAGATCAGCGCCGAAAAATTCAGAAGGATCAGACTTGCCAGGAGCAGGATCAGCAGGACCAGACAGAGGATGAGAGGTTCCCTGCTGCCGGCGGACGCCGCCTGTACGGCGGCATCCGCTGTGCTTTCCGACTGAGACAGCGCGGCGGCGAAATAAGTTGCCTGTTCTCTTATCATTACACATCAGCCTCCTATCGTTCCAGTGCAAGGTCGATGACAGCCCCGCAGAGAAGTTCTTTCTCAATACCGGGACAGGACATAATCAGGTCTTTCCGGCTGGACAACAGTTGTGAACAAATATTGGCAAAATGATCCTTTGCCGTTGTGCGGAGTGCTTCGTCAAAGCTTCCATCGCCGGTACCGGTATAGCCGAAGCGATTAAAGCTTTCCTCGAACATTTCATAGGTATACCCCCGGATGATTGCATCAAAGGCTTTATCGTAAATCTGTTCTTTCAGAGTAAGGAACTGCCTTCTGGTCGCCTGTCCATTGAGAGTCTCCAGCTGATCCAGGAAGCTTTGCTTTGCTTCTTCGTCGTCCCCGCAGATTATGCTGAGATAGTATTCCGTCGGATCCTCCTTTTCGACAATCTGTGCGGCAGGACGATTGGCAGTGCCTCTTTCCTTCAGAAGAATCATACCTTCAGCCACACTGACTTTCCGGGTGTCGTTATTCGGAAGAAGCTGGATTTCTCCGGTGTAAGGTTCGCTGCTGTCGCCGAGCATCGCGTTGATTTCCGCTCGCAGTCGTTCTGTAAAGCGTTTCTCAAAGCCTTCTCCGGTATTGTTCATGGCAAGGGATCCCTTGCCGACCGGAGCAAGCATCAGGTTTTCAGAGGGATGCAGATCGCCGGCCCGGATTGCTCTGACCATCGTATCGGCGTATGCCGGTATGGCGACGTTCAGTTTGGCCTCCACAATCTGCTGCACCTGCAGCTGGAGATGGTCGGCATTTGCACCGGTCACCTGAAAATTGCATTCACTGAACAGGCGGTTCAGCGCAAGCACAAAACCAAGACGCTCATACAGCTTTCCGTGTGAGGAATTCATTACCGAGGGATTCATCACTCTTTTGATGGATTCCTGAGTCTCTTTCATCAGCTGCTGACTGCCGCCGTGAAAACACCGCATCAGTTCCTTGTCATTTCCGTCATATACTTTTGCAAGCGTTGCGTTTGTGAGCTGCTGGGCGGCATAGGGCAGTGAGAACAGATACAGGTGTCTGTTCACTCTTAACGAGTAATCGTGGGTAGAAAAACCGCAGTCCGGCGTGCCGGTGGCATTCGAACCGCCCAGAAAGTCTTTTGTCGGCGGGTGCTCTTCGTGCCATCTGTTTGTGGCTTCGCTTTCCGAATAGAGAGTTACGTTTGAGCCGACGGCCAGATGATTCGAAGGAGTAAGATATTCATTTATCAGCTGGATCGCTCCCTCGATTGCTTCTTTCATCAGCCTGGTGACGCTCTGGCCGGATCCGTTCTCCGGATAGGAGATCAGCAGCTGCAGGTTCCCATGCTGAATGGAAAATCCTTTTTTTGCGGCTTTGAAGATACCTTCCAGAAGCAATATCCCAATGTAAAAGTTCAAAGCCTGTATGCATTTTGCTCTGTTTTCCGGAGTCAGGTCGGATCTGGAGATCATCTCCTTGGGATTCGACACGACGCCGATGGCGGTCATAGCATCAGTCATGTCGCCCGTGAATTCTTGAAGGGCAGTAAACAGTTCTTCCTGATTCTGCTGGAATATCCTGCTCTCTATCATCAGGCGGGCCCAGTCTCCCGTGCCGTCCAAATCGAAATTCTGCAGAAGCGATGCAAAGTGAGTGGTCTGAAGGCCTGTGGTCCGCGGCAGAACAGCGCGAAATTTTTCGACTGTTTTCAATGCCTCTTCAGACATTGGAGTCAGCGGCGCCAGGAGGTCGCTGTCAGGTACTGCCGAAATGTTTCTGCTTCCCGCAATGGTCGCGAGACGTACGCTCTCGGCGCCGGCAGGATCCAGGGAGATGTACATAGTGTTGTTTTCTTTCTTGAAAGCCGGCGAAACCGGAGGTATGACAGTTCCCAGCACATGTCCTTCGTTGTCGGTCAGTTTCAGCATGGAGATTGGCAGAGTTCTCTGCAGAACCGTCCAGGACGATCCCTTGGCCTGCTTTGATTCCAGTGTTGCCTCGATTGTCGTGGGATCTTCCGGATAGATCTCCCAGATGGTTTCACCGGCGGTTTCATGATTCTCTTTCGAATTTGCCATAGATTGCTGGATCAGATAGTTATGCCGTGAAAGGAGCCAGTCCGGAACACCGTAGAACATATCTATGATATCCTCCGGCTGAAAGATCTTCCATCCGCCGGATGGGCGGTGGTAGATTTTGTGATAGAGGGTTTCGTCCAGAAACGCGGTAAACTCCAGGTAGGATTTGTCATCAGCATAATCATATTTCGCTCCGGTGATGGAGGAGCAGTTATCTGTCGGAGGAATTACAACCAGTTCTGTCCCGATGCATGCCATACCGGCGTTAATCTGTGACTTTTCACCGACAAGGAGAAAGGCCGGTTCTTCCAGCAGCCTTGATACTGTGTTTGTTCCGGGCATGCAGCAGAAGGCCCGCGCTGCGTCCGGTTCCGCGCCCGTAACAGCCTGGAGATATTCCAGGACGTCTCCGGAGAGAGATTTCAGCATTTCTCCTCTGTAGATCTTCATCTTCTCTGGCGGAAGCACGCCGCCGAGTTCTGAGAGCAGCAGATTCAGCGCGATGCTGGAAATATGGTTTTCTGCCATATTGGTGAGAAATGCATGGTATCTGTCTTTTACCTTCGGATGTGAGGAAAGGTACCTGTCGGTATCAATTTTATTGCTCTTTTGTTCTCCGCATTCGTTTTTCAGAATGCCCGTCTGCATCTCCGTAAATGCCTGCTCCGCTTTCTCGCGGGTGCTGAATCCGGCTCCCGGGATGAACATCCGCATCTGCGGATCAAAGATCGCACAGGCGCGCTCGCCAATGTTCATTACAAGTACCCGGTCCGGCATCTGATTCCATCCGGTTCTTTCCTGGAGATGTTCGATGCAGCTCTGGTCGAAGTCGTCCTCCTTCTTGAATACATGAATGTTATAGGTCACAGAAACACCCCGGTAATCGGCGTCTGCCACCATTGCATACATTGTTTTCAGGACATAGATGCAATCCTTCAGAATTGCAGGATCAGGATTTTGAAGGTCGTTGCAGAAGGCGATGAGAGAGGCAAAGGGGTCGGCGATGCTCCGGGGATTCTGGCGTACTGCTGTGCTTTGTTCAGGGTTGGATATCAGGTTGGCTGAACTTCTGATTGGCATGCCAACCACCTGCGCAAAAATTTTGTCAGGAAACTGATTGAGTGCTTGGCGGATTTCTTTGGATTCAGGATTTAAAGCCATGGCGTTTCTCCTTTCTGTCGGCGCAGATATCATACAGTTCTTCCATAAGAACAGAAAATGGTTTCGGATGTCTTCCGTCTCTGTATTTCATCCGGGTGCGAATTTTATCAGGGGTCAGTCTGGTATAATAGAGAGACTTGCCGTTGCATTCTGTCAGACGGTCCAGCTGGAAACTGCTGAGGGGTTCCGGCCGGTTGGATTCCGTTGCTGCACGGATCAGCTTCTCAATCTCACTGACAGGGAACAGTTCTGTCTTCATGTCTTCTGTGGGCATCTCGCCGTTTTCCCAGTTTTTTCCGGTCAGGCAGATATCTCTCAGCCATTCCAGAAACAACAGTTCTCTGTCAAGAAGGATGGAAAAGGGTTTCAGAACCTGTTCTTCCAGTTCCTCATAAGAAACAGCCCGCTCCAGTTCTCTGGATTTTTTTGTGCCATACAGCTTGCCGAGAAATTCGGATTCGAATACAGTACTGTTGACCAAAGAGCCGGAGCCACTGGCGGCTGGAAGAAGCTGCGGTTTCAGCCAGTGAATCAACATCGCGTCAAAAAACAGCCTGTTGCCAAGCGCTTTGGGAACGATGTCCGGAAGCGCCAGAGTTTTCCAGGTGGTTTTGCCGTTTCCGGGTGATGAATAACGTGCGATATACGGCCCCTTGACGGTCATCTCCTCGTCGCTTTTTTCATAAAAGTCCTGGATGGCATAAAAAGCAAGCAGCTCAATTGCGTGATGATGTCTGTATTTGTCATCGGAACCATCGCAGAATTTTTCTGCCTGGACAGGCATGGCGTCGTGTTCAAGAAGATAGAATGCGTTGACTGCTTTTTCAGAATCCTCAGGATAATTTGCGAGGGTTCCCGCGACGAGTCCGGAGACATCCTGATCCAGATTGCCGCCTCTCGGGAATCGAAATGCAGATCCGATCAGAATCACTGCAATTTTCAGAGTTCGCTCTACATATGCGATCGCCTGTTCTTCAGTCAGATGACGGTCCTGCATGACTGCTTTGATGCACATTTTTCTCAGAAGAGCCGGGTGCTTGCAGATGTTGGTGCGTCCTTCACCACCGCCTCCGCCGGCGATATACGGTACCATTACCTGATAAAGGTTGTTGGCGTTTACTACTTCGTCTATAATCGCCTGCAGTCCTTCCAGTTTATCTTTCGAATTTTCCATGGCGCGGTGAAGCGAGTGAATACAGGAAAAGCTTCCGATTTTCAGGTTTCGGCCATATCCCTTTGTAAGGTCAAAATCAAGTTCATCATTGGTGAACAGCAGCTGATTATGATACCATGGATCGGCAACAGATCTCAGGTTGTAAGGTTCTTCCTGTCCGTTTGATTTTGTCTTTCTGGCGTCGGAGACTTTCAGAAACAGCAGACGAAAATCAGGATTCCGAAAATCCAGAGCCCGATTCGCGGCCATAAGCTTCTGGATGTTTCCGATAAACTTTCCTCCGGCATCCATGGTTTCATAGATATGCGGAGCAAGGTGATAGGGTGATTTCAACAGGGAAAGAGTGGTTGCCATTTGCAAATTGCTTTCGCAGCAGGCTTCTCCTGTTCCCCCTTCAATGATTATGCGCATTTTTCTCATCATCTTGCCATTCCTCCTTTCATCAATAACGTCCCAGCACACGGTTCGGAAGCCCGAAGTACCACATCAGAAGCCACAGGGTAATGTTTCCGATCAGCCATTCACTTAATACAGAGGTGAAGGAATAGATCTGACTGATTCCAACGAAGATGAGGTTCAGAAACGTTACAAGGAGCGCAACTGCGGCGATGCCCAGAGTTATTCCGATGGAGAGCAACAGATATCGGACAGCGCATGAACGGGCGGCTTTTCTCATCTCCGAGTTGTTGAACATATCTTTTGCGAGATTATTGCTTTTTTTGTACCAACGCCAATACAGCAAGGTAATACTAAGCCCCTCAGCCGCAACAAAATATACACTGAAAGAATATGCCGTATCCCCGGCTCCCATCAGATAGGCGGTCGGATACAGACCACCCATCACCAGAAATGTGATCAGCACCAGGATAAAAATTCCCTTCACCATATTTCCGTATTCTGTATTTTTTATCAATGTGTTCTCCTCCTTTTTGAATACGCACGGCAGTATGCTGCACTGCCGCAAAGCAGTGTCATCGGTTGTCGATCATCACCCGGAACAGGATGACGTCGTTGTCTCCTTCCGCCTCCGCGCCTGCTGCGGCCAGCTCATCGGCGATCTGTTCGAAGTTCAGAAGCCGGCTGAATACGGAAGAGCCGGAGGCTGTACGGGTGTACTGGGAGGCGCTTGGTTCTCCGTTTACAAGAACCGGCTCGCATTCTGTTTTCAGGGCGGCTGTGTACTCTTCCAGTCCCGCGCTGTGTTCCGCCGCGAATTCCTGCAGGCTCACCGGCTCGTCTGATTCACAGACCAGCTCTGTCTCCACAGCATACAGACCTTTCGGAAGCTTTTCGTTTTCCACAGTGACCACAAAGGCAGGCTCGTCTCCAGCGATCAGATTGCCGCCCAGGGTTGTATTCAGCGTTTCGTCGTCGGAGGCGGGAAGTCCGTCCAGAAGGCCTTCCGCCGTCACGGTGAAGGATGTGCCGCTGGGAAGAAAGGTTTCTGTCTCAGAGTCATATTCTAGGACAGACACCTTCTGTTCGGCGATGGCGGGCACTTCGCTGTCCGGCGTTGTGTAGAGGACAACTCTGACTGCTTCGGTGTTGTCGTTGGCGCTTTTTCCTGACTTCCTGTAGACGAAGGTGTTGGAGAGGGTGAAGTCTGTTCCGGAAGTGTCCGCCGGTTCCAGACCGTAGCAGTACCGGTTGTTTTCATAGGTGATACCAGCCAGGTTTTTTGTAAAATACTTGCTGGAAGTCAGTGTCAGAAGGCTTTCGGTGGTTTCTTCCGATTCGTCCGTCATGGAGACATGGCAGAAATCATAGGCCATGCTGTGATTCAGCTTTTCCTGGAAGGTCTCGTCAAAGTTTTTGACCAGGTTGTTTTCCCCGAAGACAATCATCAGAAACTCCCGTTCAAAGCTGCAGTTGGAAACGGATACATACGTCAGGGCCTGAGCGGAAGTGTAGGTGCTGAACTCTACTGTGCCCTGATAGTTCATGGTAAATATGTAAAACGTAAACCCGCTGCATCCGGTGTCGGACAGCCATCGGCCGATTTCCGTGCCGGTGGTGCTGGCAGATTGGAGATCTGTGGTCAGTACATTGACGCCTTCCGGATCCACAGGAATATCGGCGGTACCGATGACGTCGATCACAGCTCCGGTTCCGTACTGGCCGCTGAGAGCCAGTTGTTCGTCGGTTTCCATGAGTTCTCCTTCTTCTCCGAGGATATAGTGAAGCTTGTCCATTCCGGCCCCGGCTTTTTCAGCCGCGGAATGAACGGTGATCACTTCCGGAGAACGATACATGCTCTGAGAGGTATCCAGAAAGTAATGGATCTCGGAAGCAGAAGCGTCCTCTTCGGAAGTTTCCTCGGCTGTTGTTGTGGAAGCGGCGGCCTGACTCGAAGCTTCCGATGCAGAAGTTGTGGTTTCCTCACGGGAAGCTTCAGGATCTGACGTGTCAGACGCAGAAGCTTCCGATGCCGATGATTGCGAATCAGAAGTTTCTGATTCAGAATCGTCGTGTGCTTCTTTTGATTCGTCAGACTCGTCTGTATCCGTATTCCGGATTACCCAGCCATCAGGGTAGGGAAGAGTTCCGCTGCCGGTTCCGCTTCGGCAGCCCACCAGACTGGTGAGGAGCAGGACCGCTGCCATTATCAGAAACAGAAGTTTGTTTTTCATGGCATTTCCTTTCTGCAGATTTTTCTGCGTGGCGGACACAGCACTCGGAAATTTGCTGAATGCTGTGCCGGTGAATGAGTTCCTTTAGGTACATTAAACTGTTTCTTTTGAAAAAGAAAAAGCTAAGTTCCGAAACCGGACGCGGAAACTGTTTCAATATCTGGTGATTTTTTCATATGGTCCGTGCAGTAAATGCACGGACCTGGCTGAACTGTAATAAAAATCCGGAATAAAAGTGAATTACAGCTTGACAAACTATAATGGAAACAATAAAATATTTATATGAAACAAGAAATGAAACCGAAATGCGAAACAGACTCTTTCACTGATTTTTGAGTTGACAGCTAGTATAAGCCGCGATAAATACCTTATTGTTTCGGTGAGGATGCT
>ERZ1643249.756-NODE-756-length-34559-cov-6.114769_pt1 | contig 34559 bp, 45 predicted proteins | sample MGYA00579263_ERZ1643249 | MGnify/ENA primary metagenome ERZ1643249 (study PRJEB29033, sample SAMEA4952264) | chicken gut metagenome | biome: Broiler Chicken; feature: Gastrointestinal Tract; material: Caecum | place: Ireland | collected 2018 | study: Broiler...
ATACCAAGGCGCTTGTGGGAGGCATCGTCCCCTTCAAGACAACGCCGCTGAACATCATCAAACGTGGCCTTGCCTACAGCCCGGCGGGACTGGTGAAAGCAATTTCCGTGGATACTGCGCTGATGAAAGCCGGAAAGATGAGTGCGGCGGAGATGATCGACAACCTGGCCCAGGGCTTGACCGGCACCGGCATCATGGCACTGGGCGCCTTCCTGGCAAGCCAGGGACTGGTGAACGGCGTTGCCCCTGACAACAAAAAGCAAAACGCATTTAAGAGTGCGGGCGGCTGGCAGGATTACTCCATCAACCTGCCCGGCGGCGGCACCTACACCATCGACTGGGCAGGCCCTTCGGTGATGGCGCTGCTGGCCGGTGTGGAGCTTTTTCACGAAAGCGAACAGGATGGTATCAATTTCGATCAGTTCATGACTGCTTTGAGCCATATCACAGAACCCATATTCGACACCACCATGCTCAGCGGTATCAACAGTGCCATCCAGTCGGCCACCTATGCACAAGCGAACCCGGTCTCCGCGATATTCGGGCAAGCTGCAAGAAACTTTGTCACCCAAAGTATCCCCACCATAAGCGGGCAGATCGCCCGGGCGCTGGACCCTGTGCGGCGTACCACTTATTCGGATGTTGGCGGTTTCACCGGAGGCCTTGTTGAGGATACGCAGAGGATCACCAACCGGATTCCCGGCCTTTCGGAGCAAAACCCGGCATACGTGGACGTGTGGGGCCGCACCCAGGAGAATCCGGGCGGCAACACACTCGGCCGCCTTGCCTACGGGATGCTTTCGCCCGGGTATTACAGCCCGGACCGGACCACCGACGCGGACCGGCTGGTGGAGCAGATCTACGAAACCACCGGCAATGCTGATGTACTTCCCAGCTCGATGAGCAACTCTCTCACCGTGAACGGCGAGAAGGTGGTGCTGGATGCGCAGCAGTTCACCCTGGGCAAGCAGGTGAAGGGCCAGACCTCCGCTGACATGGTGGAGGCGCTGGAGGGCTATGCGCCCTTTGAGGCGCTGGAGCCTGCCGGGCAGGCCGCGGTGCTGGAAGGCGTTTACTCGCTGGCGAACACCATGGCCAAGACCCAGGTGATCCCCCAGCTGGAGGAGGACTTCCAGACGGCGGTGAACAGCGGGGATCTGACCGCCACCGAGGCCATGATGCAGGCTTACCTGGACGGCGGCGCAGACGCGGTGATCCCCTACCTTGTGGCGAAGGAGATTGCCGGGGATGTGACCGGCGACAAAAATCTGAAAGGCCGGACGATCAACGGTTCCAAACGAAAAAACACCATTGAGGCGCTGATGGAGGCCGGGTATTCCCGTGCCCAGGCCGAGCAGATCTACGAAGCAATCGGATGAAAATACCCCCGGCCGCTGGAAGAAACTCCTCAGCAGCCAGGGGTATTTCTTATTCAGATCTGTTCAAATTGGGCCGCATCCACCACGGCATCAACAGACACATTCAACACGCCTGCAATCTTCTGGGCTTCGTCCAGATACAAAGGTTTTTGCCCACAAAGCAATTTATGGACTTTCGCCTGCCACCAACCCATTCGAATCGCAAACTCGGAATAGTTTTTACAGTGGCTCAGAATCAACTTTCTCAGTTCCGGATTTTGTTCAAGTCCGCTTTGATAGGCGGAGTATCTGCTTGCGACCAGCATTTCCCTTCCCCGCATGGAACGGGAAACGAGCCGTTTTGGGGCGGTGTTTCCCGCCTTGAGCAGAGCAAGGATATGCTTCTGATTTTCCAGAATCTGATTCAAAAGCTCGTTCTCCACCGCATTTTGCCGGCCATAACCACCGGTTTTTCTGATTTCCGGCAACACCTCGTCGAATACCCAGCGTTCGAACTGTTCGGCAGCAGGCAGGCGGCTGTGGGTAATGAGCCGATAAACATCGCCTTCCGTGATGAAGCGAATTTCCTGAATTCCTCCCGGAGTCTGAAGGGGGTAACGAATCGGAACCCCCTTGCAATGGTCAGACAGAGCCTTGTTTGGATTCGTGTATCCCAACGCGACTGCAACATCCCTGCCACAGAACAGCACCTTACCATTATACTCAATGGTGCGGATTCTGCCAAAGGAAGGATTTTGAAAGGACTGGACGGCGGACTGCTGCTTTTCTGCGGAACTACGGCCCATGGCATACCCTGCTTCATACGCAGCATTCGTTCCCTTTACGTGCAGCTCCAACAGCTGGCGCTGGATCTGAACCGTTGGGCCAAATTTCGCTTCAAATTCTTCGATGTACTTTTGCGGGTCTCTTACATAGCGATCCATTCTTAACTCCTATTGGCTTGTAAGGAGCCGCCAAATCTGATACAATGTATTTCAGACAGGGCAACTCCTGTTGATGGAGAACAACTCGCTTTGCTTCCTACGGCGTGGGCGGGTTGTTCTTTATTTTTTTTCGTGCCTATCCAAAAACTCGATAACGGCAGCTCGCACGGTGCTTGCACGTTCTTTCTCATGCTTCGCGCAATAATCATCGAGGCGTTTGAGTTCCTCATCCGTCATTCTCGTGCTTATCTGGTTTGTTCTCGGGCTTTCAGACTTTGGCCTCCCGGTTCTCGGAGACATCTTTTCACCCCACTTTCTGAACTCCGATAATTCAATTATATTTATTGAACTCCAAAAAGTCAACACTTTTTTCGTCTGCATTCTTGCTATTGTTATTGGGATATGTCATAATGATTAAAATCGTAATATTGGGAGGTATGGACTTGTGACCAATGATGCCCAAAACAATTATTATGATATTCTTCATGTACCAACCGATGCGGATGATTATGTTATCTTAACAGCTTGGTTGAACATTTCAAAATCTGAATTATCTGCCGAGCAAAAGGATGCTGCTGAAGCTGCATATCGCATCTTGTCAAACAAAGAATCGCGCCGTAAATATGATCGGTCTCTCGGAATTCCTGAACCAACAATTCCAGTTTCTGTTTTGCATGAAACGATTGCCAAGCACAAAGAAGAAATCAAAAAAATTCAAGAGTCGTATACACTTCCACTCGTCTGGATTATTGCAGCCGCACCTGTTCTATATCGGAAACTATATCCTGTTACAGAAAGTCAAACTTTACTTCAAAGCATTTTGAGCTACTTTTTGCTTACTGCCGGTTCTGTTTTCACAATTGGGATGCTTATCGGTGGAGTGTATCTGATATTGGTAGCCGCTTGCCAAGTAAAATACGAAAGCCGAAAAACAATTACAATCGGGCTTTTTTGGGCTTCTTTTTTTATTTTTATTTTCTTTAAGCTATAATTGTATAACGCAAAAGAACCGCTCCCAAAACGGGTGAGCGGTTCTTTTTTATTTCCGGATTCGTGTTTCTTTACTGAATGGACCGCACTGCACGGTCATGCAGGCGGTAGACGGTGGACCGGGGCAGATGCAGCGCCCGGGCGATCTGGCCCATGGACAGGCCGGTGATGTAGCGCAGGTTCAGAATTTCGTGCGCTCTGCCCTGCACCGGTGCGATGGCGGCTGCCACCCTGGCATAGGAAGCGTACACCTCCACCTTGGCGGCATCCAGCCGGCAGCGGGCCTCGTCGATCCGTTCGGCCTGACTGGCCAGCCGGTCGCCCTCCCGGCTGCGGGCTGCCGGCATGCCGGACAGGCTTTGGGTGATGCGCTCGGATTTGAGCTCCAGCAGCCGCTCACGGGCCGCCTGTACGGCTTTCAGTGCGTCGCGGTATTCCCACAGGTTCATAGCTCCTCCTTGGTCATGCGGACCTTCACGCCGCGGGCGATCAGGCCCTGGATCATATCGTAATCGGCCAGCTTTTCCTTGCGCAGGCGGCCGTAGCTGTCGATCACATCCGGCAGCTGGTCGATCACCCGGTTGACGGTTCTTGCGGACAGGCCCGCGTTTAGCATGGCCGCAAAGACCATGCACTGGACCCGGTTGGTGATGTCCTCCACCTGGGCGTCCAGCACCGACTCGGCGGCAATGCGGGCGGCTGCCTTTTCCTTGTTGGTCAGGTATCTGGCTTTCACTGCGCCTGCCCCCTGTTCTGCGGCGGGCCGGATTCTGCGGCCGGTTCTGCCGGCTTCGTTTTCAGGCCCAGATCAATGCTGGCCAATGAGATGGAATCGCACTCGCCGTTCCGGTCGATGGTCACATACGAAGCGACCATGCAGTAGCCGTCCTCATTGTTTTTGCATCCGTCTACTTCACATCGCATTGTCCTTCCTCCTTTGCAAGTGCGGCTTCGGCGGCTTCTTCGGTCAAAAACCAGGTTTTCCCCAAATCTTTGCCTTTGCACGGCTCCATCCCTTGGTGTTCGAACTGATATCTTCCATTCTCCCAAACCGTTGCGCAGTGAATATGGCGCGGATGCACGCCAATTCCCCGGGCATGTTTTTTGTTCCGGAGCTGGTACACAGTAACATCGGAAGGCCTGCAGGGAAATATTACGCACCGGCCATCTTTGTCCGCCTCCACCAGTTCACCAATGCGCTGCGGGGCAATGCCGCCGCAAACGTGCTTATATGAGAAGAACAGCTCTTTGTATTCGTCCTTCTCTGCCTTAACCTTTGCCAGCTCTGCCCGCAGCTGTTTCACAACGGGCAGGGTTTCGGGGTCGATTGTGGGGCAATCCGCCACAACATACGGAAAAAATTCGTCAATGCAAGTTTTCACTGCGTTTGCGCAGCACTTTTTGCCTGTTTGCACCTCCATATCACTCGTATATGAAAGCAAAAAATCAGCATCAATCAGACGCATTTTCTTCACCTTCTTTCGGTTTGAATCTTTTGCAAAAATCATATGGACTTGTGAATACCATCCCATTATCTCCAGCGTTTGAAAGTTCCTGACAAGCGCACTTCATTCCAAGCGTAGTTCCTGTGCACCAGTTTTCGCACTCCATACAACGTCCAATCGGCGGGGCCGGGCTGGTGTTCCATACGCTCAAAGGGGTAAATCTAGAATCAATTAAACAGGACGCCCTAACGTGATACACACATTGGCCGTTCATAATCGTCTCCACTTTTTCTCCGCAACATGGACACGGCAACGCAATCCCACAGCGCGTGCATTCTTCCTGTGCCTGCTTATCTCCCATCAAGGCGCGGCGCTCAAGGTTGGTCATCCCTGTTTTCCTCCAATCTCTTCTCCAGCATCTCCCATGCGGCATCGGTGAGCGGGCGGCCGCATTCAGGGCAGAAGTTTCTGGGAGAATAATAGCAATAGCCTTCGCAACCAAGACACGGCATTTCCCTAACCGACGAAGCAGAATCTTTGCATGAAGCGCAGCTTTTGCATTTACTGCACGGCTTCCATTTGCTTCTGTCAAAGTGGGAGAGAGGTTCCACTGCCGCCCGCTTAAGCTCTGCCCGAAGCTCCTGCACGATCGGCAAACTTTCGGGATCGATCGTTTGGGCGGAATGGATCATAGACCTCACCCGCAGGATGCAGTCGTTGAACCCCTCCATGTATTTTCGATTGTTCCAATCAACCTTCTTGCGGACCACCTGATCCATGAGCTGATCCAGATCACCAAGCCGCATGCATTCCGTCTCCTTTCGTTTACAATTCCAATCGCTGGCCGCAATTCTCGCAATGATTCGCAGCGGGTCGGATCTCAGCGTTGCATCGTGGGCAGCGCCAGGCTCCGCCGCCGTAGCGGACTTTGGCCGGGATTTTGCTTTGGGCCGCTTTTTGGGCCTGTTCCAGCGCCTCGGACAGTTCAGAGTGGCACAGGGCCACGATCTCACCAAAGCTGCGCTCCTCTTCCCACCAGCCGTGTTCTACGGCGTTCTGGTGGATTTCTTTTGCCAGTTCGTTCATATTCACCGGTTTACACCTCCTGATTTTTCACTGTTATTTTCAAATCTTGACCGACACCATTCCTGAGGATAACTTTTATTAATGTATTTATAGAATAATTTGAAGTTTATTTTGTGCTATCCTATAAATACCAACATTGATTAGAAAGAAGGTTTTACTTTTGAAGCTTTACCATCTGGATCGGGCCGGTACACTCTGCGATCATGCGGATATTTTACTGAAGCCAATTTCTGAACTGGATCCCGATGTTCGTTTATCCATGCTGTTTGAACGTTTCCCCGATGGCGTTTCCCAGCATGGTATCAATATGACGTCCCGTATGGCACCATTTATACACAATCCGTTCGGGGATCAATTGTTATCTGCCGATTCCTTTAAGGGTGCCTTCGATCAGGCAAATTCCAAAATAATTGACCTTACAGTTGAACTTGTTCGTCAGGCAAAATTTTCTCACATGCTTTCCCGCTTCCAGTCTCTTTTCGCTGTGGAAAAGCTTTCTGATTTTTTCGCATGGCCCGGATTGATAAACGACCTTACGCCAAATAGCCAGATTTTCGAACTGGATGTTCCGGATGGAACCCCTCGCCTGGATGCATCTTTTTTAAGCGGTGGAGTGGTTTTTAATAAAGACCAGAACAACAACTATTATTTGGGCACTTTCCTGACTGCAAGTTATGACATGGCCGTAAAATACTGGTCCGGTGAATCCTCGGATTCGCCACAATACGAATACCTTGTTTCCCTTCCACTTAAAGCAGAAGCGGTTCACAAGCTCAACTTTTCGCCGGATGATATGGAAAAGCTCAAGCATTTGATCTGCTTATCAGGGATTCGTCCCTACTATCCTTCAACCTGATTGTGCATCTGCATTCAGGCAGCTTCATACATACAGCAGCCAGGCCAGCAGGCGCAAAGCGCCCAGCAGGGCTGCGGCGGACAGGATGAGGGTGGCCACGGCCCCTGTGAGCAGCCCGGCACAGAGCAGCCGGTACAACAGGCGGGCCAGCCGCACATCGTGCCGGTTCATCCCTGCTCCAGCTCCTGGGCATGGATGTAGATGCCCGGCACATCAGCCCAGAACTTTTCGCAGATCTCACTGGCCACCTGGGCGTCGTCCTTCCAGTAATGCAGCTGGGTCATCACGTCCTTGAGGGCCTTTTGCAGGTTATCGGTATCCGGCCTGGTGGTTTTATAGCTCCCGTTTTTGTGGCTCTTTCCGGTGGGAAAACACCACTTCACCACCAGCCGCACCGCACCCTGCATCGGCTTCTGGGGCCGGTGGGGTGCAAGGTGGGCGTGCAGCTTGGCCCTTGCCTGGGTCAGCTGGGGCGAATCGTACAGCACCGCCCTGGCTTTGCCCTCCTTCTGCCAGGTGCGCAGGCCCTTATCCTGATGGGTGACGGTGGGCGGGATCATGGGAAGGAAAAATTCCAGCTCCATCGCTGGGTTCACCTCCTTTCGCTCTTTTCTTTTATAATGCCATAATGCGGATCATTTCCGGCCGACCTGGCCGCCGTCCACCCAGAAACCGCCGTGCTCCTTGAGCCGGTTGCGGACAGTCTTTTCGGTGACGCCCAGATACTGGGCCAGCTCCGACACGGCCACCGGTCTGCCCTCCATATTGCAGGCATCAAAGGCGGTATCCAGCGAGCTTTTCCTCTCCTCCCTGCGCTGGCCCTCGGTCTTGCGTTTGTTAAAATTGGTCTTCCAGCTGGTGCGGCCGCCTTTGGTTTCCATATCCGGCTGCAGATCGCCCAGCACGCCGGTGGTATCCTGCCGGTGGACCGGGAAGTCGAACCAGAGATTCATGGCCGGGAAGCGGGCAAATTCCCGCAGTGTGCCCTCGATGCGCCAGGCGGTGAGCCCGGCGGCGGCCCGGCGGGCCTGTTCGATGTCCAGCGCCAGCTTGGCCCGCTCCATGCCGTCCAGCTGCTCGCCGCAGACCAGCTGCATCTGCAATGCGCTGCAGGCATCGTCCTGGCTGGCGGCTTTCTCCTTCCCTGCCCGGCGCAGCGCCTGCATACACACCGCGCACACGGCGGCATTCTCCTGCTGGGTGCGCAGCTCCGGGGAGATCTCCAGCTCGATCAAATCCAGAAGGGCATCCGGGTCGCGGGCGAACACGCCGGAGCCGGAGGCCCGGTCCATGCTGCGCTTGCCGCCCTGGGCGCCCTTGGAATGGTGGTGGCAATAGATGACGGCGCAGCCCAGCTCGGTGCAGACCTTATCGAACTGGTTGCAGAAGGCGGCCATCTGGTCGGCGGAATTTTCGTCGCCGGTGATCACCTTATAGATCGGGTCGATGACGATGGCAAGGTAGCCCTTCTTCGCCGCCCGGCGGATCAGGCGCGGGGCCAGCTGATCCATGGGGACGCTGCGGCCGCGCAGGTTCCAGATATCCAGATTGGCAAGATGCTCCGGCCGCCAGCCCAGAGCGTTGTACACATCCCGGAAGCGGTGCAGGCAGGAGGCCCGGTCCAGCTCCAGATTCACATACAACACCCGGCCCTGGGCACAGTCAAAGCCCAGCCAGGGGCGGCCCTCGGCGATGGCGATGCACAGCTCGATGAGGGCAAAGCTCTTGCCCGCCTTGGAGGGGCCTGCCAGCAGCAGCTTATGGCCCTGGCGCAGCACGTCCCGGATCAGAGGCGGGGCCAGGGGCGGAAGATCGTTCCACACATCCGCCAGAGCCTCGGTGTCCGGCAGATCATCGGTGGAGGCTTCCACCCACTCCTTCCATTCCTCGAAATTCTGCTTGCCGATGCCGGTATCCAGCAGATACTGCTTGTTTTCGCCCCGCTGCACGCCCGGCATCCGGGACAGGCGGGAGGGATTGCGGTTCTGCTGATCCAGCGTCAGGCCGTTTTTCTTGCAGACTGCGTAGAGGTAATCCACCCGGCGGCGGTATTCCTCGTAGCTGTCGGCGTCAATGTGGACGATGGCATGCAGGCTCTTTTTGCCCGAGTAGACCAGCGCCGCCACTGGCAGCTCCAGCTCCCGGATGATGGCGTTCTGCCGTTCCAGCTCCATGGAATCCGATTCCACCAGCGCGAACCGGTATTCGGTGACATTCTCGTTGCGCACACCCTTGCCGTCCAGCGGGTTGAAGCGAATCCAGGCGCCCACCTTCGGGTCATAGTCGCCCAGAACGCTGCCCACGTCGCCCTTACAGGTGCGCAGCGCATCGATGAGCTGGCCGGCGGTGCGGTCGGTACAGCCCTTGGTGGGCACATACCGGCCATCCTTCTGCCAGCTCTCGGTCACATAGCCCACCAGCTCGTCCGGCTCGAAGAGGGCCTGCAGGTAATCGATCAGCTGGCTGGCAGGGTCCCACTTCTCCGGGATGGAGAGCTCCCGGCCCTCCACCCAGTTTTTATCCACCAGCGGGCGCTCGGACGCCTGCCTGCCGGAGGTGGGGCCGATCAGGTCGTCCCAATCCAGGGCATAGTCCTCCCCGGCGGGAGAATAGCCCCGGTCCAGCGCCATCTGCACGATGGTGCCTGCGGTGACCGGGGCTGCCCCGCAGCGGCCGAAGCCCTCCCATTTGCGGGCACATTCCCCCGGATGATAGCGGCCGGCATCCCGCTGGCTCCACTGCTCCCAGAGGCTCAGCGGATAGCCGGATTCCTTGAGGCCCATGCCTACCTGCAGCCACTGGGTATAATCCAGCGCGGCGGGGTCCAGAAAATCCAGGATCGGGGTAAGGCTTCGCTGCTGTTCCATGTGTTTCTCTCCTTATTCCGGCTGATAGGTGGCCGGGTCGATGTTGGGCGGAAGCCGCCAGCCGCTGGCGGCGATGCGGTCGATGAGCCTTTTGGCCTGCTCAAACTGCCAGGTGCCAACATGGGCAAAGCCCCGGCCTTCCAGAAAACGGATCTGCTTCGGGGTGGTGAGACCCAGCTCCCGGCGCTTTTCCAGCCGGTCCAGCAGAAGGCTTGCCTTGCCGGCGTTTTCCACTGCGTCCGGCAGGATGCCCAGCTTCTCCAGCGTTTTCACCTGCCCGGCGCTGGGCGGGGCCATCTCCCAGCCGAAGCTGGGCACATAGCCGGTCAGGTCCTCGGCCTGGATGCTCATCTCGTACTGCAGCGGGTCCACCAGCTTGCGCTTGCGCCGGCGCATCTCCTCCAGCTGCTTGGCCAGCGCTTCTTCCCGCTGGGCCACCACGTCGCTGGCGGCCTTTTCCTCCGCCTGCTGGATGTCCACCGGTGCGCCGCCCGCCTCCTCTTCCAGGTTCTCGGTCATCTTCTGAGCCACCTCTCGGCTCTCGCAGATCAGGTCCGCGGGGCGGCAGAGCTCCTGCCGCTCGGTGTGCCAGAGAAAATCCAGCAGCAGAAGATGCTCCTTGCCCGGAGCAAGGCGGGTGCCGCGCCCCACCATCTGGCAGTACAGGCTGCGCACCCGGGTGGGACGCAGCACGATCACGCAGTCCACGGCGGGGCAGTCCCAGCCTTCGGTGAGCAGCATGGAATTGCACAGCACGTTGTATTTCCCGGCGGTAAAGTCCTCCAGGATCCGGGCACGGTCGGCGCTTTCCCCGTTCACCTCGGCGGCCGAAAAGCCGTGGGCGGTGAGGATATCGCGGAATTTCTGGCTGGTTTTCACCAGCGGCAGAAAGACCACGGTTTTGCGGTGTTTGCACTGGGTCTCCATCTCGGCGGCGATCTGCTCCAGATAGGGGTCCAGGGCACTGTCCACATCCGCGGCCTTGAAGTCGCCGCCGCTCATGCCCACGCCGGACAGATCCAGCCGCAGGGGCACGGTGAGTGCCTTGATGGGGCAGAGATAGCCCTCCCGGATGGCCTGGGGCAGGGTGTATTCATAGGCCAGCGAATCAAAGATCTGGCCCAGGTTGCGCATATCGCCCCGATCCGGTGTGGCGGTGACCCCCAGCACCCGGGCGGCGCTGAAATAGTCCAGGATGGCGGTATAGCTGCCGGACACCGCGTGGTGGGCCTCGTCGATGATGATGGTATCGAAATGATCGGGTGCAAAGCGGGACAGGCGCTTTTGCCGCATGAGGGTCTGGACGCTGCCCACGGTGACCCGGAACCAGCTGCCCAGACTGGACTGCTCCGCCTTTTCCACCGAGCAGCCCAGGCCGGTGGCCGACTTGATCTTATCGGCGGCCTGGTCCAGCAGCTCCCCCCGGTGGGCCAGGATCAGCACCCGCTCCCCCAGCTTGACCCGGTCCTCTGTGATCTTGGCGAACACGATGGTCTTGCCGCAGCCGGTGGGCAGGACCAGCAGCGTGCGCTGCCGGCCCTCGGCCCACTCTCTCTGCACGGCCTGCCTCGCTTCGCTCTGGTATGGCCGCAGTTCCATCTCAGAACGCTCCCGCGGTCCAGCCCTGGCCGGCGGTGGCGGCGCTCACCGGCTGCTCCGGCTCCAGGAACTTTTTGATGTCGTTGGACCGGCCTTCGGTGCCGTCGTCCTTCTTATAGGTGCGCACCGCGATGTGGCAGCGGCCGGTCTTGCCCAGGATGCCCGGCCAGTTCATGCGCAGCTGCTCGCCGTGCCTGCGCATGCCCAGCGCCGTGAAAAAGGCGCACAGCAGGCCCTCGCACTTGGAGTGGAGAAAGAGGTTGTGGTCCATGTTGACCACGCCGCTGGGGCCCTGCACCGCCAGTGTGACCACCGCCTTGTTGCAGGGCGGCAGCTTGGCTGAGCCGGGGTGGCGGCCCCGGGTAAAATTGACCACCGTGAAGGAATAGTCCCCCTCGGGCAGCAGCTCCCACGCGCCGCCGTCGTTCTCGATAACGTCTTCCCAGCCGAATTCACGTTCATTTGCCATTGTGGTTTCCTCCTTGATTGCTTGTTTTGTCGCTTGTTTTATCGCTTATCACTTGTAATATCGCTTGTTGCAACAGGTGCGGCGATGCTTTTGGTTGTTATAACAGTTGTTATAACGGTTGACTTTTGGATTGACTTGGGGATTGACTTTGGATTGATTTTAAGCAAGCGCCTTGCTTAAAACGGCACGTCCCGGTTCTTCACCACCGCGTCGAACACGCTGGACCAGGCGCCCACCAGCACCCCCTGGATAAAGCCCGGGTCATACACATGGATGGGGGTATCCGCCGGATAATAGCCCTTGGCACCCACCACCGCCTGGATCTCGTCCGGGTCCACCTGGTTCTGGGCCATCAGCTGGGCCAGCGCTTTGGGGATGCCCTCCCCTTCCAGCTGGGCCTGCCGCTGCTGCTGCCAGTCTGCATCCTTGCGCAGGCCGTCGGCCTGGGTCTGGGGCGGGGTATGCCGGGGCAGGTCGTCCTCCACCATGACCGGCGGCTGGGCGGCGGGCGGGGTCAATTCCATCTGGCTGGGGGCGGGGTCCGGCTGCGGGGCGGGCAGTGTGTTCGCTGCCCTGGCCGGCTGCGCTGCCGGAGTGACCCCTGCGGCGGCTGCGGTGGCAAAGGGCACCGCCCCGTCGAAGATATGGGCGATGGCGGAATAATCAAAGGGCAGCTCATCGGCCAGGCCGTGCCGGTTCTTGGCGTCCCAGCAGGGGTGGTGGGTGGTATACATCACCCGGGCACCGCCCTGGGCCTTGCGCTTCTGGCCCTTATCGTCCACCGCCACCGAGTAGGTCTTATAATTGGCGAAGAGGACCAGATCCGCCCATTCCTTGACCAGGGCGGAGAGGCTTTTTTCCTCCTTGCCTGCCAGCTTCAGCTCCCAGCGGTCGTAGGCGCCCATTTCGTCCGGCTGCTCGAACTTGCGGATCTTGGCGTGAGCGGTGAGCACCACATGAACGCCCCGGTCCGCCACCTCCTGCAGCAGATTCAACAGGCGGCCGAACTCCTCGGCCACATACACATAGCCCTTGCCGTAGCCGAAGTCCTCGATGCCCTTTTTATCCGCCTTTTCGCAGATATGCCGGGTGCAGAGCTGGGCCGCCCAGTCGGCGGTGTCAAGCACCAGAGTGCGGCAGAGCGAGGGGTTATCCCGCACATACCGGACCTCGTCCATGAGCATGGACCAGCTGGCCGGGGCCGGGAGACGATCCACGTTCATGCCGGCGGTGCTGCCCTCGGTATCGATGAAGAGCGCGCCGGGGAACCGGGCTGCCATGGTGCTTTTGCCGATGCCCTCGGGGCCATAAATGACCGCCTTCTGGGCCTTTTTCTGCACACCGCTCGTGATGGGAAATGCCATTAAAATTCACCTGCTTTCCATTGTTTGGGGGATTCCTGTGTGGGAGTGCTTGCGGGTTGGGGGTCTGCCTGGGCTGCTGCGCTTCCCGCGCTCGCATACCCGTCCTCGCCGGGCAGGATTCGGCCCGGCGTCTGCTGCGCAGACCGGACAGACGGTTTTGCCTGCCGCTGGCAGCCAAAATGCTCGCTTCCCTCAGCGTCTTGCGCCGCTGTGGGGCCCGCGCTCGCATACCCGTCCTCAATGATGATCTGGCACTCGCTGCCGGTGGAGACCCGGGTGGCGATGGCCTGCAGGCCTTCCTGCTCCAGCCAGGCGCCGAAGCCGCGCATGGTGTCCAGATCCATCTGCTCCAGCTTGTCCAGCAGCACAAAGCCGCACTCCGGATTCAGCCGCCGCACGATGGCCGTGGCCACCATCAGCTGCTCGGAGCCGGACATATTGTCCCACTGCTGGCCCTTGTAGGTCAGCTCGCCGTCCTGCACCGAAAGGCCCGGCAGCGGCAGGTCCGCCCCTTCCAGCAGGGCCAGCTTCTCGGCCCGGGTCTCGTCGATCTGGGCGGTGAGCGCCGCATACTGACGGGCATACTCCGCGGATTCCTCCTCCGCCCGCTCCCGGTCCAGATTTGCCCGCACCTTCATGTTCACCAGCTCGATGCTGCGGATGTTCTCCTCCAGCTCGGCGGTGGATTCGTCCTGGAGCTGGAGGACCGTTTTGCGGGCGGTCTCCTCCTGGCTGGCCGCCGTGTTGTACTGCTCCAGCAGCTTCTCCCGCTGCTTTTTCAGCATCTCGATGCGCTCGTCCAGCCGTTCCAGCTCGTCCTTATACCGGTGCTTGGCATGGGTGATCTCGGCCAGCTGGTCCCGCTTGCGCTGGTTTTCCCCGTTCCGGGCAAGGATCTCCTGCTGCTGGGCGATCAGCTCGGAGGCGCTGACCAGCTCGGCGGGCACTCCCTCCCAGCTGGGCAGCTCCTGGGCGTATTTCTTCTTCTGGTCGGCGATCTGCCCGATGGCATGGCGCCGGTTATACAGCTCGGTCTCCTTGCGCTCCAGCGCCATGAGCTGGTCACCCACCCCGATGATCTGCAGCAGGGTGCGGGCCTTCTCCTTGCCGCTGGCCTCCATGAACTTGGGCAGATCCAGCGCCAGCTCCTCCACAAAGGCGTCCAGCAGCTTCTGGCCCGCCTTGTTGCCCATGGGGTCGGTGACCTTCAGGCTGGATTTTTTGCCGCTGCGCTCCACCACGATGCCGTTGGAGAGGGTGACCTTCAGCCGGGGCGGGATGGCGCTGCCCTGTCGCTGGGCCGCGCTGGGGCGGTATCGCTCACCGCCCAGTGCCCAGGCGATGGCGTCCAGCACGCTGGTCTTGCCCTGATTGTTCCGCCCGCCCACCACGGTGAGGCCGGTGGCGGTGGGCTCGATCTTCACGGCGCGGATGCGCTTGACGTTCTCTGCCTCAAGACTGTTGATCCGGATCATGCTGATTCTCTCCTTTCATCTGCAGGCGGCGCGCCACCATGGTGAGAAATTCCGAATTGGTGGGCTTATCCTTCCGGGAATCCACCGTATAGCCGAAGTAGCGGTTCAGGTATTCCAGATTGCCCCGGGTGAAGGCGTTCGCGATCGCGTGCCGGATGGCCCGCTCCACCCGGGCGGCGGTGGCGCCGTGGAGCTTTGCCACCATAGGATACAGCTCCTTGGTGATGGCATACCGGCGGCCCGGATGCTGCAGCATCCAGTCCAGCGCCGTCTCGATATAGTCCCGGCCCCGCACGTTTGTGGGAACGCCGATCCGGTTCAGCTCCTCAAAAATCCGTTCTTGCGTCATGCGCTCATCTCCTCCTTCAGGGGCTGATACAGCCCTTGGATGCGGGACAGGTCGCCTTCCTGCACGCCTGCGCCCAGCTGGTTATAATCCCGGCGGAGCACGCAGACCGTGCCGTACAGAACGCATCCCAGATAGGGGATGCGGCAGTTCACCGGCAGGCCCTGCTCCGCTCCGTTTGCCCGGCAGACCGCCATGAAACGGCCGCAGGGGTCCATGTTCCAGACCTCGATGCCGCCGCCCAGCGCCTCGCTCAGCGCCCGGACACTAATCTCCTCCACGCTGGCCAGCTGCGGAGTGCAGCCAGGTTCGATCTTGATCACATTCATCTTGTATTCCTCCCTGTATGTTCACGGTTGTTCGCCGGTTCCCAGCTGGGAGAGGAGCAGCTGCTGGGCCGTGTGGCTCAGACTGCAGAACTCCTCCCCGGACCGGCCGACGATCAGGATGGTTCCCACGAAGGGGATGCCCAGAAAGCTGCAGTTCGGTGCAAGGCCCATCAGCAGACCTTCTTCGTTGCAGATGACCAGGGCATCCTCACAGAAACTCACCGTTTCGATGTAGCCGCCCACCGCCTGCTGCAGCGCCTTGAGTGTGTTCGGGATCTCCACCAGCTTAGGCGGTTTTCCCGGGTCCTTACGAATTACCTGCATGGCTGTCCTCCCTTTCTGCGGCGCAAAGGCCCGCTTCCAGTCCGTTTGCAAAGCCCACGGCCGCGGTCAGCAACCGTTCCAGCGCCTGCTCGTCCTCGCTGGCCAGAAGCTCCGTGCCCCGGTAGGCGTCCAGAAAACGCCGAAGGCCTGCGGCGCCGTTCTTTGCGCTTTGCAGCATCTGGCGGCAATGGGCCGGGAGCGGCTGCAGGGCGGTGGCTGCGGGCGGTTCTTCGAGGGGCGCTTCGGGCGGCGGGGCTGTGACGCCGAATTCCGCCTGCCTTTTGCGTGCCTTATTGACCCAGGCATTCACGTTGCCGTAGGGCACCCCGAACCGCTCCGCTGCCTCCTGGCGGCTTGCGCCTTCCAGCAGGACCGCCTTCACCACGTCGTCCTTCACCGCCTGCTCATAGCTGCGCAGCGTCTTTTTCGGCTTTTGCTCCGGGGCCTCGATGCCCAGCACCTTACAGATCTCCTCCTTTGAGGTGGCGTAGAGCTGAGCCAGGATGGTGATCTGCTTTTTGGGGTTTGCCGCGTTACGGTAGGCCGCGCGGATCTCACCCTTCTGCTCGTTTGTCAATCCCATTCCCTGTTCCTCCACCGATGAATCAGTTCACGGCTCACCAGTGCCGCCAGCGCCGCAAACAGCGCAAAGACCGTCAGCGCCGGGGCTTTGTGGTAGAGCCATTCCATGCCGCCGCACCCAAGCCACACCGCCGCGAAAAAGGCGGCCACCTGGATGCAGCCCGTCAGGGTCTTTAAACCCTGGCGGAAAAATGTTACAATGGGGGTGCTTCTCATAGGGGCACCCCACAATGGGGTTTCAGCGTCCGGCTGCTGCAACAGCCGGGCGCTTTCTTTTTTGCATTCCATTTGTTTCTCCTTCAGATTCGGATCGCGTCCGCGTCCAGCATCCCATCCAGCCAGCGGTAAAACGCCGGCCGGAAAATCAGAAACTTGGAGCGCTCCGACGCGTCCAGCTGCGTCCCGATCGCGAAGGGCATCTTCCCTTCCTGGATCATCTGCCCAAGAACTCGTTCGCTGATCGGGATCTGGTTGGCACGAAATGCTTCACAGCAGTCGTGCAGCGTCATGGTCGGCCAGTCTGCCATTGGGATCACCGCCCTTTCTCAGTTCTTCTGGCCCCGAACCAGTTCCTCCAGTGCAGCGCGGAATTTCTGCTCCGCATGGTTCGGGGCGTTCTTCCCGTTCAGGATGCGGCCCACCCATTCCGGTGTGACACCAAGCGCTTGCGCAAGCTGCCGCTTTGTGATCCGGTGCATGTGCATTTCCATCACCACTTCGGCTGTCCATTGTGCAGGCATACAAAATTCACCTCCCTGATAGTTCATGTACTTGAACTTTTAGAAAGGGTGTGCTATCATTTACTTGCCAAATAACTGATTAAGCATCCTTTCCATTGTTCATCCCACTGGGGATCACGAGCTCATTTTGTTCAATCGAATGAACTCATGTGTTCATTTTAGTTCAATCGATAGAACTTTTCAAGAGCATTTTGTTCATTCAGTGGAACTTTGGAGAAATGCACAAATTTGAATGGAGCAAATTATGTTCTACGATCGATTTATTCAACTATGTGAACAAAAAGGCGTGAAGCCCACCCGGGCTGCCATCGAAAACGGGATCGCCCGCTCTGCCGTGAGCAACTGGAAATCCAATTGGGCCAAGGGGATCGAATCCCTGCCCAGCACTGCCAACGCAAATGCTCTGGCGGAATACTTCGGCGTATCGGTGGACTATCTGCTGGGCAATGGGAAGGAGCCTTCCCCGGAAGCTCAATTGTTCGTTGATACCAGCGAAAGCATGCACACAGCCGAAAAAAAGCCCGCCGCACAAACAGGCGACGAGCTTGGATTTGATGATTTTACCTACGCACTGCACAATGAGACCAGAAAGCTGACCGAAGAGAACAAGCAGAAGCTGCTGGAAATGGCGAAGTTCTTCCAGCAGCAGCAGGAGCTTGCGGCCCAGCGGGAAAAGGACAAGAACAACTGATTATGATCGAAATGTCTGATATTTACAGCGGCATCGCACAGACTGGGGCGGCGCTGTATTCCTATGACATCGGGTTTTCCGATGCTGCGACCATCGAACTGAACGGCCGCTATGCCGTGATGTTCGATCCCTCGCTCTTTTCCAGCATCCGTTCCCTGAAATGGGCACTGGCCCACGAGAACGGACACTGTGCCACCGGCTGCACCCACAAAACCGGCAGCCCCTGGGATCTGATCGAACGCCACGAGCACAAGGCGAATCGCTGGGCTTTTGAGACCTATCTGCCGCCTCAGGAGATCCAGCGGGCCATCTCCGCCGGATACACTGAGCCCTGGCAGCTGGCCGAGTGGTTCGATATTCCCCAGGCGGATCTGGAGGCGGCGCTGCGCTTTTATGCACAGAATCGCAACATTGTGTTTCAGGCGGCTGTTTGAGCCTTTGTCAATGGGCCGGGCAAGGGCAAAGGGGGGCGGGCCTTTACGCCCCCTTTCCCTTCCCCATTGACCTGACCGGAGGGAAAATCCCGTTATTACCCCCGTAGGGGGTAACGGTTTTCCTTCCCGAGGGAAAATGCCGGAGTTTGGTCGAAAATTTCCCTGTTGCGGAAATTGGAGAATTGGATCGGCTTTTTCCCTGTTTCTTTCCATCGTTAAAAGAGGCCGTCCATTGCGGAAGGATGGGTTCTCAATAAACAAAAGGAGTTGTTTTACATTGGGGTTTCGTTTTCACAAGAGCATTAAGTGTGGACCATTTCGCCTGAATCTGAGTAAAAAAGGAATCGGCTGGTCAGCCGGTGTTCCCGGCTTTCGCTACACTCAAAAGGCCGGCGGCGGTCACCGGACCATGGCCAGCATCCCCGGTACCGGCCTGTCTTATGTGAAGGAGTCCGGTTCCAGTAGCCGGAAAAAGTCTGTCGGCCGGAAGCTGAACACTTCCACCGCTGTGGTGCCTGCTGCTATGCCTGCGGTTGCCGGCTCCGGGCCGAACGGGCCGCGCAAGCCCAGAAAAGCATTCGGAGTGCCGGAGATCCTTGCCAGTGCCTTCGGCTGCTTTATGGCATTGGCGTTCCTGCTCACTGCAGCGACCGGATGCCAGGATTCTGCTGCGGCCAGCAGCCAGAGTTCCTCTGTTCCGGATTCGGCCATCGTTGCCGTTGCTCCCACTCAGGAGCCCACTGCCGTTCCCACCGCGGAACCCACTGCAGCACCCACACCTGAACCGACGGCTGAGCCTACCCCCGAACCGACGGCGGAACCCACACCTGCTCCTACCGCAGCACCCACAGAGGCTCCGGCACCTCAACCTGCTGCGGCTGAGCCTCAGGGTCAGATGGTATGGATTGCAAGCTCCGGCAATGGCACCAAATACCACAACGATCCCGGATGCAGCAACATGAAGAATCCCCTTGAGATCAGCATCACCGATGCCCAGGCAAGAGGATACGGGCCCTGCAAGAAGTGCTATTAAAATAAAAAGACCCGCCCTCTGTTGGCGCAGAGAGCGGATCTTCATAGACAGCTTACCCAAAATGGATAATCTATCCCGACAGTGAGATTATACCTCTTTTGGGCAGGCTTTGTAAAGTGCACCCCAAAGGAGGTTTTTGTTTTGAAATGCACAAGATGTCACCGGGAAATTCCGGACGAATCCGGGTTCTGCCTCTTCTGCGGGAAGCGGCAGATCGCGACAACCGTTCCGCCCCAGCGACGCAGCAGACGCCGGGCCAAGGGCAGCGGATCGGTGTATAAGATTTCGGATGGGAGAAGCCGGCCATGGGCTGCCATGAACGGAGCCGGAAAGCTTTTGGGTACATACGCCAGCAGCAGTGAAGCCGTGGAGGCGCTGGATCGGTTCAACGCGGATCGGGTGCCGCTGGAACGAAAGAACTACACGCTCCGGGATATATACGAGCAATGGAGCCCCAACGCCTTTGCCAAAATCGGAGACAAGAGCAGGCAGAGCTACGAGGACGCATTCGCCAAGGCGGCAGATTTACATTCTCGGCGAATCCGTGATCTGAAAACCGAGGACTACCAGCAAGTGATTGACAGTCTGGTCCAGCGCGGCCTAAGCCGTTCTCTGTGCGAAAAGCAACGGCTGCTTTTCTCGAAGCTGTGCCAGTACGCCATGAAGCAGGACATCATCGATAAGAACTATGCGCAGCTTCTGGAGCTGCCCAGCAAGGGCGAGGCCAAGACCCGTGTACTATCCGACGAAGAGATCGAGCGCATTCATGGCATGCTGTGCGATCCCAAACTGGGACCCACTGCGGAAATTGCTCTGGTTTTGTGTTATTCCGGCATGCGGATCAATGAGCTGCTGCAGATGGAACGGGCAAACGTACATCTGGCTGACCGCTACATGGTGGGCGGCGAGAAAACCGATGCCGGACGCAACCGCACCATCCCGATCCACCGTGAGATCATCCCGATCATTGCAAAATGGATGGATGGAAACACGACATCCTGGCTGCTGCACACCTCCGCCGGCACGGCCAAGGATGCCGATAACGTGCGGAAAGCCTTCCGCAGCCTGATGAAGGCTTGCGAGATCAGTGGGGTCACCCCACACACCTGCCGTCATACCGCTGCCACAAAGATGGTTGCCGCAGGAGTGCGGCCGGAAATTATCAAACAAATTTTGGGACATTCCGATTTTTCCATGACCGTGAACCGGTACACCCACACCCAGCCGGCCGATCTGGTCAAGGGGATTGACCTGATTAATGTACACTTCTGTTAGTTTATTTGTTAGTTTATCACGGTTTTCCAGGTGTTTTTTGGAAGCATTTAGCAATTAGGAAACACTGCAAAAAGGCCCCGCAAATGGCGATACAAAGCCATTTGTGGGGCCTTTTTTTGGAGCTGGAGATCGGACTTGAACCGACGACCTGCTGATTACAAATCAGATAACAAATGGCTCTACAAAGCCAAAAACAGGCATTTTGTTAGTTTATTGTTAGCCTATCTGTGTTTTCTATGAGATTGCATTGTTGTATATCAGGAGAGTCTTTGTTAAAATACATGTACATGCATTGAGCCAATCCTGGATGAAGGTGTTACCATGATAACTGAATACGCTGTGACAATCGGCTACATTTCAGTAGCGTTAGTCCTTCTCACTATAACAATCGCTCTGGTCGTTTTTTCGCATTCAGCCATAGCTCAATATAAAAAATGGATTATTTGCGGCTCCTTCTTGGGTATAATTCTGGCTGTTATCTATTTCTGTCTCTTAGTGACTACTGTAATCCCTTCTGGTGTTTATTCCGTTCCTGTCACCGCTGAAATTTATGACGACAACACCGGCGACGAGAAAAGTAGCTACGCGATGGCCAGTATCGATATTTTCCCGCAAGGATTCGAGATCCTTTCTCTCTCGTTTCGCAATGACGAGGATCCTCTGCTGATAGAAAATACTGTTGACGGCCTTCCTTCTGAAGAAACCGAGCATCTGGTGTACTCACATGATGGTATTGATATTACGATCACCCTTCCCCCTCTGACCTCCGAATCCCTGGGCGTTTCCGCTTTGGATGCCATAAGTGCTGATAAGCCTGGTGTGTTCTGCACCACCGCTTCACTGTGCCTGTGCTGCTTCGCTTTATACAAATGCCTGGCACAAAAGGCATAAATACTCTACACAACAAAAGAGCCCTCCGGTAGCTTCCGGAAGGCTCTTTTTGATTTTCTTCGTTCCTTATTCATTCCGCGCCGAGATCCGGCGTCTCTTGCAAGCGATCCGGTCCAACTTGAGACTGCGTATACTAATTGGTTTAGTCCCTCTTGTCTACGATCTCAAAAGACACACCTTCAATGAAAAGCGTTGTCCCATGACCGGGCAGGAAAGCGACCCGGCGGCCTTTCCACTCTGGGTGATCGCCCCAGTAGTCATGCCAAACACCCTTGAAGTCGTTCCCGATGCGGTCATATTCAGCCTTTGTGATCTGTTCCATTCTTTCGTCCTTTCTGCCCTTATCTCTGGGCTGCTGGTATTGTATGGAAGTCGCCGTTTTGTTGCTGGCGGCTCGCCGAAGATATCCGGTGCATCGTCAGAGCATGGCCCAGTAGACATGCAGGGCTTTTTGTATCCAGTGACTGGGGGCCATGCGTTGCTCCAGATCCTGCGCGATCTTATGAACTTCCTCGGGAGTTGTTGCTGCCTTCAGCGCGGCATCAACCGCGGATTCGTCTTTGTAATATGCTACCATGAACTGCTCTCCTCTCTGTGCTGTAGCCCTGTTGGGATAGGGCACTTTATCGGCTGCCATTGTGAAACCTTCAGTTTTACGCAACCCATGAGCACCCCCGCCTTGATGCGGCGGGGCCGGACTTGCACCGGCGGCGCGTTTATGCGTCGGCCTTGCGGGTCAGTATAAAATAAAAATGCGTTTGCCGTCCGGAGTGATGCCGTAAAGCGCACCGCCGATGGATTGAGCAGCCTTCAGTGCCTGCTCAATCCATCGGGGTCTTGCCGAAATATTTGCCGTTGGCCTGCGGGTGATCGGCTGGGTAGTGAATCTCGAAGCCGATATATTTTTCTTTCATGAACATCGTGAAACCTCCTGCTTTGTGTTATTGAGTCGGCGGCGCTCAGTATCCAAGCCACCACAGAACCTCCGCCATACTGCAACCGGTAAGGTCTTCATGTTCCTCACCAGTCTCTCCGGTGATAACGTTGGTCCAGGGCATAACGCCGTAAATGTGTCCGGCCTCGTCCTGATAATGACGCATGCCGTGGATGTCCAGGATGCGGGCAATGCGTTCGCTGCTCATACTCTCCTCGCTTTCTCCCGGGGTGTGCCCGGGTGTCGTTTGTTCAGTGAACCTCTTTACCCTCGTGCATGATAAACGTGGGGAACTCGCCGTGCGACTTTTTCAATGCTTTCCGGGCCAACTTTCTGGCTTCTTGGATTGTGTCCGCATTTCCCACTACCCAGCAACGGTCGTGATAGTCGATTTCGTAAACGGTAAACATTTTCTTCGCTCCTTTGCGCTAATCCCGGGCACCTGCCCGCCCGGGTGGGCATTTTCTTAAACCAATTCCAGGCCCTGCTTGATCGCCCAGTTTCGCGCGCCTCGCTCGGTCTTCCAGGTGGGAGTGAACGGCAGCGGCTGGTTCTCTTCCGCGTCCTTCAGGGCGAAATACTGAGATGCTGTGCCTTTGTTCATACAGTAGATGGTTACTTTCACGTTTTGCCCTCCTTCTATTGTTGAGTGGTTCGGCTCGTGGTATAATAAAAGCAGCAAGGGAGGCTATTGTAGTCTTAGGGTTTCTTTGCTGTTGAGTGGTTAGCTATTGCGAGTAGCTAACCACTCTTTTTTGTATGCCTCAAAGGCAGCTCGTTTTGGGGCGGCATTGAGATTTTGCCATTCCGCAAACTTCATTGGCAGCCTCCTTTCTGCCTCCCTTGCTGTGCCTTCATATTAGCACGATATCGTGCCGCTGTAAACACGATATCGTGAACATTCTCCATAATTGGCAGTTGGCACTATATCGTGCCTTCCGTTTTTGTGCATCATTCACTATATCGTGCTTGTTTGAATTTGTGATACAATATCTTCGGGAGGTGTTGATATGGCTCTGAGCGAGGCAAAGAAAGCCAGCAACAAAAAAAGCGACCAAAAGTATATGCAAATTCTAATTAAGCCTTACAAAGCTGAAGGCGCTGATATTCGAGAAGCCGCAGCAGCCAAAGAGCAAAGCTTGCAGGCATATATATTGCAAGCCGTGCGAGAACGCATGGAGCGCGATGGTTACACATTTTCTCCGAAGCCCGATAATTCGCTTTGCAATGCGTCTTCTTCGCTTGACAGTGAGACAGCGAAATGATAAACTTGGTATAGTGATAAGTATAAAAAAAGAGCCGTCACCGGAAGAGATTCCGGGGCGGCTTTTTTGCTGCATTCGCGGCGGCCTGCTTCCTTTTCGGGAGCGGGCCTTTTTTGTTGCAAAGGGGGTGTGATGTGTGGCGTCTGGGATGGATAATTTGCGGGTGCCGAGTTCGGAGGAAGCTCGGGAGATCGGGCGCAAGGGGGGGCAGAAAAGTGCCGAAAACCGCCGGAGGAAACGGGCGATCCGGGAGATCTGCGCGGACCTTTTGGCGATGGAGGCTCCACAGGGGGCTGCTGAGCTGGGAGAGCTGACGCAGGTGGCCCAGAAGCTGGCCGAGGAACGGGGGCAGCCGCTGGACCTTTACGAGGCGATGACGCTGGCACAGGTGGCACAGGCCATGGCCGGAAACACCAAGGCCGCTGTTTTTGTGCGGGATTCCGCCGGCGACAAGCCTGCCGATGATGTGCAGGTGTCCACCGGGATGACCGACGCGGACCGCCAGCTGATGGCCAATGTGGCCGCCAGATTGCAACAAAAGGATAAAAAACGGCAGGAATAATCAGGACGCTTTCCTGTTATTCTGAATTTTCCGCATAAAACCGTTATTTACTGTTTCGTCAAACAGCTATTTAGCGAAACTGCAACGCGTTCGGTGCTACAAATCCAACCAGGCACGGCAGAACGCCTTGCAGCCACCGAAGCGGCGCCGGTTCGCTCCCGCGGAATCGTGGCCGGCCGCTCCGGTTGCACTGCAACCCCGGCGTGTGAAGTTCTTCACCGGGGATGAGGATGACCGGAGACGCGGCGGGGCATGGAACTTTGCGGGCTGGCTTTTGCCGGTTTCCAAGAGGTTGACCGGCTGCGCCTGTGGCATGGCCCTGCTTTGCGGCCGGGATGGCTGCGGGACGGGCTGAGCTGCATGGATGCCCGGCGGGATTGGTTCCTGCTGGGGGACTGGTGCCTGGGATGACGGGCGGAAAGGGGGTGATGGCCGGAGGGCAGACGGATGGGTTTGTTCTCCGGCCTTCCCTTTTCATCGGGAGACTGCCGGGCGCTGGTGCGGATGCGCGGGGGCCGGTTCGGTGGCTGGCTGACAGGAGGGCGGCACTGCTTCCCTTCGTTTTTTTTTACGGATGGTGCGCCGGACGGATGCGGGTGGATGGGGCGATGAGCCCCCTCCCCCATGCGGGCGACCCCCCGGCTGCGATTACGGCCGGAGCGTAAAAAATATGCGGCCCGCAAAAGAACCCCGCTGGAAAAAACCGGTCTTTTGCGCCTTTCTCAGCCCCTTTGGCGGGAAAGGAAAAACACGGTGAAAGACCGGGAATTTCCCTTTGAGGGAAAAAGACGGTGAACGACCGATATTTTCCCTTGGGAAGAAAACGGTACCCCCTACGGGGGTAACTGCGTTCCGCTTCCCTGACGGTCACGGGGGCAAGGGAGGAGGGCGAATGCTCACGCCCTCCCTCCTGCCCTTCCCCTGGCCGTGACAATGAGTTTTTCCGTGTGCTGATTCGCCCGGACGCTTGCCTTTTGCACAGCGGGGCTGCGGGCACCGGACACACGACGCAGCGGTTTGGGGCACGGGCCATGTGTGATACACCACGCACCGGAGCGCTGCACCCTGTTTGCCGCTATGGGATATTGGGGCGGCGGGCGGTGCGGATTTTCCGCTCTGCTGATATTCGATGGAAAGGAGGAGACGGGATGGAGCTGAGCCCGGCCGCGATCCGGCAGGCGGAGGCGGAGTTTTGCCGGGAAAACCCGGTGTATTTTGTGGAGACCTACTGCCACATTGAGGACAAGGACGCGGCGGAGCTGATCGTTCCCTTCCGCCTTTGGGACGGACAGCGCCGCGCCCTGGAAGAATTCAGCCGCTACCGGCTGAACGTGGTGCTGAAGGCCCGCCAGCTGGGCTTCACCTGGCTGGCCCTCTGCGAGGGGGCCCGGCTGGTGGTTCTGAGCGCGGGGCGCACGGTGGTGGGCCTTTCCCGTTCGGAGGATGAGGCCAAGGAGCTGGTGCGCCGGCTGGGCGTGATCCTGCGGTACATGCCCGAATTCGTGGCCGAGGAGGGCCATGTGCCACCCGGCTGGGACGGGCCGGTGTTTGCCGTGACGGCGCTGAGCCTGACCGTGCATTTTCCGGACCGGCCGGAGAGTGTGTTCAAGGCCTTCCCTTCCAGCCCGGCGGTGGGCCGCTCCTTCACCGCTGACCTGATCATCATTGACGAATGGGCTTTCCAGCAGTTTGCGCAGGAGATCTGGCAGTCCGCTTTCCCGGTTGTGAACCGGCCCACCGGCGGCCGGGTGATCGGGCTTTCCACCATCAAGCGGGGGACCCTGTTCGAGGAGATCTTCACGAACCCCGACAACGGCTTCCACAAGATCTTTCTGCCCTGGAGCGCGGACCCGCGCCGGGACCAGCAGTGGTATCGGAACACGCTGGGGGCTCTGGGTGAGGACAAGACCCTGGAGGAATACCCCGCAACGGTGGAGGAGGCCCTGACCGTTCCCGGCGGCGCCTACTTCCCCGAAGTGAAGGCCAAGACCCACCGGCGCACCCAGCCGCTTTTGCAGGCGGGGCGGCGGTATGTTTCGCTGGACTATGGACTGGACATGCTGAGCGTGCACTGGATCGACGTGGATCAGAGCGGCCACGCGGTGGTGTACCGGGAATACGACGAACCGAACCAGACCATCGGCCAGGCAGCGGCGGCAATTCTTCGGATGAGCGAGGGCGAGGACATTGAACTGTTCCTTGCGCCGCCCGACCTTTGGAGCCGCAGCCAGGAAAGCGGGCGCAGCCGGGCGGATCTGTTCCGGGAAAACGGGCTGAGCCTGACCAAAAGCAGCCGGGATTTTGCGGCCGGGTGCGCTGCCATGAAGCAATGGCTGGCAGCCGACCCGGCCACCGGGACCCCCTGGATGCAGTTCATGGACTGCCCCACCCTGATGCAGCATCTGCAGAAGATCCAGAAGGACGAGAAAAACCCGGATGTGTATGCCAAGACCCCCCACAACCTGACCCATGCCCCGGACAGCCTGCGGTATTTCTGCGTATGGTGGCCGCTGCCCGCAAAGCAGACGGACAAACCCCGGCGGGCCATCTGGGAGGCGGATCTTTACGAAGATTACGACAATGCGGACAGTGCCGGAAAGGCGTATCTGATCCAGAAATACGGCGATCCGTTCTGCGGGAGGTGAAGAGAAGATGCGCTGCCCCCAGTGCGGCATTGAGATGATGGTGACACAGCGCACCGGCACCAGCCTGAAGCTGGCCTGCCGGAATCCGCAGTGCCCCAATTACACCGCGCCGGGAGAAGCCCGGCGGGTGGTGGCGGAGCTTCGGGTAACGACCGAAGCCGCCCACGAACCCCAGCAGCAAGGGAGGTGAAACAGATGAAGCTGAATGTGAACGGCAAGAGCGGCCAGATGGTGAAGGCCGGCAAGACCTCGCCCGGCAAAAAGCCCGTGGTGAGCAAGGGCGGCGACCTGCGGGCCAAGGGCAGCAAGTGAGGCCCGGCAGGGCGGCCGGATGGGCGGGCATTTTGCCGGACCGGCCGCTCTGCTTTGAACCGCGTTTTTCACTCTTTGAATGTTTTCCCCGAATGTTTAGCCGGGCAGCGGCGTGGTAGCTGCCAGGAGGTTTTTTTATGGAACTGGAACACAATGGCGGCGCAATGGGCCAGCAGCCCGGGCAGGAAGGAGCCGCCCCTGCCGCAAGGAGTCTGGAAGAGGTGTTTTCCGAGAGCGAGACTTCCGGCGCAGCGACCCGGACGGAGAACGACCCCGGACAGGAACAGCAGGACCGCAGTGAGGAGACCGACAGCAGGCCGGACGGCCAGAGCAGCCAGAACGGCCTGACCCAGGATCAGATCTGGGCAATCTCCCGGCGGAAGGCGGAGGCACAGGCCAGAGAGAGGACCGACCGGATGTTTGCACAGCGGTTCGGCCATCTGACCAACCCCGTGACCGGCAAGCCCATTCAGACGGCGGAGGATTACTTTGCCGCGCTGGACGCGCAGGAGCAGCTGCGCCGGGAGCAGGCCGTTCGCCAGGCAGCCAGCGGCATGGAGCCCGAACAGGCCCGTCAGCTGATGGATGCCCTGCAGAATGACCCGGCCCGCCGCCGGCTGGAGGAAGAGAACCAGCAGCTGCAGACCCGGGTACACCAGATGCAGCGCCAGCAGGATCTTGCACGGGGCGAGCAGCTGCTTGCCGAGCGCATGGCACAGATCAGCCGGCTGGACCCGGAGATGAAGAGCCTGGAGGACATTCGCCGCCAGCCGGAATTTGCCGAATTCGACCGGCTGGTGCGCGGCGGCTACGACCTGGTGGACGCATACAAGCTGGCGTTTTTCCAGCGGCTGCAGGACCGGCAGGCCAGCGGCGCCAAGCAGGCAGCCATCAATGCGGCCCGGGGCAAGCAGCATCTGGCCCCGGTGGGCGGCAAGGCCGGTGCGGAGGACGGACTGACCGAGGAGATCATTGCGGAATACCGCAGATTCAACCCCAAATGGACCCGGGAGGATATTTCCCGCTTCCACAAAAATTACAGCAAAGGAGAGTAAGCGTATGTTTTCTGTTTACAAGCGGGCCATCGGTGACGTGGAGCCCTTTGAATTTCTGCCCGGCGCGGAAGGCCTTGCCCTGGGCAGCGCCGCCAAGCTGGCCAGCGGCCAGCTGGCCAAGTGCGACGCCGCCGACACGGCGGAATACATCGTGCAGGGCCCGAAGCGGGAGGACGGCTGCTACCCGGTGATCCGGGTGCTGCCCGCCACCATTTTTGAGACCCGGGCCGAGGCCCAGATCGACGCGGCCAAGGTGGGCACCGACGTGCAGCTGAACGCCACCGCGGACGGCGTGACCGCCACCGGCGGCGGCAGCTTTGTTGTGACCGAGACCGACGAAGCGGCCAGCGGCGGCATCGTGCGCGGCTACTTCCGGGCAGCGGCCGGTGCGGGCGGCTGAACCCGCAGACAGTGACGAAAAGGAGGACAGCAGGATATGAGCATTATTTTTTCCGAGGGCTCCGGCGTGGCGAACAGCATCTTCGGCAAAAGCCAGGAACCCATTAAGGCCCTGATTGAGAGCGGCGTGGAGGCCTTCCAGGAATTCAGCGCCGTGGACAAGATCTTCAGCATGGACACCACCAAGAACTACGCCGAGAAGTACACCAGCGAGACCAGCATGGGCGACTTTGCCGACGTGGGCGAGAACGGCGCCTACCCCAAGACCAGCATCCAGGAGGGCTATTCCAAGGTGGTGGAGCCCACCACCTGGAAGTCCAGCTTTGAGGTGACCCAGGAGATGATGGAGGATGCCAAGATCGGCAAGATCCGCAGCCGGGCCAACATCTTCACCCAGAGTTACAACCGCACCCGGGAGAAGTTCGCCGCGGCTCTGCTGGCGGGCGGCACCGGCAAGACGGTGAAGTTCAACCAGAAGACCTACAGCACCGCCAGCGCGGATAACGTGGCCCTGTTTTCCAAGGACCACCCCAGCATCACCAAGAACACCGGCAACCAGTCCAACCTGTTCAAGGCCGCCTTTTCGGCGGAGATCCTGGACGAGGTGCAGGAGAAGATGCAGATGTTCACCGACGACAACGGCAACCTGCTGAACGTGGCCCCGGACACCATCGTGATCCCCAACGTGGGCAGCCTGAAGCGGAAGGTGTTCGCCGCCATCGGCAGTGACCTGGACCCGGACAGCAACAACAACGCGGTGAACTTCCAGGTGGGGCTGTGGAACGTGATCGTCTGGCCTTACCTGCCCCAGAAGCTGGCCGGCGGCGAGTATTTCTTTTTGCTGGACTCGAAATTCAAGGACAGCTACGAGTGCCTGCCCTGGCTGGACCGCCTGCCCCTGACCGTGCGCAGTGACATTGACCCCAACACCGACGCCAACGTGTTCAAGGGCCGCGCCCGCTTTGGCGCGGGCTTCAACAACTGGCGCTGCATTGCACTGTGCGGCGCGCAGATGAGCAGCGGCACCCAGCTGGGCGAGTAAGCGGACCGGGCCGCACCGCCGGCACAAAAACCGGCGGTGCGGCCTTCATGCAAAGACAGGAGGGCCTATGAAGGAAGGATTTTTGAGGCGCGCAAAGCTTATGCAGCCACAGGGCTCTGCGGCAAAGCGCGCGAAATGGCAGGCCCGGCTGGACTACGCAAAGCGCAGCTACGACCCGCTTCGCCAGAAGATGGACCGACGTCAGGCCTACTACACCGGCGACCATTCCATCCCCGCGGCCTCCGGTGCGCGCAAGGCCAAGGACGCCACCAACGTGCGCAACATCGTGTATGAGCTGATCGAGAGCCAGGTGGACAGCACCGTGCCCCAGCCCCGGGTGACCGCCATCCACCCGGAGGACAGGGAGCTGGCCCGCAAGATCGAGGCGCTGCTGCTCAACCAGATCCGGCTGCTGAATTTCAAGGAACTGAACGATCTGCAGGAGCGCACGGTGCCCATTCAGGGCGGCGACTACTGGCAGGTGGAGTGGGACCCGAATGCGGGCTTCCACTGCACGCTGGGCGATCTGAGCGTGTGCGAGCGCCACCCCAAGCAGGTGATCCCCCAGCCGGGTGTGTACGACGTGGAGAAGATGGAGTACATCTTCGTGCTGGTGAGCCAGAGCCGGGAATATCTGGAACGGCGGTATGGTGTGAAGATCGAGGAGGAAAGCGAGAGCGATGTGAGCGCCCGCACCGCCGACGGCGAATATGTGGAAGGTCTTGTGACCCAGAACATCGTTTACTTCCGCAACCGGGAGGGCGGGATCGGACTGTTCAGCTGGGTGGGCGACCAGACCCTGGAGGATCTGGAGGACTACCAGGCCCGGCGGGGCGAGGTGTGCTGCGAATGTGGGACCCGGCGCACTGCCGAGGTATGCCCGGTATGCGGCTCGAAAAAATTCCGGCAGGCCCCACTGGAGGCCCAGGAGCTGGAGCGGGACATTACCCTGGCGGACGGCACCCTTGTCCCCGCCTTTGAGCCGGGAGAACCGGAACCGGTGAAAAACCCGGACGGCAGCATTCAGACCGATCTTCTGACCGGCGAACCCATCTGGCAGGAGGGGCCCCCGGTGCGCACCACCATTCCCTACTACAAGCCGAATGCTTTTCCTCTGGTGCTGCGGCGCAACGTGCGCCTGTTCGGCCAGCTTCTGGGCTCCAGCGATGTGGATGTGATCGAGGACCAGCAGATCGCCGTTTCCAAGTTCGGCACCAAGATCGAGGAAAAGCTGCTGAAGGGCGGCAGCTATGTGACCCTGCCCGAAGGGGTGAACGTGGAGACCACCGACCGGGAGCTGAAGGTGTTGCGGATGCGCAACCCGGCGGACAAGAGCATGATCGGCGTGGTCAACGTGCAGGTGGACACCAGCCGGGACCAGAACATGCTGGAGACAAACTACGCCTGGGCCAAAAGCACCCTGGGCATCACCGATGCCTTCCAGGGCAAATACGATGCCTCGGCCACCAGCGGAACCGCCAAGCAGTTCTCGGCCAACCAGTCGGCGGGGCGCCTGCAGTCCAAACGGGAGATGAAGAACCAGGCCTACGCGAAACTTTACAAGCTGATGTTCCAGTTCATGCTGGCCTACGCGGATGAGCCTTATCCCCTGACCTACCAGCAGCCGGACGGGCAGCAGCAGTTCACCCATTTTGACCGGTACGACTTTTTGAAGCGGGACGCGGCCGGCGAGTTTTACTGGTGCGATGAGTTCATCTTTGAGGTGGACCCGGCCTCCAACCTGGCCAGCAACCGGGAGACCCTGTGGAGCATGATCGACGTGAAGTATCAGGCGGGCGCCTTTGGCCCGATCAACGAGCTGCAGAGCCAGTATCGGCTGTGGACCCTGCTGGCCGAGACCGGCTACCCCCACGCGGAGGCCATGAAGGCGAGCATCAAGCAGGAGATCGACGAGCAGAAGGCCGCCGCTTTGCAGGCTGCGGGGGCGCAGCCCGGCCTGACCGGCCAGGCTGCCGCGGCGGATACCGGACATCTGGAGGGCGGCTTATGACCTGGAAAGACGTGAAGCTGGCGGTTTTGCAGAAGATGTTTTCGGCGGACGGGACCACCATCAATGAGAACGATGAGAGCGTGCGGGAGTACATGAATGCCATGCCGCAGGCGGCAAATGAGGGGCTTCAGCTGCTCTGCACCGCAGGCAAGGCGCTGCGAAAATGCTACGAGATCCCGGACAAGTCAGCGGGGGTGATGACCGTTGACCTTACCCGGGAGCTGACGGATTTTTACCGGGCAGACCGGCTGGAGGTATACGGCTTTGACGAGACGGGCACCCCCTGCCCCGTGACCGGCGCACAGCTTGTGGGCGGACGGTTTCTGGTACTGCCGGACGGGGTGCAGGGCAAGGTGCTGTTTTATTACGACGCATGGCCTCCTGCCATTACCCTGACCACGCCGGACGATGAGGAGATCCCCCTTGACCCGGATGCCGCGGTGATTCTTCCGCTGTACATTGCCAGCCAGCTGTACAAGGACGATGACATTGCCATTGCCACGGTGTACCGGAACGAATTCGAGGTGGCCTTCGGGCTGCTGAAGCAGCCCTGTTCCGGCGTGACCTCGGACGAATTCACCAGCGTGAGCGGGTGGATCTGACGGGAGGTGTGACGATTGGCGACCTTTAAGGTGCCCAGCCAGGTGAGCCGCAGCGTGCTGACGGTGGACACCCTGCTGGGCGTGGACATGACCAACGACCCCAGCAACGTGGACAAGAGCCAGAGCCCGAATGGACAGAACCTGATTCGGGACGTGCCCGGCAAGGTGCGCAAGTGCATGGGGTATGAAAAGCTGTTTGCGCTGGAGCATGCGATTCACGGCTACCACGGCTATGGGGAAAAGCCCGGCCTGCTGCATGCCGGAACGAAGCTGTATCGGGTGGACCTTGCCGGAGATAGCGAGCCGGAGTTGGTGTACAGCGAGGCCGCCGACCGGCCCAGCCGCAGCTGGCAGCTGGCTGAGCGGTTATTCCTTGCAGATGGAAAGGCGCTGCTGGTTTACGACGGAGAAACGGTGAAAAAGGCCTCCGAGATTGCAAAGATCCCTTTGTTCACCATTGCGAAGGCTCCGGCCGGAGGCGGCAAGCAATATGAGCAGCTGAACCTGTTGCAGCCGAAATTTCAGGAGATGTTTCTGGGCACTGAGGATGCAAAGGAATACCACCTGAGCTTTTCCGGACTGGATTCTGCCGATGTGACCGTGGAAGTGCTGAGCGCCCAGGGCGACTGGGTGAAGAAAAGTGAGGGGGCTGATTTTTCGGTAAACCGGCAGACCGGTGTGGTGACCTTCACCACCGCCCCCGGGCAAAGCCCGGTGAGCGGACAGGACAATGTGCGGATCACCGCGGCGCGGACCGTGGCCGGATACGCCGACCGGATCAACAAATGCGACATTGGCATTCTGTTCGGGGTGAATGGTGCGGCGGATCGCCTTTTTCTTTCCGGCAACCCGGACTACCCCAGCTATGACTGGTATTCCGGCCAGAATGACCCCACCTACTGGCCGGACACCGGGTACAGCACCCTGGGCAGCGGCGGCAGCGCGGTGATGGGGTACAGCATCATCAACAACTATCTGGCTGCCCACAAGGACGAGCGGGACACCGACCGGAACGTGGTGATTCGCCGCGGGGATCTGGTGGACAACCAGCCTGCCTTCCCCATTACCAACACCTTGCAGGGGCCGGGCGCGGTGGCAAAGGGCAGCTTCTGCTATCTTTGCACCGAGCCGGTGTTTCTGACCGCGCTTGGCATCTACGCCATCACCCCCAGCGACATCAGCGGTGAGCGGTACAGCCAGGATCGAAGCTACTATGTGAACGGCGCGCTGACCCGGGAGAGCGGACTTGCGGGGGCGGTAGCTGCGGTGTTCCGGGACCTTTACTGGCTGTGTGTGAACGGGCACGCCTACATTCTGGACGGGCTGCAGAGCCTGGGGCAGGAACGGAGCGAACCCTATTCCACCCGGCAGTATGCCTGCTTTTACCGCACGAACATTCCTGCCAGCGCGATCTGGGTGGAGAACGACCGGCTGTTCTTCGGGGACAGCTCCGGCGCGGTGTACCGGTTCTTCGACGATCCGAAAGCGCAGGAAAGCTACAGCGATGACGGGCAGCCCATTCACGCGGTTTGGGAGACGCCGGATTTTTCCGGCAAGCTGTTTTACAAAAACAAGACATTTCGGTATCTTGCTTTGCAGCTGACCCCGGCTATTGCCACCAGCGTGAAGCTCTATGCCCAGAAGCGGGGTATATGGGGATTTTTACGGGAGGAGACCCGCAAGGCCCGCTACTTCAGCTATGCGAGCCTGATCTATTCAAAATTCACCTATTCCAACGACCAGACCACCAAGACACTGCACACAAAACTGCGCATCAAGCGGGTGGACAAGGCCCGGTTCCGCTTTGAAAACGATCAGCGGAACGAACCCTTCGGCCTGATGGCCTATGCGCTGGAATATGTGGAAAACGGAAACTACAAGGGGTGAGAAAATGGCATTCAAGCGGATCGAGGACAGCGACCTGAAGGGCAAGGGAAACGTGGGCCGCCCGGATACCCCCGGCGTGGACACTGCCGAGATGCAGCGCATTCTGGATGAGATTCCTCGGGAGGTCATCGTGCCTGCCTTCAATGCTCTGGTGGACGCACTGAACAAGGGCACCGGCGCGGACGGGATCACCGTGACCGTGCCCTCCGGCGTGCCGGCAGAGACTGCAAACAACCTGAACGCGGTGCTGGCTGCGCTGGGCGCGGAGCTGCTTAAGCGGGTCATCAGTGATGACGTGAAGAAAATCCGGCTCAATTCCTTTGGAGAGCTGGAGGTGAGCACCGACGGCAGCAAGTTCACGGTGGCTTCCAGCCGGGGCCACGTGATTGAGGACGGTCTGGACAACACCTACACCCAGCGGCGAAAACTGCGCTTCAAGTTCACCCAGGTGGAGGACGACCCGGACGGCGACGCCACTGTGGTGTACGGCCTGCCCGGACCGGAAGGCCCTCCCGGCCCCGGCGGCGTGGTGACAGACCTGGACCCTGGCCTGTTTGCCCTGACCGTGGACGAGGACGGCAACGTGTATTTGCAGCACAACGACGGTGAGCCCACGCCGCCCTTCTCGATCGATGAGAATAAAAACCTGATCTACACCGTATCGGACGGTGTGCAGATCAATCTGGGCAACATCCGTGGGCCCCAGGGCCCGCAGGGCGTACAGGGCGTAAAAGGCGATACCGGCGC
>ERZ1643249.757-NODE-757-length-34557-cov-5.583473_pt1 | contig 34557 bp, 27 predicted proteins | sample MGYA00579263_ERZ1643249 | MGnify/ENA primary metagenome ERZ1643249 (study PRJEB29033, sample SAMEA4952264) | chicken gut metagenome | biome: Broiler Chicken; feature: Gastrointestinal Tract; material: Caecum | place: Ireland | collected 2018 | study: Broiler...
CGCTGCTTTTCATATCAAACGTGATATTTATGCTCGGCGTTATGATGATTACAGCGGTTCATCTTTTCCCCGCCATAACAACATTCGGGCAAAACGAGCTTGAAGAATACTCAAAAATGGCCGCAGGAGATAATAAAGGCGCCGGGCTTGTAACATTCGGATTTGCAAAAAAGTATTCCCTTATGAATGATTTTGACAAAAAGATTATTTATATAGTTGATACCGCGCCTGGGGATATAAAAGCCCTTAAGGAAGCAATATCACAAAAAGGCAGGGTGTATGTTATTGTCAAAAACGACACATATGAGTATTTCAAACCGAAAGGATTATTCAACAAACTCGATACGGTAAAGCAGTCAAAAAAATATATACTGCTTGTAAAATAATAATCAGTTTATCGGAATAACAACACAAAACTCGGTGCAGTATGCTGCAGCGGGTTTTGTTTTATCCTGTTTTTTTGATTCAAAAAATATCTCGCCTTTGTGCTTTTCAATGATTTTTTTACAAATGGCAAGCCCGAGTCCCGTGCCCTCGCCGACTTTTTTTGTCGTAAAACCTGCCTGGAAGATTTTCTTTTTGTTTTTTTCTTCAATTCCCAGCCCGTTGTCTTTTATAGATACACAAAGTTTACCCCCGTCTGCCTTTGTGGCAATTTCAATACCCGCACCGTATTCTCCGATTTTAAGAGTTTTCTTTTCAACCGACTGTATTGCGTTCATTAAAATATTTAAAAACACCTGATTGAGCATATTTGGATAGCACTTCACAAGAGGAATGTCTTCGTATTTTTTTACGATATTAATTCCTTTTTTTGTTTTGTGTTTGAGTAAATCAAGCGTTAAATCAAGCTCCTGGTTGATATCAGCCTCTTGCTGCACCATTTCATCCAGTCTTACAAACCGTTTGAGCGAGCATACAAGATTACTTATTCTTTTAATCGCCTCGGAGTCTATAGAATTCAAATCCCGCAGTACATCCGTATTTTGTTCATCGAAATCTCCCGAGGCATATATTTTTTTTGCTATTTCGTTATTTGCGCTGATTGAAGCAAGCGGAGTATTAATTTCATGTGCAACTGAAGCAATGAGCTGGCCCAGAGATGCCATCTTTTCAGCATTTATCAGCTGAAGCTGTGTTTCTTTAAGCTCTTTTATGGCGCTTTCAAGCTCTTCTTTTTTCTTTGTAACCTGATTAAAAAGAATTGCCTGAAAAATCGCACTGGAAATCTGGCCCGATATACCTACCAGAAGCTCTTTTTCAATTTCACCTATTTCCTTTTTGGGCGTAAAAACAACTATGATTCCAAGAACTTCCGAACTTTTTATAACGGGGATAATAATACGGTTCAAAGGCGCCTTAAGAGGCTCTTTTGACTCGTTGTGTTCTTTTAAACAGAACTGAAACGAGTTCTTTCCTTCGTAAATGCTTTTCAGGATTTTTTTATCATACACAACATTTTCGCCTACCTGTTTTAAAAAAGAGGACGGATAGGCACTGTCTATTATAAATTTTCCCTTACACTCAAGTGCGTAGTAAACTTTATGTGCCCCGAAAATAAGACTGAGTTCCTTGAGTGCCGTTTTAATGAGGCTTTTTGCGTCAAGAGTTTCTCTGATACTTGTTGAAATTCTGTTCAGAAGCGCCATTTTAAGCGCCTGGTTTTGTGCTTTTGAGTTGGTGTTTGAAAACTCTAAATTCTGAATCTTAAGCGCCTCATTCTCGCTTTTTAATTTTTCAAGCTCCACCTCTTTTGTAACATCATAAAAATAAACTATTTTATATTTTTTAAACGTAAAAGATTTTATTATGTAATAAAGATATTTACGTTCATCAAGCTGGTAGAGCGCATATGTGGTAAAGTCGCTTTTTGCAAAAATCGCCGCAAGCACCGGCGAATAAGACATCAGCTCTTCGCTTTCAAGCAGACAAATATCACAGTAAAACTTGTAGTTTATCTTTTTGAGCGCATCAAGCCCCGATGTGCCGTCAAGCTTCATAAATGCTTTAGAAAAAGCCTTATTGCAGTGAACAAGGTTCTCGTTTATATCATAAATTATAACGGGTTCTTTTAAATTATGATAAAAACTTCTTAAAATTTTACTCATATTTTTATGCAGCCCCGAACAATAATGCCCGTTTAGAGTACAAAATCGTCCGTATTTTTCTTGACATAAAGTCCGAATCCTACTGATTTGTAGCTTGCATTTTCATTTTTAAGGCTGAAATTTTCTTTGTTTAATTCGTTCAATCTCTGTCTTAATGTTTCATTTTCGGTTTTTGAACGGATAAGTTCAACAATTATCTCATCCAGACCGTCCATTTTTTCGCTTAAAACATCCGATATTTTAGACACAATATTATTTTCAAGATTTTCAAGTTTTGTTGAAACATCAAGCGCCTGATAAGAAGCCAGTGACGCCACAGCATTTTCCTTATTAAATCTGGATTTGGCACGGGTTAAAAAATTGCCTTCGCTCAAGTTTACAACAGATGTATCAATATCCTGTGATCTCATTTTTTCCTCGCGCTCCGAGCGTTTCATGCGCTCTATAACTCTATCCACTTTTTGTTTTTTAATATCACGAACAGCGTTTGTGTGTTCGTATAATTCTTTTACTTTTCTCAAAACATCAATATCACTTTTAGAAAAATATACATTGCCAAAACCGTCTTTTTTGGGTTTCAGACAAGCCTTCTGACACCAGCTGGACACTTGGGCCGCACTGGTATTGAGGATTTCTTCCACCTGATTTGCGTTAACGATTTCTTCGACATTAGTATCTGTTGTTTGATTGGCTGTATAACTTCCCACCTGATAAATTCCTCAAAAACTATGATAACAATATTATAGATTAAATTTTTCAAAAAAGCAGTTTTGTTATTTAATTTTTACAAAAATTGTAATATAATTTTAAAAGCAGGATAAATAGGGGATTTTAGTACAAATGGAGTTAAAAAAGGGATATTTCATAACCTTTGAAGGTGCTGACGGCTGTGGCAAAACCACGCAGCTGGAGCTTATAAGCCGATGGCTTGAGGAAAATTCCATAAACAACTTAAAAACCCTTGAACCCGGTGATACAGGACTTGGCAAAAGCTTAAGACAGATTTTACTCCACTACGAAAAACCTGTTGCAAATACGGCTGAAACCTTCTTATACCTTGCAGACAGAGCGCAGCATGTAAAATATTTAATACAGCCTGCATTAAAAGACAAAAAAGTTATCCTCTGCGACAGATACACGGACTCCACAGTTGCTTACCAGGGTTACGGCAGAGGAGAAGATACAGAGCGGATAAATTACCTGAACAACATTGCAACCGAAGGTCTGGAGCCTGATTTAACGCTTGTTTTTGATGTAAAAAGCGAAACGGCGCAAAAACGTGTAGGCAAAGATAAAGACAGGCTTGAATCCGAAGGCATGGACTTTCACAAAAAAGTGCGCCTTGGGTATCTTGAACTTGCAAAAAAATACCCGCACAGGATAAAAGTAATAGATGCCAACAGAGGAATTGAAGAGGTGTTTTCAAGTACAAAAGAAGCAATAGGAGAACTTTTAAACTTATGAAAAAAATTATAATCTCTCTGTTTATATTTTTTGTACTCACCTCCAAAACCCTTGCCGCGGAAATAATTGACGGCATAAAACTTTTGAATTCAAATAATTTAAATAAGGCATGCGAATTTTTTAAAAACTACACGGACAACAAACCTAACGATCCGGACGGTCATTACTGGCTGGGTCTTTGCTACAAACGCGCAGGACAGGATGAGATGAGCGCGTATCATCTTCAAAAATCATTCGAACTTTCGCAAACAATCGAAGATATTGATATAATCGAACCTGTCGGTTTTAAAAATCAGGACGATTATCTGGATATAGCCCTGATGTACCTTGAAAACGGCGACTTTGACAAAGCGCATACATACACGGATATGACCCTTAAACTCAATTCGGACAATGCGGATGCTTACAAATTAAGGTCAAAAATCTATCTTACACAGGGGGATAAAGATAACGCCCGCCTTGCCGCCATTCGTGCAATTCAAACCGACAACAGCCTGCTTGACAGCGATCTTGCGCGCGAATTTGATATAACGGAAGTGCCGCCCTTTGATTTTGAATATTACAATTCAAAAGGGAGCGAGTATTACTACAGAGGCGAGATTGAAAACGCGATTTTATGCTTTAAAAAATCTCTGGATTTAAACTTCAGAAACCCCGTCGCGCTCAATAATCTTGCGCAGGCATATATTAAAGCGCAAAAATTCGATGAAGCGCAAAGCGCACTTAAAAAAGCAAAAATTTTAAGCCCTAAATACGCGCAAACCTACATAAACCTTGCACAAATTGCAAAACTAAAGAGCCTTGAGGATGGTATTTCGGAATTTTCAAGAAATAAATACAAAAAAGAGCAGGAAAAATACTTAAAGCAGGCACTTAATGCCAATCCGAACGACAAAAGAACATACCTCGAACTGGGCAATTGCGAGCTTGAAAATAAAAAATGGGACAAGGCGATAAAATACTTTGATACGGCTCTTGTTTATGATGATGAATACTTTGAGGCGTATTTGGGACTTGCCGTAGCATATATAGAATCCGGCAATCTGCAAAAAGGTCTTTTGGCGCTCAGAAACGCAGGGGCGCTTAACTCAAAATCAGATGAAATATCATTTTACCTTGCAAAAATGTGCATTCTGGATAACAGGTTTGACGAAGCAAAAGAATATCTTGAAGATGCGGTTTCAAAAGCTGATAATGCCGAGTATTATCTTGAACTCGGAAAAATATACTATGGCAAAAACGACTATACCAAAGCATCCGAAATGTTTTTAAAGTCACAGTCGCTTGATGTCAGACTAAAATACAGCGCACAGATATATAATTACCTCGGGCTTTGCTATTACCGCACAAAAGATTTAAAAAATGCGCTTGTAAACCTGCAAAAAGCGGTTGATGAAGATTCAGATAATGTTATTTATATGTACAACCTTTCACTTGCGCTAAAAAGTGCAAAACAAAATGACGCATATCAAAAAATTTACGGGAAAATCATGCGCTTTGAGCCAAAAGAAGCACAGGACTTCATTGACCTCGGCACAATATACTTTGACCGCGGCCAGAGCGACATTTCTAAAACCATTCTGGATGAAGGCATAAGAAAAATGCCTGATAAAAAAGTTCTCTACCTTGCAAAACTCAAACTTTTAAAAACACTCGGAGAAGAAGAGAGTGCAAATAATCTGAAAGAACTTATAGATAAGATGTTTTAAGACTTTTGAGCTTTTCTTATGTTTGCAATATCGGGGTCAAGCAGCCTTTTGCCGACTTCTTCAAAGTTAATCTGTAAAAGCGAGCGGTTGGCATAAGTAATGACTTTTACAACCTCTCCTTTTCCGTATTTATCATGCTCTATTTTATCACCCGTTTTAAAAACAATTTTTTCTTTTTGCTCGGTTTTGTTTTTAAATATCGGCAATTCGCTGCCGTTCTTAGTATCTATATGCTCCTTAATTTTTTCTAAATCTATAACTACATTTTCATCCACAACAAGAGCCGAGGCGCTGTCTTTTAACTGCTCTGCAGGGTTTTTAGGAGCCTCTTCTTTTTCCATCACCTCATTAAATGCAGCCTCTACAGACTGCTGGGCAAGCGCTTCAAGAGAAAGAGATTCATCAGCAGGGCTTTGTATTTCTTCTTTATCTTCCGGGTCATCTTTTTCACTTGACTCAAGAATATTTTGAAAAGTCTTTTGCTCCGCCTCTTCAACAGGAGCGCTTTGTTCATCATCAGAGCCGGATTCATCTGATATTTCCTCTTCATTCAAAACTTCACCCTCGATTATTTCTCCGGAGTCATCGGTATCTGCGGGTAAAATTACCTCTTCGGGCACATCCGCGGCTTCATCTGCTGCAGTTTCTTCTTCAATTAAAATCTCCTCTTCAATGAATACGCCCTCGGGCATAATGTTTGAAGCAGGCTCGAGAGGCTCAATTGATTCCTCATCTGCCGAATTTTCCTCTTCCGCAGGCTCCTGAACCAAAAGTTCTTCATCAGGCGGTATCTCGCTTGACGATTCTTCAAGCGCAGGCTCATATGCGTCCTGATTATCCTCCGGCGGCTCCTGTCCTGAAAGCTCATCGGAAATCTTACCGGCAGAATTTAAGCCATCGGACTCTATATCGGGCACATCAGCATTATACTTTTCATCCGGCTGCTCTTGAAGCTCTGTTTTTTGTATATTTTCTTCCTGCAGCACAGGCTCCTCAGGCGCAGTTTCATAATCAGGCAGGGGGTTGTCCGAAACTTCTTTTGTTTCTTTGTCAAATGCTTCATCCGCCCCGGGCGCATTATTATTTGCTCCGGAATCGCCGCCTTGCACCTCTTTATTCGCATAATGCCCGCAGACATCAGCGTTTTCAGGCTTTTTTACGGGAGTTTTTTCTTCCTCCGTCGGCTCATTTTCGGGCAAGTTTCCAAGCTGCTCAAAAAACTCCAGTTCTTCTTCGGTCAACATTTCTTTTGCGGGAACATCCTCTTCATCCGCTTCGCTCCTGCTTGCGGCTCTGAATTTTTCTTTTAGAACATTTGTGCCCGCCGTTTTATCATCAAGCCTCAGTTTTATAGTTTTTACAACTTTTGGCTCACTGTGTGTATCATTTTCAAATCTGTCATTTCTTATGGTAAATATAAAATTTTCGGTATCTTCGCCAAATAAAATACACTCGTCTTTTGAAATAGACGAAAGTTCAAAATTAGCCGCGCCAAAATCACGCCTTGGGTTCAATGTAGGCAAGAGAATGTAGTTTTGTGCGCGCTCTATAATATGCGGCATTTTTGAAAAACTGTATGAAACACTCGGTACAAAGTACACATCAGGCTTTTTATCATACATGAAATTAATCAAATCAACATCGGCATTTGTTTCATTCAGCCTTAAAAATACAAACAGGTCTTTTTTAAGGCTTCTTATTATAAATTCGCAAAACTCTTTATGCCAGCTTGTTTTAAGCTCGGAAAAATCAACCACCGTAATGTCATTTTTTTCAATAAATTTTGTTATGTTTTCAAAATCTTTTTTTGTTTTTGCAAAAATTTCATTCTTCTGATATGCCTTTAATTTGTTTAAAAGCACGGTTAACTCTACAATAGGAGTGGCTTTATACTGGATTTCCACTACATTTAAAAACTTGTCAAAAGGTATAAAGCCCTCGGGAGAGTTTTTGGCAAATGTTTTAACTTCGTTGAAAATCTCGCGGCATATTGCCTGCGTTTCAAGACTTGCGGTTGCAAGACCCTTTTCCCATATGTATTCTATGGTGTAAAAATCCAGAGGAAGTTTTAAATCCTGCGTAAGCTTGATTTTTTTTGAATTTTCTATCTCAAGCGCGCCCGTATAATCAAAAATCAGACTATGCCTGTTATACCTTGAAAGCGTGTGTGCAAATCTGGCGCTTATATTATTTGAATTATCAATTTTGTCCGCAAAAATAACGGGATGATTTTTCAAAAACTCAAGGTTTATATCAAGCGGCTCCCGCGTTTTATAGTCTATACCTATAGACAGTGCTTCCTTGCCTTCGTTGATAAAAGTTAATATCTCATCGCGTCTGAGTTTTTTTATTTCGCATTCTTTAGAAGGCGTAAAATGGTCGTAGCCAAAGACTTCGCCCTTGTCATTCACTTTAAAAAACAGCTTAACTCTTGCTACGTTTTGCGACGCATCATATTTATCATCATAAATCTCAATTATCTGCGCGAGGTACTTATTGTCGGATTCCTGAACGAGAAGAAAATCCAGCAGGCGAAAATCCTCTTCCTGAGGACTAAACAGAATTCTTATGGTATCATTTATGGTTTGGATTACCTGCATTTTCGCTTTCTATCTCGTAAATTTCGACTGAATAATTATAACAAAGTGAACTTTTATTGTAAAATTATAATATGAAAGAGCCTTTTTTTTCAATCGTCACAACTGCGTATAATAAAGAAAAATACATCAAACAGTGTATTTCAAGCATTATTAACCAGACCTGCGGGGATTTTGAACTCATTATAGCCGATGATTGCTCTTCTGACAATACATTAAATATAATAGAAAACTTTTCGGATAAGCGAATTAAAATAATAAAAATGCCTCAAAACATAGGAGTTTCGCACTTAAGAAACAAAGGCTTAAAGTGTGCAAACGGCAAATATATCCTGTTTGCGGATACGGACGATATGCTTGAAAACACTCTTCTTGAGCGGGCAAAGACCGAACTTTTAAAATGTCAAAGCGATATATTATTTTTCCCTTATAAATACTATATTGAAGAAAAAAACCTTTTAAAAAGAAATAATTCAAGGCGCGCGCTTAAAAATCTGAGAAAATTCAAAAAGCCTTTTAGTGTTGAAGAAGCGGGAAAAGAGCTGTTTAATGTCAACTATGAGGTTTGGAATAAAGTTTTTAAAAGAGAATTTTTAATCGGAAACGAAATTTTTTTCAAAGAAGATTTAAGTTTCAGTGAAGATTTTGTCTTTTACTGTGACGTTTTAAACAAAGCAAAAAGCGCTTCTTATCTTAATAAAGCCGGATATTATTACAGATTTTTTGCACAGAAAAAATTTGAAAAAGAAAAAGTAATCGAACAGTTTAAAAAAGCATTTGCATACGCAAGAATACCCGTTGAAACAAAGTGGGGCAAGGAATTTTACGATAAAAAAATTTGCTCTATACTAAATTACTGGATAGTAAAATTAAATTACGACAAAGATTTATGCCGATTTGCCGAAGAAATATGCGCAAAAGGAAGCACTTTGCACCCAAAATCAAAATGCAAAAAAATATTTTACAAGCTTTACTATAAAATCAAAAACGCGCTGTAATAAATTTTGCTTGACAGTTTGCCTTGTCCTTAATAATATTGTACATATGAGAAAGCGCCGATGTGGCTCAATGGTAGAGCAACGGTTTTGTAAACCGTAGGTTGGGGGTTCGATTCCCTCCATCGGCAAATTTCTACAACTGCACTTTTAAAAATTTGTATTGCGCCTCAAAGCGCGCTTCGGTAGTAATCTGCCCTTGTGGCGCAGGGGTAGCGCACTCCCTTGGTAAGGGAGAGGCCACGAGTTCAAATCTCGTCAAGGGCATTTTAAACCAATACAATATAAAATTAATAAGGGTAGGTGCCCGAGTGGCGTAAGCCGTGTGTTAAATCTTGAGCTTTCGATGAGAAAGCGAAAGATGAAACCAATCGATGGCGACGTTGCAAGCGTAAGCGAGCGCACAAATTTCAGAATGAAATTTGACAGGAGCGGCACCGAAAATATACAAAAACAGTACATTAAAAAATTAATAAGGGTAGGTGCCCGAGTGGCTAAAGGGAGCAGACTGTAAATCTGCCGTCTAACGACTACGGTGGTTCGAATCCACCCCTGCCCACACTTTTAAAATAAAACCAACCAACCAAAAAACAATAAGAAAAAGGAGAATCTATCTTATGGCTAGAGAAAAATTTGAAAGAACCAAACCGCACGTTAACGTCGGTACCATTGGTCACGTTGACCACGGTAAAACGACTTTAACAGCTGCGATTACAGGTTGTATGGCTGCTGCAGGTAAAGCCGAAGCTAAGAAATTCGACGAAATCGACGCAGCTCCCGAAGAAAAAGCACGTGGTATTACTATTTCAACAGCACACGTTGAATATGAAACAGACTCACGCCACTATGCACACGTTGACTGCCCCGGCCACGCCGACTATGTGAAAAACATGATTACAGGTGCAGCTCAAATGGACGGTGCAATCCTCGTTGTTGCAACAACTGACGGTGCTATGCCTCAAACTCGTGAACACATCCTGCTTGCCCGCCAAGTTGGTGTTCCCAGACTTGTTGTATTTATGAACAAATGCGATATGGTTGACGATGAAGAACTTCTCGATCTTGTTGAAATGGAAGTTCGCGAAATGTTATCATCTTATGAATTTGACGGCGACAACATTCCTTTCATCAGAGGTTCGGCTTTAAAAGCATTGGAAGCTGTTCAAGCTAACAACTCTATCCAACGCGGCGAAGACAAATGGGTTGACAAAATTTGGGAACTTATGGATGCTATCGACAGCTACATCCCCACTCCCGAACGTGACTTAGATAAACCTTTCTTAATGCCTGTTGAAGACGTTTTCTCTATCACAGGTCGCGGTACCGTTGCTACAGGAAGAGTTGAACGCGGCGTTGTTAAAGTAGGTGATGAAGTTGAAATCGTTGGTTTCGGCGAAACTAAAAAATCAACCGTAACAGGTGTTGAAATGTTCAGAAAACTTCTTGACCAAGGTCAGGCAGGTGACAACATCGGCGCACTTCTTCGCGGTATTGATAAAAAAGATATCCAACGCGGTCAAGTACTTGCTAAACCCGGTACAATTCACCCCCACACAAAATTCACCGCTAACGTTTACGTATTAACAAAAGACGAAGGCGGACGCCACACACCTTTCTTCCCCGGATATCGTCCCCAGTTCTACATCAGAACAACTGACGTAACCGGCTCTATCAAATTCGACGGCGAAATGGTTATGCCCGGTGACAACGTTGTAATGGACGTTGAACTCATCGCTCCCGTTGCTATCGAACAAGGTATGAGATTCGCTATCCGTGAAGGCGGAAGAACAGTCGGTGCCGGCGTTGTAGATAAAATTATCGAATAATTTTATTACAATATAAATACTAAAAACCCCGAAGGCTAATGCTTTCGGGGTTTTTAGTATTTTCAGCATTTTAACTACATCGGACAAATTGAGCGCGGGGAGGCAAATGTTACAATAAAAACCATGAAAAATATCGCAGACGCGCTTGATATTGAGGTTTCGGAACTTTTTAACTTTACTTTTTAGTTTATGCTATGCTGAATAAAAAGGAGGAAACCATGAAATATTTGCACTCAATGATAAGAGTTAACAACCTTGAGAACTCGCTAAGGTTTTATAAAGAGCTTTTAGGGCTCAAACTGCAAAGCAAAAAGGATTTAGATGACTGTACGCTTTATTTTCTTGCAGAGTATGAGGGCGGGCCTGAGATAGAACTTACAGATAATTGGGAAAAACCGCAGACACCCTACAAAACCGGCGAAACATTCGGGCATTTCGCTTTTGAATGCAAAGATATGGACGCTTTTGTTAAAAAAGCACGGGAAATGGGTTACGAACTGCTCTATAACAGTCCTTTTAATCTTGATATAAAAAACGAAGACGGCACGGTCACGGTTAAAAGAATATCATTTATTCAAGACCCTGACGGCAACGAAATAGAAATAATCTATAAAGGTTAAAAACGGGGCATATGCCCCGTTTTAGTTTATTTCACCGAAAATACCACATTTGCAACTGCGGTAATTTTCTTGTCTATCGTGCTTGAATCGTTAATTCCCCAGTCGGAAACTTCATTTGAATCGGCAGGAGTAATTTGCATTACACCCATTTTTACCGAGGAAATTTTTCCAACCTTATTGTTTGTGGCTTTGAGCATACCCTGAGCGCGGACCTTAGCATCAGCGGTTGCGGCTTTTAGAAGTTCGGCTTTTTTCTTGTTCAAATCACTGTAATAATACTCGGGAGCAAATGCCTGAAGAGTAATGCCTTTTTGAATAAGAGAGGGGATTTCAAGATAGGTTTTATTAATAAGTTCAGGGTCAGAGGATGTGATTTTTAAAGTCTGGTCATAATTGTAGTAAGCCACATCCTGTGTAAAGTTGCCTTTAGCGTCCCTTTTATAGGTCGGATAGTTTGTAATTCCAAGATATGAAATATCCTCTTTTTTAATGCCCGATTGAATTAAAAACTCTTCCACAACGGGAACCTGTGCTTTTAGAGCATTATACGCCGCAACGGATGTCGGTGCCTTGGTTGAAACCTGCACTCTCCAGCTTGCAGAGTCTGATTTCACGATTTCAAAGGCGGAACCCGTTACGGTGATTTCATTTTTTTTGAAATTACTTGAGAGCACTGACGCACCTATTATAAGACAGAGTCCCAGAATAAGCCCGAGCATTGCTACCTGAATTTTTGCGAGTTTTTCAATCATCGATTTCTCCTCAATCTATATACACTTCTTCAATATTATGTAGTATACCACCTAATTCGGTAGGATAAATATTTTTGAACTTTTTCCTTATGGCTACTATGTTTACGGGACTGTAAAGATATATAACGGGATTTTCTTTTGCAACTATTTCCTGATACCTGTCATAAAGTGCTTTTCTCTTGTTAAAATCAAGCTCAAGCGGGGCTTTATTAAAAATGTCGTTTAACTCTTTTTCAAAAGGCAAAATCCTGTCCGTACCAGCCATATCTTCATCAGAGCGCTGGTTAAAAAGGTGCAGGGCACCGTTTGCACTCCAGACGTTATAGCCCGAGTGCGGCTCAAGCGGATTTCCCGTCAGCGCTATTAAAACGGCGTCCCAGTCATAAGTATTTGAAAGCTTTGATACAAGAGAGTTAAACTCAACAGGTTTAAAATTAACCTTCATGCCAAGCTTTGCAAAATCTTCTTTGATACTGACTCCTGTGGCTTCTCTTTGCGTGTGACCCGCGTTTGTAAGTAGTTCAAACTCCACTCTGTTGCCGTATTTATCATAGAGTTTATTATCTTTTAAATAAAAACCTGATTTTTTAAGCAGTTCTTTAGCGTATTCAATATCCTGAATATGCCCTTTTGCAATCTCTTTGTTTAAAAATATGCTCGATATGGACTCTGCCGTATATAAAGGCTCGCCCACACCGGTTAAGACATTTAACACAAGGTTTTCCCTGTCTATTGCCCAATCTGCCGCAGCTCTGAAGTTTGAGTCATTAAACCACTTCTGTTTTACGGGGTTTACATAATATTTTCCGTCTTTATTTTTTCTTGCATTCAGGTTAAAAACTATAAAAGTCGTGCTTGTCGTGGGCCCCAGATTGTAAAGGTCAAAATCCCCGTGCTTTTCAAGCTCGCGATATCGTGCAACCATTGAACCCTGCAGATTTACAACATCAGTTTCAAGACCTTCAAACTTTAGCATATCATTGTTTAAATCTCCGACAATAAGGACAATATACCTGTCTAAATATGGAAGCTTGCGCCCTTTTTTATCTATCATATAATAATTTGGGTTTCTGACATAAATTACCCTTTGCCCTGGGACGTATTCACTCATTTTAAAAGCGCCCGAGGTAACAAAGTCGCGCGGTTTTGCATTTGTGCTCAAAAAAGTTCTGAAATAATTTTTGCCCCTGTCAGTCGCCTTTTTAAACACATGTTTTGGCGCAACCGGCGTGCTTAACGTCCTTAAAAAAGGTGCGAAGGGCTTGGGCGTCACAAAACGCACCGTATATTTATCGATTTTTTCAACTGTCGGAAGTCTGCCCTCAATATAAAGAGAATCTCTTGTAGCTGTGTCGCCATACCCGCCAAAGATTATTGTTCCGTATGTAAATACCACATCATCCGCGGTAATTTCTCTGCCGTCCGACCACTTTACACCGCGGCGAAGATGAACAATGTATGTTTTTTTATCGGGCAGTATTTCGCAGCCCTTTGCAAGCCTCGGGATAATTGAACCGTCATAAGGGTCTGTGGTCAAAAGTCCGTCATACATAATGCCTGCAAGCTGTGCCGAGGTATTATCATTTGCGTTAAAAGGATTAAAAGTTTTTGGTCCTTCGCCTATAGTTGATGTTATAAGCTCTCCGCCGAATTTCCCGACATTTCCGCGCGCCTGAAGATAATCAACGCCGTTTATGGTTATATTTTTCGGCTTTTCAAAATTATATGTCTTAACCTCAAGCGGGCGAACATCTGCCAGATACACATCTTCATCAAAACCGCGGTCTTTTTTAAGGCAGCCCTTAAGAGCAAAAAAGGCAATGATTAATATTAAAATCAAATACACAAATCTTTTCATTATATTGATTTTAGCATAATTATCTGATATATAAATGGATTAATGGATGATTTATTAAAACAAATATTTCCCCGAATTTACTACAAAACAGGAATTATTTTATGAGAATACTCGTTACAGGTGCGACAGGAAGTTTAGGGCAGGAATTATGTCCCATGCTGGAGCGCGAGGGCTGGCTTTTCTGGGCTACAAACAGCAAGATTTTTGATATTACCAACACAAAAATGGTAAATGAAATAATAAACAAAGTAAGTCTGGATTTTATTATCCACCTTGCCGCATATACAAACATTGATATGGCGGAAACCCATAAACAGGAAACTTTCAAGGTAAACCACATCGGCACTAAAAATCTGGCTAAAATAGCCAAAAAACTTGATGTGCCGATTTTATACATAAGCACGGATAATGTTTTTGACGGCAAAAAAGATTCACCCTACAAAACAGATGACAGCGCAAACCCTCTTAATGTTTACGGCATGTCAAAGTTAAAAGGGGAAGAGGAAATACTTAAAACCTGCAAAAAATATTACATAATAAGGACAGGCTGGCTTTATGGCAAAGGCAGCAAAAACTACGTTGACACAATGCTTACTTTCTCAATGCTCAGACGTGAAATAAGTGTTGTTAACGACCAGATAGGCTGCCCCACCTGGACAAAAGACCTTTGCGAAAAAATTATAGATATTATGAAAAACAACAAACCCTACGGCACATATCACCTTTGTTCATCAGGACAGGCAAGCTGGGCGGATTTTACAAAGAAAATATTTGAGATTAAGAAACGTAACGTTTGTGTAAATGCCATTGATAAAAGCGACTTCCCGCGACCGGCCAAAAGACCGCATTACTGCGTGTTAAACAACGACAACACGTTGCCCGATTGGGAAGAATCACTTGAAAAATATCTTATTGGCAAATAGGCTAAAGTTGTTATATAATTTATAAAGACAGTCTATCAGGAGTTAAGAATGTACGGCATAATTTTAGCAGGCGGTTCAGGTTCAAGGCTATGGCCTCTCTCAAGAGAGCTTTATCCCAAACAGCTTTTAAGACTGAACTCTAAAAAGAGTCTGCTTGAAAAAACTTTTTTAAGACTTCTTGACTCAATAGATGAAAAAAATATTATAAGCATTACAAACCAGAAGCACGCAACAGATGTAAGAACGCAGCTGAGTGCGCTTGCACAAAATCCTGTTGTACTCTCGGAGCCTGTTGCCAAAAACACGGCTCCCGCCATAGCCGCCGCGGTTAAATACATTCTTGATAACGGCAGGGACGATGTAGTAATTGTTGTGCCGTCAGACCATATGATTGATGATGTAAAAGCTTTTTCAAAAACGGTTAAAGAAGGCGAAGAGCTCGCACGCGAAGGCTATATTGTAACATTTGGCATAAAGCCCGACTCGCCGCAGACGGGATACGGCTACATCAAAGCCCAAAAGCCTGCAGGCGATGGGTTTGAGGTTGATGAATTTAAAGAAAAGCCTGATGAAAAAACTGCGCAAAAATACCTAAAAGACGGTAACTACTACTGGAACAGCGGCATTTTTATGTTTAAGGCTTCCGTATTTGTTGAAGCGCTTAAACATTATGCAAAAGATATTTATGAAATCTATGAAGAATTTGATTTCAAAGGGGAAGAAAACATTCCCTATGTAATATTTAACAAAATGCCTTCAATATCTGTTGACTATGCCGTCATGGAAAGAGCAAAAAACATCGCGCTTGTACCGCTTAAATCCGACTGGAACGATTTAGGCTGCTGGGAAGCAATTTACGATATAAACAAAAAAGATTCAAACGGCAACGTAAAGCTCGGCAATACAATGGAAGTAGGCTGCAAAAATTCCCTTCTTTATGGTTCGGACAGGCTTGTTGCAGGTGTCGGGCTTGAGGATGTTTTAATTATTGAAACCTCGGACGCCGTCCTTGCCTGCAAAAAAGACTGCGCGCAGGATGTCAAAAAGGTTTTTGATAAATTAAAAGAAATAAAAGATGATACCTTTAAAATTCACCGTACGGTTTATCGCCCCTGGGGATATTATACGGTTTTAAATCAGGGCGAAGGGTACTTAACAAAAATGATTTGCGTCTTTAAGAAAGGCCAGCTAAGCCTGCAGTCGCACAATCACCGCTCGGAACACTGGGTAGTGCTTTCAGGCACCGCGCGCGTAACACTGGATAACAAGACATTTATGCTAAAACCCGGTCAGAGCATAGATATCCCCGTCAAAGTAAAACACTCGCTTGCAAACCCTTATGAAGAAGAACTCAAAATCATGGAAGTTCAAAAAGGCGACAAACTTGTGGAAGAAGACATTATCCGCTATAAAGACATTTACGGCAGAGTAAAAGCATAACTGCCCCGTACACTCATCAACAGTTGCGTTTTTGTACCGCTCATCGCGGTTCAAAAACTCACTCAGGCTTGCGCGTTTTTGCTCCTGTGGGTATCTCGCGCACTTGCGCTCGATTATCCTACGTCGCAATTGTAGTGCACGGGTCAAACTCATCGTTTGCCCCTATCGCACCGGCTTGCGCGTTTTTCCGCCTGTGCAATCAAAGATTGCTCCGCTCTCTTCGCTTACGCTTCGCTCGCAACGGCGGTCATCAACAGTTGCGTTTTTGTACCGCTCATCGCGGTTCAAAAACTCACTCAGGCTTGCGCGTTTTATTTCATGAATTCGTTTAGGTCTATGAATTCTACCGCTTCTTCAATTGTGTCGAAGATATGAATTATATTGTTTAAAAATACGTAGTTTAGAGCCTTTTTAATATCTTCGCAGGGTTTAACAAGGATAAAAAGACCGTCTTTCTGTGAAGTTGTCTTATAGACATCTGCGAAAATACTTGCATATCTGTCAGAAAAGATTTTTATATGCTCAAGGTTAAAAATAATATTCGGCTTGCCTGTAAGGACATTTGTATTTGCCTCTTTTAAAATTCTGTCCAGATATTTTTCGTTGTTTATTTTATAAATCGTCATTACACAAATATTTTCGTTAATATAATATTTGTGAAACTCTTCATTAACGACTTTATTTGTTGAATTTGAAATAAACTTTAATATCCCTTCATGCCACTGGGGCTGTTTGGGTATAAACTCATCCACACCATATTTGTAGCATTCCTGAATCATCTTTGTATCATCGGTGCCCGAAATTACAATGAGTTTAAAATCTTTCTCCTCTTCGGATTTAATTTTATTTGCCTCGCGGATAAGTTCAAAACCGTCCTTGGCGTCAGGCAAAAAGAGGTCGATTATAAGGTAATCGATTTTTTTCTTTTTAAGCTCGGTTAAAGCCTCTTCTTTGTTTCTTGCAACATAAACATTAATACCGATTTTTTTAAGCATGGAAGTGAGTTGATAAATGGATAATTCCATATCATCAACAATAAGGACATTGATACTCTCTGCCGTAAAAAAGCTCAGAGGATAGTTAAAAAAGTTTAATTTTCTCTCAAGCGCAATCAGCGCACGCGAAACCGTTTCACTTGTTTCAATTTCAGGGTTAACATCAATTCCCGAGAGCTTTACCAGATTCAGATACTGGTCATAAGTCAGTTTTATTTCTTCATCCATAATCCTAATTATACAATAATATACAGAAAATGCCACAAGAAAAAATTTGTACTATAATTATTTTAAAGGGGACGATTTAATTATAGGAGCACTTTAATGCAAGAAACACTAAATACAAAGGCATTTGGCAAAAACGACATAAGAGGGATTTTTCCCTCCGAGGTTAATTCGGAACTGTATTTTTATGTTGCAAAAGGTTACGTCAGCTGGGCGCAGGAACAGTTTTATAAGATGAACGGAGTCAAAAAACCCCTTGATGAAATGCTCTTTAGTGTCTGCATGGACGCAAGGCTGCATTCAAAAGAACTTAAAGACTCGCTTATTCAGGGACTTACGGCAGCAGGGGTCAATATTCTTGATTTAGGCCTTGCGCCTACGCCTCTGGGATATTTCAGCGAGTTTGCAAAAATAGAAAAAGAAGTTATTGAAGATAAAACCGTAAACGGCGCGCTGATAATAACGGCTTCGCACAACCCGTCGCAATACAACGGGCTGAAAATGACATTTAACAAAGCTTCTTTAACCGAAGAGCAGATAAAAGAAGTAAAAGAATACACACAAAAAGCTTATGAAGCCGCAAAAGCAGATACCTACCGCACATTTCGCTGCGGTTTTGTAAAACAATACGATATTATTTCAAATTATAAAGACAAAATTGCAGATATGTTTGACAAAATCGGCAGCGGCATTAAAATTGTCACAGACTCGGCAAATGCAACAGGCGGACTTGTAGCGCCCGACCTCTACCGCGAACTCGGGTGCGAAGTAATAGAGCTTTTCTCTGAACCTGACGGCAATTTCCCCAATCACCACCCTAACCCCTCCGATGAAAAAACTCTCGATGCCATTAAAAAAGCTGTGGTTGAAAATAAAGCCGACTTCGGCATAGCCTTTGACGGCGACTCGGACAGAATAGGGGTTGTAAGTTCGGACGGCAAAACAATCTCGGGCGACAAGCTTCTTTTAATATATGCTCTTGACCTGACAAAAGAATTAAAAGCGCACGGAGAATCCCCGACAATTGTAAGCGAAGTAAAATGTTCACAGGTTTTATACGACACAATAAACAAAGAAGGCGGCGAGGCTGTAATGTATAAAACAGGGCATGGATACATAAAATCTAAAATGAAAGAAACCGGCGCGCTTCTTGCAGGCGAAATGAGCGGGCATGTATTCTTTAAAGACAGGTACTTCGGCTACGATGACGCAATTTATGCCGGCTGCAGGCTTATTGAAATAGTTGCCAAAAACAAAAAGGTAAATTCAAACTTTGACTTAAAAGAGCTCATAAAACCTTTTGACGATGTTCACCTTTCACATGAGGTAAGACTTGAATGCCCGAATGAATTTAAAAAACCGGTGCTTGAAGAGCTTGAAGGCAAAATATGCGATGAGCTGTTCAATTCAAAGATAAAAGAAATTATAACAATCGACGGTTTGAGAATTATCTTTGAAGACGGTTTTGCCCTCATCAGACAAAGCAACACCGAGCCTGTGTTTACTTTAAGATTTGAAGCAAAAGATAAGGAGCAATGTGAAAACTACCGCAAAACACTGTGCAAACTGACGGAAGAGCTTGTTGCAAAACATGCACACACAAAAGTATAATTAACTAAACTTTACGGTAATTTTAACTTTAGTAATAAATGACTATAATTTTCAGGGTTAATATTGCTATAATCAGATTATGAAAAAAATATCAGGCAGTCTAATACTAACGGCGCTGCTGCTTATGCTCTTAAATCCCTATCCTGCATTTGCGGCAAATGTCATCACGCTTGCTTCGCACCTGAGCAAAATCGAACAGGATCTCTGGGGTTTTGAATACGGTTCGCAGACAGATTCGGAGCGCATAAGCAGAATAGAAGAGAGTGTTTTTGGCAAAATAAATGAAAATGAAACAATCGAAAAAAGAATAGAAAAAATCAACCGTGCGCTGGGTCTTGAATCCCAAAAAGAGGCGCAAAGCAGCGCAGGGGAACTTATGAGCGAAGAAGTGGACGGCGTTTCTTATCCGCAGATTGACGCTCTTGAAACAAAACTGTTCTCCAAAGTTTATGACAAAGAAAATATATATAAGCGCATAGAAAGGCTTGAAAAGAAAATTTTCGGCTCAACCCAGGACGGTGACCTTGCCTCAAGAACAGACAAATTAAAGGGTTATTTAAATATAGACACCACGCCTAAAACCGTTTATTCAAATGAAAATTACCAAGCCCCATATGGCGAATACAACCCGTCTTTTGACACATACGGCTCGGATATAAACATTCAAATCTCGGGGCTTGAAAATTCACTTTTCGGTAAAACATTTTCCCAGGACCCGACAGGTTTAAGACTGAACAGACTTGAGAGAAAAATATTCCAGAGAGATTTTTCATCCGATGATGACATTCTTCGCATGCAAAGACTTCAGGCTGCGGCAAGCGCCAAAAAAACAGCCAAATATTATGACATGAACAAAGCGCAGAAATTCACCTCAACAGGACTTCAAATAGGCACTCTGATACTTATGATACTTGCGATGATATTGTAATTTAGTTGATTTTTACCACAAAACGTAAGATAATAGCTTTATGAAAAATAAATTTGCAAAAACCGCGGCATTGTCAATTATTACGGCTCTCACTGTTACGGGCGGGGTTTATTCACCCCTTTATGCCGCCATGACAAAAGAGTCCGTGAAGCTCTACAAGAGCGCACAGAAATTTGAATCGCAAAACAGATTTAAAGATGCCATCGACCTTATGGAGAAAGCACTTGCAACTTCACCGGATGACATCACGCTAAACACCAAACTTGCGGGGCTTTATTCGCAAACGGGTCAATATGACAAAGCCCTTGAAGTATACCAGAAAACCCTCAGGTTAAAGCCGGATGACGGATTTTTGTATATCAGCATAGGAAACTTACTCGAGCAGAAAAATGACTATGAAAACGCCCTCTACTCATACAAAGAAGCGCTTTCTATCATGCCTGATTACAAATATAACTACCTGAACATTGCAAATGTGGAATACATTTTAAAAGATTACCCGAATGCAATTAAAGACTATAAAATTTTTCTCGCACAATATCCTGACAACACACAGGCAATAACAAACCTTGCGACCTGTTATCTTGACTCTAAAGACTATAAAAACGCCATTGAAACTTTTGAAGATTCAATTAAATCAAACTCCTCGGATTTTAGCGACTGGGGAAGCTACGGGTTGGCGCTTTTAAGGGACGGCAAGTATAATGAGGCGAAAGACGCTTTTGACAGAGCGGTTAAAATCAACCCCTCGGATTACACTTCATACGGAAACCTTGCCGTTGTGCAATCTTATCTTAAAGATGATGAAAATGCTTATCTCAACTTTAACAAAGCGTTTGAACTTGAGCCCGGGCTTGACTCGCTTAAGTTTGACTATGCGGTGCTTTTAACAAGAATGGGCAAATACGACGAGGCAATAGCCGCTTATAACGACTATCTTAAAAAATACCCCGATGATACAAATGCTTATTTAAATCTCGGTATACTGTACAAAGGCACTCAAAAACCAAAAGAGGCAATTGCCGTGCTTCAAAAAGGCTCTAAGCTTGACGGTACAAATACTGATATTAAAAATGAACTGGGCAAAAGTTATTTTGACAACAAGGAATTTGACAAGGCAATAATAGTGTATGACCAGATTCTGTCCAAAAACAAAGGCAATCTGCAGACTCTCTACAATAAAGCCCTTGCCCTTCAAGGTGCAAAAGAATTTAAAAATGCACAAACGATTTTTTCAAATCTTTTGAAAGAACCCGTGGAAAACCTTGCAAAATATAATCTTGAATACGGTCAAATCCAACAGGCTCTGGCTTCTAACTATATTGCATGGGCAAATTATTACAACGACAAAAAAGATTACAAAACTGCAAAGGAAACATACGCCAAAGCCCTTGCCATAAACCCCGATGATACCGGAGCATATGCCGGTCTTGCAAAAACATACGAGAATATGGGTATCAAAGAAATGGCTGTCGAAAACTTTGAAAAAGCCATACAGATTGAACCTGAAAATGCGGGTTTATTTATGCAATACGGTGAAAGCCTTGAGCATATGAATGAACTTGAACAGGCACAGAGTGCATTTTCAAAAGCAATAGAACTTGATGATAAATCTTTTGACGCTTATGTTTTATCGGGCGATAATTACCTTAAACAAAAAGAATTTAAAAAAGCCATAGGACAATTTGAAAAAGCCCTTGAAATAAACCCTGACGATGACTCTGTGGCAATTAAAATCGGCAACGGCTACAAATACCTTTCCGACAATAATAAAGCTCTTGAATACTACACAAAAACACTTGACATTAACCCGCTCAATGAAAATGCCTACTTTAACATAGGTCTTATAAACTACGAAAATGAAAATTACGAAGAAGCGGTTGCCAATTTTTCCAAAGCAATTGAGTTAAAAGATGACTTTGCCTATGCCTACTGGGGTCTTGGCTCATGTTACGAGGTGCTCAAAAATCCCAAGGATGCAATATTTAACTACGAAAAATACTGCGAATACGCACCTGATGAAGATTCAAAAGAAAAAGCCAAACAAAAAGTCGATGAACTCTATAAAGAACTTGTAAAATGAAAACCCGTATTTTAAGACTATGCCTGGTTTTGAGCGCAATTTTGCAGATATTCATACTCTGCGGCTGCTCGGGCGATCCATTTATTGTCTTTAGCACACAAAATCCCAAAAACGGACTGAACAAAAACCAGATAGAAACAAACTTTAAAAAAGGCGATACCGTGTATTATGCGCTTATCGCCCCGAAGGGCTTTAAGGACGATGCCGTCAGGATATCCCTTTCCAAAAAAGATACAAAATCCGAACTGTGGGGATATTCAAATTACAGAAATAAAACGATAAGAACAAAGGGCGAAAATTACTACAGCGACTACTTTATAATAAGAGAAGAAGGAATTTTTGTTCTGCAGGCATTTTTTCTGCAAAATCTGAGCAAACCCATTGCAACAGGAGTATTCAGGGTTTATGACAATTAAAAATTTTATTCAGGACATTATCCAGCATATAAAAAATAAAATGTTTTCTTCAAGATATGTGGTTAAGGGCAAATGCAAAAAATGCGGGCAGTGCTGCTCTACCATACTTTTGTCGGATGAAAACGGGTATATAAAAACTCAGGAAGATTTTATAAAACTGCAAAAAGAAAACCGCTCTGTGAGAAACTTTATAATAAACGGCAGGGTGGAAGATGTCGATAAAGACTCCCCGCAATATGGTGCACTGTTGTTCAAATGCAGAGTTTTAAAAGACGACGGCAGGTGCGGGCGCTATTTTTTACGCTCTCTTTTTTGCAGGGATTACCCTTCAATAAATCCGTATTTTATACAAATGGGCGGCACAACACTTGACGGGTGCGGCTATTACTTTGATGTAAATAAAAAATTTGAAGAATATCTTAAAGACTAAATATCCTCGGGAACCTTGACCTTGTAGTATTTAAGATTTTCAAAATTGCTTGTCTTTTTACCGGCTTTATCGGGGTCTTTTATTGTCAACTTATCGTATTTAATCTTAGCCGTATCTTTGCCCACAAGGAAAAGTACGTCAAAGATTGCTCTTTCTCTGTATGTATCATAAGAAAATGCAAGTTTAACATCCTCCGGGCCCGCAACCACATAAAATTTATTTTCGGTCAACAAATCTTTATCCGGATTATCCCGCAGAATTGAAATTGTTCCCTGATAACCAAGTGCAAGATATTTCCCGAGCCTTATGTTTTCATCAATTGTAATGTACTGCTTACCATAGATATATTCATCAAATCGAAGAGGGCTTCTGCCATGCACACCCGCCATACCGTACATAATACGTGAACCCCAGTTTTTAACACGGGTTTGAAGCATAGGTCCAAATCTTACAACACCTGTTACATCTCCTGTACCGTATACGGTTCCTGCGGCCTGGGTATATGCAAGAACTCTCATGCGCAAATCCTGCTCTTCATTTCTTTTGTCAAACAGTGTTTTATATAATTCGCCCTGCCATCTTAAGCGCATGGTGCCGTTTCTGCTGCCGCTCTCACTTTCTGCGTAATCGGTAACATAACCGCCTGACCACCTTTGCCTGAATGTGGCATTGAGGTCTTTTACCGCATACTGGTTATCATAAACTAATTGCGCTATATACCCCGGCTGCCTTCTTCCGAAAAACCATTCATCAAAATACGCATGACGACCGTAGTCAACATAGAGATTTTTATTAAATTTGTAATTACCATGGATAATTAAGTTTTCACTGGAGGTGGCATACCCTGCCTCTAAAAGATTTCTCTTTGATGTATAGCGGCCCATAAGACCAACACCGAGACCCGAATCATAAACAAGGGCGGGCATAAGTTTTAAAGTGCCTCCAAATGGGACTTCGGTTGTAAAGCCCCAGCCGACATAAGTACCAAAACCCCTGAACATACCTGCTTCAGGCAGATTTGTTTCAACAAAAGTCTGGCTTTTATCCGTTAAAATTTCCGCACTGTCTACACTTGCAACTTTGAATTTCTTATAGTAAATTTCGGCATTTTTTAAAGTAACCGTATCGTGTTCATTTTTGCTCTCTATTATTATTTCTTTTGTTTTTATTTTGAGCGGCTCGCTTCTTTTTTTCTTTAATTCAGGGGTTGCAAGATCACGCAGCACAAGCGTTTCATCCAGATAGCCAAAACCTTTTGTCTGCAAAAGCATATCGATATCTTTTGCCATTTTGGCATCGCCGTTTACCATTTGAATTTCATTGGCGTAAGCATATCCTTCCTGCGCTCTTAAGGTCAAAAGACCCATAGTGCCCTCCGGTTCGTTCATAAGAACATTTTCTTCATTTAAGTCAATGCTCATAAAATCACCGCGCAGCGTAGTACCGTCCTTATCAAGAATTACATTGTCAAACAGACGGATTATATTTGTATTTCTGTTAAAAATAGCCTTATCGGCACTTAAAACAGTTTTTTCAGGGTAAGTCCTTATAATAACATGGCCTCTTGCCTCAATTTCGTTTCTGTCCTCAAAATACTCCATTTCATCGGCATCAAGAGTAGCACTCTGCTTGGGCTTATCATTCCGTGTTTTTGAAGGAGAATTATCTTCCTCTGGTGTAATCTCCTTATCCCACTCCGGCTGCGATTGCTGTTTTAAGTTGTCCCTTTGTTCTTTTTTTTCTTTTATAACATCTATTAAATTCGGTATCTCAAGCGGCGGGCCTTCATAAGTATCCTTACCTTTCATACCTCCGAGATTAATATCGGAAGATGTGTCCTCTATTATATTTTCTTCTACTTTTGAAGGGTCAATGGTCGGAGCGTTTATAACTTCATAGGCATGCGCGGCATTTAAAAAATTAAATGTCACAGAGAGAGAAATCAGTAATATAAGCCTTTTTAGAGCATGCACGTTAGAGTAATCTATTCTCCATAAAACTTATCAAGAACATTTTATCGCAAAAACGTTTTTTTTACACCATGCGAATTACTTATTATCTCGGTATAAAGTTGAAAGGATTGGTCGGTTGACCGTTCTGGCGGACTTCAAAGTGCAGGTGAGGGCCTGTTGAATATCCCGTTGTCCCGACATTAGCTATAACCTGCCCCTTGGCAACTTTGGCGCCTACGCCCACTCTGTAGCTGTTTAAGTGCGCATACAGAGTTGTAGTAGGCACTCCGTTTATGCGCCCGTGGTCGATAATAACTACTTTTCCATAACCTCCGTACCATCCGACAAAAATAACCTTACCCGAGTTAGCCGCCTTAACGGGAGAATTCATAGGCATGCCAAGATCAACCCCGGAGTGGTAAATTTTTCTTTTAAATATAGGGTGAACTCTCCAGCCGTAAGGAGATGTAACAGGGCCGCCCACGGGTCTGATAAAGCCTCCTGATACGGTGATTTTCTGCTGGCTCTTTTCCGAGCGCACGGTTTCTTTGTTAATCATATCGGCAATTGCCCTGCTCTGGCGGGCTAAATCACGCTCGGCTTTTTCCCAGGTTGCGCGGTCGGTTTTTAGTTTATAAATCATTTTTTCATTCTGGCTGATGGCATCCTGAATGTTTTTTTGCTCTCTGTCAATTGATTTAATAGAACTTGCAAGATATCTTTTTTGCATTTCTATCTGTCTTTTTACTTCAACAATTTTTCTTGTCTGCTGCTGCATTTGCCTGATATTTTCTTTATCCTGCTTCATTACGATATTTTCAAAATACAGTCTGTCAAGAAAATTGTTGACGTTGTTTGAAGACAATAAAAACTCCACATAACTTTTTCTCTTTGTTTTGAATATCTGTACAATTCTTTTGTTTGTGGCATTTTGAAGCTCCTGAAAATCATAAGTTAATTTTTCAAGACGCTTCTCAAGCGAAGCCAGCTCTTCCTGCGCACTCTGATATTGAGCTTTGTTTTCACTCAGAGTCTGTTCGGTGCGCTCTAAAATTTTCTGGTTTCTGTAGAGTTTATTTGTTTCTATTTTTTCAAGCAGTTTAAGCTTATGAATCTGCTGTTTTGCGGCAGCACGCTTCTGTTCCACCTGTTTTGCCTTATTTGCGGCGCTTTGCTGGGCAAAAACGGGCGATGCAAAGCCGAAAACAAGCATGCAGAGGATTAAGAAAGATAAAAATTTTTTATTAAAATTATACATAACTAACTGAATAAAAGCGGCAGCAATACCGTAGCACCTATCATCCATGTGGCAAACATTACGGTAAGTATCAAAATTATGATTTTTCTGTGCCTTCTAAAAAATTCCATAGCTCCTAAACTCTTATCCCAAATCTGTCATTAATAATATTCTAACCAAAAAAGCGCCGATGTGCAAATTATAAACAAAAGCTTTAACACAAATGCTTACCGTCTTTTTGCCGCAAAGCACCCCTCGTCCTCTAAATCCGTTTTTCCGTCAAAATCATTATCAATACCGTCAAAACAGGAGTTTTTAGACATAAGGCTTTCCGCGGAAACAAAAGTGTAAAGAAATTTATTATCTATTGAATTGTAAAGCTCAAAGAAATATTTGCGATACGCTTTAGACAAATAAGGGTTTTGAACAATCAAAAGATTTTCGTCATTGTTTAAAACGGCACTTTTAGAGAAATTTGCACTTCCCGTTACAAATGTTTTTGAATCAATTAAAATATTTTTCTGGTGGTTTTTACCTCCCCAGTTTTCGACCTTTACCTTAACCCCGTTTTGCCTCAGGGTATTCACTTGATTTTTAAAATTTGATGATGAAAGCGCATCAATAATTACAAGCACTCTGACCCCTCTTTTTTGTGCATTTATAAGCTCATCTATAATATCCCCGTGCGTCAGATAAAAAGCACTCACAAGAATTTCACTTTGTGCATTCTTTATAGCATTTAAAACAGGCGAAAGAATATCTGATACAGGGGAAAAATAAACACTCAACACCGTATTTTTATCAAGGGCAATATCTTTTGTTTCGATTTTTTCTTTGTTTTTGTGAAATTTTCCCGCATACATCTGCTCAAATTCGCTTAAATACGCACTTGCAAGCGCTTTTGAATTTATAATAAGTGCAGTATTTGCATTGTACCCGCCGCTTCCCGTCGGCGATATATTGAGTGTTAAAACGGCAGTCTTTCTGGCATCAAAAATAAAAAACTTATTGTGCATTATATAAGGAGAATTATCACTTATTGCTGCAAATTCTTTTCTTAAAATATATGTATCCCTGTACGTATCAGGCTTATGCGGGTTTGAATCCGTAACAATTCTCACCCTTACACCGCGTTTTTTCGCTCTCAAAAGTGCATTCAAAATCTCCCTCTGATCCTCAATTCCATAAAGCGCCGCATCTATTGAGGTTTTAGAGTTATCGATATTATAAATAAGCGCTCCGGCAAAATTTGTGCGCGCTTTTGAGGAAGGGTTAGAATATTTATTCGGATTTATAAAATACGCCTCAATTGCGCCGAAAACCCCGTTAGGATATCTTGTTTCAACTATTTCAGGATACTTTTTAAAATTTGTTTTATCCGTCTTTCTATAAGACCGTTGAAAAAGTTTTAAATCAGACCCGCGAAGAACGTACCGGGCGGGTAAATCCCTGTAATAAGGCGCGGCAAGCCGCTTTTTAAGCATTAAAAGACCGACATCTTCACCGTTTAAATAAATCTGTACATACTTTGAGGAGCAGGAGGGATAAGTTTCAAATGCAATTTCTTTATCAATCAGAGTATTAAGATACGCATTTGCCTTTTTATAGCACCCGAACTGCGATTCATCAGGCAGAATTATATGTTTTAATTTAAAATATTCTCTTTCGGAGCATTTTGAATCACCGTTAAGATCAATGCATATTTTATTATCGCCGCTTATTTTTAAAATTTTATAAAATTTTTCATGCCCGATTTTTTGCGTTTGCAAAAAACAAAAACACAAAACCAAAACCAAAAACGCATATAAAATTCGTTTTTTCATCCCGCGCTCCGATACCTGAATTATCTGACAAAAAGGCATATTTAAGGCATTATTTTACAAATATTTACAAAATTTGCACAAACGGGTACAAAAGGCTTGAATATTAACTTTGTTTTGGTTATTATCGTTTTTGCATAGAACATATAAGTCAGAAAAGGTGTAAAATGAACCCGATTATTCAAGAACTCGAAAAAGAATATACTCAAAAAGAAATGCCTGAAACCAACCCCGGCGATACCGTAAAAGTTTTTGTACGTATCATTGAAGGCAACAAAGAAAGAACACAGGCTTTTGAAGGTACGGTTATTAAAAAACACGGCTCAGGTATCAACAAAACCATTACCGTAAGAAAAATCTTCCAGGGCGTAGGCGTGGAAAGAGTTTTCGCTATTTACTCACCCAGAATCGAAAAAATTCAGGTATTAAGAAAAGGTGACGTAAGACGCTCTAAACTCTACTACTTAAGAGAACGCTCAGGCAAGGCTACACGTATCAGAGAAAAAATGGATCGCCGTTAATTTAAGCGCAGCGTTCAGGGCTTAGTTATGGCACACATCCACTGGTTTCCGGGTCACATTGCAAAAGCACAGCGCGACTTAAAGGAAAAGTTAAGTCTGGTTGATGTAGTGGTTGAAGTCTTAGACGCAAGAATTCCGCGCGCAAGCGCATATAAAAATGTACAAAATTTAATAGGAAATAAATCACGCCTTATTCTTTTGAATAAGGCTGATTTGTCTGATGAAAAATACAACAAAATCTGGGCGCAAACAATAGAACAGGAAACCTGCGCGCCTGTAATAATAACCGATTTAAACAATCAGAAAGACATAAACACCATAATTGACAAAATCGTTGAAATAACAAACCCCATTATGCTTGAACTTTTAAAAAAAGGGCTTCTTCCGCGCGCTGCGCGCTCTATGGTTATCGGCATGCCAAACGTGGGTAAATCAAGCACCATTAACCGCCTGATTAGAAAAGGTAAAGCCAAAACAGGTGCAAAGGCAGGTGTTACCCGTCAGCAGCAGTGGGTCAGAATAAACAGAAAAGTCGAGCTTTTAGACACCCCCGGAATTATTCCGACAACACAGGATGACCAGAAACAGGCGATTAAACTTGCCTGCGTAAATTCAATAGGTGAAAATGCCTATGAAAACGAGTTTGTAGCCTCGGAACTTTTAAAACTCATTGAGGAGGCGGGCTATAGCGACATTTTAAAAAATTATTATAAGCTTGAAAAAGAAACTCCTGCAACCATTGAAAATATAGCACTGTCAAGGAACTGGATTGCAAAAGGTGCACAGCCTGACACGGTGCGCACGGCGCAGTTTATTTTGACAAATTTCAGAGAGGGTAAAATTGGCAGAATCACGCTTGAAAAACCGCCCGAACAGTAGTCTTTTCAACTTTGATAACGAATTTAAACAGATTCAAAAGACGCCTCTCGGGCTTGAATTTGCAGCATTCAGCCATATTCTGGGCACCGATGAAGCGGGCAGAGGCCCTGCCGCAGGCGGAGTCTGGGCAGCTTGTACATGTTTTTTAAAAGAAAATATTGAAGATGAACTTATAAAATTAAACGACTCAAAGAAAATAAGCGAGAAAACCCGCGAAGAGCTATATCCCGCAATCTGCGCCAACTGTGTATTTTCAATAAAATCCGTCGATGTTGAAACAATAGAGAAAATAAACATCCTCAACTCGTCGCTTTTAGCTATGAGATTGTGCATTGAAGAAGTTTTAGAAAAAATTCAAGCGCAGAGCCCTCTTGTGCTGGTTGACGGTAACAAAAAAGTAAAAGACTTAAAAATCCCCCAGAAAACAATAATAAAAGGCGACTCAAAATCCGCTTCAATCGCTGCCGCAAGCATTTTAGCCAAAGTGGAAAGGGATAATTTTATGAAAAAAATTTCCCTTGAATATCCTCATTACAACTGGGCAAAAAACAAAGGCTACCTGACGCGCGAACATATAGAAGCCATTAAAAAATTCGGCATTACAAAATATCACAGGAAAAGTTTTTTGAAAAATATTTGCCCCGGCCTCTAAGCATAAGAACTTTCGCCGATTGTGTCTATGGCTTCAACCCTGATATCGGTTATAAGCTCGGAGTAAGATATGACAACAATTGTCGGAATATGGCGCTCGAGCATTTGATACAGAGGCAGGCGGATTCTTGGCGAGCAGAGAATTACAGGCTGTGTGCCGACTGCCTGATGGGCGCGCATAAGAGTATTTGCGGTAGATTCAATAAGCTCCTGCACCTGCATGGGATTTAAAAGAAACATAGTACCCAGTTCCGTTCTCTGGCAGCTGTCATCAAGTGTTTTTTCCCACTCGCTTGAAAGCGTAAGCGCGTACAGGACTTTTTCTTTATTGCAGTGTGCAAGGCAAATCTGGCGCCCCAAGGCCGCACGCAGACGCTCAGAGAGAATATCGGGTTCTTTTGAAAATCTCGCATAGTCGCACAAACGTTCAAAAATAAAGATAATATCTTTAATGGAAACTTTTTCGCGGATAAGGTTAACAAATATCTTCCTTAAGTCGCTCGTTGAAATAATTGTCGGCACAAGGTCATTAACAAGTGTCGGGTCTTGGGATTTAACAAGTTCCATAAGTTTCAGAACATCGGTTTTTGTCATAACCTCATCTACATACTTGCGCACACAATCCTGCAGGTGGGTTACAATAACATCTACAGAATCAACGGCGGTTATATTGTCGCGCTTATCAATAAACTGCGGGTCAAGCCAGTATGCCTGCGACTGATACGTTGGGTCAACACTTACAATAGCATTCTCGGGCAGCTTTTTACCCAGCGCTTCCCACTGGTCGGCAATTACCATATATTTACCGGGGTACACCATGCCTGTCGCAACGGTATTTGAGCGAATTGAAATCAAATACTCATTATCCGCTATAGCCGATGAGTCCATAATTCTTATATTCGGAATAATATATCCAAGCTCGTCCGTCACCCTCTGCCTCAGCGCGGCAATCTTTGCAAGGAGCTGCCCGTCCTGATCAGGGTCGGCTATTACAAGAAGTCCCGAACCCACCTGCAAACTAAGTACGTCAACACCGAGTCTTTCATACATTTTATTGGGGTTAACAAGGTCTTGCATGTTCTGTTTAACAGCGTCCAATTGCCCCAGCTGCGCCTGCACATCAGCATTTACAAGCACAGAGAAGCCTGCAAGAGCTATTATTATTGTAAAAAGCAAAAACGGCAGCCACGGTAAGCCGGTAACAGGGCTTGTTACCGCAATTAAAAGCAAAAATCCGCAGGCAAAAAACAAACTCTGGGGTTTTGATAAAATCTGGCTCGAAAGGTCAATACCCAGTGATGAACCCGTAGCAGTGGAGCGGGTCATAACAATACCTGCCGATATTGACATCAAAAGCGAAGGCACCTGAGATGCCAGACCGTCACCGATTGTTAATATGGTATACTTTGAAACAGCGTCCGCAGCAGGCATACCATTCATCAAAATACCGATAATCAAACCGCCCACAATGTTTATAACAACAATGATAATACCCGCTATGGTATCACCTTTTACAAACTTCATGGCACCATCCATCGAACCGAAGAGTGACGATTCTCTCTGCAAATCTTCACGGCGCCTTACCGCTTCTTCGGGCGATATAAGTCCCGCGTTAAAATCCGCATCAATTGTCATCTGTTTACCGGGCATAGCGTCCAGCGCAAAACGGGCTGCAACCTCTGCGATACGTTCGGCACCTTTTGTAATTACCATAAACTGTACAACGGTAATTATAAGGAAGATAACACCGCCTACTACCATATTTCCGCCCGTAACAAACGACCCGAAGGCGTGAATTACCTCGCCCGCGTCTCCTTTTGCCAGAATCAAACGGGTAGAGGCAATAGAAAGTACAAGCCGAAACATTGTACCGATAAGGATAATAGAGGGAAACGCCGCCAGCTCAAGCGGCTTTTGCACATAAAGAGAAATCATTAAAAGCACAATGCCAAGGGTAATGTTTAAACTTATTGAAAAGTTTATAACCCAGTTGGGCATTTCAATAAGCAATATCAAAATCAGAACGATTACAAATATTGCAAGAAAAATTTCACTTATGGGATTTGATTGTGCGTTTGGTTGTGCCATCCTTTAAATTGTTATTGACCTCCCCTGTATATTCCGAAGGCGTTTTGAATTATTTGCAGCTGTGTTGAAAAATTCGCGTCCACCACACCGTTATTTGAGATTACTATACAGCTTCCTTTTTCGACCGCTTCATCGGGTACTATCACAACTTTAGCGTCCAGCCTGTTTGTCTCGATTATCTCGGGCAGAGAAGCACGCGCAAAGTCGACATCATCGGGTGCCGTGCGGATTGTTATTTTTTCTTCGGCGGAACTTAATTCACCCAGCACCTCATTGATTATATTTTTCAACACATCAGGAGATAATTCCACTTCTTTTTTAATGATTTTTTTGGCGACTTCAAGAGAAATTTCAAGTATGTGGGGCATAAGTTCGTCATATATTTTATAGCGCGACGAGAGAAAATCTTCAAGCGCGGCTTTGAGTTTATCTATTTCTTTCTGCGCGTTTTCAAGGCCGTTTTTATAACCTTCTTTTGCAGCCAGTTCGCGAATGGAGCGCGCTTCTTCCTGTGCGCGCGAAACAAGCGCACGCTCGTCTATTCTCCTGTAGCCGCGGCGTCTGTCGCCCCGTCTTCTCTCAATTCTTTCCTTGAATTCAATTTCCGAGATGTCTATTTTTTCAAATTCTTTTAAGGTATCCTGCTCGGTTATCTGTTTTTCTTCGGCCCGCGCGGGCACGGGTGCTGAAACTTCGGGTGTTTTATCCGCAAGAAATTCCGCCGCAGGCGCTTCAAGAATCTGCTGCTTTGCGACTTTAGATTGGTTATCGGATGTTTTAAGTCTTTTTTTTATTATCATAGGGTCTTTTCTTCCAGATATTTGCAGATAACATTTGCAATTCTTACGGGAATATTTGTATCACCGTGTGTGCCGGACAGTACAAACTCGCGTATCTGCGGGCGCTCATCTTTAATGATATTAGAAATTTCTTCTTTGTCCGAATTTTTAACAATTTTACATATTTTGCGCTGAATTCTTTCCATAGACATAGTTTGAGGCTCCGGAAGCGCCTGTTTTATTTCACTCAGGCACCTTTGTGTAATTCTTGTATCAATTTTTGACTCTAAATCTTTCATCGACAAATACTGAAGCAAAACCTCTCTTTCAGGCTTGTTAAACTTTGAGAGAATGCTTTTGATTTTAGCGTCGGGAAAATTTCTTATAAGAAGCGCCAGTGAGGCAAGCTTTAAGATTTTTGTATCGCTCATATCGGCGCCTATTGCCTCTTCCTGAGCCTGTGATTGCGCCATTGCATCAATGTTTGACTGGCTGAGCGCATTTTGCTCCGCCTTATCATCAAGTATGCCCTTCTTTTTTAAATCATCAAGAGCCTGCTTAAAGCATACATTAACATGGTGCTCTACAAGCGGAATAATCTGCTCCTGCGGCATTCTTTTAATAACCGCCTGTTTTGCAATTTCAAAAACGGTAAAAGCAACCCTTTGAAGAATCCCCTCTCTTAGGGATGGGTCGATTTTTGAACGTATAAGGTCAATTGACTTGTGAAAAGACCACTCCCCTATAAACTGGGTTATAAGAGAAGCCTGCGGAGCGTCAAGCGTTATTGTTTCATCTTTTATAAGCGCATCGCCTGACAGAAAGCAAAATTTGTAGACAATATCAACTACAAACTTTTTATCCTCGGGCGCAATATCTTCGGGCACGACTTGTCCTGCCTGCCCTGCCAGGTTTTTTGCAAATGCCTTATGGTCAAATCCTTCTATTTTACGTTCCGCCATCTCTCCCCTTATTGTATATCAGGATTTATGTATTTTCTATCCAGTTTTTTAATTTTTCCGCAGCTTCATTCTCATCAAGCTCGCTAAAATCCATACTCAACTCATCAAGCGTGTCTTTAATATCATTATCCGCCTGAGGCTGAGGGGTTTGAACAGTCTGTGCCTGTACTCCCTGAGCCTGCGCCTGCGCTATTGCCGCGGCATGCAGATTTTGCTGCTCTATAAGATTTTGCGCCATCTGAGCCTGCTTTTGAATAAGCTCTGCCGCTTTCATATTTACATCGTTTAGCTGTTTTTCCTGTTCCTGAGCTTTTTTTCTTAAAAGCTCAAGTTCTTCTTCCTGCCTTTGAGATTCTTTTTTAACTTTCTGCATAATATGTCTCAAGCCAAAACCCAGTCCGCACAATAAAAGTGCGCCCACAACCCACCACGGATTGCCTGATTCTTCTGGCTTAGGAAGATTAGGCCCCTGATCGGGAGCAAGTATAGGGCTGTTTGATTCAACAAATGCTATAGATACATTCTCAGGGTCAACCTTGGGGCTTGCAGCATGCGCTATAAGCTCTTTCAACTCGGTAATTGTCATGCTCATAGGAATCGAGGACTCTTCAAGCGATACGGCAATTGAAATTTCTTCAATAACACCCGCTTTCATATACTCGTTTACCTGGGTTTTTGTAACACCGTA
>ERZ1643249.760-NODE-760-length-34526-cov-4.967654_pt1 | contig 34526 bp, 28 predicted proteins | sample MGYA00579263_ERZ1643249 | MGnify/ENA primary metagenome ERZ1643249 (study PRJEB29033, sample SAMEA4952264) | chicken gut metagenome | biome: Broiler Chicken; feature: Gastrointestinal Tract; material: Caecum | place: Ireland | collected 2018 | study: Broiler...
TCAATCCCGATGGTATCATGCTTGTCCATCAGCATAGCGGCCACAAGCTTTGTGCCGACACCGTCCGTGCCGGAGACCAGCACCGGTTTTTTCATACCGGAAAAATCCGGTGCGAAAAGGCCGCCGAAACCGCCGATTCCCGAAACGACACCCGGGATCGCCGTTTTCTTCACATGCTCCTTCATCAGCTCAACGGCCTTATAGCCGGCGGTTACGTCGACTCCGGCCGCTTTATAGCTCTCGCTGAAACTTTTCATTTTATCCTATTTCCTTTCGTCGGCGAAATTGTTCTTCTACGCTGCGAACGCCTTTACTCCCTGCCGTCCCAGCAGTACGTGCAGACATTTTCCGGATCTATCCCGATGGCTTCCAGCATTCCCTCCAAAGACTGGTAACGGAGCGAAGTGAACCTGAGCTCCTTGCAGATCAGGTCGACCATCTGGGAATATTTATCAGTGGTATAGCTGGTGTACGGCGCAAGCACGGACGGATCGCCCGTCCCCTCGATTTTCTGGATCATCCGGCGGGCAATCAAATCCATATCGCTGGTCGAACGGGAAAAATTCAAGTATTTGCATCCGAACAGGATCGGCGGGCACGCCGGACGGATGTGTACCTCTTTGGCGCCGGAATCGTACAAAAACGATACGGTTTCTCCCATCTGCGTCCCGCGTACAATGGAGTCGTCGATAAACAAAAGGCGTTTGCCGCGGATCAAAGAGTCCACCGGGATCAGCTTCATATGTGCCACAAGATTGCGCATCTTCTGGTTCTGCGGCATAAAGCTGCGCGACCAGGTCGGCGTGTATTTCATAAACGGACGCGCGAACGGCACGCCGGACTCGTTTGCGTAGCCGATTGCATGCGCTGTGCCGGAATCCGGGACGCCGGCTACAAAATCAAGGCGGTCCCGCTCGATGGTATCGTTTTTGGCAAGGATCCGCCCGCAGTCATAGCGCATCTGTTCGACGTTTTTCCCCTCGTAGTCAGAGGTCGGATAACCGTAATACGTCCACAAAAACGCACAAATCTTCATCTTCTTTTTCGCAGGCGCCTTCTCTTCCACGCCGTCCGGCGTCACCAAACCGATCTCACCCGGCCCCAGCTCCTTATCTCTGCTGTAGCCAAGGTTTAAATAGGCGGAGGATTCAAACGAAACGCAGTAGCCGTCCTCTTTCCTGCCAATGACCAGCGGCGTGCGGCCCATGCGGTCACGTGCTGCGTAAACGCCGTCTTTTGTTAAGATCAGAAGCGTCATGGAGCCGTCAATGCGTTCCTGCGCATACTGGATGCCTTCCGTTATGGTATCCTTCTGATTGATCAAGGCCGCCGTCAGTTCCGTCGCATTGATGTGCCCGCCGCTCATTTCAAGAAAATGGGATTTCCCGCAGGCAAAGCACTCTTTTGTCAGCTCTTTTTCGTTGTTGATGCGCCCCACCGTTGTAATGGCGTATGTGCCAAGATGAGAGCGCACGATCAGCGGCTGCGGCTCCATATCGCTGATACAGCCGATTCCCATGGTTCCCGCCATCTCGTTTACGTCCCGCTCAAATTTCGTGCGGAACGGCGCGTTTTCAATATTGTGGATGGAACGTGAAAAGCCGGTGTCCCGGTCGTATACCGCCATGCCGCCGCGCCGCGTCCCCAAATGCGAATGATAGTCCGTCCCGAAAAACAGGTCGGTTACGCAGTCTTTTTTTGAAATGACACCAAAAATGCCGCCCATAATACACTCCTTTTCCCTTGTTGAGAACGAACCAGTCCCGCGATACCGCCGCGGGACTGGAGACAAAATCGATTCTGGACAATTGAATGTCCGGTTTTGCGTTTATTCGCCAAGCAGGCGCTTCAAAATTTCCTTATAGGCGTCTTCCTCTCCGCCCATATCCCGGCGGAAACGGTCTTTGTCCAGTTTCTCGTGCGTTGTCGCGTCCCAAAAGCGGCACGTATCCGGGGAGATTTCATCCGCCAGCACAATCGTACCGTCCGCCGTTTTGCCGAATTCCAGCTTAAAGTCAATCAGCTCAATATTGACTTCCTTCAGGTATTCGCTCAGGATCTCATTGACCTTCAGCGCATACGACGCAATGGTATCGAGTTCTTCTTTGGTGCAAAAGCCCATTGCAAGAATATGGTACTCGTTTACCATCGGATCGCCCAGCGCGTCGTCCTTGTAGCAGAATTCCAGCACCGTCTTGTTCATCTTCGTACCTTCCGGAAGCCCCAGACGCTTTGAGAGGGAGCCGGCGGCGATGTTGCGCACAATCACTTCAAGCGGGACGATAGAAACCTTTTTTACAAGTGTTTCGCGGTCGGAAAGCTCTTTGATGTAGTGCGTCGGGATGCCTTTTTCCTCCAGCATTTTCATTAAGAAATTGGTAACGCGGTTGTTAATGATGCCTTTGTCGTGGATCGTGCCTTTTTTTAAGCCGTTTTGCGCAGTTGCATCGTCTTTGTAATCGACAATATAGGCGTTTTCATCATCCGTCTTATAGACCTTTTTTGCCTTTCCCTCATAAAGCAGTTCCATTTTTTTCATAGCATATTCCTCCTGTTTTGTCCGGCCCGCCGTGTACCGGCAGGCTTTTTCCCTTATTATTTCTGCATTTGAAGCTGTAGCTGCTTGTCCTTTTCCACAACCTCGTCGTTCATCTGCTGTTTCATCTGATCAAGCTTTTGGGCAAGCGCTTCATCCGAAAGCGCCAGCATCTGCACCGCAAGCAGCGCGGCGTTTTTCGCCCCGTCGATTGCCACAGTCGCCACCGGTATGCCGGATGGCATCTGCACAGTCGCAAGCAGGGCGTCAAGCCCGTCAAGCGTAGAGGACTTAACGGGGATGCCGATGACAGGCAGCGTCGTGTGCGCGGCAAGCACCCCTGCAAGATGCGCGGCTTTCCCTGCTGCCGCAATTATCACGCCAAATCCATTTTCGCGCGCCCGGGCAGAAAACTGGGCGGCAAGTTCCGGCGTACGGTGTGCAGACATGACGTGCGCCTCCACCGAAACGCCGAAGCGCCGAAGTTCTTTAATGGCCGGCTCCACAACCGGGAAATCGCTGTCGCTGCCCATAATAACGGCGACCTTTTTTGCTGTCGGCATAATCATACTCCTTTTCTTCCAGTCCGGGGCATATCCCCGGCTGCCATCCCGCAATGAAAAAAGGCCGCATGTAGAAAGCGGCCTTTTTGTCACTTGGATGCAGCAATTGTATGAATACGGACGGAGGCCGATGCAGCCTGCAAAAAAAGCTGCACTGCGGCAGGGCGACACAAAACCTGTGCATACCCGGCCACCGGTTTTTCCATACGGCAGACTCCCTCCGTTAAAGAATGATCTATTATCATTTTATCTGAAAGCGCCTGCAAAAACAAGTCCCGCAAAGTAAAATAAAGGCGCTTTTCCGTTTGGATATCTGTTTATTTTGACAACATCCGACGGAAAAGGGCCGGAGCTTACGCCCCGGCCCTCTCAAGAAGCCCAGATGAGGCAGGCCTTGCGCAGACACTTCCGCATGTCTTTCGCAAAGCGACTATCCCCTTATCCGGCTGCCTTCATTTTAATTCCCGCCATTGTTCCCGAAAATCTCAATTTTATTGTCCAAATCACCGTCGGGCACGATTACCGCGAGATACGGACGGCACGCGTCCAATATACGTCCCGTAAACGTTACTGTCTCCCTGAGCTTGATCTCGGAAGGCGCGTCCCATTTCACATTTTCACTGCGGACAGAAAGCGGCAGTTTCCCCGTCCCGGAGGTTTTCAGCGTCACGCAGAGAGCGTCTCCTTGGCGCTCTGTAACAGCCTCCAGCGCTGCAAACGGCATTTTTATCTGATAGCACTTAGCCGGGACAAGCTCCATCTTTCTTGTCGTCCCCTGATAAGACACCTCATACCTGCCTGCGGGAAGCACTGCGGAGAACGCACCCGTTTCCTCCGAAACGATGCGGAACTTCTTGCCTGTAACCGTATTGCAGAACAAGATCTCCTTATCGCCGCTTAAAACGCCTTTTACTTCTGCGGTGCCGAAAGTATCCGCACAGAGCCACAGCCAGCGCAGCGGAACATGGATCCAGACTTCCTTATATGTACAGGTATTGACCTGCGGCCAATGCGGCCGGTCTTCGTCTTCAAAGGTCTCGATCCCAACGCTCAGCTCGCCTACCATTTCACCGGGCAAGACCGCATACTGCTGGCAGTAGTCATAGCCCTCCCCGTACATGACAGACTCTGCAAAAGGATTCTTCCCGACGATCCACTCCTGCTGGCGCTGTGCAAGTTCCGCCAGCTCATAGCTTCCGCGGATGCGTCCTGCTTGTGCGGCAGCCTTTCCGCCGGACAGGGTAATCGCGTTGTTTCCGCGGAAACCGAACCATACTGGGAAACGGCGCAGATAATACCCTTTTCCAAGCGGGATACCGGCCTTCACCTGCTGCTCATACATCCCGATGGTCTCTTCCCCTGCTTCAGCCTGCTGCTTTACAAAAAGCACCGGATCCGCCGCCGCCTCGCCGACATGATAGATCGAAGCCGGCGACATGCTGTACGGCGCATTATAGGCAACCGCCTTCTTATAATACTCAGAGTATAATACAATGGAATAATACCATTTAATCCAATCCGGATGTTCCGGGAACGCCTCGCAGAGCAGCGAAAGCGCCAAAACCGGCTCGTGCTCATGGCTTCTGTGGTTATAGTGCACGATCAGCTTTTTCGACGGGTCGCGGTAGAAAAATCCGGTAAACGGGATATCCCAGTCCGGGATCTCCTGCTGCTGGCAATCCATCACCACATGGGCCAGCTCAACCGCCATTTCTTTAAAATAGGCGTCGCCGTCCGTTTGGTAGATATAAAGCGCGGACCATACGGCGCACGCATACATTACAACGCCATGCGAAATACGCGCCGGATCGCCCATCTCGCTGAACCCCTCGCTTTCGCGGTCGCGGTATGCAAATTTCCAATCCTCTTTCGCGCACTCTAACAGATATTTGGCATAGGCTGCGTCCGTCCGTTTCACCGCCTGGGCGCCAAGCGCCTCCGCACCGGCCGCCATAAAGTTCTCAATCGGGCGGTGCTCCGCCGGGGACGAGCGGTCGTCTCCATTGCCGATCTTCCCATCTGTCCAGCTGGAACCTCCGACCGACAGCGCACGCCAGCCGTCGTGAAAACGCGTTTTTACGATCCAGTCAAGCCCCCACATCGCTTCTTCGGTCAGCCTGTCGCACAAGCGGCTGTTTTGCTCAACCCGTTTTGCAAGGGTGAACAGCGCAACGACGCTTTCGCTGGTATTGGTCAGGTTCTGGGACATATCCCCTGCATCGTGCCAGCCGCCGTTTGCTAAAATTTTAAGCCCCTCATGTTCGGTAAAACGATCCCTACAGCAGGCGTTGTGCTTCCCTGGGACATAATAGCCGCACCGCTCGCACAGATAGAAATTCAGGACCTTCCAGATCGAATCCTCCCATATATCGTCTCCAATCGGGAAAGTACGGGTTTTCAAGCTGCCGCAAACCAGATAATATTCGCCCGGATCCGCAACCTCTGTAAAATCGAGCACTTGGAAGGTGCCGGTCGGCGCCTGCACCGTCTGTACTTCCTTTTCCAAAACCGTCCGTCCTGTCGCAGACTCTACAACAGTGAACCGCCCGGCGTCCGCATCGCACAAGATCGCGGTTTTGAGACTGCCTGTCTGATACCCCGACCCCGAGAAAGCGATCCGTCCCTTTCCGACTTCCCAGCCGGTGTGGTGATCCAGCACATCCTCCGCCAGCATGTCGATACGCAGGTCGCTGATATACCAGCAGGCCGTATCCGGTGCAAGCGGTTCCTTGCCGCACATATCATAATCAAAGCTGATGCCGGTAACATTGTCCCGCCAGATGTAGGGGATCTCAACCTGCACATGATTCCACTGCCCATTTATCAGGTTGATGTTATGGTGCCCTACACGGTCGTAGCGGTCCGGCGCGGGATGTTCCCCTTCATTGTGGAACTGCATGCGCAGGCAGATGTTGCGGAAGCCCTCCATATCAGGATAAATCCAGCAGGAAATCCGGTTGTACTGCGACCAGTCTTCATGATCCACTGCAAACATAGCGCGCGGTACGCACATAATGCCGCCCCGCCAGCTTTTCTCGTCCGGTACGCCGGGAAGGCGGGTTGGTGCGGTAAATTTGACCGCATTTTTGCTCTCGCCATAGGCGTGAGCCGCGTCCAGCGAAACCGCAGCGAGATTTTCCTCTTCGCTGAGCTTTAAGCCGTCGAAATCCCGGCGTGCAAAATAAAGCGTGGAGCTTTTCCACCGGTCCAGCGTCTGCATGTCGTCTAAAAGCCGGGTCTTCAGCACCGGTTTCTTTTCACAGCGCGCTTCCCTTGTTTCCTCATAGTGGATTGGCAGCGGCAAATGCACGTCGCGTGATTCCGCAAGATCTTTTTTCAATTGTTCCCGCATGATAAATCCTCTCTTTCCATAGGGTTTTTCGGCGCCTGCCGGCGTCCTTACTGCTACCATACCACGAAGAGGATAGTTTGTCAATAAACATTACTAACTTTCTTTTCTTTTTTTCATTTCTTTTGTTGCCTTCTGCAAAAGACTGTCCCTTCCTCTCTGAAAAGCCGCCCTGATCCCTTGCTGCCCGTATCCGCATACAGGCAAAAAAGTGCCTTCCCCACAGCAGCTGAATCCCCCCGCCGGTGCGCACCTTTTCCCGCAGCAAAGGATTCGGTCTTCCGGTATTAGGGTATTGACATATAATATTATACGAAATATAATATTGATAAACAAACATATATGGAGGCGATGGCATGGCGTTCGCTTTCGGCGGCAACCTTCTTGACCTTCTCGTCCTTGCGGTCCTCAAAAACAGCGACACATACGGCTATGTCCTGACACAGCGCGCAAAAAGCGTGATTGACATTTCGGACTCTACGCTTTATCCCGTGCTGCGCCGGCTGCAAAAGGAGGGGTTTTTGTTTACGTACGATCAGCCCTTTCAGGGGCGCAACCGGCGGTACTATTCCATTACGCCCAACGGCCTTGCCAGGCTTTCTGCATACGCCGCAGAATGGGAGAGCTACAAAAAACAGGTTGACTTTATTTTATCAGGAGGGATGTGCGGTGACTAAAAACGCTTTTTTATCCGCATTGGAAAAAGAACTTCGCACGCTGCCGCCGGAAGAGCGCAACGATGCCATGCAGTACTATAAGGAATACTTTGAAGAGGCCGGACCGGAGCAGGAGGAAAAAGCGGCCAGATCGCTCGGTTCTCCAAAGGCCATTGCCGCAGACCTGCTCGCCGCCTCGCCGAACCGCCAGCCCTTTGCGCAGCGGCCGCATACAGGCGGCACTGTTGCCGCTGCGTGCTTGCTCGCTTTTCTCGCTTTTGTGCTGGCCGTCTGCGCTGCCGCCCTTCTTTTAACCGGCGTCTGTATGGCCGCAGTATCCATATATGCGATGACGTTCAGTGCCGGATTCGGCATCATCCTGCTTGGCGCCGGCCTGCTTATATTGGGGCTCGGCGGCATTAGTGCCGGAGGGACGGCCAAAACCGCAGGGAAATGCGCCGGCCTTTTTAAGCGGCGTGCAGAAAAGGGGGGATCACAATGAAAAAAAGCTCTATCCTCATGATTGTTTCCGGCGCCGTCATGGCTGTCGGCATCGTCTTGATTATCTCCGGTTTTTTAAGCAGCGCAGTCTCGGTCTCAAAGGACGGGATCCGCTTTTTAGACGAGCGCATTGAAACATTTTTTGATGAAGTAGGGGACACGCCCTTTGGCTTCGGCTTTTCCGGCCGTCTGTCCGCCTCTGCTTCCTACGAGGGACCGGTGTCCCAAATTACCGTCGATGTCGCGGACGCCGATGTCCTGCTGATCCCCACCGATGAAGCAGCATACCGCATTGAAGCGGCCTATTCGGAGGATTCGCCGGTCACGATGGAGCAAAACGGCTCTCAGATTGCAATACGGCAGGTTAGCAGAAGCGGGCTGCATCTGTTTTACTGGCAGTCCGGCGGCGGGGCGCAGGTTAAGCTCTATATTCCAAAAGGGGCCTCCGGCAACGATATAACGATAGGCACGCAGTCGGGTGACATCACATGGAAGCTCGATTGGAAAGCAGCCGAAACGGTTTCCCTTTCCTCCGTGTCCGGCGACATCCGCGGCGGCAGCATTACTGCTTCAACGCTCGCGCTTTCCAGTACCTCAGGAGAAATTTCCGGCACCGCATGCACTGAATTTTTTGAGCTCTCCACAACAAGCGGCGATATCCGCATGGATATGGAGCAGGTCCGCCGCCTAAACGCTTCCTCTGTTTCCGGTGACCTGTCCTTAAACGGCGCAGTCGGGACTTCCGCCGAGATTTCCACCGTATCCGGCGATGTCTTGCTATCGTTGGGCGATTCCCCTTCGCAGTACACCCTGCTTTTTAACAGCGTCTCAGGCGACAGTTCCATTTCCGGCGCCGATCTGTCAGATCTGCAAAGCGGCCCGGTCCCGCTGCGCATTGGAACCACCTCCGGCGACCTCTCTGTGCAATTCTCATTTCCCTCCTAAAGATGAGAGGATGCCTTTTCTATCCCGCGTCAGGCCTTACGGCCATGCGCCAAGGGCGGCCTTATTCGGCCGTCCCTTTTTTATGCGCTTTTATGCGCTGCACGCTAAGCCTCCTGTTTCCGGTTTCTATTCCTTGCTTCTTCATGGAAAAAAATATATAATAAAAACATACTTACTTTCACTTTGAAGGCCGAATGCACCGTCCGCTGTTCCCTCTACCGGCTTTTGCGGGCGTTCCGGCAAGAGGAGGGCCGTATGTTCCGCTTTTTCAAAAACAAAATTTACCGCTCTTATTTTTTCAGGCGGCTCCTCCTGCTGACGATTGCCGCCGTTATCCTGCTCTTTTTCTTATCCGAACAAATCCTTTTAACCGGGATGGAGCGGTATCACTCCGGCGTTTCAGCCTGCTATGAATCGGTGCAGAATAAGCTCTCCTATACTGTCCAGCGCATTGAATTTTTCATCAACCGCATTTATTCGGACGATGCCATACTTTCCGACTTTCTCCGCTATTTCAGCAACAGTGCGGAGGGATATCTTTCCGACCGTCTGGATAATCCAAACGACGTCAAACGGGGTGCAGATTTTCTGCGCGAATGCAAGGATTTTGCCACAGAACTTGATTATGCTTTCCGCTATGTCATTTTCGACGCCAAAAACGGCATAACCAATTCGATACGGTATATGCCGGACGGCAACGCAACTTTCCAATTCAACCTCACGGAGACGGATCTTGCGGGAATTAAAAACGAGTCGCCCAGCGCCTATATTTACCGCAAATCCCTTCCCGATCCGGAGAACCTCTCCGCCGATATGGGGGAAATCCTGTTTGTGCTGGAACCGGGACAAGTTTTTTCCGATGTCCCGCTGGATCTTCCCGGAAGCATTTTCCTGCAAAACACGAGCGGGATCATCCCGCTGAGTATTTCCGGGCCAAATCCGGAAAAAATGCTGCTTTTGCTTCCAGAAGATGAGGCCCCCTCAGGACAAGTCTGGGGCAGCACATTCTCCCGCTACTATTATGTGCGCTTTGCCGACCAGCAATATGGATTTACCTTGTACGCCTTTGCCGACACCGGCGCATTGTTTGCCTCACAGCAGCACTCCTCCTTTTATCTTTTTATCGGGCTGGCGGCGCTGTATCTTTTGTTCGTTTTTCTGATTTGGCGCCAGCTTTATCACGATGAAAGCTTCCTTTCCGATATCATCGCCTCGATCGACGCTGCCAAAAGCGGAAATTTTTCGCGTACAGCCTTTAAAAAGCGCGACGACGCCTATGGCCTGATTGCCGCAGAGCTAAACGACATGTCCGATAAGATCAACCGTTTTATTCAAACGGAATATATTTTAAAGCTGGATTCAGAGCGGGCGAAAATGCGTGCGCTTCAAAATCAGATCGATCCCCATTTCCTTTACAACACTTTGGAAATCATCCGTTCCCGGGCGCTTTATAACGGCGATACGGAGGTCTCCGACGCCGTCTCCAACCTTGGGAACCTCTACCGCAGTATTGTCCGTGCCAAAAGCGAGCTTCCCCTGCAAACGGAAGTGGCGATTTTAAATGAATATATCCATCTTATGGAGTTTAAATATCCCGACAATTTCTTTTTCCAGATCGATATCCCGGAAGAAATGCAAAATATGATGACGGTGAAGCTTTGGATGCAGCCGGTTGCAGAAAATTTCTTCAAACACGGCTTTCGTCCTGAAAGCGGCTATAACCTGCTGATGGTGATCGGCGAAATAACGGACGACGGTTTTTCCCTGCTCTTTTCCGATAACGGAACCGGTATCAGCGAAGAGCGGCTTGCCGAAGTTATGGCCGGCGTCTATTCCGAGGCGGAGGATATGCAGCGGCCCAGCATCGGGCTTAGCAATATTTATTCCCGGCTGCGCCATTTTTACGGAAGCAGTGTTTCCATGTCTTTTTACAACAATGAGACTGCCGGCGTTACCGTCCGCTTCGACTTTAAAAACCCGCTTCCGTTTTATAAAAAGGAGGATCACACGCCATGTACCGATTGCTGATTGTAGACGACGAGCCGCATATTATCGACGGTGTAAGCCGTATTATCAACTGGTCGGATTACAATATCAAAGACATACGGGCCGCCTACTCGTTTCAAGAGGCCGTGACCGTTGCGTTTGCATTCCGCCCGCATATTATCCTGACGGACGTAAAGATCGGGAAGGACTGGGGCTTTGAGCTGATCGAAGCACTGTCCCGCGCCAATTTGGATACGCATTATATCATGATGAGCGGTTACGACGATTTTGACTTAGTCCGAAAATCACTTTTGGCTGGCGCGCGTGATTATCTTTTAAAGCCAATCGACAAAGAAAAACTCCGCGCTATTGTCGAACGGATCATTACGGTCGATCTGCACGGCACCTTGCCCAGTACGGAAAAAAGCGAAGAGATCGACCCGGTTTTAGGGGTGCCGCTCTCCTCGCTTTCCAAGCTCACGAACAAGGTGCTCCTAATTGTCAAAAGCGCCTACAACGAAAACATCAGCCTGCGTTACGTCGCAGATCTGTTCCAAATGAACAGCGTCTATATCGGACAAGCTTTTTTAAAGGAAACGCATATGAAATTCAGTGAATACCTCTTGGCCTACCGGATGCATATCGCCTATGATTTAATCAGGACGACCGATGAAAAAATCTCCTATATTGCGCGCCGCGTCGGTTACCAGCATCTGAACTATTTTTATTCGCTGTTCCGCAACTATTACAATATGTCGCCGCGCGACCTGCGCAGTACGCCGGACGAAGAAGAGGAGGACGAAGTATCATGACCAGACGCGCTTTTGCCCTTTTGACGGCGATACTCCTCATCCTCCCCCTCTCCTCCTGCGCTTCATCCCAAACAGAAGACGCCACGGCCAAAAGGGCCGATGTAAACCTGATCTATTATACAATCGGGAATCCCGACCGCGACCTTGCCAAAGTAAACGAGACGCTCAACGAAATGCTCTATGAAAAGCTTGGGATCACCATCTCATACAATAAAATCGCTTGGAACGACTATCACACACGGCTAACCGCGCTCATCCATTCCGGCGCTTATTTTGACATTGCATTCGCCTCCAACTCTACGCAGGGGGACTATATCGGAAATGCCGCCAAAGGCGTTTGGCTGGCTTTGGATCCGTATTTCGACAGCATCGGCAAGGAGATGTATGACGCAATCGATCCGATCTATTGGGACGGTATCCGCTATAAAGGGAAAATCTACGGGATCCCCACCAACAAGGAGACCTGTGTCCCGGAGATGTTTATGTTTGCAAAGGAGCTTGTTGAAAAGCACGGCATCGACATATCAAAACTTAAAACCATCGAATCCCTTGAGCCCGTCCTATCCTTGATTGCCGCACAGGATGCGGATTATATCCCCTTCGATTTCGATTCCAATGCGCGCAACCTTTTCGCGCAGGAGGCCTATGAATCGCTTATAGACCGGCTTCCGCTGATGATCGATTCCTATGATAAAACCTGCACCATCTTCAATGTATTGGAGACCACCGTCGGACAGTCCCGCATTGCGTTGATGCGCCGCTATTACCAAAGCGGATATATCAACGAGGACGCCGCAATCAAAGAGAGCGGCGGGCTGACGGCGGGAGAGAAGGTTTTTTGCAAAATGTCTTCCGGCGGCCCGTATTCCGATATGCTTTGGTCGAACGACCGCGGATACGAGGTTGTAACACAGCAAATATCACCTAAAATCGTCACGACAGAGTCCACTCGCGGCGGTATTATGGCGGTAAGCGCCAAAACGCTGTATCCCGATGCATGCGTCTCTTTTTTGAATGCGCTCAACACGGATCCCGATATCCGCAACCTGATCAATTTCGGCATCGAAAATGTGCATTATACGCTGACCGATTCCGGGCAGGTGCGCCGGATCTCAGATGCATATTCCGGAGTACAGTATACGCAGGGGAACTGGTTTATCCTAAAAACAACAGAGGGGGAGCCGCTCAATAAATGGGCGGAGTTCCGCCGCTTTAACCGTTCCGCCACCAAATCCGCGGCGCTCGGCTTCACCCCCGATACGGCGCCGTTTTCTCAGGAATTGGAAAACTGCACCAAGGTTTGTGACCGTTACTATGCCGCATTGATGACAGGCAGCGTGGACGATACGGTTTATCTTCCCCGCTATCTTTCCGAACTCAAAGCAGCAGGACTGGATAAGATCCAAACCTTGCTGCAGCAGCAGATAAACGAGTGGCTAAGCCAGAAGGAGGCTGCCTGAACAAGCCCTGCCGCCGTATATGTGAAGCAAAGCTCTATATAAAAAGCACACAACCCCCGGCATCCGGCCCAAATGGGCCGGATGCCGGGGGTTGTTATCCATATTATACAGCCGCCGTTATTCTTCTCCCGAGATCGCGCGCGCCTGTGCAATAACATCTGCTGCGAGCTGATTGGGCAGCTGCTCATAGCGTTCAAACACAAAGGTAAACGAACCGCTTCCCTGTGTCATTTGGCGGACAAGCGTCGCAAAATCATGCATTTCGCTCATCGGGACGTCTGCCTCAATCAAAGAAGTGCCATCCTCATCCGGGGACATGCCCAAAACGCGCCCGCGCCTTTTATTCAGCTCGCCCATCATATCGCCGGTATTCGAATCCGGCACTGTTACGGTCAAATGTCCGATCGGCTCCAGCAAGACAGGAGACGCTTGCTGCAGCCCGGCCTTATACGCAAGCGAGGCAGCCGTTTTAAAGGCCATTTCCGAGGAATCCACCGGATGGTATGAACCGTCCACCAGCGTGGCTTTCAGCCCGACAACCGGATACCCCGCCAAAATACCGTGTGCTATGGACTCCCGAAGCCCCTTCTCCACTGCCGGGAAGAAGTTCTTCGGTACGGCGCCGCCGACTACTTTCTGATCGAACAAAAGATCTTCCCCGTCGTACGGTTCGAATTCAATCCAAACGTCGCCATACTGGCCGTGACCGCCGGACTGTTTCTTATGTTTGCCCTGTACTTTCACTTTTTTCTGTATGGTTTCCCGGTAAGCTACAATCGGCGGTTCCATCGTAACATCTGCGCCAAATTTGGATTTTAGCTTAGCTGCTACAACATCAAGATGCTGTTCGCCCAAACCGGTGATAACCTGCTGATGCGTTTCTGCGTTATTTGTGAACGAAAGGGAAGCGTCTTCCTCCAGCAGCCGCAAAATTCCCTGTGCGATTTTGCTTTCATCCCCCTTTGCCTTCGGCATGACTGCCATAGAGTAACATGGCGCGTCGTACTCCGTACGTTCCAACGTCACAGCAGTTCCCGCACAAAGGGTATCCCCGGTTGCCGCATTCATTTTTGCAGCCGCAGCAATATCTCCTGCCACAACCTTTTGGGCTTCTTCCTGTTTCTTACCGCGCATATACACAAGTTTGCCGACTTTTTCCGTCTGGCCGGAAGCCATGTTGACAACCTCCATTCCGGCCGTCATTGTCCCGGCTGCTACCTTGATATAGGAAAGCTTTCCAATGAAGGGGTCCGCAACAGTTTTAAAGACCTGTGCCACCAGAGGTGCATCCGCACTGCATGCAATCTCCACCGGATTGCCGTCCGCTCCCGTTCCAACCGTCTCCGCTTTCTCCTCTTCTGCCGGGAGGAAATCCGCAATGCCGTCTAAAAGGAGATCGATGGCCTCAAGCGCTTGGGCGGAACCGCAGAACACCGGTGTCAAAGAGCCGGTGCGGATACCCTCGTGCACGCCCCGCACCAATTCATCGTGGGTAAACTGTTCACCGGAAAAGAACTTTTCAAACAGTTCTTCATCCGTCTCTGCAACTGCTTCGCTGATTGCCGCGATCAGCCCGTCGATCCGATGATCCGTTTGCGGGACCGGCACCTCAGTGGCCTTGCCGTTTTCATAGCGGAACGCCTTCATCCGAATCAAATCTACATAGCAGGAAACCTTTTTATCCTCCATAATCGGGACAACCAACGGGCAGACCGAGGGGCCGAACGTCGCTTTCAGCTGTTCGAGCACTTTGTAAAAATCTGCGCTTTCCCGGTCGAGCTTTGAAACAAATACCGCACGGGACTTTCCCTTTTTCTTTGCCAGCTTATAAGCCTTTTTGGCGCCAACCGTTACGCCGGATTTACCGGAAATCACAATCAGTACGCTGCCTGCGGCCTGCACGCCCTCGTACATACCCGTCGAAAAATCAAACAGTCCCGGACAATCCAGAAGATTGATCTTCATATCCCGGTATTCGTATGGTGCAACCGCCAAGCTGATGGAAGCTTTTCTTCTGATCTCTTCCGGATCGTAATCGCACACCGTATTTCCGTCCGCAACGGAACCAAAACGGTCGCTTGTGCCGGTTTGGAACAAAAGGGCTTCTACAAGCGTAGTTTTGCCGGAGCCGCCGTGTCCGGCGACTGCAACGTTTTTGATCTGGTTTGATGCATATTGTTTCATAGTTTCACCATTTCTCCGCGCAGAATAGGCAAAGCGGACACGGCGCGGGCGCGTCCTGTGCGTGGCATTCGAGGAGCCATCCTCTTATTTGTCGATTTTCACAACAAACAGATAGCCGATAAAAAAATAATATCACATTCGCACAGCTATTACAATGATATTTTGAAAAAAATATCGGCAGAATCCATATTTTTCGATTCTGCCGATTCTATTTTATGTTATTTTACAACGAAGGGGCGTTATAGTCTGACATTGCGCTCATAGATCCAATAGATCAACAGGAATAAAAATGCGCCGCCGGCTGCCGCCGCTGCACTTGCCGCCGTCATCCAATTCAAATAGAGAAGGCCCGCCAGGATAAGCGGCAGCAGGACCGCCGATATAAAGCAGAGTACTCGCCCGCGCTTTACGCACCGCAGAAGCTGCCCGCAGGCCGCTACCGTCACCGCAAAAGCACTGCCGTCGCCCTTTTTGTCCGCAAGAGAGGTCTCCGCACGCTCACGCGGTCTGCAGCGCTCTTCAAACAGCTCGTGCAGCCTTGCAGGAAGGATCTTGGCTTCTTCGGATGAAAGGCCGAAAACCCGTTCAAGAAGCGCGGGCGTTATGCAGGCGTCCACACTGCGCACCGCAGCGCACAGCCCGCGGCGGCGCATCATATCCAAAACGGCAAGCGGCTTATCCGCAGCTGTAAATTCAAGGATGAACGCCGCGTACAGCTCGCCTTCGCGCGCAAGATAGACAACCTCATAGCCGTCGGCGTGGTACGGGTCTTCATAACCTCGTTTCGGGACGGCAATAGAATGGTTGATCATCAAATCGCGGTTTCCTATCAGGACGCGCTTCTCGTCTACCCATGCGGAAAGCCCCATCAGATCCTCATACCGGATCGTATCCACCGGTTTCAGCAGATCTGTGCGGCCGTTGATGATATACAAAAAGACATCCCGCAGCACGCTGTCCGCCTGGCATATCACGCTTGCCGCATCAACAATCGCCGTGTCGATCCGCGTTCCCTGAAAGGTTTTGATCCCATGCAGTATGACGGAATCCTTCGGAAACAGTTCGGCTGCATTCATCAGGATGCAGTTTACGTCCGCAGCGTCCGCAGCTGTCACCCAATCCGGGACCGTACTGTCATATCCGGCAAATATCGGCCGGCTGTCGCGCAGCGTCAGTTCGCACATCAAAGGATACAGCAGGCCGAACCCCAGCATAGCCGAACCGGAAAACATCGTGACGGCGCCATAGATATCACCCGTCAGCAAGTAGAGCGCAACCGCCAAAACTGCACCGGTCAAAAGGGCCGTCCACATCAACGGTTTGGCCATGCCGTCCGCCGGATCGTCTTGCTGCTGGCGCGTCAAAATGCCGTCAAAAAAGCCAACCGGGACATTTGCAGCCAACACCGGCTCCTCCTCGATCAAAAGGCCGCGCGTCATCTCGCGCGAAACCGGCCCGTCGGCTGAAATGATCACGCCGTTTTTCTCCTCGTCAGAGGAAAGGAAAGCGAAGCTCTCCACCAAGCGCCCTTGCCGCATCGTACGCGCACAGGCCAGCGCAAACAGCGAAAGTGCCGTCAGCGGCGCGTATAAAACGCCGCGTCCCGTAAGCAGCGTTTCCGGGGAAAACAGATAAAAAACATTCGCCGCAAGTACGATGAAAACGGCCGCTAAACAAAAAATGTCTTTTCGGACGCCGTGCGCCGCCGACACAAAAAGCGGGAAAGATGCCAGCAGAGAGACGACGATCAAGCCGCCGCAAAGTGCCGTATACAAAAGCGGGGAAACTTCAATAAGCCCTAAGATCCAAACGCTGGATGTTCCAAACTGTACAGCAGCGAGCAATACGCCGCACAGGGCGCAAAGCGCCGTCAGCACCCGGCTGACCTTTGCCTGCCGAAGCTGGCTGCGAAGCATTGCCAGCACGCCGTCGCGCTGCTTTACCGACACGTATTCATCGTCGCTTGAAAAGATATAAGAAGACGGGGCGCTGTCCAGATCCACATCCAAATGGAAGGGCTTTTCCTCCCGCTTTTCCGGGACGGCCGCCTCTTCTTTTTCGGCTGCTCCTGCCTGATCCAAAACAGGCGCTTCCTGCGGCGCCGCTTCCGCCAAGCCCGCTGCCGGAACATCCTCTTTCTCCAAAGCGGGAAACGCCTCTGTGTCTGCTGGCTCCTGCTCTTTGCTTTCTTCCGGAGGACGGGCGGGATCCAGCACAAACTGTTCCGCCCGCTGCTGCCGTTTGGAGCGTAGCGTCAAAAAAGCTTCCGGCGTCATGCCAAGTACAGGCTCTTCCGCTTCCTCTTCTTCAGCCGGCGCTTCTTCTGACAGCTCGCCGGACAGCTGCACGCGAATCGCCGCCGTCCGTGCTTTTATCGAGTCCTGCTGCATCTTTTGCAGCCTGCGGGTCAAAGAGTTTGTCTGAATGCGCACCTCTTTTTCAATCTCATTCTTTTCCTGCTCCGTAAACAGGCTGCTTGGCTTTTTTAACTCCCGTTCTTTATTCTTTGTCAAAATGTCCCGGATGAGTTCGTCAATCCTGTCCATATCCCCTTTTTCCATAGACGGGGATCCTTTTTCATCCATCGTCACTTTCTGGTCGCGTTTGAGCTCGTCCAAAATCTCATCCGCCGTCATTTTCCTTTCCGCCATCTGCACATCCCCTTCTTGTTGCTGTTAAAGGCGCTGCCGCACTACCTCATACATTAAAATACCCGCTGCAACCGATGCGTTGAGCGAATTGATCTGCCCTTTCATCGGCAGTGTGATCAAAAAATCACAGGATTCCCTCACGATCCTGCTGAGCCCGCGGCCCTCGGAACCGATCACGATCGCCGCCGCTCCGCGCAGATCCACCCGATCGAAACGTTCGCCTTCCATATCGGCACCGTAAATCCAGATTCCCTCTTCTTTCAGCCGACGGATACATGCCGCCAGATTCGGCACGCGCGCAACCTTTACCATGCTTGCCGCACCCGCACTGGTCTTATATACCGCCGCCGTCAGCGAGGCGCTCCGGCGCTTGGGAATGATAACGCCGTCTGCACCGGCCGCTTCTGCCGTACGCAGAATTGCCCCCAAATTGTGGGGATCTGCAATCTCATCCGCCACAATTAAAAAAGGTGCCGTCCCCTTTTGACGGGAAACCTCTAAAAGCTCTTCTATCGTTGCATAATCGGCACAGGCACAGGACGCCACTACTCCCTGATGGTTCACCTCCGGAGAAAGCGCATCTAACTTTTTGCGGCTCACCGTTTTTACCACGACACCCTTTTCATGCGCAAGCGCTTTAAGCTTACCGATGCTGCCGTGCAGTTCCCCTTCCGCAATGTAAATCGTGTCTGGTATGCGCCCGCTGCGCAGAGCCTCCATCACCGCGTTCCGTCCTGCAATCATTTCCTGCTGTGGTATATCCATATCAAAATCTCCTGCCCGCCATCTGCTTTTTTCGCGTCCGGCGCCAATCTTTCCTTTATAACCGGATGTATTGTGTTTATTATAGCACACTCTGTTTTTTCTTTACAAGCGCTGACTTTGAGAAGTTCCTTCCTTTTCATGGTTTTCCGCTTTTTTGACAGCTTTTGCGCAAAAGCAAGTTATACGTATTGTAGTTTTTTAAAAAAGGAATTTTTCACGCCGTGGTGGAAAAGCCTTTCAACATTTCACATTGAAATGTTGAAAACTTCGTTGAAAGCGTGGAAAAGCGCTTTTCCTACGCCATGTTTTCAACATACTCCCCCGGGTTTTCCCCGCAAGCACGCATTACAGTTGGTATAACCTGTCGAGAATGCTTTTTTATTGCTCTCATAACAAAAAAGGTTGTGCCGCATGGCACAACCTTTTTCCTGCCGGGTCTGTCCGGCAACGGATTTTATCAAACAATCGTTACGCAAAGATAGCAAGCAGGACGCCGGCCACTACGGCTGAACCGATAACACCGGCAACGTTCGGACCCATTGCATGCATCAAAAGGAAGTTGGTTGGATTCGCCTCTGCACCTACGCGCTGGGAAACACGGGCCGCCATCGGGACCGCAGATACGCCGGCAGAACCAATCAGCGGATTGACTTTACCCTTCGTAAAGATATACATCAGCTTGCCGAACAAAACGCCGCCGGCCGTTCCAAAACCAAACGCGATCAAGCCGAGCACAATAATCTTGAGGGTCTGCGGCGTCAGGAAGTAATCTGCCGTAGCCGTCGCACCGACGGTCACGCCCAAGAAAATCGTTACGATATTCATCAACTCGTTTTGCGCCGTCTTGACAAGGCGGTCTACCATACCGCTTTCCTTCATCAGGTTGCCGAGCATCAGCATGCCGAGCAGCGGAGCGGCGGACGGGACGATGAGGGAGACGATCAGCGTTACGGCGATCGGGAAGACTATTTTTTCCGTTTTGCTGACCGGACGCAGCTGCTTCATCACAACCATACGCTCTTTTTTGGTTGTAAGCAGCTTCATAATCGGCGGCTGGATCAGCGGCACCAATGCCATGTACGAATATGCCGCAACCGCAATGGAGCCCAGAATGGTCGGCGCCAAAGACTTGGCGACATAAATGGCCGTCGGGCCGTCTGCGCCGCCGATTATGCCGATCGCAGCCGCAAATTCCGGAGAAAAGCCCAGCATAACCGCACCGACAAATGTTACAAAGATGCCGAGCTGTGCAGCGGCGCCGAGCAAAAAGCTCTTCGGGTTTGCAATCAGCGGGCCGAAGTCGGTCATCGCGCCGATCCCAAGGAAGATCAAAGACGGATAGATTCCAAGCTTCACGCCCAGATACAGGTAATCGAGCAAGCCGCCGTTTTGCATGACTTGTCCAAAATCGATTTCCTTGTTTACAAAGTAATCCATATGGAACATTTCCGTCATCGGAAGATTTGTTAAAAACATGCCAAATGCAATCGGCAAAAGCAGAAGCGGCTCAAAGCCTTTTACGATGGCAAGATAAACTAAAACGAACGAGATTGCGATCATCACCCAGTTCTGCCACTGCATGGCGGCGAGACCGGATTCCTGCCACAGATCTGTTATCGTCTGTACAAAGACGTCTATCATACTGTTTTCTCCTTTATTTCTTTACGTGAACCATTACTTAAAAGGGGCGTGTGTTCTCCGCAATGCCCGCGGCGCTCCAAGCGCTCCTTGCCTCTCTTGCACGGCGTACGCTCTTAAGTGCGAAGGATTTTCCGGGTTCCATCATACACGCTACCGCTGCAGAAATGGCGGCGACAATCTCATCGCTGATGCCGTCCTCAACAACAGGGGAAACCGTTCCCTTTTTTACCGCCGGTACAACAGGTGCAGGCGCAGCCTTTTTTTCCGTCCGGCCGCTGTCGCCATTTCCGCCGCTTACTGCGCTGAAAACCTTGCCCATAGCCCAGCAGATCAAGACCAGAATGATCAAAACGGCAAATACCACAACCAGCCCGACCAATACGACCGACCAAGTCTGTGTCCAGTCAATATCTGCAAAATACTCAAACATGACGTTTTCTCCTTTTTAAAAAGATCCCCTCCTGCGCATGTACGCAGAAGCTTTGCTTTTTATTATACTGCATGGTTTAAAAATTTTCAATCGAAAATCCAAACAAAATTAATTTTCTTTACGAATAACAACACGCTCAAAATTCCCTGATAACAACATGCCTTCGGTCTGCGCATCAAGCCCCAGCGCATGGAACCGCTTCAGTTCATCCGTATGGCGCCACATTGGAAAGTCGGTCCCGAAAAAGAAATGCGAAACGCCGAACTTTTCAAAAAAGCGCAGCGCTTCCTCTGGTTTTAAAAACATTAAGGAGCTCGATGTATCCATATAAAGCCGCCCGCCGCGGTAAGTGTCATACGCTTCCTGCCAGCAGCTCCATCCCCCGAAATGCGCGCCGATGCAGACAAGCTCCGGGAAGCGCTCCATCACCCGCGCCAGACGGTACGGCCGCGACCAAGTATAGCGGTGATCGCCTGTGTGAAACAGGATCGGAAGCTTCCCTTCCGCCAATCTGTAGATGGCGTCCGCCCGCGGATCGTCAATATCGAATTCCTGAAAATCGGGATGAAGCTTAATCCCATAAAAGCCGCCTTCCAGTATCCGTTCAAATTCCGCCTCCGGATCCGCCATCAGCGGATGCATAGCGGCAAATGGGATAAATTCCGGATGGCGTTTTGCTTGCTCCGCCAAAAAGGTGTTGATCGCCGTCACCTGCTCCGGCTTTGTCGCAACGGAACAGACGAGGCTTTGTGAAACGTTTGCCGCGCGCATCTCCTCAAGCAGGATATCCGCCGTACCACCGTCATCCATCGGGATGTCGTAGAACGCCCCTATGGACTGTACGGCGCGATCCGCAATTTTTTGCGGAAAGATGTGTGCGTGCGCATCGATTATTTTCATATGCCTTCCCTTTCTTTTATCTGCGGTGATAAGAAACCCGCAGCTTCCTAAAGCGCAGCGCCGCCTTTTCGGCGCCGCCTGTTTTTGTATTTCCCTGCGGGCGGCTTTCCCACAAACCGCACCGCTGTGTTATCCGGTCACATGGCCGGCTTTACTGCCTCTGCCAAAAAGATACCCGCATCCCTCGCAGGCGTCAAATATAATCGTACCGGTAAAGGCAGTATCCGTCCGCCTCTTCAATGGCCGCCTGCGACTGTTCTTGTATTGTGGCAGCATCAAAACGATAGGAGGCAAGGCCGATATAAAGCCGCACCGATGGTTCTGTTACAAAAGCGCGCCATTTTTGAAGCGTCATCGTAAAAGGCTGGATCTCGTGCGTCTCGTCCCAGTATATCTGCGGCATCACATAGTCAAGGTATCCCTCCTTTGTGCACCACAGCGCAAGGTCGGTCGACAGTGTACCCGTATCCGAAACCGGAAGCGTGCTGTCCTTTCGGAAGCCACCTGCCGGGCTTACGCCGAACAAGGCGTCCGGCCGGAGCTCCTTTGTCAAGTCATAAAGCGTTTTGATCAGCTTTGTATTGTTCGCTTTGGCGGATACCGTCGTTTCGCCGAGCGATTCCGGTGACGCCGCATAGAAATAATCGTCCAGATGGATCCCATCCAATGCATAATGGGACAGCAGTTCCCGGACGCCGTCGGCTATCAGCGCCTGCGCCTCGTCATTGGCGGGTTTAAGCCACCAGATCCCGTCTACCTCATACATATAAGTGCTCCGCGCATCTCCCTGATACCACGCGGCCGTACGGAAGCTTGCATCCACCTTTGAAAAATCTGTGCTGCTCATCAGCCGATACGGGTTGATCCATGCGTGGAACGCAAGCCCCTGCGCGTGCGCCTGCTCCAGCAGGACCGCCAAAGGGTCGTAAGGCAGCCCGGTTCCGGCGCTGCCGGATATGGTTTTTGACCATGGATAAACCTCAGACGGATAGATTGCATCCCCAAACGGCCTGACCTGGACAAAAACGGCGTTCCCGCCTTTCTCCTTCACCCGCTGCATCATCGCCGCAGCCTGTGCATGGAACACGCCCTCCGCGCTTCCTGCAAGCTTTGAAATCTCTAAATAGGAGATCCAAACACCCCGCAGCGGCTCGTCCGTATCGCCGGTAACCGTCTGCCCCCCTTGTTGGCCGCTCTCCTCCATATAGGCATGGTTTGCCTGATCGATCCGGTCGAACAGTGATTCGATTGGATCCCCGCTTCCATTGCAAGCAGACAATAAAAAGCAAAGCAGCACCGCTTTTATAAAAAGGCTCGTCCGGTAACGCACAAAATCCTCTCCTTATTCTACCGTGCTGCTGGCCTCAGGTCAAGGTGCACGGCGAAATCTGCAAGGGAAACTCCTTTTGATATGATTATGCTGGAAAGCGATACGTTATTCCGGATCTTTGTGCAAAAAAAGCACGGCAGCTTCTGCTGCCGCACTTTCCTTTTTATTGATGTTCTTTTTCGCGCGGTTCCAGCGGCCGAAGACGCACTTCTTCCAGCTCCTGACGGAACTGTTCAATTATTTCGTCGGTCGTCAGTTCGCTGAATACGGACTTAGCCTCTTTTTTGGCTGCGGCTTTTTCCGCCCTGCTCCCATCCGGAGAGGCGCTTTGCTCCGGCGCTTCGCCCGCCTGTGGCTTTCCTCCTGCAAGGCGAGAGTCAGGCGCCGCCGCGTGCGGTGCAGGAAAATGAGAAGGCTTTCGGGCTGTATCCTCCTCCTGCTGGGTTTTGTCCTCCAGCGGCTCCTGCCCAGGCCCTTCTGTATCCTGCCTGCTTTCCGGCGGCGCGCCTGCGGCATCCAAAGCGGGCGGCTTCTCCAGAGGTACGGGGACATCTTCTGCTTCTGCCTGATCCGCTGTTTCTTCAACCAGATCGATCTGTTCCGCTGTGATTTCGACCGCCTGATTTAACACGCCTTGTTCCGGCCCCGGCCTTTCCGTCAGGCCCTCTTCCGTCTTAGATGCCTCCTGCCCGGTTCTTTCCCGCACACGGCGGCGATGTGTGATAACCGCCGAAATCAAAAGCAGGAAAAGGAGCAGGGCAGCCGGCCCTAATACCATGCTAAAAAAGCCGACCGGCCGGCGGACAAAGTCGATGATTCTCCCAAAAAAACCGATTGCATACGATACTTTTCCTATCACGTCGCTCCCGCTCAAGACCATTTGCTGCGTCCCGTCCTCCATATAGACGTCCAGCATGTACACAGACCCCGCATGCGCTCGAATACGCGCCAAGGCAAACCGTCCGTCTGCCTGCACATCCGCGTCCGCAATATCGCGGCAAAGCACCAGCATCCCATCTTGGTATTCCGTCTGCCTGACAAGCAGCAGATCGCCCGCATATAGGCTTTCAGCGGCCAAATCCTGCCGCAGTGCGGCAAAATGCCAGCCCAATATTTCCGGCGCAGTGCCGTCCTCCACGCTTCTCAAATCAAGCACATTCACCGTGACAGTCAAAGCAATGGAAAGCGTCATCAATACAGCGGACAGCGCCAGCAGGAACCGCAAAAGCAGCGGCAGCTTTTTTTTCTTCCTCACCATTTTCCCCTTCCTCTTCAAACAAGCCGCCGCTTCCCCGGTCTGCTTTTAAGAAAACAATTGCTCTAAAAAGCCGGTTTTTCGTTTGGTGCGCGGCGCCGGGATCCCCTCGCTTTTTACCAAAATGGTATCTTCGCCGATCATCTGGATATCAGACCATGGTATGGTGATATCATTGCCGCGGCCAAGCAGGCCGAAAAGCTTAGGCCTTCCATATACCACAAGCGAGCGGACCTCCGCACTCTCAGAATCAAATATAATATCGTCTACAAAGCCAAGCTTCATTCCGTCCGACACATTGATCAGTTCCTTTTTTCGAAACGATGAAAAATTCGCAGTCATACCGTCATACACCTCTCTTTTGCCTAATACCAGTGTATGACGGGGATAGGGCGATCATTCCTCCCAGAATTTCTGCGAATAGCTGTTGTCAGGATTGTCTTCCCAAACACAGCGCTGCTCCAAAAGCAGGGCTTCCAGCGTTTGACGGATAGGGCGATAGCGCGGATCCGCATAGAGGTTGACGGTTTCATCCGGATCTTTGTACAAGTCAAAAAGCTGCGTCTTATCCGGCTCCAGCTTATAGCGGATCAGCTTGAAACGGTCGTCTTTTACCGCGCGGATCAAATGCGTATAGGCAAAATACAAGGTTTTGCGTCCTCCCGTGCCGTCCTCAATCACACTGCAAAAGCTCTGCCCTTCAACGGACGGCGGCACAGCAAGGCCGCACAGCTCGCAAAGCGTCGGATAGATGTCCATCAAATAGACATAGGCGTCGCGCTGCTGCGAACGGGGGATACCGGGCCCCCGCATAATCAGCGGGACCCGGATGCTGTGGTCGTAGAGGCTTTGTTTGCCCATCAGGCCGTGACGCCCAACCGCCAGCCCATTGTCGCCGGTATAGACGACAATGGTATTTTCAAGCTGCCCTGTGCGCTCAAGCGCCTCCAAAAGCCGCCCGACATTCTCATCGATATGTGAAATCATGGCGTAATAATCTGCAATATGGCGGCGGATCTCCTGTTCGGAGCGGGGATGCGCCGCAAGATTTTCATCCCGATCCTCGCCGATTTTGGGATCGATACCGAAATAAAACGGATGCTCCGGCACAAAATTTGCCGGGATCCGGATTTTTTCCGGATCATACATGCTGCGGAAGCGCTCCGGCATCGTACGCGGATCGTGCGGTGCAAGCAATGCGGTATATAGGAAAAACGGTTCCGCATGGGGCTGTTCGATAAACCGGATGGCTGCATCGGTAAACAGTTCCGTAGAATGCTTTCCGGCCGTAATCCGTTCGGCAATCGTGTCCATTGGATGGTTTGCATGCAAAAAATTCGGTGTGGTCCGCACCACATTTTCATATTTTCCATCCGCATGGTAGCGGTTAACAGGGACGTTCCAATGATCCCACATCCCGCCGAAAAAAATTTCATCGCCGTCGCAGAAGCTGCGGGCAAAAGATTCCGTACCGTTATGCCATTTTCCAATTCCAATGGTACGATAGCCGTTTTCATGGAAGCACTGCCCCATCGTCGTATGGGACTGCGGGATCTGCTCCCCTGCGCCGTACAGATGAAACAGCGTTTTACCGGAATTGATCATCGCACGGCTCGGCATGCACACTGCGCCGGAGGTCCCGCCCGGGATGTGCGCCCGGGTAAACGCCGTCCCTTCCGCAACAAGGCGGTCCAGATTCGGCGTCATGATTTCCTCGTTTCCCAACGCATGGATGGTGTCGAACCGCTGGTCGTCCGCTAAAATGAATAAGACATTCGGCTTTTTTTCCATTTACCCTCTCTCCTTTAACAGTTCGTTTAATGATCCCGGATCATCCACAAAAAAGCGGTCTTTTTTGCGGATGGCCTGCACACCAGCTTCAAACGCAGCCTTTGCATCGATTAAATATGCGCTTCCGCCAAGCACGCGGCCCTTTACGAGCGCCGGTTCCGGCAGCAGTTCGGCCAGACGGTCATAGCGCTGCACTAACCCCCCGAAACGATGCGGACGGTACATTTTGCGCGTCAGCTTCCCCCCTGCGTCCCGCAGCGTGTAAAGGCAGTATTTCGGATCAAGCGGATAGGACGCGCGAGCCGCCTCCTCCACGCCGTGCATAAACGTATTCGGCCGCAAACCGCAGCCAAGCATCAAAATCTTCCCTCCGAGCATGGGCAGTTGCATAAAGGGGGAATGCGGGCCGACCGGCGTTTCGTCCAGCTTGTGCCAAACCGTCGCGCCGTAGGCGTATCTTCCCCATGCGCAAACCGAATGCGTAGGATGCATGCTCCGGTACTGTGCATAGCCGGTGCGGAAGCACTCCGGCAGCGCGCCGATACAGCTCTTTGTCAGCTTCACATCAAATACCGGGTTTTCCCGCGTAACCGTCTCATAGGAAAGCGCGGGAACCAAAAGCGTGCCCGACGGCGTCAGCAGTTCCATCAGTGTTTCAATCACTTCTTCCGCGCGCACGCCGGGCGTATCAAGCGCCTTCAGCGATGTATGTATCAAAACGACATCGCCCGGGGCGATGCCCAAACGTTTCAAATCAAGAGCCAGCCGTTCGGTATATTTCATCGAGATCTCCTCCCGTTTTCGCTTTATATCCATTTTACTGAATCGCACATGCTTTTTCAAGAGCACATCCCGTTTTTTCGACAAAAGTACAGAAAAATGCAAACCGGCCTGTTTCGTTTAAGCCCCTTTTCCGCTGAAAACACCGGCAAAGGATATCACCGTTTTTTCCGTAAAGCATCTGTATAAAAACATACTTATACCATATAACATAACATATATTTTCCCTGCTTTTGAAGCTATATTAATAAAGAGAGGTGTATTAAGAATGTCAGGAAATGCGTTAAAGATCACACATAAACCGTTACGCGGAGAAGACGGCTACAAAGTATTTTCCATCCGGATCAAAGCGGGCGTCGCACAGCAGCTTGACGCCCTCGCCGAACAGACCGGGCGCAGCCGCAACGAATTGATCGGCATCATGCTCGAATACGGTTTGGCACATTATGAAATTGAAGAAGAGCGGCATACGTCGGTTTGACGTATGCCGCTCTTTATGCCGTTTTGCAGCTGGTGCGGGACGTGCCGCAGCAGCGCTGTAAAACGGAAACCGCTTTTTAGCCCGCCGCCGGTAAAAAAAGGGAGAAGGCGCAAGCCTTCTCCCTTTCAGCGGTCCCAAAGGACGACAGCGCCTGTCTCCCGCGTTTTCGGGACATCGATCAGCCGCTGGTTTTCGCTGCCCCTGAAGCGCAGCGAAATATTCCGCTTTTCCTCCATATATTCCCCGTCTACCAGCACGTCGATCATCGAAAGCATTTCTTCCGTCACTTCACAGCGGGCACGGCTTTGCCCTGTAAGCTCTTCCCAAGTATAGCCGGAAAAAGCCCAGACCGTCTTATCCGGAAGCTCTCGTCTGATTCGGCGCAAAAGCCCGACGAGCTCCCGCTGGTTTGCCGGTTCAAACGGCTCGCCCCCCAGCAGTGTCAGCCCATTTATATAGGAGGGGCGCAGCGATTCCACGATTTCATTTTCTGTTTCTTTTGTATACGGTTCGCCATAGGAAAAATCCCATGTCTCAGGCTGGAAACACCCTTTACAGTGGTGTGTGCATCCTGAAACGAACAGGACGGTCCGTACGCCGACTCCATTGGCGATATCGCATTTTTTAATATTGCCGTACCGCATCAGAGATGAAGCACCCGCTCTTTGATCTCTTGGGTCCGCCCCTGGTTCCAAAACTGCGTGCCGATATAGCCGCAGGTGCGGCGGGCGACGTTCATTTTGCTCTGATCCTCGTTCCCGCAGTTCGGGCAGCGCCACACCAGCTTCCCGTCTTCCTCTACGATCTGGATTTCCCCGTCATAGCCGCAGACCTGGCAATAATCGCTCTTGGTGTTCAGTTCAGCGTACATGATGTTGTCATAGATAAACTTCATCACCTCGAGCACCGCCGGAATGTTGTGCTGCATATTCGGAACTTCTACGTAAGAGATTGCGCCGCCCGGGGAAAGGGCCTGGAATTTGGATTCCAGCCGCAGCTTTTCAAACGCGTCGATCGGCTCCGTGACATGCACGTGATAGGAATTGGTAATATAATTTTTATCGGTGACGCCCGGGATAATGCCAAAGCGGTTTTGCAGGCACTTGGCAAACTTGTACGTCGTCGACTCAAGCGGCGTCCCATAAAGCGAATAATGGATATCCTCCGCCTTGCGCCACTTCATGCACGCATCGTTGAGCGCCTGCATGACCCGAAGGCCGAACGCCTCGCCTTCCGGCTCGGTCAATTTTTTGCCTGTGACCTCATACACGCATTCCCAAAGGCCTGCGTATCCCAACGACAAAGTAGAATATCCGCCATGCAAAAGCTTATCGATCCGCTCCCCTTTTTCAAGACGGGCCAGCGCGCCATACTGCCAAAGGATCGGCGCCGCATCGGAACGCGTCCCCTCCAGCCGTTCATGCCTGCACTGCAGCGCCCGATGGCACAGCTCCAGCCGTTCGTCGAGGACTTCCCAGAATTTCTCCTCGTTTTTCCCCTCACGGCAGGCGGAGCAGGCCACATCCACCAGGTTGATCGTCACAACGCCCTGATTAAAACGGCCGTAGTATTTCGGCTTCCCGTTTTCGTCCACATACGGCGTCAGGAAGCTGCGGCACCCCATACAGGTATAACAGTTCCCGTTGCCGTTATCGTCGATCTTAAGCTGCAACATGACCTTTTCGGAAATGTAGTCCGGCACCATCCGTTTTGCCGTACACTTTGCCGCAAGCTCCGTCAGATACCAGTAAGGCGAATCCTCGCGGATGTTGTCCTCTTCCAAAACGTAAATCAGTTTTGGGAAGGCAGGCGTGACCCATACGCCCGCTTCGTTCTTCGTACCCGTAATCCGCTGGTTGAGCACTTCTTCAATAATAATGGCAAGATCCTTTTTCTCCTGCTCCGTCTTCGCCTCATTCAAATACATAAAGACCGTGACAAAGGGCGCTTGGCCGTTTGTCGTCAACAGCGTTACCACCTGATACTGTATTGTCTGGACGCCGCGGTTGATCTCTTCGCGCACCCTTTTTTCTACAAGGGCCGAAACCTGCTCCGGCGTCGCCGAGATCCCGAATTGCTCCATTTCGGAAAGTACCTGTTTGCGGATTTTTTCACGTGAGATCTGCACAAAGGGAGCCAAATGCGCCAGCGAAATGGACTGCCCGCCATATTGGTTTGATGCGACCTGTGCGATAATCTGGGTCGATATATTGCAGGCAGTTGAAAACGAATGCGGCTTTTCGATCATCGTCCCGGAAATAACCGTGCCGTTTTGCAGCATATCTTCCAAATTTACCAGATCGCAGTTATGCATATGCTGTGCAAAGTAATCCGCGTCGTGAAAATGGATAATGCCGTCTTCATGCGCCTTGACAATATCCTGCGGCAGCAGGATCCGCTTGGTCAGGTCTTTGCTGACCTCCCCCGCCATATAGTCGCGCTGTACGGAATTGACCGTTGGGTTTTTATTGGAATTCTCCTGTTTCACTTCTTCGTTGTTGCACTCGATCAAAGAAAGGATCTGGTTGTCCGTCGTATTGGCCACACGGGCAAGGTTTCTTGTAAAGCGGTAACGGATATACCGCTTTGCCGTCTCCGGCGCGCCCTGCAGGATGATATGCGTTTCAACAAGCTCCTGGATTTCTTCTACGGAAAGCGCGCGTCCCATTTCGCGGCAGTGATCCTCTATAACCAAAGATATATAGTCAATTTGGCGGTCCGTCAGTTCCCGTTTCCCCTCGGCCTCGTTATTGGCCTTTTCAATCGCATTTTTGATTTTCTGCCGGTCAAACGTCTCTTCCGAACCGTTGCGCTTAATGATCTTCATAGCGGCGTCTCCTCCCCTGTTTTCTTTCTCATTTTCATTTCTCAATTTCGGCCGTGTATCCATTCTACTACAAGAGCGATCGTTTGACAAGGGGAAAACACAATATCTTGAGAAAAAATATTTCAAGACACCTATATCTTGTGTTCAGTTTTGTCACATCTTTTTCAGGCTGCCTTTTCGATACAGCAAGGCGCATCGCAGGAACGCACGGCGTACACCGGATTATCGCCGGCTGCCGTAAAACAAAAGCCGCCGAACCCTTTCAAAACGGTGTCCGCATGATTAGGCCGCGCCGCAAAATCCCGCCGCCTAAAAATCCCCTAAACCAAATCCCCATGGCCAAACAACAAAAAAGCAGGCACGCGGGAAACAGCCGTTTTCTGCATGCCTGCACTCATTCCGTCTTTTATTCTAGATTGTACCGCAGCTTTACTTCATTTTGGGTGTATACGTGCTTGCGGGGAGGACGCCTCCCGTTTGCAAGCCACTCCGCCTGAAAGAATACGGCGTCGCGCCCTTGCTTGAAGGGCTGCTGGCATACCGTCGCATTGACAATGCCGCGGCGGATATATTCCTTAATATTGTCCGTATCATCGACTGTTATAATGCGGATGCTGTGTACGCGGTTTAAATCGCTTACAGCCCGTATCCCGCCGTCGATGCCGCCTGCGCAAAAATAGAGCGCGCGGATATCCGGGTGTTCCAAAAGCATCTTCCGGGTTTCCTGATATGCCGTCGCGTCGTCGTCATCCGTCTCCGCCACTGCGCGAATCGCCATGCGCGGATAATCCTTTTCACAGACCTCCCGAAAGCCCTGCACGCGCTGGCTGTGGCCAAGTATTTTAAAAGAACCGGTCAGGATGCCGACGGGGACTTCCCCCTCCGTCATCTGTCCCAGCAGCTCTGCCGCTGTCTGTCCGCTTTTGATATAGTTGCAGCCGACAAAGCAAAGCTTTTTCAACCCTGTCACATCCACATTCAGTGTGGATATGGAAACGCCGGCCGCCGCGATCTGGTTTAACCGCGCGATAATGCGGGGATCGTTGATCGGGGTAATAATCAGCGCATGCGGCGGCTTTTCCATCAGCGCGTCAATATGCGCAAGCTGTTCTTCTACCAAAAAGCCGGTCATTTCATAAATATCCACGGCTATGCCGTATGTTTTGGCGGAACGCACGCCTTCTTCAAGTCCGGCCCGCACCTTGTCGAAAAACGGGTTGCCGCCGGAATTGAGCAATACAGCGATACGCATTTTCTTTTTTGAATTGGCAAGCGCCTGTGCCGCGGCGTTCGGCTCATAGTGCAGTTCCTTGGCTATCCGACGCACATGTTCCGCCACTTCCGCGTTGATCCCCGGCCGGTTGTTGAGCGCGCGGTCAACCGTCCCCCGGGAAACGCCGGCCTTTTCCGCAATCATCCGTATGGTTACAGCCATCAGAATCCTCCCCTCCGCGTTCAAACCCGCAGTCCTTTTGATATGATTATAGCAGCGCGCCGGCAAACCTGTCAACTTATACTTTCAAAGAGGACACGCGACAGCGTCATTGAAAAAGAAATGATACAATTTGTTTATATGTATCTATTATATACAAAACGTCTTCATCCGTAAGCCGCGTATGCAGCGGAAGCGTCAGCTCGTTTTCATACTGGCGGTACGCATGCGGAAAGTCCGCGATAGAAAAGCCCATGTCCCGATATGCCGACAGCATCGGAAGCGGCTTGTAGTGGACATTGGCCGCTATCCCCCGTTCTGCCAGCAGGCGGATTGCACGGTTTCGCTGCTGCGCATCGGCGCCTGCAATACGTGTGAGATACAAATGCCCGCTTGAAAGAAAATGTTCGCCCGCATGGGCAAGCGGCAAAATCCCCGTATCTGAAAACGCCCGGTCATACATTGCGATAATCTCGCGCCGCCGCGCAAGCAGGGCGGGATAACGCGACAACTGTACCAGCCCCATAGCAGCGGAAAGATCTGTCATATTGCACTTGTACGCAGGCTGCAAAATGTCGTATTCCCATGCGCCGGGCTCCAGTTTCGCACGCGCGTCTTTTGTCTGCCCGTGCAGGGAGTACGTACGGAACCATTTGTATAATTCATCAGAATCTTTACCATCCGTATTAGAAAATACAACCGCGCCGCCTTCCGCCGTCGTAAGGTTTTTCACTGCGTGGAAAGAAAAACAGCTGAAATCCGCATACGCGCCAGCCCGTTTCCCGTCCCGCTGCGCGCCGAAGCTGTGCGCACAGTCTGCGATAACCGCAGCGCGCCCGATCTGTTCTGCCAATGCATTTTTCGGCTGAAAACGGTGCTTTTCCTGTTCGAGTGCATCCTTTATCGCCGCATAGTCGCACATAACCCCGGCAATGTCCACCGGTATGACGGCCTTGGTCCGGCTGGTCACAGCCGCCGCAATATCCTGCGCCGAAAGATGGAACGAACCGGAAGGAACGTCTACCAGTACGGGCGTTGCGCCGACATGGCAGATCACGCTGGCCGACGCAGTATACGTATAAGCAGAGGTGATCACCTCGTCGCCGGGCCCGATGCCCAGCGCGCGCAGGGCGAGCTCCAGCGCCGCGGTGGCGGAATTCAGGCATACCGCACGATCCGCTCCGCAGTATGCGGCAATTTCTCTTTCGAACGCCGCTGTACGCGGCCCTGTCGTGATCCAGCCCGACCGAAGTGCATCCGCTACTGCGGCGATCTCCTCTTCTGTTATATCCGGCGGTGAAAACGGGATATGCTTCATTGGATAAGCCCCCCGCAGAGCAAAGCGGAAAGCTCCCGCATGTTTTCCGCAAGTGCCGCCGCCCCATTGTCGCAAAGCTCCTGCCATGTGCCGTAACCGTAAAGCACACCAATGCAGTCCATTCCCACCATAGAGGCGCCGATACAGTCAAAGCGGGTGTCGCCTAACAGTACGCAATCCCCAACGGGCAGTCCCAGCAGATCGGCGGCCTTGCGTATAATATAGCCCTTATGCTCCGACTGATCCGCATAATCGGCGCCGCTCACCGCGTCGAAATAGGGGAGAAGGCCTTTGTTTTCCAAAATCTTTTTTGCAAAGACTTCCGGCTTTTTCGTAGAAAGGGCAACTTTCCGGTTTTCCGCCTTCAGCTCCCGCAGAAGGTCGGTCATTCCAGGATATACCTCACATTCAAACAACCCCTTCTCCCGGTAATAGGTGCGGAATAGCGTAATGGCTTTCTGCGTCTGCTCGTCAGAAAAGCCGCATATGCTGCGAAAAGAAGAACCGATAGAAGGGCCGATAAAGCGATCCATCTCTTCCTCCGAAAGCTGGGGAAGCTGAAGTTCCCGGAAGGTATAGCGGATCGCGCCGAAAATCCCCGGCTTTGAATCCACAAGCGTGCCGTCCAAATCAAATAAAATGCCTTTTTTCTCTACAAACGAGCGCATAAAAAGCTCCTTTCCCTGTAAAATCCGCCCACAGCCGCTCAAAGCAGATAGCGGGCGCCGGTCCTTTTAGGCGGAAGGGTTCCAAAAAAGCAGTCCTGTCCTCCTCTTTGCCTATCATGCCCCAAAATTCCGGCTTCAGGCGGCTTTGTTTTAACGGGCCTGTAAAAACCCGGTATTTTCCGGTTTTATTGTAGCACATCCTTCCTTTTAACGCCAGCCCTGTATTTTGCATATCCGCGGCCCGTTTTGCCCAAACTGATAGTATTACGTAAAACAGGAGGCCGTCATGCGCGAACCACGCCGTGAAACACAAGTTTTCATTGTTTCGTTCTGTCTTACCCTTATTACGCTCGGCAGCGTTTTGCTGCTGGCGCTGTTCCTTTTCCGCCTCACATCAGCATCCGACCCGTCCGGGGAGGACGCCGCCCTGCTCCCCTCCGACGTTGTGGAAACCGAGGATCTCTCCATGCTGCTGATTGGATGCGGCTCCCTTGCGGAAGAGCCGCCTCTAATCTGGCTGATCTCATACAGCGGGGATGACGGCTCCCTCGAAATATCCGTCTTGCCGCCGGATACGCTCTGCACATCGGAGAACCGCACCGATACGCTTGCAGGGCACTATACCTACGGCGGTATTTTGGGCCTGCGGCGCGCCGTTTATGCACTGACCGGCTGTCTTCCCGACCGGTATCTCAGATTGGAGAGGGCCGGTATCGCCGCCCTTGCCGACCAGCTCGGCGGCCTTTCCGCGACATTTGAATCCTCTTTCTCCATCGGGAAAGAGGACTTCCTTCCCGGGGAACAGCATCTTTCCGGCCGGAAACTCGCCGTTCTGCTTTTAAGCCAGACGGCAGACGGGCGGAGCGACTGTACAGCACAGGCCGAATGGGGCGGCCGCCTGCTTGATGAAAAGCTGTCCCGCGCCGCAGGGACGGACAGCCTGTTTTTTGACACCCTCTTCGAATATGGGGAGACCAATCTTACACGCTATGACCTTATGCTGCGGCAAGAGCATTTCGCCAAAACCGCAGCGGACAGAAGCATCCGTTTCCTCATATTGGAGGGCACATACGACGCCTCCCTTTTGGCTATGCAGCCGGACGAAAACAGCTTGGAGGAAATCAAGCGGCAGCACGCCGCCCGGCTTTCCTCCGACTCCGGCCAAAGCCCGTAGGGCAGCGCTTTTGCCGCATAAAAAAACAGGGCCGGAGCTATACCGGCCCTGTTTTTTTACCGTCAGCGGTTTACCGCCCGCGCCTTTTCTT